>Ga0213823_1000524_pt1 | contig 31305 bp, 28 predicted proteins | sample MC6MC0907MG_FD_179887 | JGI IMG/M metagenome (GOLD analysis project Ga0213823, IMG submission 179887) | Enriched soil aggregate microbial communities from Iowa State University, Ames, United States - MC6-MC0907-MG | ecosystem: Environmental > Terrestrial > Soil > Unclassified | place: USA: Iowa...
TTCACCGGCCAGATCCTCATCATCTACGGGCTGTCCAGCTCCACGTCTTTCACCAGCGCCTGCTTCTTTGTATTGCTGCTGGGCGCGGCGGTCTATGCGCTGGGGCCAGACGTGATCCTGCGCTTTTTGTCCGGCCTGCTGATCGCGGCGGCGGGCGCCGCCTTGATGTGGCGCGTGCTGGCTCCCGAACTGATGAGCGACGATCTGCTGGACGCCTGGCTCTACTTTGACGCGGGCCGCGTCGGGTTTGTCTGGCTTCCCATTGCCGTGATCGGCGCGTGGGCCACGGCCGTCATCCTGACCTGGGGCCATCGCCAGGGGGGCAAACGCGCCCACGCGCTGGAGCCGCTGGCCTGGGCTTTCCTGCTGTCCGTGCAAGGGATGGTGTGGCTGGCGGGCGGCGTGTCGGCCCTGCACCTGCCGGCCATGTGGCAGCTCAACCCCCAAGGGGCGGTACTTGCCGTGGCCGGCGCGCTGCTGCCGGCTGCTGCGGCGCTGGCGGTGCTTTGGCCGCGCCGCCACGTGCTGACGGCAGGCGTGACCTGGGGCGTGCCGATCGCCCTGCTGGTCCTGGCGCTGTTCTGGCTGCCCAGCCCCGGCGTGGGTTTTGCGCTGGCCTGGCTGCTGCTGGGGTTTGGTCTGAACCAGCTGCGGCTGGTCATTTTCGGGGTGCTGAGCCTGCTGGCATATCTGGGCATCTATTACTACCAGCTGGATGTGCCGCTGCTGCAAAAGGCGTTGTGGCTGGGCGGCGCGGCGTTGCTGCTGTTCGTCTTGCGTGGCCTGGTCTGGCTTGTGCCCCGGCTGATGCGTACGCAGACGCCTGACCGGCGCGCTCCGTTGCCGCCCGTCTCGGGTTCGCTGCGTTTGCGCACGCTGGCCATTCTGGGCGGCCTGGCGCTGGTGCTGGTGGTGGCTAACGGCGGCATCTGGCAGCGCGAGAAGCTGCTGGCCACGGGCCGCGTCGTGATTCTGGAATTGGCGCCCGTCGATCCCCGCTCGCTGATGCAAGGCGACTACATGGCGCTGAACTTCGCCGCCAGCCGGGACATCACGCGTCTGCGCCTGGGGGGTGACCGCCAGGCGGATGACGATTCCATCATGGGGTTCGAGCCCGATGGCTATGTGATGCTGCAACCCGATGCGCGCGGCGTCGCCACGCCATTGCGTATTCAGCCTGACGTGCATCCGCATACCGATGGCGAAGTGCCGCTGCGTTATCGCGTCCGCGATCGCGGCGTGCGCATCGTGACGAATGCGTACTTCTTCCCGGAAGGCGAAGCCAAGCGCTACGAGGTGGCCCGTTACGGCGAGCTGCGCGTGGGCGAAAACGGCGAAGCCTTGCTGGTAAGAATGCTGGGCGAGGACTTGCAGCCGCTGTAGCGGCTGCGCTAAGCCGGAAGGCGCGGAAAGCGCTGCGCCCATTGCGCAGTGGCTTCCCGCAGGAACGCATCGCGATCTTGCGCGGAGACGGACGCAAACCCCAATGCGCGCCACGCGCCCTGTAGCGCGGCTAGCGGCGCGCGGGTGTCGATGGCGGGGGCGCCGTTCTGCTTGGACAGCTTCAGCCCGCTGGCGGCATCCAGAATCAGCGGCACGTGCAGATAGCGCACCGGGGGCAGCCCCAGCATGCGGCCCAGCACACGTTGGCGCGCCGTTGAACTGAGCAGGTCGGCGCCGCGCACCACATCCGTCACGCCTTGTTCGCCGTCATCCACCACCACGGCCAGCTGATACGCCCACAGGCCATCCGCGCGCCGTAGCGCGAAGTCGCCCACCGCTTGCGCCACGTCCTGTTCCTGCGGACCCAGCCAGCGGTCTTCAAAATGTTCGATGCCTTCGGGCACGCGCAGCCGCCACGCGCGGGCCTGGCGGCCTGCCGGTAAACCGTGGCGGCAGGTGCCGGGATAGGGGCGTTCGCCATCGGCGCCTGGCGCCGTCTGCCCGCGCAAGGCGGAATCGGCAATTTCGCGGCGCGTGCAGCCGCAGCCATAGATCAGGCCGCGTGCGGCCAGCGAGTCAAAAGCGGATTGGTAGGCGGCGTTGCGTTGCGACTGCCAGAGGATGTCACCGTCCCAGTGCAAACCCAGCGCGTCCAGCTGCGCCATGATGGCGTCTGCCGCGCCCGCCACGGTGCGGGGGGTGTCGACGTCTTCCATGCGTAATAGCCAGCGCCCGTCGTGGGCGCGCGCATCCAGCCAACTGGCCAGCGCGGCCACGAGCGAACCCGCGTGCAGCGGGCCACTGGGGCTGGGGGCGAATCGGCCTACGTAAGTCACGGCAAAACGAAAAACCCGCGCGGCGTTCGCCACGCGGGAGTCAGCGGGGTCAATGCAGCAGCCGCACGCCCTCTTCGTCCAGCAGCTCTTCCAGGACCAGGTTGTCGATCTCGGCTTCCTGGCTCCAGAGAACCATCAAGGCAATGATCTTGATCTTGGACAGCGGCACGGGCGTTTCCGGCGAAGCCAGGCCCCGGTCGATGACGATTTCGCGCAAGGGCGCAGGCAACACGCCAGCCGATTCCAGGAAGGCGATGAAGCCGATGGATTCGGTGCCGAGTTGGCTGTATTCGTTGTCGGTGTAGATCCGGGTTCCGGTGTTGGGCGCCTGAGCGAGGTCGACACATCGTTCGGTGGTCTCGGCCAAGCCATACAGCCAGCCGAGGGCGTCGTCGATGTCTTCGTGCTCGAAACCGGCGGCGGCGAGCCGCTTAGCGAGCACATCGGCCGCAGGACAGGCTTGCGGCGTGTAGTAATTCTCGAACAGATAAACCAGGATATCGAACATATGGCGCAGTTTTGTGCCTGTTTGCACAGTCGGCCCGCATATCGGCAGACCAGCAAACATGAATTTTACTTTACGCTGATTTATTTAGCCGGGCAACCAGCGAAAAGACGGAATGTTGTATGGCGTCATCGTGTATTCGAAGGCCCCCATTCTGCCGGTATTTGCTGACAAAATGCGTGATTCCCCTAAAAGAAAAAGGGGCGGACACAACAGTCCGCCCCTTTTTTATCGGGAGTAAGAATTAGGCCTCGGCCGCCCGCGGCCGCCTAAGCCTCTTTCAGCACCCCGTCTAAGCCGCCTTAGCCGCCTTCGCCGTGTTTTCCAGTTTCAGTTCCGCCAACTGCCGGATGAATACCGGGATGCAGATGGCCAGCCCGACCAGCCCGCTTGTGAGTCCTGGGATGATCGTCAGCAAGGCGCCGATCGTGCACAGCCAGCGCTCCCAGCTCTTCATGCCCACCAACATGTAGCGCGAGAACGCCGCCGACAGCAGCACCAGCCCCACCATGCAGCCAAACAGCGTCACCCAGAAGTCGTACCAGGTGAAGCCCTGCACCGAGATCAATAGCGACGGCGAAAACACAAACACGAACGGCACGATGAGCTTGGTGATGCCCAGCCTGAATGCCGTGTTGCCGGTTTTGAACGGATCACTGCCCGCCATGCCCGCCGCTGCGTAGGCCGCCAGCGCCACGGGGGGCGTGATGTCGGCCAGGATGCCGAAATAGAACACGAAGAAGTGCGCGGCAATCGGTTGCACGCCCAACTGCACCAGCGTGGGGGCGGCCACCGCCACCATGATCAGGTAGTTGGCGGTGGTCGGCACGCCGCAGCCCATCAGGATGCAGACGATGCCGGTCATGATCAGCGCAGCCATCAGCGTCAGCGATTGCATGTTCGCCAGCGCATCCGGCAGGATCATGGCGACACCGCCCGCCATTGCCTGCGAGGCCGAGATCACGATGTACGAGATCTTGAAGCCCACACCCGTCAGCGTCACCACGCCAATCACGATGCCCACCGCGCCGGCTGCCGCGCCCACCGCCAGCGCGTACTTGGCGCCGGTTTCAAAGGCTTCGTACAGATCGCGCCAACGCAGGCGCTGATACGGGTTCAACAGGCCCACCACGACACAACCCGTGATGCCCGCGAACGCCGCCAGATACGGGGTGCGGCCGCTGGCCAGCACGCCCACCAGCAGGATCAGCGGAATCAGCGTCGGCCAGCGCATCTTGAACGACTGCTTGAGCTTCGGCATTTCTTCCGGCGTCAGCCCGCGCAGGCCTTCGCGCTTGGCCTCGAAGTGCACCTGCATGAACATGCCGAAGAAATACAGGAACGCCGGGAAGATGCCGGCAATGGCGATCTGCTGATACGGGATGCCCAGGAATTCGATCATCAGGAACGCGGCCGCGCCCATGATGGGCGGCGTAATCTGCCCGCCCGTGCTGCTGGCCGCTTCGACGCCTGCGGCGAAGTGGCGGGGATAGCCCACGCGGATCATCGCCGGAATGGTCAGCGAGCCCACGGTGACGGCGTTGGCCACCGACGAACCCGACAGCATGCCGAACATGGCCGAACCAAACACCGACACCTTGGCGGGGCCACCGGCATAGCGGCCGGCCACGGTGGAGGCCACATCCAGGAACAACTGCCCCAGCCCGATGCGCGTGGCCAGCACGCCGAACAGCACGAAGTGGAAGACGTAAGTCGCCACCACGCCGACCGCCACGCCATACACGCCCTGACTCGTCAGATACATGTGGTTGACGATCTGCGGCCATGTGTTGCCCGCATGTTTGAGCAGGCCGGGAAAGTACGGCCCGAACATCGCATAGGCCATGAAGACCAGCGCAATGATCGGCAGCGGCCAGCCCATCGCGCGGCGCGTGGCTTCCAGCAAACCGATCAGCAGGATGGACCCCATGAACACGTCCATCGGCATGGGGTTGCCCACGCGGAACGCCAGGTCTTCAAAAATGTAGGGGATGTACAGCACCGACAAGGCCAGCGCGACGGCGATGATCCAGTCATACAGCGGGATGCCGCCGGGCGAGAACCACGTGGACTTGGGCTCGCGCTGATAGTGCGACTTTGAAAAGCCGAACACCAGGAAGATCAGGCTCAGCACGAAGGCCAGGTGCACGCCGCGGTGCGTGGCTTCGCGCAGCAGGCCGAAGCCAGCGGTGTAGTAGTGGAACAGGGACAAGGTGACGAGCAAGCCCGACACGATCCAGGTAGCCGTTTTGTCCAGCGGCCGGAAGCGGATTTCGGAGTCGTACTTTTCCGCCAGCTTCTGGGTTTTTTCGTGATCTATTTCCATCGCCGAATTTCTCAGGGTGATGCCGCGAACAGGGCCGCGCGCGGCGGCCCTGCCCTGTCACGGCGCAATGCGCGCCGTGGTCGTTCCGTATAACGCGGGACGGCTTACTTCAGCAGTCCGATTTCCTTGTAGAACTTCTCGGCGCCGGGATGGAACGGAATGCCCGCACCCTTGATGGCGTTGTCGCGGGTGATGAGCTTGCCCTTGGCGTGGCCGGCGTCCAGCGTCTTGCGCGTGGCGTCGCTGTACAGCGCCTTGGTGACGTCGTAGACGGTCTGCTCAGGAATCTTGGCCGACGTGACCATCTGCGCGTTGACCGAGATGGTCTTCACTTCAGGCAGGTTCTGGTAGGTGTTGGCGGCAATGACGTCAGGCGTGAAGAATTCCTGCTTGGCGCGCAGCTCGTCGATTTCCTTGCCCACCAGCGGCACCAGTTCGATGTTGCCGGTGGAGGCCAGTTCGGCAATGGCGCCAGCCGGCGCGCCGCCCACGAAGAAGAACGCATCCAGCCCGCCGTCCTTGAGCTTGTCGCCGGCCTGGTTCGGCTTCAGGTATTCGGCCTTGATGTCTTTGTCGGTCATGCCGTAGGCGCCCAGGATCAGGCGCACGTCGACCAGCGTGCCGGAACCCGGTTCGTCCATGGACACGCGTTTGCCCTTCAGGTCGGCCACGCTCTTGATGCCCGCGCCCTTGCGCGTCACCAGGTGGATGCTTTCCGGATACAGGGTTGCGATCAGGCGCAGGTCTTGCGCCTTGGGCTTGCCTTCGAACGTGCCGGTGCCGCTATAAGCCCAATACGCCACGTCGGATTGCGTGAAACCCGCTTCGAACGAGCCGCCCAGAATGCCGTTGATGTTGGCGACCGACCCGTTCGACGCCACCGCCGTGGCGATGAGCTTGCCGGGTTGCGACACCGCGTTGCCGATGATGCCGCCAATGGGGTAGTACGTGCCGGCCGTGCCGCCCGTGCCGATGCGGAAGAACTGCTGAGCCTGCGCGGAACCTACGGTGCCGACTGCGGCAACGGCGACGGTCAGGGCGGTGATCCAGTGCTTGAGTTTCATGCGAGCTTCTCCGGGTCTTGTTGGGTAGGATTCGTGTGACGGAAATCGTCTTGTCATTCCTGCATCGGGCGAATCAGCGCTGCCGCGGCGCAAAAATGGGCCTCCCCTTGGGGGCCGTTTTCATGTTGAAATTCTGGCATGCGGGGCATGCGTAGCCAATGGTTACGGAGCTATCGTTTACCTGGGGGTGAATGGGCCTTTGGGTTATGGATGGTCTTCGTTTGGTTATGCATTGGGCCTCACGGTTACATCCCACGCGGTTCCCAATCACGGAGTTACCCCCGATGTCCCAGGAAGTCATACGCGGCATAGCGCTGCCCCCGCCCGCGCAACCGGGCGACCCGTTGGCCCGCGTCGATACGCCCAGCCTGGTGCTGGACCTGACGCCCTTCGAGGCCAATCTGCGCGCCATGCAAGCCTGGGCCGACCGCCACGACGTTGCCTTGCGCCCGCATGCCAAGGCGCACAAATGCCCCGAGATCGCGTTGCGGCAATTAGCGCTGGGCGCGCGCGGCATCTGTTGCCAGAAGGTCAGCGAAGCCCTGCCCTTTGTGGCCGCGGGCATTCGCGACATCCACATCAGCAATGAAGTCGTCGGGCCGCAAAAGCTGGCCTTGCTGGCGCAACTGGCGCGCACGGCCAAGATGAGCGTCTGCGTCGACAACGCGCAGAACCTGACGCAGATTTCGCATGCCATGGCGCAGGCCGGCGCCGAGATCGACGTGCTGGTTGAAGTCGACGTAGGACAAGGCCGCTGCGGCGTGTCGGACGACGCCTTGGTGCTGGCGTTGGCGCAGCAGGCGCGGGACTTGCCCGGCGTGAACTTCGTGGGGTTGCAGGCGTATCACGGCTCGGTGCAGCACTACCGCACGCGCGAAGAACGCGCACAGGTCTGCAAGCAAGCGGCGCGCATCGCGGCATCCCACGCGCAGCTCTTGCGCGAGAACGGCATTGCGTGCGACATCATCACAGGTGGCGGCACGGGCAGCGCGGAGTTCGACGCGGCAAGCGGCGTCTACACCGAATTGCAGGCGGGTTCCTACGCGTTCATGGACGGCGACTACGGCGCCAACGAATGGGACGGTCCGCTCACCTTCCAGAACAGCCTGTTCGTGTTGTCGACTGTGATGAGCGTGCCCACCGCCGACCGCGTCATCCTGGATGCGGGGCTGAAATCGACTACCGCCGAATGCGGCCCGCCTGCCGTCTTCGATGCCGAAGGGCTGACCTATGCCGCCATCAATGACGAGCACGGCGTGGTGCGCGTGGCGCCTGGCGCAACCGTACCCGCGTTAGGCGATGTGCTGCGCCTGGTGCCGTCGCATGTGGACCCCACCTTCAACTTGCATGACGGGCTGGTCGTGGTGCGGGACGGTGTGGTGCAAGACGTGTGGGAGATCGCGGCGCGGGGCTTTTCGCGCTGATCTTCAGTCTTCACGGCGCCAGATTCGTCATTCCCAGAAATTGTCGCAACTCGGGGGTGGCGGGCGCCGAGAACAATTCTTCCGGCGGCCCGATCTCATGCACGCGGCCTTGATGCATGAAGACGACGCGGTCGCACACTTCGCGCGCAAAGCGCATCTCGTGCGTGACCATCAACAGCGTCATGCCATCGGCGGCCAGTTCGCGCACCACCGCCAGCACTTCGTTGACCAGCTCCGGGTCCAACGCCGACGTGATCTCATCGCACAGCAAGGCCAGTGGCTGCATCGCCAGCGCGCGGGCGATCGCCACGCGTTGCTGCTGCCCGCCTGACAACTCTTCTGGCCACGCATCGAACTTGTGCGCCAGCCCCACGCGGGTCAGCATAGCGCGCGCCATATCGGCCGCTTCCGCTTCCGGCATGCGCTTGGCCACCATGGGCGACAGCATCACGTTGCGTCCCACCGTCAGGTGCGGAAACAGGTTGAACTGCTGGAAGATCATGCCCACCTTGAGCCGCAGCGCACGCAGCCGCAATTCGTCGTCGGCCAGCTGCGCGTCGGCCACCATGATCGCGCCGCCATCAATCTGCTCCAGCCCATTCACGCAGCGCAGCAGCGTGCTCTTGCCCGAGCCGCTCTTGCCGATGATGGCGATGACCTCGCCGGGTTCGACGCGTAACGTCACCCCCTTCAGGACTTCGTTGTCGCCGAATTTTTTGCGGACGTCTTCAAGGGCGATGAGGGGCATGCAACTTCCTTTCCAGCCGGAGGCTAAGGCGCGACAGGGGCCAGCACAGCGCGAAGTAGATCAGCGCCGCGCAGGCATAGACGGTGAAGGGACTGAACGTGGCGTTGGTGATCACCGTGCTGGCTTTGGATAGCTCGGTGAACCCGATGATGGAGGTGAGCGCGGTGCTCTTGACGATCTGCACCGCAAACCCGACGGTGGGCGCAATGGCGATGCGCAGCGCCTGCGGCAGCACCACGTAGCGCATCTGCTGCACATAACCCAGCGCCAGGCTGGCGGACGCTTCCCATTGGCCCTTGGGGATGGCTTCCACGCAGCCGCGCCAGATCTCGGCCAGGAACGCGCCCGACCACAGCGTCAGCGCCGCGCCCGCGGCCAGCCAGGGCGGCACTTCCACGCCCAGCAAAGACAGCCCGAAGAACGCAAGGAACAACTGCATCAACAGCGGTGTGCCTTGGAACAGTTCGATATAGGCCCAGCTTGCGCGCCGCATCAGCGCCACGCGCGACGTGCGCATCATCAATGCCAGCATGCCCATCAGCGCGCCGCCGACGAACGCCACCAGCGACAGCACCACCGTCCAGCGCGCGGCCAGCAGCAAGTTGCGGACGATGTCCCAGGTTGAAAATTCAATCATCGCGCCGCCTTGCGAAACAACCGTTGGCCCACCATGCGCAGCAACTGGCGCAAGAGGATCGCCAGCGCCAGGTAGATGCCGGTGGTGACCAGGTAAACCTCGAACGCGCGGAAGTTGCGCGACTGGATGAAGTTGGCTGCAAACGTCAGGTCTTCGGCCGCGATCTGCGAGCACACCGCCGAACCCAGCATCACAATCACGATCTGCGATGACAACGCCGGCCAGATGCGTTTCAACGCGGGTTTCAGCACGACGTGCCGGAACACCTGAAAGCGCGTCATCGCCAAGCTCGCGCCCGCCTCGTACTGCCCTTTCGGCGTCGCGTCGATACCGGCGCGGATGATCTCGGCGCTATAGGCGCCCAGGTTCAGCGCCATCGCCATGCAGGCCGCTTGCATCTCGCCCAGCTGCACGCCCAGCGATGGCAAGCCGAAGAACACGAAGAACAGCTGAATCAGAAAGGGCGTGTTGCGGATCAGTTCAACGTACGCCGTGACCGGCGCGCGCAACCACGCCGGGCCTTGCGTGCGGACCCAGGCGCAGGCGATGCCCAGCGCCACGCCCGCCACCGCGCCAAACGCGATCAGCTCGACTGTGACGCCGATGCCCTTCACGAGCACCGGCGTGTAATCGAATACCGACGCGAAGTCGTATTGATAAGCCATGATGGCCGCCTTCGGTACTTACAGATCCTTGGGCAGCTCGGCCCCCAGCCATTTCTGCGAGATCGCCGACAGCGAGCCGTCGCGTTTGGCGGCGGCCAGGATGTCATTGACCTTGGCGCGCAGCTTGGGCTCGTCCTTGTTCATGCCGATGTAGCAGGGCGAGTTCTTGATCAGGAATTTTGTCTCGGGCTTTTTCGCCGGGTTGCGCGCCAGGATGGCGGCGGCGACCACGTTGCCCGTGGCGATCATCGGCACCTGGCCCGACAGGAAGGCGGTGATGGTGCCGTTGTTATCTTCATAGCGCTTGAGCGTGGCGGATTCCGGCGCAATCTTCGACAGCTCGATATCTTCCACCGCGCCGCGTGTGACACCAATCGTCTTGCCCGCCAGGTCGGCCGCCGACGACACCTTCAAATCCGCCGGGCCGAACACGCCATTGAAGAACGGCGCGTAGGCGTCGGAGAAGTCGATGGCTTTTTCGCGCTCGGCATTCTTGCCCAGGCTGGAGATCACCAGGTCCACCTTGCGGGTTTGCAGGTACGGCACACGGTTGGCGCTGGTGACCGGCACCAGTTCCAGCTTCACGCCCAGCTGTTTGGCGATCAGCGCGGCGGTATCGATGTCATAGCCCAGCGGCTTCATGTCGGCGCCCACCGAACCGAACGGCGGGAAATCCTGCGGCACGGCAATCTTGATGGTGCCCGCTTTGACGATATCGTCCAGCGTGTCGGCGTGCGTCAGCGGCGCGGCCAGCAGGCTGGCGGCGGTGCAAAGGGACAACAACAGGGTTCTACGGTTCATGAGGAACTCTCCAGGGCGCGCATCGCCCGGGGCGGGTCGATGCGTTGCACACCAATTCGGTATACAAAGCTGGAAAAGCAAGTTCCGTGCCATTTCGCATGACGCGGGAATCCCCTGCGCAGGCCTTGCGACGCGCGGGCGCACTGCCCTGTTTTGGTGCCGCGCATGCGCTGGAACCGGGCATCCGCCGCACCGGTTTGGGGGGGTGTTGATAGCTGGGGGCGCTTGTGCGGGTCAGGCGTCCAAGTGGGGCCGCATCAGCGCGTCAAACCACTCTTGAAAGACGGTCAGCCGGCGCGTGCGCTGCCGCCGGTGCGGATAGATCAACGACACCGGCATGGGCGCCGCGCGATACGCCGGCATCACTTCGACCAGCTCGCCGCTATCCAGCAAATGCTGCACATCGAAGCGCGGAATCTGAATGAGCCCCAGGCCGGCCAGGCAGCAGGCGATGTAGTTTTCGGCGTTATCGACGGTCACCCGGCTGGGCAGCGGCGCGGCGAGCCCGGCGTCATCGCCGGGCGGCAATTCCCACGGCAGTTCGCGGCCCGTCTTGGGCGACGCATATCCCACGGCCCAATGGCCGCTGGACAAGTCGGCGGGCAGCCGCGGTTCGCCATGCTCGCGGACATAGCCGGGGCTGGCGCAGTTGATCAGGGCGATCCGGCCCAACGGCCGAACCACCAGGCTGCTATCGGCAAGCGCGCCAATGCGTACGGCGCAATCCACGCCTTCCTGCACCAGATCGATCGCGCGGTCAGTGGATGTCAAAGCCAGTTCCAGCCGGGGATGGCGGCGCAGCAAGCCAGGCAGCGCCGGCGCAATCAGGCGGCGGGCGATACGGCTGGGCACATCAATGCTCAGCCGCCCCGACACCTGGCGCTGGCTCGCGCGAAACAGCTGGTCGATGTCTTCCACTTCCGCCAGCAGCGGACGCACGCGCGCCAGCAGTTGTTCACCGTCGGCCGTCAGGCGAACCTGCCGCGTCGTGCGGTGCAAGAGGCGCACGCCCAGCTGCGTTTCCAGCTGCTGGATGGCCGCGGACACCGACGCCCGCGGCGCGTCCAGCGCGTTGGCGGCTTTGATGAAGCTGCCCATGTCGGCGACGTGGGCGAAGACGCGGTATTGGTCGAATCTGTCCATGCGTGACAGAGTAGCCGCTTACTTTGTCGTGTAGCCGCCGTTGATCAAAATGGTCTGGCCGGTGATCCACCAGCCGTCGCTGACCAGGTGGCGGATGAATGGCACGACGTCTTCGATGTCGGTCAGCCCCGTCTTGCTGAAGGGCGAGAGCGCGGCTGCGGTCTTGTGATACGCAACCGCATCGGCGCCTTCGGCCGGGTAGAAGAACGGCGTGTCCATGGGGCCGGGCCCGACCGCGGTCACCGAAATGCCGCGCGCGCCAAACTCTTTCGACGCCGCGCGGGTGTAGTGCTCGACGGGCGCTTTGGTGCCGGCATAGGCGGCATAGAACGGCGTGAAGGCGCCCAGCAACGACGTCACCAGCGTGCAGATCTTGCCATGGTCGTTCACATGCCGGCCCGCTTCGCGCAGGAAGAAGAACGCGGTCTTGGAGTTCACAGCCGTCATCTCGTCGTACTCGGCTTCGCTGATCTCGGTGAACGGCTTCTTCAGGACCTTGCCCACGGTATTGATGGCGATATCGGGCTTGCCAAGCGCTGCGACCGCATCCGCAAACAGCTTCTCGACCGCGCCTGCCGTCGTCAGGTCAGCTTGCAAGGCCACGGCCTTCGCGCCCGCCGCTTCAACGGCGGCCACGGTGGCGTCGGCATCGGCTTTCGACGCCGCGCTGTTGTAGTGGATGGCGATGGCGCGGGCGCCGTGCGCCGCCAGATCGCGCGCAATCAACCCGCCCAGGTTCTTTGCACCGCCCGCAATCAGCACGACTTTGCCTTTGATGGAATGGTCTGCCATGTGAAACCCCTTCTTGAATCGATGGAGCTTCGAGCTTAGGCAAGGGCTTGTTGTGGATAAACCGGTTGAGGCGAGATGGATCATCCAGAAAAACCGCCCAATCGAAGGGCGCGCGCCCGATCAGGGCGATAAAAAAGCCGCCCCTGAAAAACAGGGACGGCTTTTGGCGTGGCGGACGGCGTGCTTAATCCACCTGCGCGCCAGATTGCTTGACCGCGCGGCCCCACTTGTCCACTTCCGTGGCGATGAATGCGCCGGTGGCTTCGGGCGTCAGCGGCATCGGTTCGGCGCCCCGGTCACGCAGGAACTTCTGCATTTCCGGCGTCGACAGCGCCTGGCCGATCTGCTTGCTCAGGTAGTTCGTTACCGCAGGCGGCGTGTCGCGCGGGGCCAGCACGGCGGCCCAGCCAATCGCCTCAAAGCCGGGGTAGCCGGATTCGGCCACGGTGGGCACGTCGGGCAGCTGCGGCAGGCGCTTGGCGGTGGTCACGGCCAGCGCCACGGCCTTCTTGTTCTGCACGTGCGGCAGGCCGGCTGTTACGGAATCCACCATCAACGGCACCTGGTGACCCAGGAAATCTGCTTGGGCCGGGCCACTGCCCTTGTATGGAATGTGGCGGATGTCGATATCGGCTGCGGCCTTGAACATCTCGGCTGACAAATGCTGCGTGCCGCCAATGCCGGCGCTGGCGTAGGCCAGCTCACCCGGATTGGCGCGCGCCTGCGTAACCAGCTGCTTGAGCGACGTGATGCCGGATGCCGGCGTGGCCAGGAACATCAGCGGCACCGAGAACACGCCCGACACCGGCGCGAAATCCTTGGTCAGGCTGTAGTTGATGGTCTTGTACAGCGTCTGGTTGACCGCGGCGGCGCTGCCCGCAATGACCAGCGTGTAGCCATCGGCCGGAGCGCGCATGGCCTGTTCCATGCCGATGTTGCTGCCGGCGCCGGCGCGGTTTTCCACCACGATCGGCTGCTTCACCGCCGCGCCCAGCTTTTCAGCCAGCGCGCGGGCGAAGATGTCGGTGGCCTGCCCGGGCGGGAACGGCACGATCAGGCGGATGGGCCGTTCGGGATACTCGGCGTGTACCGGCGCGCCGGCCGCCGCCAGCGCCAGGCCGGCAGCAAGACTGGAAAGAATACGTTTCATGATTGGTCAGTAAAAAGCGACAACGGGCTGCGCGCGAAGGGCGCGCCACTTGCATAAAATAGAGCGCCCGAGACGGCGGCCCTTTTGAGGCGGCCCGGGGCGAATCGGCGGGGGGTGCGTCACGATAGCATCCCTCTGTCGGTGCTACATTTGCCCTTTCGCGTTTCCCCCGCGAAGTTTTCTCCTTCCCCTGTCCTTTCACCCCGCAGGAACCGCCATGGAATTCAGCCAGTTCAACGTCAACACCCTCATGGATATCACCTCCCGCCCGGACCTCGTGTTCGTCAGCGGCAAGGGGTCCTGGCTGGAGGATCACGCGGGCAAGCGATACCTGGACTTCGTGCAGGGCTGGGCCGTGAACACGCTGGGCCACTCGGCCCCGGAGATGCAGCGCGCGCTGGTCGAACAGTCGCAAAAGCTGATGAACCCGTCGCCGGCGTTCTACAACATCCCGTCCATCGAGCTGGCGCAACGCCTGACCGGCGCCTCGTGCTTTGACCGCGTGTTCTTCGCCAATAGCGGCGGCGAAGCCAATGAAGGCGCCATCAAGCTGGCGCGCAAGTGGGGCCAGGTCAAGAAGAACGGCGCCTACAAGATCATCACGATGAACCACGGCTTTCACGGTCGTACGCTGGCCACGATGTCCGCATCGGGCAAGCCGGGCTGGGACAAGATGTTCGCCCCGCAAGTGGAAGGCTTCCCCAAGGCTGAGCTGAACGACCTGGAATCGGTGAAGAAGCTGATCGACGACAAGACCGTCGCCATCATGCTGGAGCCGGTGCAAGGGGAAGGCGGCGTCATCCCCGCCACCCGTGAATTCATGCAAGGCCTGCGCAAGCTGGCCGACGAAAACCAGCTGCTGCTGATCGTTGACGAAGTCCAGACCGGCATGGGCCGCACGGGCAAGATGTTCGCGTACCAGCATTCCGACGTCACCCCCGACATCATGACGCTGGCCAAGGGCATCGGCGGCGGCGTGCCGCTGGCCGCGCTGCTGGCGCGCCAGGACGTTTGCGTGTTCTCGCATGGCGACCAGGGCGGCACGTACAACGGCAATCCGCTGACCACCGCCGTCGGCGTCGCCGTGTTCGATGCGCTGGCCGCCCCGGGCTTCATGGACGCCGTCAACGCGCGCGCCAAGCAACTGTCCGAAGGCCTGCTGGCCCTGTCGGCCAAGTACGGCATGAAGGGCGAACGCGGCCAAGGCCTGCTGCGCGCGTTGATCATGGACCGCGACGACGGCCCCGCCATTGTCGAAGCCGCCCGCAACCAGAACCCGCAAGGCCTGCTGCTGAACGCCCCGCGTCCCAACCTGCTGCGCTTCATGCCGGCGCTGAACGTCACGGCCGAAGAAATCGACCTGATGCTGACGCAGCTGGACGCGCTGATCGCGCAAGTGCGTAAGGTTTGATCAGGTTCGATTGCGCTTGATTGAGTTTGATTGAGCGTTATCGTCAGGGACCCAGCCAAGGGCCGCAGCAATGCGGCCCTTGTTAATTTGGGCCATGCCCCATGGCATTGGTGTCAGACTGCAATTTCCCGATCGCGGATACGGGTCTTGGTGTCAGACTGCAATCCATCTTCGAAAATGCAGTCTGACTGCCTTTGCGCGCAAGCACGTCGTTTTCACAACTGAATCGGAGTCCGTATGGCCCTTAAGCACGCGAACCCGCTGGAAGTCGTTGACCTGCTTCATAGACCGACCGCCGAACCGGACCCGCCCGTCAGCATCAGTCTGCTGCGCACGACGGATGTGCAGATTATTCGGCTGGTGTTGCCCGCGGGACATCGCATGCCATCACATCAGGTGCAGGGTGTGGTGACGCTGCAATGCCTGCGCGGGCAGATCGACATCGAGGCGTCGGCTGGCCATTGCACACTCGTTGAAGGCCAACTGGTCATGTTGCCGGGCGACGAACCCCATAGCCTGTACGCGCCCGTGCCATCGGTTGCGCTGCTCACGCTGATGCACAATCTTCCGGGTCGATGGCAACCCCGGGAGGGGTAGCGGAAATGCAGTCTGACTGCATTTTTTTGTGTTTGGGGCGGAGCAATGAGCGGCCTGCTGCCGTCGCTTGTGCATGAACTAATAAAGGAATCGGAATGGACGCGAAGGAGTTCGTCGCGAATTGGAATGCGCTAAGAGCGGAATTACTGGCGTCTTATCTCTCGCCAGACGGCGCTGGTGACGTTGCCGCCCGGGTGCGAGCGATGGGGCTGTCAACGGGGCAACATGAACAGATGCGGGATGTGCTGGATGGTGTGCTTCGAGACACGATGTACACGTTGCTGCTAGGGTTGGACGGCGCAGCGAGCATCGGGGGCGATCAGCAGGCGTTCACGATTACCGATGAAGAGGGGAACGTGATCGAAGGGATTGAGGAGGAGGCTTGGGCGTGCTTGCAGGGCGGGGGTAAAGAATAGGCGCGGGTCAAACGCAAGGCTAAGACCGTTACCCGCTTTCTTGTGATGAGGCAGAACATGAATATTTGCGGCGACATCGCCAAAAAAAACGTCAGCCTGCATCCGTACCTTGCTGAAAATGCCGCGTCACCCATTGCTCGCACTCGTCCCACAGCCGTGGCGCGCCTCGTTTGATGACTGGGCCATACCGTGAAAAAACCTGTTCCAGAGTCACGCCGTTCTCGGTCCATGTCCCCCCGCCGGTGTAGATATTCGTGAGCAGCGGCTGAAAGCGATCAAGTGCTTTCGCAAACTGCGCGTCCTGCGTTTCCGCCCGTTCAAACTCTAGCCAGAGGCCAAGATACTCGTCGCGCTGCGGCGAAGGCAACAATCCAAACAATCGCTCAGCCGCCTTGTATTCCAACTCGGCCTGCAACATGGCGGACGACCCGCCGTGAAGCGGAAAATCGCCCACGTCTATCTCGACGAGGTCATGCAGCAAGAGCATCTGGATGACCCGGTTCGTATTCACCGCGCCACTCGCGTACTCGTTTAGGATCAACGCGTACATCGCCAAGTGCCATGAGTGTTCGGCGGAGTTTTCCTTGCGGCTGCGGTCCAGCAGCGGCGACTGCCGGACGACGGATTTGAGGCGGTCGATTTCTCTTAGGAAATGGAGTTGGCTTTTTAGCGTGGTGGGTTGCATGCTCGGGCGTGTCTTGGTGTCGGGGTAGGCTCAGTTAACTTCAACATACCGCCGCATACATCCAGAAGTCACGAGCCTCTCCACGGACCTTGCGATAGCGGCGCAGCAAGCCTTCTCGCCGCATGCCCAGCCGTTCCAAAACAGCAATTGACGGCTCGTTGGTATCAAGAACAGTAGCTTGGATTCGCTGAAGGTCCAGTTCATTGCGAGCCCAATAAATAACTGCCTGTGCGGCCCGCGTTGCCAGTCCTCGGCCGCGGTGCTCTGGGTCGAGGTCGTACGCGAGTTCTGCTCGACCATGGGGGCGCGAAATGTCATTCAGGCCCACCGTTCCTATCAAGCTTGAACTCGAGTCAACGATCGCCCAGCGCAGCGCCTCTTGTTGGGTCTCATAGCTCTGAATGAGGGCCGCGAGAGCCGTGTGGGCGATGTCCCCCCAACTCGTATGCTCAATGACACCTGGCTGATTCAAATACGCAGACCAAGCTGCCGCATCATCGAACTGAAGCGGCCGCAGAGACGCCTGGAGCGCACCTGGCAGCTCTATGGCGAGCATTTTCATCAAGCGAATCCTCTTGTCGGTGGTTGAATAGGACTGGAGTTGGCATCACTGCTCGATGCAATCCGAACGTAAGCTCCGGCTCCAATGTTGCAGTAATCACGGTATCCGACTGAAAATTTTGACGTTGATTCATTCAGGACCGAATTTCAATTGAAAAAACGCCTTCCGACACCTTAAAGTTCTGCGGGTCGCCAAGCAACGCTTCCCTATCATTCCGCCCACACTGCCCAGAATAGTAGAACCTGATTCATGTCGCCGCTTCAGCTAGATATCAACTCACTCATCGAGAAGGCGCAAGCCGCATTGATCGAATCCCCCCCTGTACCCGTGAGCCATCATGACGTGGAAGACTTGGCTGCAGGCACGCATCCCGAAGAATTCGCGGGCCGGAGTTTCAATGTGTACGCGTTGTGGTCTCGCAAGACCGCGCAGTCCGAGTGGACACTGATGTACATCGGTGAGCGCCACAGTGCAGCCGGTTTGAAACGCCTGCGTGAGCATCTCTTCAAAGTGGGTAAGGGTACCGCCTCCAAACTTGAAGAGGTTCGAACTATCGTCCGAAATGGTGCTCAGATGGGTGTTACCGTCATCCTGGTTCAGCCTGAATCGTTGAGATTGGCGATAGAAGAAGAGCTTCTGCTACGAAACTCTCGCTACATCGGACAGCTGCCTTGGAACAAAAGAGGCGTCACCAAGTCTGCCCTACGATTGCAGCGCCCAGTTGCACAGGGGACTTCCCATTGCGCCGATTGAAGTCAACGCTGGTTCAATGAACATGCCCTCACCCGCCGACGACGTTATCGCCCTTTATCAAGATCACGCCGCCGCGTTTGAAGCGCTGCGCGGGACGGCGCTTGTCGAACGCGCTTGGCTGACGCAGTTTCTGTCATTACTGCCCACCCCGCATCCGCAAGTGCTCGACATGGGTTGCGGCAACGGCGTCCCGATTGCGCGTCATCTGATTGAAAACGGTTGCTTGATCACGGGCATCGATACCTCGTTGCCCTTGTTGTCCCGGGCGCAGTCCACGTTCCCCGCCCATCGATGGATCGCCGCCGACATGCGGCGGTTGCCGTTTGCCGAGCCCTTTCATGGCTTGATTGCGTGGCATAGCTTCTTCCATCTGAGGCCCGAAGACCAGCGGCCCATGTTCAGCACCTTTCGGCGTCTGGCGGCGCCCGAAGCGGTGCTGATGTTCACCAGCGGCACCTCGCTGGGGGAAGCCATTGGCCAGCTCGAAGGCAGGCCGCTTTATCACGGCAGTTTGGATCGCGATGAATATCGGCAGCTGTTTAACGCCAATGGGTTTACCGTGAAGCAGCATGTGGAAAACGATCCGGCTTGCGGCGGCGCGACGGTGTGGCTCGCGCAGCGGGACGTTGGGCCGTCTTGAGCGACAATGACGGCCGCTCTGGCTGCCGCCAACCCGTTGGGGCATGCCAAAACCCGCATCAGGAATCAGACCGCATGACCCAAGAAATGACCGCCGAGTTTCAGCCCTTGCCGCCATCCGCGCTGGAATACATGCAAGCTCGACGCGCCCAACTTCATGCGTTGGTAGCTGACAATTTTTCCGATCGCGAGCTGACGCACACTGCCGAAGACTTCGAGCTGCTGCAACGCATTGTTGATGCCAATCTCTTGGAAGCGGAGGACGTGGCGGGCTGGGAAGCCATGGGGATTGCGTTTGGCGATGGCTTGACGACGATGGTCCCGGGCTTGGCGTGGGCGCAGGTCACCGACCAATACGGCACGGATGCCGTGTTGCGCTACCAAGCGACGACGTTGCAGATTGGCGTGGTCACCATGCTGCGCAAGCGCGCCGAGGCGAACGAGGAAATCAATGTTGCGCACCTGGCGCAATGGCTGAAAGCATTCATCGAAGAGAAAGCGCACGAATATCGCTGACTCATCGATCGCGGATTCATCGATCGCTGATTCTCTTCGACCTGCGCAACGGCCCGTTAATCGTGCGGCGCATTGCGCGATGATCTCTGATGCGCGGTTCCCCCTGCCGCACTCAGGTTGTACGCCGTATTCACCAAGCCAATGTGCGAGAACCCTTGCGGGAAATTGCCTACCAGGCGCTTGCGCACCACGTCGTATTCTTCGGACAGCAAGCCCAGATCATTGCGTAGCGACAGCAGGCGGCAAAACAATTGGTGCGCGTCGGCAAGCCGGCCTTGCATGATGTACGCGTCGGCCAGCCAGAAGCTGCACGCCAGGAACACGCCTTCGTCGCCCGGCAGGCCGTCGTCACTGTGTTGGGTGGAATACCGCAGCAGCAGGCCATCGCGCAGCAGTTCGCGTTCGATAGCATCCACCGTGCCGGTCACGCGGGGATCTTCCGGCGGCAGAAAGCCCACTTGGGGAATCAGCAACAGGCTCGCGTCCAGCGCCGTGCCGCCGTAGTACTGCACGAAGGTATTGCGCTGCGCGTCAAAGCCGTGCGTGCAGATGTCTCGGCGGATTTCGTCGGCCAGCGCACGCCACCGGTCCACCGGGCCTTCGAGGCCAAATCGTTCGCAGGATTTCACGGTGCGATCCAACGCCACCCAGCACATCAGCCGCGAATGCGTGAACGCGCGGCGGGGTCCGCGCACCTCCCAGATGCCGTGATCCGGTTCGCGCCACAAATCCTCGAGCGCCGTGAGCAGTACTTTTTGCATGCGCCACGCTTCCGCCAACGGCGCCAGATCGGCCACACGGCCAGCGTGCAGGGTTTCGATCAGTTCGCCATACACGTCCAGCTGCATTTGCCCAGCCGCGGCGTTGCCCATACGCACGGGCGCGCTGCCTTCGTAACCAGGCAGCCAGGGAATGTCGTGTTCGGGCAGCCAACGCTCGCCGGCAATGCCATACATGATCTGCAACTGATTGGGGTGGCCTGCCGCCGCGCGCAACAGCCATTGCCGCCAGGCTTCGGCTTCCTCGCGATAGCCGGCGTTCAGCAGCGCGTACAAGGTCAGCGCCGAATCGCGCAGCCAGCAGTGGCGATAGTCCCAGTTGCGGCTGCCGCCCAGTTGCTCGGGCAGCGACGTCGTGGGCGCCGCGACGATGCCGCCCGTGGGTTGAAACGTCAGCAGCTTAAGCGTGATCAGTGACCGCACCACCGCGTCGCGCCGCTCGCCGGGGCCGTTCTCCCAATGGCAGCGCTTGGCCCATTCATGCCACCACGCAATCGTGCGGTCCATGCTCTCCATGCGGTCAGGCACGAAATGCGGCATCTTGTGCGAGCGGTGATACGACAAGGTGAACGGCACGGTCTCGTTTTGCCGCACGGTGAATGCCGCCACGCTCTTCATGTCGCGGCCCACCAGCGGCACGGCCGTGTGCAGCTCGACGGCGTCAGGTCCGGCGATGGCGCTCAAACCGTAATCGCGCCGCCGCACCCAAGGCACCGCTTGCCCGTAGTTGAAGCGCAGCGTCAGCTCCATATGCATGTCGACCTGGCCCCACTCGCCTTGCACGATACGCACCACGTCCACGCGCTCTTCGTCGTCGCTAAGCGGCATGAAGTCGTAGACCCGCACGGCGCCAGTAGGCGTTTCATGGCGGGTTTCCAGCACGGCGGTTTCGGGCAGGTAGCGGCGGGTGGTGGTGCAGCCCGTGTTGTTGCCCGTGGGATGGTTCGTGGGGTTTTCCACCGCTGGCGCCGCATCGCGCGGCGCCAGCAGCCAGCGTCCATGGCTGTCGTCGCCGAGCAAGGCGGCGAAGCAGGCGGGGGAATCGAAATGCGGCAGGCAGAGCCAATCGATGGAGCCGTCGCGTGCAACCAGCGCCGCCGACAACATATTGCCGATCAAGCCATAGTCTTCGAGGGGTTTTGACATACGCGTTTAACCCGCACCGCGAAATTCGGGGTACAGCGTCATGCCGCCATCGACGAACAAGGTCGACCCTGTGACGTAATCCGAAGCGTCGCTGGCCAGCCACGCCACGGCGCGCGCCACGTCTTCCGGTTCGCCGATGCGTCCGTACGGAATCAGCTTGAGCAGCGACGCCAGGGCTTCTGGCGTGTTCCAGGCGGGGGCATTGATAGGCGTGCGGATAGCGCCGGGCGCAACGGAATTCACGCGTATCTTCATCGGCGCAAGCTCTTGCGCCAGCGACTGCATCAGCAGGGATACGCCGCCTTTGGACGCCGCATAGTTCGATTGGAATGCCCACGGAATCACTTCGTGAACCGAGCTGATGAAGATGATTTTTCCGGCGGCAGCATCGGCGGGCGGCTTCGGCGTGCGATTCAAAAACGCCCGTGCCGCCGCACGCGCACACAGAAACTGGCCGGTCAGATTGGTGTCGATCACCTTTTGCCACTGAGCCAGCGTCATGTCCTGGATGGGAGCGGGCTGTTCGACGCCCGCGTTGTTGACCAGGATGTCGATGTCTTGAAAGTGATGGCTCGCCGCGCGGAACAATTGCTCGACATCGTCTTCGCGGCTGATGTCGGCAGCCACTGCAACGGCTTGTCCGCCTGCGTGGGTGATCTCTTGGACGACGGCGTGGCCGCGTTGTTCGGAGTCTTGGTTGGGACGGTGGTTGACGACCACTTTCGCACCAGCCCGCGCAAGTTCCAACGCCACGCCGCGCCCGATGCCTGAGTTGGCGCCGGTCACGATGGCCACACGCCCGGATAAGTCCACTGCATGCCGCATGCTGCTCTCTCCTTGCGGCGAGCCGGTCCGGGGCGATGGCCGTGCGGATCGTGTGGCGCCGCGTTCGATAGCGAAAGTTCAGCTTAGTCCTGAACGGGCATGGCTTCAACCTTTGCAATCACGGGCGCATAACGACGTGATCAGGGCGCTATCAATACGCTGTCATGATGCTGAAAATTCGGCATTAGCTTGCGCGATATGCTCCGCCCTTCTCTTGGTCTGCTTTCAGGGGCGCGGCCGGGGTGGAACTCGATATCTTGGCCACAATGTATGGCGATCTATGGAGTGATAAGGAGTGTATCGATGGCAAAGAAAACCGACGCCGAAATGGCCGAGTTTCAGGCTGCATTTCTGCGTAGTGCTAAACAGGCAGTTAGGGGTGTTTACTCCCGTTTGCATACGCCAACTCAGATTGTTGGGTCACGAGGCCTGCCCGCAGATGCCTCCGGTAAGACTGACAAGTCCGGCGATCGCGTTGTCGATGACTCGCTCCATCAGCAACAACCCGCAGGCAAGAAGTCCTCCAGCACGACTGAACCCGCATCGACATCGCGATGAGTACCGTAGACCTTTATGGCATGACCGGCGCCCCGCCAGATTTCAAGGGGTGCGATGCGGCGGGGTACGTAGGGTTCGGGAGCAAGGCTTATTTCAGCAACCTCGCGCACGCGTCGACCAGATCGTCGAAATGATGCAGCAGGACGTCCGGCGCGAGTTCAGCCGCCGGAACATCGGAGTAGCCGAAATCGACCAGAATCAACGGCGTGCCGGCCGCACGCGCCGCGCCGGCGTCGGTGTCGGCGTCGCCCACCATGATGGTGCGGGCCAGGTCGCCGCCCACCGCCTGGACCGCTTCGATCAGATGGGCGGGGTCGGGTTTGGCTGCGGTGACGGCGTCGATGCCGACGACGCCGTCGAACCATTTCGCCATGCTCAGTTTGCTCAGCAGTGTTCGTGACAAGCCGGTGGGTTTGTTGGTACAGACGACGAGCGTTGCGCCGCGTTCCTTCAGCACTTTCAATGCATCGACGACGCCGGGAAAGGGCCGGGTTTCATCCGCGATATGCGCGCTGTAATGGCTGATGAAGCGGCCAAAGAGCGCAGTGGTACGGGCGGCCGGATCTTGCTCGCCTGCGGCCGCAAGGCCGGTTTGCAGCAGCCAGCGGGCGCCACGGCTGACGTAGGGCCGGCCGGCTTCATAGGCCAGGGGTGGGTAACCCTCGGCACTCAGGATGGCGTTCACGGCGCCGATCAGGTCGGGGGCCGATTCGACCAATGTGCCGTCAAGATCGAAAGCGATGGTGGCGCCGTCCAGCGCGTTCAGTTCCGTCATCATCATGTTCCTTCGTGCGCCATGCCCACAGAATCTCGGTAAGCCACCGCGTACATCGCCGTCACCACGAACGTGATCGGGACGCAGAGCAACACGCTTAGCGTGGCCATCGGCCAGTGATCGGTTTCGAAGCCGCCGTAGGTCAACGGTTCGAGGTTGATGGCGGCAAAGCTGGCCATCGCGATCAGCGCGAGCAGGCACACCATCAATGGCCAACGCGGGTAGTGCATCGGGGCACGTACACCGCCCAATCCATACTCCCCTGTTACTGCGGTGCGTGGCAGGCTTACGCCGTACACGGCAAGCGCGTACAACACCGGCAGCCAGATCACCGCTAGCGCGGCGAGCAATGCGGCATAGAAGCGTCCGTCGGACGGTGCGTCCAGCAACATGTAGACCGCATACGGCAGGTCTCCCGTTGCGCGCGCCAGGGCCGTGATGACGATGGCGATTGCGCTCAACAGAACCAGATGCCGCGCTTCGCCCGAGCCGCCACGCGCAACGGGCAAGCGGCTGGCCTCGCCCACGGCGGCAATCCGGTGCCAGGCATACGTCATGCGGGCCAGCGCGATCAGGTTGATCAGAGCCAGCGCGGCCCACAGCAAATCCGATGGCTGATTCAAGCGAGAAACCGTCAACGCAAACGGCAGCGTTAATGTGAACGCGGCCAGCGACCACGGTGCGGCGGCCAGCATGGCGCGGCCCTGGCGTCTAACGACGCTGGCCGTTGCCGCCACAAGAGGGCCTGCCCCAAGTTTGATCGACACAAGATTCCTTTTTTTGGAAAAAAATGGCGGGTTGTTTATACCGCAGCACCCGCTTTCCTGCGTAAACTTCCGGCATGCTACGCATCGACAATCTCAGCAAACGCTACGGCGACTATCTCGTCTTCCAAGGCCTGACGCATACGTTCACGCCGGGATGCGTGGCGCTATGCGAAGAAGACAGCACCGGCAAATCCAGCTTGCTTGGCATCATCGCGGGCGCGGTGGCGCCGGATGAAGGCGACGTCTGGATCGACGGACATTCGCTCACCCATGCACCGCAACAAGCCCGCGCCCGTCTGGCCTATGTGCCCGACAATTGCCTGGCGTTTCCCACGCTGACCGGACGTGAGCTGCTGCGGCAAGTGGCCGACGAAAAGCAGGTGCCGCTTGATGCTGCTGCGCTTGACCTCGCCTACCGGCTGGGCCTGGAGCCGCATCTGGATAAGCGCTTCGAACAGATGTCGACCGGTACGCGCCGCAAGGTGTATCTGACGGCCGCGGCGCTGGGCAATCCCGCTGTGGTCATTGCGGATGGCCCCAGCAGCGGCCTGGATGCGCAGGCTCGCGCCGTGCTGGCCGACGTATTCAAAACGTGGGCGCAGGACCGCGTCGTGCTGTTCGCCAGCCACGATGCCGAACTTGTCGAGGCCTGTGGCGCCAGCACGGTCAACGTGGCTGACTTGCGCTGACGTTGCGCCAGCGTGGAATCTCATATTCATAGGACGCCGCTTCGAGCGTTTCGTACTGCTTGAACCACGGGGCGACGTGCGGGCCGATATCGGCCGCCAACGTGGCCAGCCACGCCGCCAGTTCTTCTTCTGAGCTCAGCGCAATCAGCGCGCCGCTGGCAAAGCTGTTGTCGTCCGCCAGGCCTTGATTCGGCACCAGGTAGGCACGCCGATACAAGCGGCCTTTGTCCCAGATTTCGGTGGGCACATACCCCGGCCATTCCCGCTCATCAGGCACGGACACGTACAGACCCAGCGACACCCGCTGCCGGTTCTCGAACGAGTCCTTGTAGCGGATCAGCTCCACGCCTTGCTCGACGTCGCCCACTTTGCGCCACAGGCAACGCTTGCGCTTCTTGCGCCAGCCGGCAAAGGCGGGATGCGGCCGCAGCGTTTCCATGAAGCCATTTTCGATGGGCTCGAAGTCGATAGGCATGTCAGCGTCTGAATTTCTTGGATGGGCCACATTCAACACCGAACCGCGAGGCACCGCGTGGCAAAACATGACAAGTGCAACGAAACCAGAATGGTCCAACGGCTTGTGTTGCAGCTGCGTTTCGCGGCCGCGATATCATGGCCCGTTATGGTTCAGTCAGCCCGAGCCCGCTTGCCTCGCCGTCTCTCCCAGACATAGAAGAAGGAACAAAGACCGATGTCGCATTCTCCCGTGCTTGCCCGTATTTGCCTGATGGCATTGCTCGCCCCGGCGGCCGCCCTTGCCCTGCCCCCCGCTGATCCCGCAATGATTGCCAAGGCGGCGGCTTTCGCAGAGCGGCAGCGGGCAAACGTGGACGACGTGCTGGGCCACGCGGGCGAGGACGGCATGGCGTTGCTGGTGATTCCCACCGTCAACCTGGACGCCCATCCCAAGCGCGATTTCGATGACAGGGACACGCGCGACGCGTTTGCGCGCCAGCGCAGCATGTTCATGCAGTGGATGAATGTGGGCAAGCGCGAATATGGCCTCACGGTGGGTCAGGACACCCGCAAGTTCGACCCTTTCGATATCGGGCCGCTGTTTCAAACCCCGAGCGGCGCGCTGACGTATCAGGTGATTCCGGTGTGGCCGGGCGAATACCGGCTCGGCCGCATTACCTATTTTCAGCCGCGCGCCGTGGTGCCCGAGGCGACGGGGCGTCTGGAAAAGGAGGCGATACTGAAGAAGGTCGGCGTCGCCAGAATGACCGAAACCATGGATGTCGATTACGAGAAGACCGGCCCGTGGCCCAAGCATGAAAAGGAAACCGATGATGGCTTGGGGCAAGGCTGCGAGGTGGTGCTGCGCTTGGGCGGCGGTTGTGATGAGGCCGCCCGCGAGTTCCGCTGGCAGGTCATTGCCGATCGCGCCGTCACGGCGGGTGCGGCCGAGCCGTCAGCGGTTCCAAGTTATGACGCAGTACTGACCTTCGCGCCGATCGCGTCCATCAGCGTCAAAGCCGGAGACGTCGTGCTGACCGACGGGTTCGTGCTGGACGGCCAGCCCGAGCTGGACAAGCGCATGTGCGGTGGCTCGGGCGGCACCATCACCTGCGCAATGCAGTCGGTGACGGTAAAGCGCCTGCCCGCCAGTATCGAGAGCTTCCGTCAGGCGCCCACTGCGGCGAGCTTCAAGCTGCCTAAGCTGGATGCGGCGCTGCGCGACCTGGTGTATCGGGCGCCCACGATGCTGGTGGAGCCGGCCGACAAGGCGTCGCCGAATGTGATCAAGGCAGAGATGGAGTGAACGGGGCGTGTGGGGTGGACCGGTTACGCCCCTATCCCATCATCACGCCACGCCGCCAAACCGCTTGTCCAGATACGCAATGATCTCGTTGGACTCATACATCCAGCGCGTGCCGTCCGCGTCGTCGATGCGCAGGCAAGGCACTTTCACCTTGCCGCCGCCCGCCAGCAATTGCTCACGCGCCTGCGGATCATTCTTGGCGTCGCGCAGCGCGACCGGCACATTCAGGCGGTGCATCGCGCGACGCGTCTTCACGCAGAACGGGCAGGCATTGAATTGGTAGAGCGCGAGCGCGGCGGCGTCTTTATTGACCGCCGCCTGGCCTTGCGCCGAGCGCTTTTGCGGGCGCGGGCGCGTCAACGCATCGCCCAGCACAATCAACTGACCCAGGCCGACACGTAGGGCTTTAACAAACATGGTTGGGGACTCGATAGGAAGAAAGAGGCAGCCAGTCTACCTTGTGTGACATTAAGCCTGCTTCTGCGCCATCTCGTGCCCCTGCAAGGTCTTCAGCTTTCTCAATTCCGGGAACCATCGCATCCATAACCCCGCAACCGCGATGGTGCCCATGCCGCCAATCACCACCGCCGGCACGGCGCCGAACAGTTCCGCCGTCAGCCCGGATTCAAATTCGCCCAGCTGATTCGACGCGCCAATGAACAAGGTGTTCACCGCGCTGACGCGCCCAAGCATGTGGTCGGGCGTGTTCAGCTGCACCAGCGACGAGCGCACCACGACGCTTACCGCGTCCGCCGCGCCCAGCACCACCAGCGCGGCGACCGATAGCGGAATGGATGTCGACAAGCCAAACACCGTGGTCGCCAGCCCAAACACGATCAGCGAACCAAACAGCAAGCGCCCTACGTGTTCGCCCAGGCTCAAGCGGGCCAGCGTCAGCGACATCAACGCCGCGCCGCAAGCGGGCGCCGCGCGCAAGGCGCCCAGCGCCCAGGGGCCGGCGTTGAGAATGTCTTTGGCGAAGATCGGCAGCAATGCTGTGGCGCCGCCCAGCAGCACCGCGAACAAGTCCAGCGACAAGGTGCCCAGCAACAAGCGCCGCTGGAAGATGAAGGTGATGCCCGCGAACAGCGTGCGCCACGTCGTCGGTTCCTTGCGCGGCGGGGCGCGTTCAATCACCAGCGTGGCAATCGATGCGAAGGCCGACAGATACAAGGCGGCCGCCACGCAATAGATCCACCCTGCCCCAAACCCGTAGCCGATGCCGCCCAATGCGGGGCCGGCAATCTGCGCGATCTGGCCGCCTGACGACGCCAAGGCGGTTGCGCGTGGCAGCCATTCGCGAGGCACCACCGCGGGGATCAGCGTGGACAAGGTCGGCGCTTCGAAGGCGCGCGCCGAACTCATGATGATGATGGTGGCGTAGATCAGCGTCTTGCCGCCCACGCCGTGCAAGGCGGCAATGGCCAGCACCAGCGTGGCCAGCGTTTCCAGCGCCATGCAGAGGGCGACGATCTTGCGGCGGTCGTAGCGGTCGGCGACGTGGCCCACCACCAGCGTCAGCGCGGCCATGGGCAGGAACTGCGCCAGGCCGATCAGCCCCAGGTCGATCGCGCTGCCGGACAGCGCGTAGATCTGCCAGCCCACCGCCACCGAGACGATCTGAAAGGCCAGTGACGCGCTGACGCGCGCGAACAGGAAGTGCAGGAACGGGGGGCGGGTAAGCGGACTGGGGGAATCGGGGGCGGGCATGGGAGCGTGCGCGGCAGGCGCGCGGGCGGCGCCGGAAGGCACATTCTAGTGACAGCCGGCTGACGCGAAACTAAAGCGCCAGCCGGCGGGGCATGGCCTGCGGCCTATGGGCAAATGTGACGACAACCGCGACGGCGCGCCGCGGCAACCGTCTACGCCCCGATCGACACCAGTTCGGCGCCTTCGGTGACTTGGTCGCCCACGCCATAGAACACTTCTTCGACCTTGCCGTCGGCGGGCGCGGAGATCGTGTGTTCCATCTTCATGGCTTCCATCACCAGCAGTGGCTGGCCCTTTTCGACGGTGTCGCCCGCCTTGACCGAGATCGAGATGATCTTGCCAGGCATCGGGGCCGTCAGGCCGCCGCCGTGCTCGCCCTGCGTGTCCTGCGCGTGCGTCAGGGGGTCGTAGAGCTCCAGGACGTGCACGCCGCCTTCGCCGAAGACGTGGGCGCGGTCGCCATGCAGCACGACCGTGCCGGCGTTCTCATGGCCTGCCAGCGTGATGCGCAGGCCGTAAGCCAGGTTCGGGTTGGCGCTGGCGTGCGAGCGCCACAGGAACGGTTGGGCGCCCGCGCCGGTGTCCAGCGTCCACAAGCCGCCCTGGCGGGCCACGGTGACGCGCCGCGTTTCGCCGTTGTCCACCCATTGCAGATGACGTTGATATTGGTTGCCCAGGCGCCAGCCGTCGCGCGCATCCCAGGGGTCAGCCGGACCCTTGCCGGGGGATGTCAGGCCGGGTTGGGCCAGGCCCTGGCGCACCAGTACGGCGGCCGAGGCCAGCGCCAGCGTGGCGGCAGTGGCGGCCTGCGGTTCGGGCAGCAGCGTGGCGCGCTGGCGTTCGATCAGGCCCGTGTCCAGGTCGGCGGCGGCAAAGGCGGTGTCGCTCATCAGGCGCGACAGGAATGCGACGTTGGTCTGCACGCCCACGGCCTGCGTTTGCGCCAGCGCCTGTAGCATGCGGGCACGCGCCTGGTCGCGGTCAGCGCCGTGCACGATCAGCTTGGCAATCATCGGGTCATAGAACGGCGTGATCGTGTCGCCCGTGCGCACGCCGCCGTCCACACGGATATCGCCGTTGGTGAACGCGGTGTGCGGGGGCAGGCCCAGGTAGGCCAAGGTGCCGATCGACGGCAGAAAGCCCTTTTCAGGGTTCTCAGCGTAGATGCGCGCTTCGATGGCGTGGCCATTGATGCGCAGGTCTTCCTGGCGTGCAGGCAGCGGCTGGCCGGCTGCTACGCGCAATTGCCATTCAACCAGATCGTGACCCGTGATCATTTCGGTGACCGGGTGTTCGACCTGCAAGCGCGTATTCATTTCCATGAAGTAGAAGCGGCCGTCCGGTTCGGAGATGAACTCGACCGTGCCTGCACCCACATAGCCCACAGCGCGCGCGGCGGCCACGGCGGCCTCGCCCATGGCGCGGCGGCGTTCTTCCGTCATGCCCGGCGCGGGGGCTTCTTCGATGACTTTCTGGTGGCGGCGTTGCACCGAGCAATCGCGTTCGAACAGATAGACGCAATTGCCATGCGTGTCGGCGAACACCTGAATTTCAATGTGGCGCGGCTTTTGCAGATAGCGTTCGATCAGCACGCGGTCATCACCAAAGCTGGACGCGGCTTCACGTTGGCACGAGGCCAGCGCATCCAGGAACGCGCCCGATGATTCCACGACTCGCATGCCCTTGCCGCCGCCGCCCGCGCTGGCCTTGATCAGCACGGGGTAGCCGATGCCGTCGGCCTGGGTCTTGAGGAATTGCGGGTCCTGGTTGTCGCCGTGATAGCCGGGCACCAGCGGCACGCCAGCCTTTTCCATCAACGACTTCGCGGCCGACTTGCTGCCCATGGCGGCAATGGCCGAGGCGGGCGGGCCCACGAACGAGATGCCGGCTTTTTCCGCGGCTTCGGCAAAGGCTTCGTTTTCCGACAGGAAGCCGTAGCCCGGGTGGATGGCGCCCGCACCGGTGTCGATGGCGGCTTGCAGAATGGCGTCGGCGCGCAGGTAGCTCGCGCGCGGTTCCGATCCGCCGATATACACGGCCTGATCGCAGGCTGCCACGTGGCGCGCATTCGCGTCCGCATCCGAATACACGGCAACGGTGCGGATGCCCATGCGTCGGGCGGTGGCGGCGACGCGGCAGGCGATCTCTCCGCGATTGGCAATCAGCAAAGTGTCGAACATGAATGTCATCCTGGCTGGTGTTCTTCTTGAACTGCGGGGGCGGCGGCTGCGCCCGCCCTACATGCGGAACACGCCGAAGCGCGTGTCTTCAATCGGCGCATTCAGCGCGGCCGACAACGCCAGGCCCAGCACGCGGCGCGTGTCCGCCGGCGCGATGATGCCGTCGTCCCACAGGCGCGCCGTGGCGTAGTACGGATGGCCTTCGTGTTCGTACTGTTCGCGGATGGGCGCCTTGAAGGCGGCTTCTTCGTCGGCCGACCACTTGCCGCCGCGCGCCTCGATGCCATCGCGCTTGACGGTGGCCAGGACGCTTGCGGCCTGCTCGCCGCCCATCACCGAGATGCGGGCGTTGGGCCACATGAACAGCATGCGCGGGGAATAGGCGCGGCCGCACATGCCGTAGTTACCGGCGCCAAACGAGCCGCCGATCAGCACGGTGAACTTCGGCACGGCGGCGGTTGCCACCGCCGTCACCATCTTGGCGCCGTGGCGCGCGATGCCTTCGTTTTCGTACTTGCGGCCCACCATGAAGCCGGTGATGTTCTGCAGGAACACCAGCGGAATCTTGCGCTGCGCGCACAGTTCAATGAAGTGCGCGCCCTTCTGCGCGGACTCCGAAAACAGGATGCCGTTGTTGGCGACGATGCCTACCGGCATGCCCTGGATGTGCGCAAAGCCCGTGACCAGCGTGGGGCCGAAGCGCGCTTTGAATTCGTCGAACTCGGAGCCGTCCACAATGCGCGCAATCACTTCGCGCACGTCGTAGGGCTTGCGGGTGTCGGCGGGGATGATGCCGTTCAATTCGCTGGGGTCGTAGCGCGGTTCGCGCACGGGAATGGTCGCCAGCGGCGCGGGCTTCTTGCGGTTTAAGCGCGCCACGGCGTTACGCGCCAGTTGCAGCGCATGCATGTCGTTGGCGGCCAGATGGTCGACCACGCCGGACAGGCGGGTGTGCACGTCGCCGCCGCCCAGGTCTTCGGCGCTGACTTCCTCACCCGTGG
>Ga0213823_1000529_pt1 | contig 30969 bp, 19 predicted proteins | sample MC6MC0907MG_FD_179887 | JGI IMG/M metagenome (GOLD analysis project Ga0213823, IMG submission 179887) | Enriched soil aggregate microbial communities from Iowa State University, Ames, United States - MC6-MC0907-MG | ecosystem: Environmental > Terrestrial > Soil > Unclassified | place: USA: Iowa...
GGGCGTGTTTGAAAAGATCACGCCCGACATGGTCAAGCAGGATCACGTCATTGCCAACGCGCGTAACGACTATGGCGTGCCGTCGGAAATCTTCTCGACCAACATCGGCTTTTCCACCCAGGCCTTCCCCGCGGGCAAGCCGCAACCCAGCACCTTCGCGGACTTCTGGAATGTGGAGAAATTCCCCGGCAAGCGCACGTTGCAGGATGACCCCGCCACGGTGATCGAGGCCGCGTTGATCGCCGATGGCGTGGCGCCCGCCGACGTCTACAAGGTGCTGGCCACCAAAGAAGGCCTGGACCGCGCGTTCAAGAAGATCGAAGCCATCAAGCCGCATGTGGCGCGCTGGTGGAAGAGCGGCGCCGAACCCGTCAACGCGTTGGGCAGCGGCGAAGTCGTGATGGCGCTGGGCTGGAACGGGCGCTTTCAGGCCGGTATCGACTCGGGCCTGCCGATTGCGATGGGCTGGGGCGACAGCATTGCGCAAGTCGGCTACTTCGCCATCGTCAAGGGTTCGCCCAACCGCGATGCGGCCATCAAGCTCTTGAACTTCATGATCCAGCCCAAGAATCAGGCCGAGTTCAGCAAGTACATCGCCTACGGCCCGACCACCGAAGCGGCGCTGCCGCTGATTGACGCCAAGCGGCTGGAACGTTTGCCGTCGACCACCGAGCGCTTGAAGAACAGCATCTTCCTGAACTCGGAATTCTGGGACGCGAACGGCCCCGCCATCACCGAGCGCTACAACCAGGTCCGCGCCCGCTGATCCGCCACCCTTCTTACCCAGATGCCGGCGTGCGCGCCGGCGTCCCCCTGCCATGACTACGAGCACCGACGCCCTTCCCCTGCCCGCCGCCCGACTTCGTCCGGCCGCCGCTCGCCGGCGCGGCCGCGTGGCGGCGCTTGCCGCATTGCCGCTGCTGTTGTTCCTGCTGCTGTTCTTCGCCGGCCCCATTGCGGGTCTGCTCAGCAATGGGTTCAAGGGCGAGGACGGCGGCCTGACGCTGGCGCATTACCAACATCTGCTGGACACGCCGATCTACCGCATCGTGCTGGGCAACACCTTCACGATTGCGGCGGCCGTCACCGTGTCTTGCGTGGTGCTGAGCTATCCGCTGGCCTACCTGATGGCGACGGTGTCGCCGACCGTGGCGCGCGTACTGTTCTTTGCCGTGCTGTTGCCCTTCTGGTCCAGCGCGCTGGTGCGCACATCGGCCTGGATTGCGCTGCTGGGCAAGAACGGCCCGCTGAATACCTTGCTGACCACCGTGGGCATTCTGGATCAGCCCATGGCGTTTCTCTATAACTTCACGGGGGTGATGGTTGGCATGACACATGTGCTCATGCCGTTTGTCGTGCTGCCGTTGTATGCGTCGTTCCGTTCGCTGGACGGCAGCCTGGTGCAGGCCGCGCAAAGCCTGGGCGCAGGGTCCGCGGGCATCTTCAGCCGCGTCATCCTGCCGCTGACGAGCCCTGGCGCGGTTGCCGGCGGCATCATCGTTTTCATGAACGCGGTGGGCTACTACATCACGCCGTCGCTGATGGGCGGCCCTGCCCAACGCATGGCGGCCGAACTCATCTCGCACAACATCACCGAAGAATTGAACTGGGGGCTGGCGTCGGCATTGGCCGGGGTGTTGCTGGTGACGGTGCTGCTATCGCTATGGCTGTTCAACCGTCTCTTCGGCCTGAACAACCTGATCAGCGCCAGCTCCGGTAAAGGCAGCAACCACACGGGCTACCGCCGCACGCCGGGCGGGCGCGTGGCGGCCTTACTGGGCGTGGCGTGCGCGATCTTCCTGCTGCTGCCGATTGTCGTCGTGATTCCGATGAGCTTTGGCACGACAGACTTCCCGATCTTCCCGCCGCCCAGCTATGGCCTGCGCTGGTACGAGAACTTCTTCACCGACGGCAAGTGGCTGGCGGCGCTGGCCTCCAGCACCAAGATCGCCATCGTGGTGACGCTGCTGGCCACCGTGCTGGGCACCGCCGCCGCGCTGGGCGTCAGCCGGCTGGCCGCGCGCCGCCAAGGCTGGCTGGACGCCTTCTTCATTATTCCGATGTCGGTGCCGGCCATCGTCACGGCCGTGGCGCTGTACTACCTGTTCGCGCCCATCGGCTGGGTGGCGAACTCGATGGCGGTGATTCTGGGCCACACGGTGCTGGCCGCGCCCTACGTCTACATCACCATGCGCGCGGCGCTGCGCAGCCTGGACCCGAACCTGGAACTGGCCGCGCTGGGCATGGGCGCGTCGTGGCCCAGCATGTTCCGGCGGGTGATGCTGCCCGCCCTGATTCCCAGCCTGGTCGGCGGCGCGGTGTTCGCCTTGGTGAGTTCATTCGACGATGTCGTCATGGCGCTGTTCCTGACGACCATCCGCAACCGCACGCTGCCCAAACTCATGTTCGAAGGCCTGGCCAACGACTTCGACCCCACTGTGATCTCGGCCTCTTGCCTGCTGGTTGGGGCAACGGCGCTGATTCTGCTTGCCAACCTGCTGCTGCGCAGGAAGAAGGAAGACTGATATGCACACCGCTGATACCAAGACCGCTGATACGCCGCTTGCCTACGACATCCGTCCGCAGCGCCCGCCCGAACGCCAGGGCAAGGAACTGGTCATGACCGGCATCCACAAACGCTATGGCGATTCCGTGGCGCTGCCCGAGGTGGACCTGACGGTTGCACGCGGCGAATTCTGCACGTTGCTGGGTGCGTCGGGTTCGGGCAAGACGACGCTGCTGAAGATCATTGCGGGCTTCGAAACGCCTGATGCGGGCGTGGTGAAGATCGGTGGGCGCGACGTCACCCACACGCCCATCTCGGACCGCAACATCGGCATGGTGTTTCAGAACTACGCGCTGTTCCCGCACATGAGCGTGTTCGAGAACGTGGCCTTCGCCCTGCGCATGCGGCGCTTGAACGAAGACGACATCCGTCGCCGCGTCAGAGAAGCGCTGGAGCTGGTGAGCCTTGTGCCCTTGCAAGACCGCAAACCCGGCGCGCTGTCGGGCGGCCAGCAACAGCGCGTCGCGTTGGCGCGCGCGCTGGTGTTCACCCCCGACATTCTGTTGATGGACGAGCCGCTGGGCGCGTTGGACAAGAATCTGCGGCAGGCCATCCAGCTGCAACTGCGCCGCCTGCATCAAGACCTGGGGCTGACGGTGGTGTTTGTGACGCACGATCAGGAAGAGGCCATGAACCTGTCGGACCGCATCGTGATTCTGGAGCAAGGCCGCATCGTTGAGGCCGGTTCGCCAGAGGGTTTGTACCGCCAGCCGGCCAGCGCGTTCGTGGCGGGGTTCTTGGGCGAATGCAATTTTCTGCCGGCCGGAAGCGCCGGTACCGATGCCACGCTTGGCGTGCGGCCCGAACACCTGCGCCTGGGCAGCCAGCTGGGCGGTGCGGACGTGCGCCACACGGGCCGTGTCGTCGCCGCGACCTTCTGCGGTCTGCACTGGAAAGTGTTCATCGAAGCGTTCGACAAGGTCATCCTGGCGTATGCGCCGCTGGGCATCGCCGCCGCCGAACGCACGCCCGGCCAAGCCGTGACGTGGGGCTTTCACCCCACCGACGCCATGGAATTCGCCAGCGCAGCATGACCCGCATCACGCCTTCCTCTTGCAGCCACGACGCGCCGCGCATTCTGATGGCGGGCGATGGCGCGCTGCTGGTTGAATTCGCCAACCGCATCGACGCTGACACGAATGCGCGCGTGCTGGCGCTGGCGCAGGCGTTGCGCGCGCAGCAAAAGAAGACGCCCGGCGTGCTGGGCGTGGTGCCGGCCTACCGATCGCTGAGCATCCGCTTTGACCCGCTGACGATCAGCCATGACGCCGTGCGTGACGTGATTGCGCAGTGCCTGGACGCGTCGGCCATTGCCAGCAACGGCACACTGCGCCGCTGGCACGTGCCCGTCTGCTACGGCGGTGCGCATGGCGAAGACCTGCTCGCGCTGGCGGAACGTCATCAGCTGGACGCAGCCCAAGTCATTGCGCGCCACTGCGCGCCGGTGTACCGCGTGTTCATGGTGGGGTTTCTGCCGGGCTTTGCGTACCTGGGCGGGCTGGACCCGGTCTTGCACACGCCGCGCCGCGCCATGCCGCGCGCGCACACGCCTGCCGGCAGCGTGAACATTGGCGGCCAGCAAACCGCTATCGCCTCGGTGCCTGGCCCCAGCGGCTGGCACTTGATCGGGCGCACGCCGTGGCGCAGTTTCGACCTGCGTCACGCCCACCCCTTCCTGTTCGAAGCGGGCGACGAGATCGTCTTCACGCCGATCAGCGAAGACGAATTCGCGCACATCGATGCCCTGCATGCAGATCCCAGCTACCGGCCGCAGCCGCACACCGGAGGCCACTCATGAGCGCGCGCCTGCTTGTCGTGACGCCCGGCATGCTGACCACCGTGCAAGACCGGGGCCGGCCTGGCTATGAACACATGGGCGTGCCGCCGTCGGGTGCGATGGACCCGGGCGCGCTGCGTCTGGCGAATGCGCTGGCGGGCAACCCCGGCGATCTTGCCGCGCTGGAATTCACGGTGACGGGCGGCCGGCTGCGCGTGCTGGATGCCGGCTGCACCCTGGCGTTTGCGGGCAGCGCGGCGCTGCATGTGTCGGCAGCGGGCGGCTTGCCGGCGCGCGCGCTGGCGCCGTGGCAATCGCACCGCGTGCCGGCCGGCGCCACCTTGACCATCGGGCCGCTCGCGCGCGGCATGCGCGGCTACCTGGCGGCAAGCGGCGGCATCGCGGTGGAGCCGGTGCTGGGCAGCGCGTCCACGCTCACGCGCGCTGGCCTGGGCGGCATCGAAGGGCGGGCGCTCAAGCGCGATGACGTTCTGCCCGTCGGCCGCGCCCGCGCGCCGTTTCAACGGCGCTGGGTGCCGTTGCGCCACACCGCGTGGTTCTATCGCGATACGCCCATCGGCGTCATCCTTGGGCCGCAGCAAGATCACTTTTCCGCCAGCGAAATCCGCCGATTCTTCAACGCCACCTATCGGCTGGCGCCGCAGTCCGACCGCATGGGCTTGCGCCTGGACGGGCCCGCCATCGCGCACGCCCAGGGCGCTGACATCATCACCGACCCCATCGCGGCAGGCAGCATCCAGATTCCGGGCGCGGGCCAGCCCCTGATCGCCATGAATGACCGCCAAACCACCGGCGGCTACCCTAAGATTGCCACCGTCATCACGGCCGACCTGCCCCGCCTGGCGCAAATGCGGCCCGGGCAGCCGCTGCAATTCGAAGCGATGGATGCGGCCACCGCCATCGAACGCTTGCGCTCTGATACGCAATGGCTGGACACTCGCGAACGCGAGCTGCGCGCCGATCCGAACTTTCCCATCTTCCCTCTTCTGCTTCCGTGATTCCTATGCCCACCCCTCATGCCATGGAACGCCCCGCGCGCGCGGCCGCGCCGGTTGCGGCAAGCGCCGCCGATGACTCGCGCGACCTGGTCGATGAAGCCTATTCGACCTTGCTCGACATGATCCAGCTGGGCCAGCTGCCCATCAACCAGCCCTTGCAGGAACGCAATCTGGCGAGTGCGCTGGGCGTGTCGCGCACGCCGCTGCGCGAAGCAATGAGCCGCTTGATCGGCGGCGGCTTCGCCGTGCGCACAGCGCGCGGGCAATTGATCGTGCCCGAGCCGACGCTGCGCCAGTATCTTGAGATTTTTCAAATGCGCCTGCTGCTGGAAGGCGATGCGGCCGCCGCTGCCGCGACCCGCATGACGCCCGACGAGGCCGCCGCGATTCTTGAGCAGGTCAGCGAGATCAAACGCCGCCAGCATTCGACCCACGAAGAGAACCACCGCGTCGACAACCTGCTGCACGACAGCATCGCCCAGGCCAGCGGCAACCGGCTGATGGCGCAAGCCATACACGACCTGCGCATCAAGGCGCGCTGCTTCGATCAGAATGGCGCGCCCGAGCGACTTGTTCCCTGTTGCGATGAGCACATGGATATTCTGCAAGCCATCCTGGACCGCAACCCCGAGGCCGCGCGCGCGGCCATGCAGCGGCACCTAAGCAATGTGCGCGTGGGCCTGGTGGCCCGCCACACCCAACTCTGAATTCCTTACGCCCCATGCCGTCTTCCCTGCCTCTCCTCATCATCATGAACCCGGTCACGCAGGCTGACCGGGACCAGATCGCCCAACACTTCGATGTGATCTTCGCGCCCACGCCAGAGCAGTACGCGCAAGCCGTGGCCGCGCACGCGGCGCGCGTGGACATCGTCATGACCATTGGCGCCATCGGCCTGACGGCGGCGCAGATCGACGCGTTGCCAAATCTGAAAATGATTTATTCGATGGGTGCGGGCTACGAGAAGATCGACCTGGCGCACGCCAGGCTGCGTGGCGTGAAAGTCGCCAACGGCGCAGGCACCAACGACACCTGTGTGGCGGATCACGCCATGGGGCTGATGATTGCCATCATTCGCGGCATTCCCCGCCTGGATCAACTCACGCGCCAAGGCGTCTGGCGCACGCAGCTGCCGCTGCCCCCGAATGTCTCCGGCAAGAAGCTGGGCATCGTAGGCTTGGGCGGCATCGGCGAAAAGGTGGCGACGCGCGCACTGGCGTTCGAGATGGAGATCGGCTACTTCAACCGCCGCCCGCGCGACGGTTCGGCGCATCGCTACTTTCCGACGCTGGGTGAACTGGCGCAGTGGGCCGACGTGCTGCTGGTCGCCATTCCCGGCGGGGATTCGACGTATCACCTGATCAACGCCGACGTCCTCGCGCAGCTAGGCGCGAAGGGGTACCTGATCAACATCGCGCGCGGCAGCGTCGTAGACACGGCCGCGCTGGAACGCGCGCTGCGTGAACAAACCATCGCCGGGGCGGCGTTGGATGTTTACGAAGGCGAACCGCAGTTGCCCGCAGGGCTGGCAGATCTGACCAACCTGGTGCTGACGCCCCACGTGGCCGGCTGGTCGCCCGAGGCCATGCAATTGATGGTGGACAAATTCTTGGAAAATGCGCGCCGCTTGTATGCCGGGGAACCCTTGCTTACCCCGATTTAAGACATCGGTGTGAACACATTGCGCCAGTCTGGCGCCCATGTAACTACCCAGTTTCAGTTATTTCTAAAAATTGTTACAGGATTTAAAATGTTGCGTAATAATCCGATACAACCGGGCTGACTCAAGGGGAGCAGCCTATGCCCCCTATTAATAGGCTGCTATGAATAAAACCTTCTGCTCCATTTGGAATCAGTCCCTGGGCGCCTGGGTCGCCGCACCAGAAACCGCCAAGGTCAGGGGCAAGAGCACTAACCGTGGAGCAGCCGGCCACATCCCAGGGCCACAAACGCGCAACATGCCGCGCAAGCGCAGTCTGGTCGTGGCGATGGCGGCGGTGTGCGGATTGTTCGGATATTTGCCTGCGGCGCATGCTACGTGCGACCCGGCATTTGGCTCGTGGGTGTCGGTCATCTGCACAGACACCACCTCGACCCTAAATTCGAACTTCAGCAATATGGACGTAGTGGTGATGCCCGGCGCGACGGTCAACGCGACACCGGGCGATGCAAGTGCCATCACGTTCACCGGCGACAACATACAATTCACCAACTACGGCAGGGTTGAGCCGTCGCCATATTTCAGCCCAGCCCTGATCTCGGCGGTCACCATCGGCAATGCCAACAGCAGCAGCGTCACGATCACGAATCAGGGAATTATCAATGGCACCGTGGGGCTGCCGATTTACTTCTTGCCTGATGTTAAAGGCGTAGCGCTGAATATCCAGAACGGCGCCGCTGGCAACACTATCGTCACCAATAGCGGGACGCTCAGTTTGACGCCCATGGCGGGGCTGCCTATGACGGCAGCCGATGCGCCTGTCGTGGCGATATCGGGCGGCAGCAGGGTCAGCATGACGAACGCCGGCACCATCGTCGGCCGCGTGGCGTTCGAAGCATCGACGAGCGGCAACGAATTCACCAACGCAGGCCTGGTCATGGGCAGCGTGTCTCTGGGCGCCGGGCAGGGTCCGAACCGATTCACCGCGATTACAACTTCATCGGTGATAAAAGGCCCAGGCACAGCTGCCGCCACTCAGGTTCTGAACTCGTCAATGGAGTTTGCGGCAATCGGCGTAGTCGATGGCGGCGCCGGCGGCAATAACACCCTGGCGCTGAAAAACGCCATCAGTGGCGGTTCCGGCGCAGGCGGCACGGGCATCATCTACGCCGACAGCTATGTCAACTTCCGTAACCTGATCGTTGAGAGCGGCACCTGGACGCTATCCGGCCCGGTCCTGAACGGCGCCACCACCACCGCCCTCAATGGCGGCGTACTGACTGTCAACGACGCTGCGGGCCTGGGCGCCGGCACGCTGACCGGCGACGGCGGCGCCTTGCAAGCCGGCGTGGCGAACCTGACCCTGAGCAATGCGGTGACGTTGGGCGCGGGTGGCCTGACGGTATCGGGCAACAACGCGATCATCCTTGATGGCGAGCTATCGGGTACGGGCGGCTTGACCAAGAACGGAACGAGCACCCTGGCGCTGGCGAACGACAACACTTACACAGGGAGCACCACCGTATCAGGCGGCACCCTGCAACTCGGAGCGGGCAGCACGACGGGCAGCCTGGGTACAGGCGCAGTCGTGAACAATGGCCGGATCACGCTGATCCGTTCCAACGACTTTACGCTCGCCAACGCCTTCAGCGGTACCGGCAACCTTGTTCAGAATGGGTCGGGCGTCGCGACACTGACGGGCGACAGCAGCGGCTTTACGGGATTGACCACTGTGTCCAGCGGCGGACTGACCGTCTCGAATAAGTTAGGCGGCGACGTCACCGTGTCTCCCGGCGCCACGCTAGCGGGTTCCGGCACGATCAGTGGAAGCGTTGGCGCGTCGGGCGGCACTTTGCAAGGGACGCAAGGCCAGACATTGACGATCGGTGGCAATCTGAACTTATCGAACGCCCAGATCAATGTGGCATTGGGCGCTGCGGGGACATCTGCCGCGTTATTCGATGTGACCGGTGCGCTGACGCTCATCAACTCCACGATCAACGTGACGGATATGGGCGGGCTCGGTACAGGTGTCTATCGCCTGTTCGATTACGGCGCAATGTTGACCTACTCCTCGATAAACTTCGGGTCGCTGCCCGCAGGGGTTGGCGCGGGCAGTCTGTTGGTGCAATTGGCTACCCCCGGCCAAGTCAATCTCGTGTCCACCGTCGGCACCGTGTTCGACTACTGGGATGGCGACACCGCCGGCTCGCACACCAACGGCGCCGTCAACGGCGGTTCGGGCGTCTGGAACGCCAGCAACAGCAACTGGACCCAGTCCGATGGCGCGTCGAACGGCGCATTTGCATCGCCTTCTTTTGCCACGTTCAAGGGAACGGCGGGCGTCGTGACCGTGGATGCCGGCGCAGGTGCGATCGGCGTCAAAGGCATCACGATCGGCACGGACGGCTACGTCATTGAAGGCGATTCCATCGCGCTGCAAGGCGGCAGCCAGACGACGATAGCGGTCGGCAACGGCACCCTGGCCAGCAGCGCCTTCATCGGCACCATCAACGCGTCACTCACCGGCGCTAGCAAGCTCTTCAAGACGGACTACGGCACGCTGGTGCTGGGCGGCAACAACAGCTACACCGGCGGCACGGACATTCAGTTCGGCACACTGTCGATCTCGGCCGACAACAATCTGGGCGCGGCCAACACGGGCGTGGCCATGGTCGGCGGCACGCTGGCCACCACCGGCAGCTTCAGCACCAACCGCAATATCGCGTTGACGCAAAACGGCGCCATCAACGTCGCGGCGGACACGCAACTGGGCCTGACCGGCACCGTATCGGGCCCGGGCGCTCTCATCAAGCAGGGCGCTGGCACGCTGGAGCTGACCGGCGCCAACACCTACGGCAGTACGCAAGTGCAGGCGGGCACGCTGATCGGCAACAGCGCATCCATCCGCGGCAATTTGCAGAACGCCGGCACGGTCATCTTTGATCAAACGTGGGATGACAGCGTGTCCGGCATGCTGCTCGGCGCCGGCGCCATCACCAAGCGCGGCGCGGGCATATTGACGTTGAATGGCGTGAACACGCTGAACTGGAACATCGAAGACGGCACGCTCGCAAGCAACGCCACCCGCTACACCGCCAACGCCACGATAGGCGCGGCGGGCACCCTGCGCTTCAACCAAGCCACCGATGCCGACTACGCGGGCAAGTTGTCCGGCAGCGGCACGTTCGAGAAGTCCGGCGCGGGCATGCTGAGCCTGAACGCGGACAGCAGCGCGTTCACCGGCACGACGAACGTCACGAGCGGCACGCTGGTCGTGACCAACAAACTCGGCGGCAATGCGAATGTGACCAGCGGCCGCCTGCATGTGAACGGCACCTTGAGCGGCAACGCCGCCATTGGCAACAACGTCATCCTGTCTGGCGCTGGCACCATCGGCCAAAACGTCACGCTGACGGGCGGCATCCTGCAAGGCACGCAAGGCAAAACGTTGAAGATCGGCGGCAACCTGACGCTGGACAACGCCAGCCAGGTCAACGTGTCGCTGGGCCGTGCCCCCGCCAACGCGCTGTTCAATGTGGGCGGCGACCTGGCCTTGGCCGGCACGCTGAACATCACCGACCAGGGCGCATTCGGCGCGGGCGTCTACCGCCTGTTCGACTATGGCGGCGCACTGACCACCAACACGCTGGCCATTGGCGCCGCCCCCACCGGCATCACCGCCAATGACTTGCGCATCCAGACCGCGGTCAACGGCCAGGTCAACCTGATGTCCACCGCGGGCGCCACGCTGAGCTTCTGGGACGGGAGTAACACCGCGCAGCGCGATAACGGCGTCATCGACGGCGGCTCTGGCACGTGGCGCACGGATGGGCTGAACTGGACCAACGCAGACGGCACCCTCAACGGCCGCTTCCAGCCCAACCCGACTTTCGCCGTGTTCCAAGGCACGGCAGGCACGGTGACGGTGGACGCGTCAGCAGGCGGCGTGGGTGTGACGGGCATGCAGATTTCCACCACTGGCTATCGCATCGAAGGCAATCCGATTACGTTGGCGGGCGGTGCGGAAACCATCGTGCGTGTGGGTTCGGGCAGCCTGTCCGGTGCGTCGATCACCGGCACCATTGCGTCCAACCTGACCGGTGCAAGCAAGCTGGTGAAGGCCGACTTCGGCACGCTGGTGCTGGCGGGCAGCAACAGCTACACGGGCGGCACCGAAGTTCGCACGGGCGCCTTGTCCGTGTCGTCCGACGACAATCTGGGTGCGGCTGCAGGCGGGTTGACGTTCAATGGCGGCGCGCTCGCCACCACGGCCAGCTTTGATTCCGCGCGCGCCATAACGCTGACGCAAGCCGGCGCCATCACGGTGGCGGCAGGCACCACGCTGGGCTTGCAAGGCGCCATCGGCGGCACCGGCACCCTGCAAAAGCTGGGCGCGGGCACCCTGACGCTGACAGGCGCCAACAGCTACGGCAACACGCAAGTGCAAGCCGGCACGCTGGTGGGCGATGCGGCCTCCGTGCGAGGCGACCTCGAGAACAACGGCTCCGTCGTGTTCAAACAGGCCGCCGACGCCAGCTACGCCGGCTATATCTCCGGCACCGGCTCGATGGTCAAGCAAGGCGCGGGTGAGTTGACGTTGACTGGCATCAGCAGTCAGGACTGGCGTATCGATGCGGGCACCCTCACGGCAAGCGCCGGGCGTTACACCGGCAATACGATGATTGCCTCGGGCGCCACGTTGCGCTTTGATCAAACGGCGGGTTCCTCTTACGACAGCGTGCTGTCTGGCGCAGGCCAGCTCACCAAGACCGGCGCGGGCCATCTGACGCTGACGGCCGACAGCAGCGCCTTCACGGGCAACACCGAGGTGCAGGCCGGCACGCTGATGGTGTTGAACAAGCTGGGCGGCGATGCCGCGGTCACGGGCGGGCTGCTGTACATTGATGGCGAGCTGAACGGCAACGCGGCGATCAGCGGTGGCGGCACGCTGTTCAACGGTGGCCGTATCACGGGCAACACCACCCTGGCAGGCGCGGTGCTGCTAGGCGAGCAAGGGTCCAAGCTTTTCGTCGGCGGCGACTTGACGCTGGATAGCGCCAGCCAGGTCAACGTGCTACTGGGCCGCGCGCCCACCCCGGCCTCGGCCTTGTTCGATGTGGCCGGCAACCTGACCTTGGCCGGCACGTTGAACGTGACTGATAACGGCGGCTTTGGCGCCGGTATCTATCGCCTGTTCGACTACGGCGGCAGCTTGGTGAACAACGGCTTGGCCGTGGGCGCCACGCCTGCTGGCGTCGCCGCCGGCGCGCTGGCGCTGCAAACCGCGGTGCCTGGCCAGGTCAACCTGGCGTCAACGTCCGGCGCCACGCTGAGCTTCTGGGACGGCAGCAATACCGCCCGCCACGATAACGGCGTCATCGACGGCGGCTCAGGCACGTGGCGCGCCGATGGCCGCAACTGGGCCAACGTGGACGGCACGCTCAACGGCGTGTTCCAGCCCAACCCCACGTTCGCCGTCTTCCAAGGCACGGCAGGCACGGTCACCGTAGACACCTCGGCGGGCGCGATCGGCGTCACCGGCATGCAGATCGCCACTACCGGTTACCGCATCCAGGGCGACGACATCGCGCTGCAAGGCGCGGGCGGGGAAAGCATCATCCGAGTGGGCGCGGGTTCCGCTGCGGACGCCACGACCACCGGCACCATTGCCTCCCGGCTGACCGGCGCCAGCAAGCTGGCCAAGACCGACTTCGGCACGCTGGTGCTGACCGCAGACAACACCTACACCGGCGGCACCGATGTGCGCCAGGGCGGCTTGTCGGTGTCCAAGGACGCGAACCTGGGCGCAGCCGCAGGCGGCTTGACGCTAAGCGGCGGCGTGCTGGCCACGACGGCCAGCTTCGATACGAACCGCGCCGTCGCCATCACGCGAACGAGCGGCATCGATGTGGCGTCTGGCACGACGTTCGGCTTGGCTGGCGCCATCACCGGCAGCGGTGACGTCACCAAGACCGGCGCGGGCATGCTCACCGTGTCGGGCGACGGCAGCCCCTACACCGGCAATGCGCTGGTGCAATCGGGCGTGTTGAACCTGGCGTCCACCGGCAAGCTGGGCGGCACGCTGACGCTGGCCAACGGCGCGCTGTTGCAAGGCGCGGGCCAAGTCGGCGCCACCACGCTGCAAAGCGGCGCGATCCTGGCGCCGGGCAACGTCAACGGCACGCTGAACGTTGCGGGCGACCTGACGTTCATGCCGGGTTCGGTTTACCAAGTGGCGGCTGACCCGGCTTCGTCCGCCAGCGCCCGTGTGGTGGTGAGCGGCGTGGCGAACCTTGCCGGTTCCGTCGTGCACGTCGGGCCGGAGGGCGGCTTTGAGAGCACGCGTCAGTACACGATCCTGACGGCGGGTTCCATCAACGGCCAGTTCAACACCGTATCGTCCAACTACGCTTTCCTGGACCCGGCGTTGCGCTACGGTGCGCAGGACGTCACGCTGCAACTCGGTCGCAAGCAGGTGCAAGGGGACCCGGCAACGCCTACCCGTCCGATCACGTTTGCGGATGCGGCACGCACCGGCAACCAGCGCGCCGTGGCCAATGCGCTGGACAGCCTGCCGTCGGGCAATGCGCTGCACGAATACATCCTGACCTTGCCCGAAGGCGCACCCGCCGCCGCCTTCAACAGCCTGTCGGGCGAAGCGCACGCCAGCGTCGCCTCCAGCCTGATGGGTTCCATCAATGTCGTGCGCACGCTGCCGCTGTCGCACCTGCGCGCCAATCTGAATGCGGGCATGCGTCCTGGCGCACCGACGGCGCAAGCCGGCGGCACGCTGTCCGCATCCGCCTTGCCCTCGTCGAACGCGCAGCCCGCCTGGGCTGAACTCGTAGGCAACTGGCAAACGCAGAACGCCACCGACAACACCGCGCAAGTCCGTCAGCACACTGGCGGCGTCTTCGCCGGCGCCGACCATGCGGTGGGCAACGGCTGGCGCGTGGGCGGCGCGGTCGGCTACACCGACAGCAAGATCCGCGTTGACGACCTGGCCTCGAAGGCGGACGTGTCGGGCTACAGCGCAGCCATCTACGGCGGGAAGTCGTTTGATGCGGGCGCGGGCAAGCTGAACCTGCTGGTTGGCACGTCCTACACCTGGCACGACGTCAGCACCGAGCGTTACGCGACGGTTGCCGGCGCATCGCAAAAGCTCACCGCCGACTACGGCGCCAGCACCACCCAGCTCTTCACCGAACTGGGCTATGCGATGCCGCTGTCTGATCGCACCACCCTGGAACCCTTCGCGGGCGTGGCGTGGAGCGATCTGCGCAGCCGCAGCTTCCAGGAGACGGGCGGTTCGGCAGCCTTGACCGGCCAGCGCAGCAGCGACAAGCAAACCAGCAGCACGCTGGGTGTGCGCGCGCAAACGGACTTCACGCTGGCGGGCGCCGAAGGCCGACTGCGTGGCACGCTGGGCTGGCGCCACGCGTTTGGTGACGTATTGCCGCAGTCCACCATGGCGTTTGATGGCGGCCAGGCGTTCACGGTGGCGGGCGCGCCCATCGCGCGCAACGCGGCGGTGGCCGAGCTGGGCGCGGAAGTGGCCGTGTCGCGCAACGCGTCGCTGGGCTTGAACTACAGCGGCCAGTACGGCGGCGGCAACCGCGAACACGCGGGGTCGTTGAACGTGCGCTGGCGGTATTAAGCGGCGCTGGCACGCAGGACCACAAAAGGGACGCCGGTGGCGTCCCTTTTTTTTGGGCATCCTTCTAACGTTTGGCCGCCTGCAACACCTCGATAAAGGCGCGGTTGAACGCCGGGATGTCGTCGGGCTTGCGGCTGGAGACCAACGCGCCATCCACCACCACTTCCTGATCCACCCATTCGGCGCCGGCATTTTTCAGGTCGTCCTGCAACGACGGCCAGCTGGTCATCTTGCGGCCGCGGACGACGCCTGACGAGATCAGCAGCCATGCGCCGTGGCAGATCACCGCCACGGGCTTGCCCGCGTCGAACATCGCGCGCACGAACTCCTGCGCCTTGGGATGCATGCGGATTTCATCGGCGTTGACCACGCCGCCGGGCAGCAGCAGCGCGTCGAACACCTCGGGTTCGGTGGCCGCCTGCAAAAACGTCAGGTCAACCGGAAAGCGGTCGCCCGGCTTGTCGTGATGCATGCCCAGAATCGGATCGGTGCGCGCCGACACCAGCACGGTGCGCGCGCCTTCCGCCTGAAGGCTGTGGCGCGGCCCGGTTAATTCGACTTGTTCAAACCCGTCGACGGCGAGCATCGCGACGTTGAGATCGTTGAGTGTTCCCATGGTGTTTCCCTGTGTAGGTTGAGTCCTGTGCGCATGACGTTCAGCAATCGCCATGCCACGGCCGGCCCAACGTGGCAGGTTCAGGCACGCCACTTGCTGTAGTGCCCTGCCCCATCACTGTCCCACTGTGGTATTGCTCAACCGCCGAGACTGCCATGAACTCACCCGAACCTCTCCTGACGTCGACTCCGGTCGGCAACATCATCACTGTCCCCCTGGCGCCGCAATTTAGAACGGTTGCCTCCGCCCCCACGCCGAAAGCGGCCAATGACAGCGTGCTGACGGATGTTCGCGTCGGCGTGGTGCTGCCGCCGATCAGCGTCCCGGCGATGCCCATCGCCCTGCATCAGAAAGCCCCCCGCCCGCTGCGGGTGCCGCCCGCCATCGCGCTGGCGGCGGCTTTCTGGATGCTGGGCAGCGCCATATTGTTGACGCTTGCCCTGGCTTACCGATTGGTTGCCTGACAGCGCGCTGGCGGGGCGGCATCAGGTGGGCGCCGCCCCCTTTTCCGCCGCGCCGGCAACGCGAATCCGGTTATCCACGTCCTGCACGCCCACGCACGCATCCGCGCAATCTTCGATGCGATGCTTGGTGCGGCGGTCGCGCACGGTGCCTTCCAGCGTGACGCAGCCATCGGCCACGGCGACCGACACATCGCTGACATCCAGGCCGCTGTGCGCCAGGTGTTCGCAGACGTTTTCGCGCACGCGTTCGTCGGTGCGCGTATAGCCTTTGGGGTCGGTGCGCCGGGAGCCGCGGTCGCGCCATGCGGTCGGCCCGCGGTTGTAGCCGCCGCGCTCGGCGGTCTCGAAAGAGGCCTCGGGCTCATCCGCCCACTGCGGGCGGTCGCCGTAGTAACCGCCTTCGTCGTCGCCATAAGAAGTGGGGCCGCTATATGCCGGCTGGCGCGATCCGTATACCTGTTCCCGCTGGTAAGACGGGTCTTGACCGCTGAAGCCGCCATAGCTGCTTTGGCCGGGGTCGGCGCTGCGGCTGCGTACACGGTCACGCGTTTCCCGCGTACCGGGCGCGCGGCTCGTGCCTTCGCCTTGGTAGCCGTATGACGGGGCCGGGTCGCGCCAGGGTTCCTGGTTGCCGGCGTGTTGCTGCCTGCGCGCATCCCAGGCGGGGTCTCGCGGCGCGTCGCCGCTGTGGCGACCCCGTTGCTGCGCCTGGCGGTACGGGTCGCGGGCGGGCGGGACGCCTGCGTCGTGGCCGACATTGCGGTTGCGATCATCCTCGTCGTCACGCCACGGATATCGTTGGTCTCGGTTCATCTTCAGCCTCCTTGAAGGGGTGTGCAGCCGCGCCTGCGCAGAGGTGCCGCGCGGGCGAACTCAGCCGTTCGAGCAGCAAGTGGTGTGCCGGACGGCCGGCGAAGACCACGCAAGAACCCGGCGCTTCGGCGCTTCGGTGTTCATGGCGGCCGGGCGTCCGGCAGTTCTTACAAGCGGGGTAAGAAGTACCGCGGAAACACCGCGATGGGCTGCGGCGTCAGCCGGTTTGCCCGGGCTGATTCCACCCTTCCCGCAGCACGCTGGCGAAGCCGCCTTCAACGCGCGAGTAGGGGCGCGCGCTGGTCGTGACCCGCGGCAGACTCGTCCAGGCGATGCGCGCGCCGCCTTGTTCCAGCTTGTCGACCAGCGCCTGGTCTTCGCTGCACGACAGCGCGGCGAAGCCGCCGATGCGCCGGTACGCGTTCGCCTCAATGCCCAGGTTCGCGCCGTGCACGTGGCGGTGGCCGTCGCGGTCCTGGTAGTGCTGCGCAAACCGATTTCGCGCGGATGCCGCGTGAACGCCATGCGCGGCCCAGCCCGACACGGCCACCGTGCCGCACACAACTTCCGCCTGCAACGAAAGCTGGTCCACCAGCCAGCCGGCCGACACGCGGGTGTCTGCGTCGGTAAAGGCCAGCCAGCGCGCGCCCGCATCCAGCAGATGCTGCGCGCCCATCGCGCGCGCCACGCCCACGTTGCGGGCTTGAATGCTCAGGCAATGGACGGGCCAGGCGGCCGACACCGTTGCGGTGCGGTCGCGGCAATGGTCCAGCACCACCACAATTTTCACCGGCTCCGCGCGCAGGCCGGGATGGCGCGCCGCCCGGGTGACGGCGCGCAAACAGGTGGCGATGGCCTTCTCTTCGTTGTGCGCGGGGATGCAGATTCCGATCATGGTTCGCTTCCTAGGATTGCCTGCGCCAAAGATCCAGGCGGAACGCGTCTTCGCGATGCTGCGCTTGCGCGATGAGTCCGGGCAGCGCCGCCATCGTGTCGTGCACGACATCGGTGGATTGCACGCGGTCATTGAAGTCCGGGCGCCAGTGGCAGGCGATCAGCTCGCCGCCGCTGGCCAGCGACGAATCCACCGCATGCAGGAATTGCGTCAACGCCGCATCATCCAGGTAGTACGCCACCTCAGACACCACGATCAGGTCGAAGCCGCCTGGCGGTATCGGCGGCCATTCCCATGGCAGATCCAAGGCCATGACGTCGACATGGCGGATGCCGTCGGCGGCCAGGCGCGCCCGGCAACGGCCGATGGCCGCGCTGGCGACATCCACCGCGCACAGCCGCGTACAGCGTGCCGCCAAACGGCGCGTCATCTCGCCGTTGCCGCAGCCCGGCTCGAACGCATGCAGGTAGTTTTCCCGGCCCAGCGTGGCCAGCAACAGATCGCGCTTGCGGCGTTCATACCAGGCGCTGGCCACATGCCAGGGGTCGGCATGCGCGCGGTACAGATGTTCGAAATGATGCGTGTCTATAGCGCCCATGGGGTCTCCTGCTTGAGGATGGCGGCGCCATGCGCCGCCTGATCACGTTCGGCATGACTTTGCCGGATGAATACCGGCAGGTCGGCCATCACCTGCGCAAAAGCGGCATCGCGGCAGAGCGGCCCCGCGCCCAGCGCGCGGCCCGCGCGTTCCAGCACCTGCGCCGCGGCCGACTCCACGGCCAGACGAGCGCGGGCGCACGACAGCGCGCACGCGTCGCGAGGATGCGCGTCGATATCGGCGGCGGCCTCACGCAGCACCACGCGCGCCTGCACCATGGCGACGTCGATTGCGCCCAGATGCGCCAGCCGATGCGTATCCGCAGAACCGCCGCGTAGTGCGGCAAGCAGGGTATCTGCCACCCGGGTCATTCCGCCGTACCAGCACGCCGCCACGCCCGCGCCGCCATGCAAAAAGCCCGGCCGGCGCACATAGGCCCCGGGCGGGCCCACCCATGTGGCCGACGCGTTGTCGAACACCACATCGACGCTGCCTGACGCCCGCATGCCCACGGCGTGCCAGCCTTGATCCGTAATGGTGACGCCCGGCTGATTCAGCGCCACCGCAGCCAAGCAAGGCTCGCCCGCTGGGTTCCAGCCACTGACCAAGGCATGCGTCAACGCGCCCGCACCGGAACACCACGCCTTGGTGCCGCGCAGCATCGCGGAACCGGCCGGCCCGGGCATGATGGCCAGCCGATGGCCAGGCGGTTCCGCGCACCACACGCCCCACAGGCGAGCGCCGGGCTCGCCCGCAGGCGCGGCCAATTCGGCCAGGATGGCGAGCGCGTCGGTATGTCCTTCAAAGAGCTTGGCCAGGCTGAGATCCGCCGCCGCCACGCGCGCCAGCACCTGCCAGCGGGCCAGCGTGTCGCCCCCGCCCGGCAGCGGTAGTTGGTCGTGACCGTGGTCCACCAACGCGCGCAACCAAGCGCCGGGGTCGACCGGCGCGTGCGCGTCGGCCAACAGTTGGCTGATGGAAGGCAACAGGGAGACAAAGCCGGGGCGGTCGGTCATGGCGGGCGGGTGGCGGGGTGAGGTGTGCCGCAATACAGCAAGCCTCGTGCCCGAAGCGGAACCGCTGCCGCCCGCGGAATAAATCAGGGCGAGCCGGGCGGATCGGGCGGGACGGGCCCCAACGGCACCGCTGCGCCCTCCACGCATGCGACCAGCCCCGCGCCGGGTTCCCAGCCCACCGCATGCCCGCCCGTGAAATCGGAGAACGCCGGCAGCACCGTGATGCCCGGCCGCATCCAAAACGCCGGCCAACTGCGCGGCACACCCGGAATGCGGGTCTTGGGATGCACGTGGCCCGCGATCACATGGCGGCCTTGCGCATCAGGCTGCGGCAGATGGCGAAACAGGAACGGGCCATCGGCTTGCGCCTCGCCCAATTCGCGCATGCCCAACGCCGCGCCATCCAAGGCGCGGTCGTGATTGCCCGCCAGCACCGCCACGTCCAGCGCCGCGTGCGCCTGCCGCCACTGCAACCACGCGTCGCGCCAGGCGGCTTGCGACGCCGGGCCATGCAGCACGTCACCCACCACCCACAATTCGCGCGCCGCCGTCGCCAAGACCAACGCCGCCAGACGCTGCAAGTCTTCCTGCGTCGCGCCACGTGGCACGGCGATGCCCGCGCGGCGGAACACATGGCTTTTCCCCAGGTGCAAGTCCGCGATGATCAACCGCGAACGCGCGGGCCAGAACAGGGCGCGTTCGCCCAGCAACACGACGGCCTCACCCGCCAGCACGATGTTCAACGCCCCATCACGCGATTCGGGCATAGCGCTTTTCCAGTTGTTCGGCAGCGCGGCGCACGCGGGCCTGCCACGTCTCGGTGCTGAGCTGGCCGCGCAGGCTTTCCGTCCATAGCGGAAACGACAATGGCGTCAACGCGCGCGGCTCCGTCAGCGCCAGCGTGCGCGTCTGGCAATCGCGCAGCGCCGCCATCAGACGCGGCGCTTCCAGCTGCAATTCAAAGACCTCGCGCTCGGCCTGCGCCAGCAGCAAGTGGTCGGGATCGTAGCGGCGCAGCACGTCATAGAGCAGACCACTTGACGCTTGCACCTGACGCAACGACCGCGCGGCGCGGCCCGGCAAAGACGGCGTCAACAGGCCTGCCACCCGTGCAATTTCGCGGAACTGGCGGCGCGCCAGCTCACCCAGATTGACGCCATCACGCAAGTCATCCGCCATGTCATCCGGGCTGAGCAATTGCCGCAACAAGGCGTCATCCAACGCAGCGGGTTCGGCCAGCGTCAGCATCAGGCCGTAGTCATTGACGGTGTAGGAAAACGTATTCGCCTGCCGCCGGCCCCAGCGCAACGCCATCATGGCCGCCATGCCCTCATGCACCGCCCTGCCCGCAAAAGGGAACAGGAACAGGTGCATGCCGCGCCGCGTGCCGATGCGTTCGGCCACCAGACGCCCGGGCTGCGGCAACGCGCTGGCCTGCTCCTGAATGCGCAGCAGCGGCTCGACTGCGCGCATTTCAGGATGCGCGCCGGGCTCGGTGTACAGGCTTTGCACTTCGCGCGCCAATTGCGTGGACAAGGGCATGCGCCCGCCCTGCCACGTGGCGACCGGCCCATCGCCGCCCTTGGCGCGGCGAACGTAAGCGGTCATGCCTTCCAGCCTGACAAGCTCCAGCGTGCGGCCTGCGAATTGAAAGCGGTCGCCAGGACGCAGACGCGCCAGAAACCCCTCTTCCACCGACCCCAGGCCGCCGCCGCGCAAGTACTTCACCGACACCGCACCATCGGCGGTGATGGTGCCTATCGACAAGCGATGGCGCAGCGCGATGCGGCGGTCATGCACGCGGTAGCAGCCGTCGTCGTCCCGCACCACGCGATGAAAGTCCGGGTACTTGGCCAGCGCACGGCCGCCTTGCACGATGAAGTCCAGCACCGCTTGCCACGTGGCCGCGTCCAGCCCGGCGTACGCGTGTGTGCCGCGCACTTCCTGGTAGAGTTCGTCCCGATCGAATCCTCCGCCCAGCGCCAGCGTCACCGCATGCTGGGCCAGCACGTCCAGGCTGCCTCGCGGCGGAGTGCGCGATTCGATTTCGCCACGCGCGATGGCCTGGCGTGCGGCGGCATATTCAATCAGCTCCAGCGCCTGCGCCGGCACGCAAATCACGTGGCCCGATTCGCCCGGCCGATGTTTGGCGCGGCCGGCGCGTTGCAGCAGGCGGGCGACACCTTTAGGGCTGCCAATCTGCAAGACCTGATCCACGGCGGGAAAGTCCACGCCCAGGTCCAGGCTGGACGTCGCCACCACGCAGCGGATGCCGCCATCGCGCAAGCCTTGCTCGGCTGCGGCGCGCAGCCGGGGGTCCAGCGACCCGTGGTGCAGCGCCAGCGTGGACAGGTCTTCCGGCCAGATGGATTCCAGCGCCCGGTGCCACAGCTCTGCCTGCGCACGCGTGTTCGTGAACAGCAACGACGCGCGAACATCGAACAGCCGCTTGAACACGCGCGGCAATTGCGACAAGCCCAGATGCCCCGCCCACGGCAGGCGGGCGTTGCGTTCGGGCAGCAAGGTCGTGACGCTGATCTTGCGCGGCCGCGCACCGGCCACCAGCGGGCTGTCGGGCGCGCGGGGCAGCAACACTGCGCGCGCCTCTTCCAGGTTGCCCAAGGTGGCCGACAAGCCCCACGTGCGCGCGGCCGGCGACAAGCGCGCCAGCCGCGCCAGACACAGCTGCAACAACACGCCGCGCTTATTGCCCAGCAGCTCGTGCCATTCATCGACCACAATGCAACGCAACGCCCGAAAGCGGCTCGACGCGTCGGCATACGACAGCAACAGCGCCAACGATTCAGGCGTGATCACCAGCACCTGCGCCTTGCCCTGGCGCGCCAGCCGTTTGTCGCGCGCGCTGGCGTCGCCGGTGCGCATGGCGACGGTCCAATCCAGACCCAGTTCCGCCGAGGTTTGCGCCAAGGCGCGCGTGGTATCGGTGGCCAGCGCGCGCAACGGGGTTATCCACAGCACCTGCGGCCCGCTGCCCGCCGCGGGAGGGGCGTCGCCTTGATGTTCCAACGCCTCCAGCAAGGGTCCGCCAAACGCGGCAAGCGTCTTGCCGCTGCCGGTGGGCGTGTGCAACAGGCCCGATTCGCCGGCCAGATAGCGCCGCCACGCCTCACGCTGAAACGCCGCAGGCTTCCAGCCGCGCGCCGTAAACCAGGCGGCCAGTGGCGCATCGCGGCCGCGCGGCCCGGCGCTCATCGCGCCAACGCCTTCAGCGTGTCCAACTGATCCGCCTGATCGGCCGGCTTGTCATGGCGCCAACGCAGAATGCGCGGAAAGCGCACGGCGACGCCGGACTTGTGGCGCTTGGACAGGTTGACGCCTTCAAAGCCCAGCTCAAAGACCTGCACGGGTTCCACCGACCGCACCGGGCCGAAGCGCTCACGCGTGTGCGCACGCAGCCAGCGGTCCAGCTCCAGAATTTCCTTGTCATCCAAACCGGAGTACGCCTTGGCGATGGGCACCAGCGCATCGCCCTGCCACAGCCCGAAGGTGTAATCGGTGTAGAGCGTGCTGCGCCGGCCATGGCCCGACTGCGCATACAGCAGCACGGCGTCGATGGTGAGCGGATCGATCTTCCACTTCCACCAGTCTCCGCGCCGCCGGCCGCTTTGGTACGGGGCGTTGCGGCGTTTCAGCATGAAGCCTTCCACCCCGCGCTCGCGGGATTCATCGCGCAACGCCCGGGCCTCGTCCCAGTCCGCCAGGGTCACCAGAGGCGACAGGCGCAGGCGCGGGTCAGGATGCCGCCGCAACAGGGCTTCCAATTGGCGGCGGCGTTCTGCCTGCGGCAGGTCGCGCAGATCGGCGCCGTTCAGCTCCAGCAAGTCATACGCCAACATGCGCACCGGCGCGTCGGCCAGCCATTTGGGTCCGGGCTTCAAGCGTTGAATACGGGTCTGCAAGGCCGAGAACGGCATGGGTGCGGCGGTATCGTCCTGCCACGCCAGCAGTTCGCCATCCAGCACGCAGTCCACATCCAACGCGGCGGCGGCGGCCTCCACTTCAGGAAAGCGGCCGTCCAGCCGTTCCTCGCCCCGCGACCACAACGCCACTTCCCCATGACGCCGTATCAACTGCGCGCGGATGCCGTCCCACTTCCATTCCACCAGCCAGTCGTCGATGGCCCCCAGCGCGTCGGGTTCGCCTTCCAGCGGCGAGGCCAGAAAGAAGGGATAGGGCTGCTGACGGTCGCCGGGCAGTTCATCGGCGCTAAGCAGATCGCGCAGGAACGCGGGGCTGGGCGACCAGGCGCCCAACATGCGCTGCGCGATGCGCGCAATGGGCACGCCCGACATTTCCGCCAGCGCCTGTTGCACCATGCGTTGCGATACGCCCACGCGCAGCGCACCGGTCAACAGCTTGTTGAACACCAGGCGTTCGTCAAAGGGCAGGCCCAGCCACGCCGTCACGATGACATCGCGGCGCTCGGCTTCGTCGCGGTTGGCGATGGGCACCAACACCTCTTCGATCCAGTCGGCCAGGCCGCGCTCGGGCGCGGTTTGCGCGGGATCGGGAATCAGCAACGCGAGCGTTTCCGCCAGGTCGCCCACCTGGTCGTAGCTGGCGTCGACCAGCCACGGCGCGGTGTTCGACGCGGTGGCTGCCCATGCGCGCATTTCACCGACCGCTGCAATCTTGCGGCGCGCGCTGGTGACCTTACCGCCCGCCAGCAGATACAACGCCCACACCGCGTCGCGCGGTGGCGCATCGCGGAAGTACGCCACCAGCGCCGCCCGCTTATCCAGGGTGGCGGTACTGCGGTCCAGTTCCTGATACAACGCCGCGAATCGCTTCATGCTGGGGTCCGTCTCCCGGGGTGATGGTCAGCGCCGTCAGTCATCCTCGCCATACTGCGTGGCCAGCGTCTCGGCCGCCACGCCGCCTTCATTCAGCGTGCGGACCAGCGCATCGGTGTCGCCATGGGTAGCGATCACGCGGCGCGCGCCGGTCTCGTGAATCGTGCGCAACAGATCCGGCCAGTCCGCATGGTCAGACACCACAAAGCCGCGGTCCATGTTGCGGCGGCGGCGGTTGCCGCGCAGCCGCATCCATCCCGAGGCAAACCCATGCTGCGCCTTGCGAAAGCGCCGCAACCACGCGCTGCCGGCTGCCGAGGGCGGCGCCAAGATCAGCTCTCCAGCAAACCCCGTGCCTGCCGCTGCCGACTTGCCCCCGTCTTCCATGACGAGCCGGGTGTCGGCCATGCCGATGCCGGCGCGACGGTACACGTCCACACCGGCCGCAATGGCGCCGTGCAAAAACACCGGCCGGTCGATAACGGGCTTCAGCTCGGCCAACACGCGCTGCGCCTTGCCCAGCGCGTAGCAATACAAGATGGCGGCCTCGCCGCGCGCGGCGCAGTGGTCGCGCCATTGCACGATATCGCGCGCCACGTCGGCCGCGCTGGGCCAGCGGTAGATCGGCAGCCCAAAGGTGGCTTCGGTGATGAAGGTGTCGCAGGGGACCACTTCAAACGGGCTGCACGTGGGGTCGGGCTGCCGCTTGTAATCGCCGGACACGACCCAGACCTGGCCGTCGGCCTCGATGCGCACCTGGGCCGAACCCAGCACATGGCCGGCGGGATGCAAGGACACGCGGGCGTCGCCCAGCACGAACGTTTCGCCGTACCCCTGCACGCGATAGTCCTGGTCGCCCAGGCGCCATTGCAAAATCGGCAGCCCTTCGGCGCTGGTGTGATAGCAGCCCATGCCCACCCGGGCGTGGTCGCCATGGCCGTGGGTCAGCACGGCCACGTCAACCGGACGCCAGGGGTCGATATAGAACCGCCCGGCGGGGCAATACAGGCCCTCCGGCCGCAATTGCACGAGGTCACGCATGGATCGCTCCCGATGCGCTGCAGCAAACGCCGCAACGGTGGAAAAAACGTTATACCGCGAAGCCACCGAAACCTTCCGACGTGGAAATTAAAGTTCGGTTTCAGACGGAAAACGGGATAACAAGTAGCGTCGAAATCGCGACTTCGCAACTTTCATGCCGAGCGGCCACGCGCCATTCGCCCAGGCCACCGACAAAAGGATCTGAACGTGCCCGACCAACCGCCCGCCTCCGCCTCAGCGGACCCCTTGGCTTTTCTTGCCGGCGGCGGCCAGACCGGCGCGCTCATCCGCGCGCACGATTGGGCAGCTTCGGGGCTGGGTTCACCGGAAGGCTGGCCGCTCAGTTTGAAGACGGCGCTTCGCATCATGCTGACCGCGCGCCAACCTATCTGGATCGGATGGGGGCCAGACCTGCTGTTCTTCTATAACGATCCTTATCTGTCCATCATCGGCGGCAGGCATCCGGCCGCCATGGCGCAACCCACGCGCCTCGTGTGGCACGAAATCTGGCCGTACATGGAACCCCTTTTGCAAACCGCCATGGCGGACGCGGAAGGCACCTACGAAGAGCGCAAGCTGCTCATCATGGAGCGCAACGGGTATCCGGAAGAAACCTACTACACGTTTTCGTTCAGCCCCGTGCCGGGCGATGACGGCGTCACCAGCGGCATCATCTGCGTGAACAGCGACGAAACCCGCCGCGTCATCGCTGACCGCCAGCAGAACCTGCTGCGCGAATTGGCGATCGCCATGCCGCAGTCAGCCACGTGGCGCCAGGCCTGCGAGCTCAGCGCGCGAGCCTTTGCCGCCAACGCTTACGACATCCCTTTCGCCATGCTCTACGCCGTGGACTCGGGCGCCGGCACGGCCGAGCTGGTGGGCGCTTATGGCATCGAACCAGACAGCCCCGGCGCGCCCCAGACGCTGCCGCTGGACGGCGGCGCGTGGCCCTGCGGCGAGGCGCTACGCGCGGGCGCGCTCGTGCTTATCGACGATCTGGCCGGGCAGTTTGGCGGGCCGCTTCCCAAGACGATATGGGACCGGCCCGCCGCCCAAGCCGTGCTGATCCCCATCCTGCCGTCCAGCGAAGGCGAACCCGCCTGCCTGCTGATCAGCGCGCTCAATCCGCTGCGTCTCTTTACCGACGACTACCGCGAATTCCTGACGCTGGCCGCAGCGCAGATCGGCGCATCCATCCGCTACGCCCGCGCCTACGAACACGAACGTGCGCGGGCGCAGGCGCTGGCCGAAGTGGATCACGCCAAGACCGCATTCTTTTCAAACATCAGCCACGAATTCCGCACCCCGCTCACGCTGATGCTGGCGCCGCTGGAAGACATGCTGACCGACCCCGACGTGCCGCCACGCCTGCAAGGCGCGATGGAGATGGCGAACCGCAACGGCCTGCGCCTGCTCAAGCTCGTGAACACGCTGCTGGATTTTTCACGCATCGAGGCGGGCCGCGTGAAGCTGGACCTGCGCGCCACCGAGATCTCTGCCTTCACCGCGGACCTGGCCTCGCTGTTTCAGTCATCGCTTGAAAAGGCCGGGCTGACGCTGGACGTAGACTGCCCGCCCTTGCCGCGCGCCGTCATGCTGGATCGCGACATGTGGGAAAAGGTGATCCTGAACCTGCTGTCCAACGCGTACAAATTCACGTATCGAGGCGGCGTGCGGATTGCGTCCAGCGTGGCGCCGGATGGCGAAACCGCCGTCGTGGAAATTTCCGACACGGGCATGGGCATCCCCGAAAGCGAATTGCCGCGCGTGTTCGACCGCTTTCATCAGGTGGAAGGCGTACACGGCCGCAGCATCGAAGGCAGCGGCATCGGGCTGGCGCTGGTTCAGGAATTCATGCGCTTGCAAAACGGCTCGGTCACCGTCGCCAGCACGCCGGGCGTGGGCACAACCTTCACACTGCGTTTGCCGCTGGGGCCGGCGCTGGACATCGCGGCGCTGTCCACGGCGATCGCCCCTGGCGTGACGCACGCGCTGTCACGCACCTACATCGATACGGCGGATTGGGAAGCGTCGGCGCTCGACGACGCGCCGCCCTCCCAGACACCAACCCAGACCCAGACCGATCACCTGGGCACGATTCTGGTCGTGGACGACAACGACGACATGCGCGCCTATATCTGCCGCGTGCTGCGCACCGCGCACTATCGCATTCACACCGCCAAGGATGGTGAAGCCGCGCTTGCCCACGCCCGCCAGCATCGGCCTGACCTGGTGTTGTCCGACGTGATGATGCCGCGCCTGGACGGCTTCGGCCTGCTTGCGGCGCTGCGCCACGACCCCGCGCTGCGCACCATACCCGTGCTGCTATTGTCGGCGCGTGCGGGCGAGGAAGCCTCGGTCGAGGGCTTGCGCGCGGGCGCCGACGACTATCTGATCAAGCCCTTTTCCGCGCGCGAATTGCTGGCGCGCGTCAGCAGCAATCTGCGCCTGAGTGCGCTGCGCCAGGAAACCGAAAAGCGCTTGGAAGAAGAGGCCCGCACGCTGGAACTGCGCGTCAATCAGGCCATCGCCGAGCGCGACCGCTTGTGGGAACACAGCGACGATCTCTTCGTCATTGCCGACGGCCAAGGGCGGATGCTGCGCCTGAACCCATCGTGGACGCGATGGCTGGGCCATCCCGAAGCGGCGCTGGCGTTCCAGCGCTACGACACGCTGCTCCACCCAGACGACCTGCTGCAAGCGCAGGCGCAGTTTCAGGCGCTGCGCGGGGGCATGCGCAGCCTGCGCGCCGAGCACCGGCTGCGCACCGCCGATGACGACTGGCGATGGATGGCATGGATGTGGTCGTTCGACGCCGAATCCAACAGCATCCACGGCGTGGGCCGCGACATCACCGCTGACAAGGTGGCCGCGCAAACGCTGCGCGAAACCGAAGAGGCGCTGCGCATGGCGCAGAAGATGGAAGCGCTGGGCAAACTCACCGGCGGCGTCGCGCATGATTTCAACAACCTATTGCAGGTGATCGGCGGCAACCTCCAGTTGCTCAACCGCAGTCTGGCCGGTGATGAACGCGCGCAGCAACGCACGCGCAACGCCATGGCCGGCGTTGAGCGCGGCGCGAAGCTGGCGTCGCAACTGCTGGCGTTCGGCAGGCGGCAGCCGCTGGCGCCCAAGGTCGTCAACCTGGGACGTTTCATGCGTGGCTTTGACGACATGCTGCGCCGCATTGTGGGCGACGGCATCGAAGTCGAAACCGTAGTCTCGGGCGGCTTGTGGAACACGCTTGTCGACCCTTACCAAGTCGAGAACGCGCTGCTCAACCTGGCAATCAACGCACGCGACGCCATGGAGGGGCACGGCAAGCTCACCATCGAAGCCGGCAACGCCCAGCTGGATGACGACTACGCCGCGCGCCACGCCGAAGTGCGCGCTGGCCAGTACGTGATGCTGGCTGTCAGCGACACCGGCTGCGGCATGGACAAGGAACTCGTGCAGCGCGCGTTTGAACCCTTCTTCACCACCAAACCCGAAGGCCAAGGCACCGGGCTGGGGTTGAGCATGGTGTATGGCTTTGTCAGGCAGACGGGTGGCCACGTCAAGATCTACAGCGAACCCGGCATGGGCACCACCGTGCGCCTGTACCTGCCGCGCGCCAATCAGGCGGAAGACCCGATCAGGGAATTGGATGCCAGCGACGCCGAGGGCGGCGATGAAACGGTACTGGTGGTCGAGGACGATGAAGACGTGCGTGCCACGGTCGTCGAGATGCTCGTGGACCTGGGCTATCGCGTGCTGAAGGCCGCCGACGCGCAAAGCGCCATGTCCATCATCGAAAGCGGCGTCAATGTGGACCTGCTGTTCACCGACGTCGTCATGCCCGGCCCCTTGCGCAGCCGCGACGTTGCGCTGCGCGCCCGCGCGCGCCTGCCCCGGCTGGCCGTCTTGTTCACCTCCGGCTACGCCGACAACGCCATCGTCCACGGCGGGCGGCTGGATGAAGGCATCGAGCTGCTGTCCAAGCCCTACACCGCCGCCACGCTGGCGCGCAAACTGCGCCAGGTGCTGCGCGCACGTCCCCCGGCTTCGGCTTCGGGTTTGAGTTTGAGTTTGAGTGCAGACACCGCGCTGCCCAACGCGGCATTGGCAAGGCGCGTGCTGCTGGTGGAAGACATGGAGGCCGTGCGGCTGACCACCGAAGAAATCCTGGGCAGCCTCGGACATGAGGTGATACATGCCGCAACCGCTGCACAGGCAAGCGAACAGTTATTGCAGCACCATATCGACATCCTGCTGACGGACGTCGGGCTGCCAGATGGCTCTGGCATCGACCTTGCCGTCTGGGCGCGCACCCGCCAGCCCACGCTGGCCGTCGTGTTCTCGTCGGGGTGCGACGTGCTGGCCGACGCCAGTACCCGCGCGGGGTTGAGCGGCGTTCATCAATTGCTGAAACCCTATAGTCCGCAGCAGCTCGAACGCGTCATCGCCATGCTGGTGCAAGCTGCCGGCCATGCAGGACGCGGTTGAAACGTCATCACTTGCCTAGGAGTCTGCATGCGAACCAAACACATCCTGACCCTCGTCGCGCTCGTCGTCGCCGTATCTTTTGCGCTGTCGTTGGTGCCTTGGTAGCGGCAACCCACTGTGGGCGATGGGGGATGAAGTAAGTGCGGCGGAACATCGACAGGAGCCACGGTGAACGTGACATTGAACGGAAGAATGGGCGGCCCGGAAACCGGCGTCCGGTGCCTGGCCGCCATCGTCCTGCTTCGCCCGAAGCTGAAGGCCGCGCTGGCGCCCCTTGCCGTACCGGGATTGGCAACGCTGGACATCACACTATGGCTGGGCGGCAGCATTTCGGCGTGCGCCGGGCCAGGCGTTGAGGCGTCGGCGAAGTACTACGCCAAGAAAGAAACGCTAAACGTCGTCATCAGCGTGCCGCGCGCGGAGGTCGACGCGATGGGCGACGCCGCTACGCCCGAGGCAATCGCGGCCTGCGTCGCTCAAGGATTGGAGCAGATGCCGCTGTCCGCCGCCGCCCGGGCGTTGGACCTGCAAGCGATGCGCGAGGCGATCCGCGAAGTGATCTGCGAGGTGAACCAACCCGTGGCCCATCAAGCGGGGCCGTAATGCGCCAATAACCTTGCAACGGCATCGCGTAACGCGAGCTTGATCATGCACGCCTCGGGGTCGTCATCATCGGGCCGGGCATCGCGCACGTGGCGGTCTCGCACGGGTGCGCTCAGATGCATCACCTGCAACGCGGCCGGCCCACCCGCGCGCGGCTGCGTCGCGCTGACGCGGACCGTTTCCGAATGATCAATCTGCCGCACCAGCTCGCGCCCGCCCTCGGCTGTCTCGGAATACTGCGCATGGTTGGAAGGGCTGGGGCCGAATCGCGCGGAAAGTTGCGCCGGCCCGGCGTGGCGCAGCACGGCCGACAGCGTCTCCATGGCCTGTTCAAGCTCGGCCGCGAACCCGTCGTAGACCGCATCAATCGCATCGCGCGGCCGCAGCAGCATCTGTGCATCGGATAGCTCGTCCAGGTGCTCGACGAGCCGTGCAGATCCGCGTGCGTCACGGCGCAGCCAGCGCGGGGCCACAATGGCTTCCAGCGCGTGCGTGGGCGGATAGAAGCGATAACTGCGCCCATGCCGCGTCATGATGCGGCTGCGATTGCGGTCGGCGTCATCCGTCGCCAGCAGATTGATAAGCGGTGGGTCGGTGCAAGCCACATCATTGCCCGCACCGATCAAGCAGTCCGCAAGCAAAGCGCCCCGCACCAGCACCTGACAGCGATAGTGCCTGCACAACAGCGCCGATACGTTCAAGCCTTCCGTGAAGACGTGCTGCCCCGCAGACAACACTATCAAGCCGGCGCGCGCCGGCCCCAGCACGGCGAGCATCACGCCGTCTTCCACGCGCACGACGTCCGCATTCAACCCAGCTGCGAACACCCATGCCGCAATCTGCAACGACGGATGATCAGGCAATTGCGCAGGCAATGCCAACGCCAGCGCCGTGACGGGCGCATCAGCCACCAACACCCCCCACTGCTTGCCATCGCTGACC
>Ga0213823_1000531_pt1 | contig 30760 bp, 16 predicted proteins | sample MC6MC0907MG_FD_179887 | JGI IMG/M metagenome (GOLD analysis project Ga0213823, IMG submission 179887) | Enriched soil aggregate microbial communities from Iowa State University, Ames, United States - MC6-MC0907-MG | ecosystem: Environmental > Terrestrial > Soil > Unclassified | place: USA: Iowa...
GGCCCAATGGGTCAGCCATATAGGCTTTGCCAGATTGCTGATCATTTTTTCGATCCTGATATTCGTGATTTCTTTCATCGCTCGGCTGCCGCTTTCTTTTCGACTGCGTAGTGCGGGGTTAATCGGAATCATCATTTTGATAGCGGTTAGCGCTAAATTACCGCATGAAATTGGATATTTATCTGCTCTTCATCCGGTACTTGCTCTGATGTTGTTTTTCGGAACTGTATCCCTCGCACGGAGGACCGATGCCCTCAAAAAAGAAAAAAAGCAAGAATCTGCGGAGGAAAGCGTTTGAATTGAGTTTTAATCACAATCTTCAACATGGATGAAGTGGAAAGATGTCACCCTAATCTATCCGATTATCTTTTGGTCTTTCTATTCATTATCGCGTCTAGAGTATCACTGCATCTGGTTGCGCATAGAACACATTGGTTTCGAATCATTGTAATTATTCTATAAGGAATGTCCGGTATCCTTGTTCTTTTTATTATTTTTCCAAGACAATGACTTAAGACAACAAAGAACTTTTGAGTTAGCTGAGTTCTGCACAGTTATTGCTTACGGATGAGTGTTCGGATAGTTGGAACGACTACGCTAGAAAAGCGAATAAAGGGGGAGAAAGAATGGCACATATCAATGTACGTTACATTGTCGACGATGTAGATACGACAATAGCATTCTACACACAACACCTTGACTTCATAGTCAAAATGCATCCAGCACCCAGTTTTGCCATTTTGCAGCGAGGTGGCTTGAATCTTCTTGTTGACGCTAAAAATGGACCAGGTGGTGCCACACAAGCCATGCCGGATGGGCGAAAACCGGAACCCGGCGGCTGGAATCGGATTCAAATCAAGGTCGATGATCTGGACGGCTTTGTCGAGACCTTGCGTAAAGCAGGCCTACGCTTCCGCAATGAAATTGTCACAGGTTTTGGTGGAAAGCAGATCTTACTAGAAGACCCAGCAGGTAATCCTATCGAACTCTTCGAGACTCCAAGTAAATGATGGAAAGAACATTACCTCATTTGCATATAACCATCAATTAGAAGAACAAAAGTGATTGCTCGCTTTTGTTTTTCTTATACACCCATCCTAAAATCTGTTGATTTGTAAAAACAACAAAGAGGAGGAATTAACAAATGAATATGAAGCTAGTTTCATTCGTATTACTTTGTGCATTTCTACTTGTGCCAACTCTGGCCTCTGCTGAAGTTACCAACAGTAATATCGGATACGGATTAACCCCCGGGCGACTCTGGGCCACGATGGACGCGGTGGTGGGGCTGATCAGCGCGATCCTCGCTGGGCTGTCTCTGGCTCGGTCCGCCGGTCGTTTCGGTACTGGCAGCGGGCGACGTGGGGCCATCGTGGCTATGGTGGTGGGGCTGATCGTCATAGCCTACGCTGGGGTGCATGTGACCATATTCCCTGGTGGTCCCGGCACCGGTGACGGGCGAGTCGGAGCCATCTTTGCCATAGTGTTGGGGCTGACTAGCATGATCCTCGCTGGGATAACTCTACGCCGCTCCCGCCGCCGCTCCGGCTGACCCGACCATGGTGCCCCGTGCATTTTTTGCAATATAGATGGAAGTAAATATTTAGGTGTGAGTTTGACAGTACGATAGGAACAATCTTTGGATTGTTTACAGAAAATAACTAGGGATGGAATGAAAATGAAAATGAGAATAATAGCAATAATCTTGTGTGGTCTGGTCATCTTCCCCCTATTCAGTTCAGCGCGAAGTGGTGGAAGCATGCAAGCAGAGCGATCTGGAACTTCATTCTTCTCCAAAGTGGATGCGTATATTGCTCGTGAAATGAAACGACAACGCCTTCCGGGTCTGGCTCTCGGGATTGTACAGGGGGATCGCATTCTTTACCTTAAGGGATATGGTCAAGCCGATTCATCGGGTCGTCCTGTAACGCCTGAAACACCTTTCGGATTAGGTTCGATTGGCAAGTCGATTACTGCTATGGCCGTTCTCCAACTTGCCGAAACAGGAAAAATTGACTTAGACGCGCCTATACAGCGCTATATCCCCACCAAGTATAAAGGTGCAGAGTTCATTACTGTACGTCAGTTACTTAACCAAACAAGCGGGTTCTCCCAAATCTCAACTTTTAGCAACACGCTGGCAAGTGTCAACGATCAATATCAAGATGCTATAGAGAAAAACGCCTTGTCTTATGCGGAAAAGTTTTTAAAGCAAACCAAGCAAACCGAAAATCCCTACACGTATTCCAACGCAAATTATGTACTACTTGGTTATATTGTGCAACGAGTATCCGGCCAGTCCTATGGCGACTATGTGAAGGAACATATTTTCAGCCCTTTGTCTATGCATGACAGCTACGTTACGCTCGATGAAGCGGCTGCACACGGACTGGCTACGCCCTACCGTCGGATATTTGGATACAACGTTGCCTACGATGGCCCCTTTGTTTATATTGCAGGGGATGCGCCAGCGGGCTACATGTATACCAGTGCGAAGGACATGAGCCATTACTTGATTGCCCAGATGAACGGAGCCCGATTTGAAAATGATTCCGTGCTCACTTCGGAAAGCATACGTCTAATGCAGACCGAACCTGTTCCGGGAACGTACGCCATGGGTTGGTCGTCAGATTACATTAACGGTTTACGGGTTATCGGTTCGCCTGGTGGCTCATTAGGCTTCCAAGCCCAAGCTTTTATGGTTCCGGAACAACAACTGGGAGTTATTGTGTTTGCTAACGCCCTTGACGCAATTGATGCCGCTTGGCCCGATACTCACGTTATTACGACTACCCACATTGCCTCCGGGGTCATAAACATACTGAATGAACAGCCGATTGGAGAATCTGGTCTAAGCATTTCGCAGAAATACTTGCTTGTAAATGGATTAATATTCATACTCAGCACATGGTTATTATATACGACCGCTCGAACTGCGAAACGCTGCCTTGGGCCGTGGAGTCCTGACAATTCTGGCCATACTGAAATATCTCTCAAAGTTATATCAAGAATTGTTCTGGATTTTGCAGGTCTGTTTATTATCCTGTTGTTGAGTATGACTCAAGTTGTACCGATATGGCATATGGCAACAATCTTTCAGCCGGACGTAATCCTTTGGCTGAAAATAATGACTGTACTTATGGCACTGAAGGGAAGCATGGAAATTATTCGGTTGGTTCGGTCGATTAGGCATGATAAAACATCAAAGTTGAAGTATTAGGAATAAGTGGGAAAACAAGAGGAAATTTCACTTTATAATAGGAGTCCCGCCAAATCAGTTACAACGATCCAGTGCCCTAAATATAATTATTAATGCCATTAGTATTTGGAATACGGTGTATCTTTCACAGGCAATTGAACATATGAAAACTAAAGGAAAATATCACGAGGAACTACTCCCACATATATCCCCACTAGGATGGGAAACAAAAACTTTCTTGGAGAATATTCGATTAATCCTAAGAATAAAACATCATTTGAGTCATTACGGCCACTACGGACATGATAAAACCCTGAATTTCCTGCTTAGCGTAGGAAATTCAGGGTTTTATTTTCCAAAAAGTGTCTTAGGGTATAATATGTTGGAGAAAGAGATTTCTACGTTTGCCGTTTTGATCGTGCAAGCGTTATTGGAAGAAGTTGTTGATCAAATGAATGTATATGAAACTCTATTTTCGGAATGTAATGTTACGGGGACAATTGTAAGTTTTTGTTGTGGCATATGAAAAGCACCTCCTTAAATTGATACATTCATCGTACCAGGAGGCGCTACGTGTTTATATGCGTTGTTTGATTGGGGGCTTACGGTACACCTGTGATTTGTGAAAAAACGCATTCCTTATTAAAGAAATGCGCCTGATTGCAGAATTTTGAAAATTGTGATAAAACTGAAATAGCTCCACAGGAATCTCCACATAAAGTTTCTAGAATGGATCTCTTATGATTATCATGCAGTATGCCCAAACTTGGTGGTTAGTCTACTTGACCTTAATTTTATTGTCCAGTTAAGTGTAGCCGATTCAGTAATATTAATAAAGAAGAAACAGCTGCTCCAGTACTAGGTAATTTTCCACCTTTTCCGCTGTCTTTATTTCGACTTATCGTTACCTGAATTATTTTTTCCATTATTATTGTTACCTGAATTATTTGAGCCTCCCTTTTCCTCTAAATTAGCTAAAGCTAAATTTAAGGTTTTTGTTGCTGCAACTACTTCTTGTTGTGTAGCTTCTTTATCTTTTAATACTTTGTCAGCATTCTTTAATTCTTTCTTAAGCATTGTTACACTTTCCTTAGTATATTTAGATAAATCCATATTCTTTACTTTATTTATTAAATCTTCAAGAGCAGATTTATCTGGAACTAATTTTAAATCAAGGTAAGACTTAAGTAAGTTATTATAAGCTGCCTCAACTTCTTCTTGAGTTGCATCTTCATTTCCTAAACCCTCTTTAGCGTCATTTAATGCTTTTTTAAACTTATTCCAAGTTGATTTAATATATTTATCTTTATTTAAGCCTTCAACCATATTTACTAAGTTTTGAAGAGCAGTCTTATTTATATTCTTCTTAACTAAAGCATCTATAGTTGTCTTTAAGTTATTTAATGCTTCATCTACTTCCTTTTGCATTGCATTTTCATCAGCTAATACACCTTCTGCTTCTCCAAGAGCTCTTTGTAAGTTAGCCCATGAATCTGTTGTATACTCTTTTTCAACTAATGCTTTTGCCGAATCTACAAGAGTTTGTAATGCTTCCTTATTTCCTTGCTTAAACTCAAGCATCCATATCGAATTAACTAATCTCTTAAATGCAGCATCTACTTCTACTTCTGTTGCATCATCATTTCCATAAACTTCTTTAGCCTGCGCTAATGATTCATTAAATTCTTTAACAACGGCTGGTACTACACCTTCTAATCCACCATTAGCTACTACTTCATCAGCATAGCCTATAGCTATCTTTAATGCTGTCTTATCAACTTCGTCTTCTTCAACTTCTCTTTCTATAGTTATTCCATATTTAATTTCTTTAAGTCCATTTTCAGATCTTACAATAACATCTAGCTTCTCTGAATTATTTACAGTATAAACTACAGATGATGATACATTATTAGTTGCATCTACAGTTATTTCTGGTAACTCGTCATTAGCAGCTAATTTAATTGTGTAGTTGTATCTATCAGCTGCAAAACCTTCTAAACCTTTTCCATTAATTTTTATATCATTTACAACAAAATCTGAATTTTGCTCTACGCTCTCTTCAAAAGCTCTAATTTCATTTATTGCTAATGACATATTTTTGTTAGCTATCATTTTTACTCTTAGTGCATATGTTTTAACCATATCAAAAGTATAATTATTTGGAGTTGTTGATGATGTTACATCCGGATTTGCAACTAAATTTGTTACAGTTGCCCAATTTTTATCATCATTTAATGGGTTTTCACTATCGCTCAATACTTGTCCCGGATTACTTGGTAAAATAATATTTTTACCAATATAGTATTGGATTTCTAAATTGCTTGGAATCTTACATCCTGAATCTTCAAAGAAACTAACTTGTAAGTTATTTATATATTTTTCTTCTGGTATTCCAGTTCCAAATATAATTCCAACCCAATCACTATCTCTAGATGTACTTTGCCAGTTAGTCCACCTTGTATAATCCTTATTATCATTTATATGGTTTACACTATCATTTGGAACTTCATTGGTAAATGAAGCTATTGCCATAGGTAAAATAAATCCATTCTTAAAACCGGCAATATTATCCCCTCGCACAGTTTTATTAGTTACTCTGATACTTGCAGTTACAATTCTATCTGTTCCTCCTACTGTTCCATTTATAACAAAAATTCCAACTTTACTTAATAACTCTTTATCATAATCTTTCCAAGTAACAGGAAGATCAACTATTGTTCCATCTGTATAGTAAGCCTTTACTGTTTGTGGAAGCTTTGGCTCTACCTTTACATTAGTTGCCATTGAAATATTTTGTAATGCTGATAATCCTTTTACAACAACTCTTGCCTTCACTTTTAAAGCTTGTCCCTCAACAGTTCCTTCAACTTCAAATACTCCATACTTATTATATAATTCTTCTTTTACTTCACCCCAAGTAACCTTTACCTCTCTAGGTAATCCAATATCATATATCGCCTTTACCTTTTCTGGTAATATTGGTGCAACTCCCTTATTAGTTTCTAGATTTACTCTTTCATAAGAAATAATAGTCTTTTCGGCAGTATTCTTTCCAATATTTATTACTATATTGTTAGTAGTAACAGTCTTACCTCTATAAGTTACCTCTGCATTTAAAGTTACTGTTCCTTCTGTATAGGCATATAATTTATTTCCTTCTATCTTGGCTTCTCCTGTATTATCTGAAGATAAATTATATTTTACTTGTAGCTGATCTAACCCAATTAAAGAATCATCTTCTAATCTTCCATCTACTATAACATTAACAATATCGTCTTCAATTAGATCTTCTTTAGATAATTGTATCGTTGCTGAAGATAATTTTGGATCACCTTCTGAAAAATTAACTATATAATTATTAGTTGTTCCATCTTCTGCTATAACTATAACAGTAGCGTTACTATCAGCATTTAACGGTGGAACTACAAATACACTTGCATTATCCTTCGCAGCAGCTGTAACTACTGGCACTTTTGATCCATATAGTAGATTAATTCTGTATTCATTAATGTTTTCATTAAAGTTTTCAACAGCTACACCATCTACTTTAATATCACTTAGTAATGCTGTTCCTTCCATTTCTATTACATCAGAATAAACATAGAATTCAGTAAGCCCAACTGCTTTATTAGCTGTAGTATCTTCCTTTAATAAAGCTCTTATTTTAGTTGTGTTTACTTCATCAAAAGTAATTTCTTCTGTACCTGCTGCTGAGAATCCTTTTGTCTTACTTTGATTAGAAACTCCCACCCACTCATTACCATTCCAATATTCAACTAAAATCTCACTTGGAATAGCAACTCCATAATCACTATATAAAGATATTCCTATTTTATTTATAGAATATTCCTTATCGAATTCAATACCAATATAATCATCATAATTTTCTCCAGGTTTACCCCAGTTTGTCCATCTATTTTTTGGATTGCTCTCCTTAGAAACCACACCATCATTTATATCATTTATACTATCCCATCCTGCAGTATATGAACCAAATGCCTTTGGATAAGCTTTGCCTTCATTTAATGCTATATTTACTTCTTTAAAATTATCAGATACAACTACGATAGCTTTAGGATGTAAGCTTTCTACTCCTGCAATCTTACCTTCTATTGTAATAGTTTTAGGTGAATTAACATCCTCTGCTGTTAACTCTCTCTCCCAAGTTACTGGGTACTTTTCTATACTTCCGTCATTACTTACTACTGATACATCTTTTGGAAGCTTGGCTAGTTTGCCAACAGGTACTAACATCCTAGAATCTAATACACCAATAACGTCTTTAACAATTACTTTAATATTTACTGAAATATCACTGCCTACTACAGTTCCTTTAACTTTAAATATTCCAGGAGTTTTTAAAGCCTCCTCTGGAACTGAATCCCAAGTAACATCTACTTCTTTTTTAGTTTCGTTTGAATAAAGTGCTGTTACTTTCTCTGGAAGTTTTAGTTCCCCATTAATAGGTACTATGACATCGCTTACATCATATCCTACTATTTTATCTTCATTTAGCTCTTCTTTTGGAACAGAATATACTGTTATATTATCAGAAGAAATTCCTGGACTTGTTGCAGTCAATGTAAATGAGCCTGCATTTTTTGTTGATTGAACGATAACTAAAGCCTTACCATTAAACGCCTTTCTCTTATTATCCTTATATCTCTCAACACTTGCAGCATTACCATTATCTACTCCCACAATCTTACCATTACCTTTAACATCAAAATTTATTAAGTTATCAGCATCTGGTACTAAAGTTCCATTTTCATCAACTACATCAACTGTAATAAATGATAAATCATATCCATCTGCAGTTATAACTTGTCTATCTGCACTTAAATCTATTTTCTTGGCATCATTTGCAGTTTTAACTACATCTTTTGCCACTTCTTTACCATTTTCATCTTTTGCAACAGCTGTTAATTTACCTGGTTTATAAGGAACTTTAAATTCTAAGTGTAGCTTACCATCCTTAGTTTCTTTATACGTACCATTGTAACCAGCATCTTTAACCTCATATTTTTTGCTTTCTACTAATTGACCTAAATCAGTACTTGTTACATCTTCATTAAAATATAAGTCAACAGAATTAGCATTTGTATATGCATATAATAATATCTTATCTCCGTCAACCTTAATGCTATTATCATTCTCCCAATTCCAGTGTGGTAATAAATGAATCATTGGCTTATCTGACCATTGACTTTGATAGAAATAAAAAATATCCTTCTCAAATCCAGCTGTATCTATAGCACCAAAATATGAAGATTTTGATGGGAATGCGTCGTATGGTGCTGGCTCTCCTATATAATCAAAGCCTGTCCAAATATATTGACCTAATACAAACTTTCTATCTCTATCTATCTTCCATGATGATTCTGCCGTTTTACCCCACGAAACATAATCATTATCATAAGAAGATTGTTGCAAATCTGTATGATGATCCCATACGTTAGTTTGTTCAGGATGGGCATACTCCCCTCTACTTCTTAGTGCTGAGGATGTTTCTGATCCATAAATAATCCATTCTGGATATTTTTCATGAAAGAAATCATAATGATCATCACCATAATTAAAGCCAACTGCATCAACCTCATCACTTGCCTTCTCATGTTCACCTTCACCATTTTCTCCAAATTGGAATAATGACTCCCCAAAAGTAGTTGGCCTTGTATTATCTATCTCTTTAACCCAATTATCGAGTTTTTTGGCGGTTTCCTGTCCTTTTTCTTGACTAGTTACCCATACTTCATTCCCTACTGACCACATTATTATACTTGGAGCATTTTTCCCTCTATTAACCATTTGCTTAACATCATACTCTGCCCAGGTCATATCCCCATGAATAGATTTTTGTTCAAAAAATCTTGCATAATCATAGGTTTTCTTTTCCAAATACCATCCATCAAAAGATTCTTCTACAAGTAAAATCCCTTCCTCATTGCATATGTCTATTAAATGTTGTGATGCAGGATTATGAGTAACTCTTATAGAATTTACTCCCATATCTTTCAATTTCTTAACCTGTCTTCTTATTGATGCTCTATTATCAACAGCACCTAAAGCTCCTTGATCATGATGCATACTCACCCCTTTAAGCTTCATTTGTTTCCCATTTAAGAAAAAGCCATTGTTAGGTGTCATATCAAACCATCTAATACCAAAATCTGTTTTATACTCATCCACTATTTTATTATCAATAATTACAGTAGTAGCTACCTTATATAAATATGGATTTTCAGTTCCCCAAAGTATTGGATTTTCAACAGTTACATCTGCATTGAATTTCTTAGTAGCACTTGCACTAACTACTTCAGTAGTTATATTTTCCGCTACGCTATTTCCTTCAGCATCTAAAATAACTGTTTTAACACTTACCTCTTTATCTGTAGATTCCTCATTCATAATGTCTGTTTTAATATTAACTTTAGCTCTACCTTGTTTGTATTCATTTTCTAAATCTGGTGTAGTTACATAAGTACCATACTCTGCAACATGAACATTTTCAGTCACGGTAAGGTTTACGTCTCTATATATACCACTACCCGAATACCATCTACTGCTTGGCTGCTGATTTGTTGCCTTTACAGCTATAACGTTTTCAGTAACACCATCACATACTACATCATCTGTAATATCAAATGAAAATGGAGTATATCCATAAGGATGGTTACCAATCTGCTTTCCATTCACATAAACATAACTATCCATGTATACTCCACCGAAGTTAATGCTTATTTTCTTTCCTTCCATCTCCTTAGGAAGTACAAAGCTCTTTCGATACCAGCCAATTCCACCATCTAGATATCCACCTTCATGGCGTGCTAGAGAATCTTTATTAAAATCTAACTCTATGCTCCAATCATGAGGTAACCTTAACTTTCTCCATTCACCATCATCAAAATCTTTTTCTTTCGCTCCTGCTACATCTCCTAAATTGAATTTCCAATCATCGTTAAATGATATAGTTCTTTGTGATTCATTATTTATAGTACTAGCTATTTTACTATTATCTTTTGCTATAGTATCTGCCAATGTTGTTATCCCTGAAGAAGTTGTAATTACTACTGCAGCTATAACTAAGCTTAATATTTTTTTAAACTTCATGCCTTTAGCTCCATTCATCAATTTTTTAACTTATCTTTTATATTCGGAACATTCCGACTAACCACTTTATGCTCATACTAGTATAGTTTCATAGACATATCTAAGTTAAGTTTCTTATCATTGACCATACTGAAAATGAAAGGATAATAAAGATTTTGTGTTAGGGTTAACGGGTTAACCCTAACATCACTAAAGTAATAAGAGACTTTTATTTTTATTTAGCTACGTAAGCAGGAATCAAATTGATTGCAAGTAATCTATAAATCTTGGACATACTGATACTACTGCTCTAAAAAAAGGAGAGTAATCAGTATGACGAATGAAAATTTATTTAAGTGGAAGCACTACCACTTCAGTACTAGGTAATTTTCCACCTTTTCCGCTGTCTTTATTTGACTTATCGTTACCTGAATTATTTGAGCCTCCCTTTTCCTCTAAATTAGCTAAAGCTCTTTCTTAGCTGCCTTTAGAGCATCAATAAATGTATTCCATGATTGATCTGAATAAATTTCATTTTTCCGAGTTTCTTCTTTTTCTACCTAACTTTTTAATTTATTTTATCTACATTAGGGTGACTTTTTAGCGGCTTCAAGAATTTTGCATCTGCCCAATCCGCATGATCATTATAATTGTTTTCAATCTGATCAACATACAATTTAATTTCTTTTGCATCTTGAACATCAATAGATACAAATTTCATGGCATCATCTTCATTCAGTTCCTTAGAATCAAACTTTTCGACGCCATCTACATATACATAGAAACGAATGGAACTTGGAACATCTCCTTGAGCAGTTTGCATATAGTCAACACCCACGTAAGACTCAAACTTTTTAAAGCCCTTTCCTTCGATATTGTAAACAATGGTAGATGTCGCATGTGCTCCTAATCCTTTTTCAAAGGTTACTACTTCACCTATTTCATTCATAAGCCGCAATGGAGCTCCACTTGATGCTACATCATATTTTAAAACATCATATCCATTCTCATTATATTCTTCTTTCAAGTCAGAAGCATAGACAAAACCATTTGCTGTAATATTCACTTTATATACTTTTTTTGTTTTACCATCGGTACCCGTAACTTCCACTATAACAGGGTTCTCACCTTCATATAACTTAAATGTGGCTGTTGCAGTTCCTTTTTTTGCTTCTGCTTCTTCATAAAGACTATACATACGAATAGTGGCTTCTTTGATTTCAGTTGTAGCATTAAGTGTAATGGTATTTTTATTTGATGAAAATTCATATTCCGTTTTGTCTCTGTCAAATGCTGGATTTAAATTTTCATTGTCTGCAGATAGATTAAGTAGATTTGCATTATCAGCAGATTTCACTATAACATGTAAAGTATAGTATTGATGTGTCCATAAATCTTCAGCTTGATTAGAAATTATTATTGTATTCTTCCCTTTATTTAAAGTAACACTAGCTTGGTGCTTATCAATACGCTTATTATTGATTGTTATACTTGTACTTTGATCCTTTTCAATATAGTTAGAGGCTGCAACTTTAAAATTTGCTGCATCTTCTGGGGTAATATTTAAAAGATATTCTGTTTTAGTTGCATCAAAATCAGGGAGTGGTTTTCCATTAATCTCAATACCTTTTATTTCTGCGTCATTGTACCCACTACGATAAACATATATTTTTACATTTCTTGTTGTTTTCCCGTCAGCTGCAATAACCCTTGCATAAAATGCATTCAAACCACTCGTAAGGTTAACATCAGCTATAAATTCATTTTTTTGATTACTTTTATTTTCTACAGGAATATCAAAAAATGAACGTGTTACAGATATAGAGCTTACTCCATCATCTGCTTTAATAGTTAAAGGTACGATATTTTCATTATCCTCTAGAGCAATATAATAACTATTTGTTCCATCAACAATCTCCGTATTGAGAGAGTGACCATTTACAGATATTCCCTCTAGATTGGTATCACTGCTTTCAATCATATCTACATTCAATGTATAAACCGTTTTTTTGTCACGTACAATACGTACAATTCCATCTTCCGGAACTGTTATATTTAAATGATTTCCATCTGTCGTTTCTGCTAATATATTTCCTTTAGAATCCTCTACTTTTGTATACAAACCAGCTTCTTTGGCACTATAAGCTATCTGCAATGTTCTGTATTCAGCTGGTACTTCCCAATTGTAGTCAAAAGTATTAGGAGAAAATTCCTTTACCTCTAATCCATTTAAATATAAGCTAGAAAACTGTACAGTCTTTCCAACTTCTAATGTTACTTGAACGGTATTACTTTCAACTGGTTTACCAATTTTCCCTCTTGCATCTACTGGATAAACCTTAACCTTTAAACTTCCAGCATAACGTGGGGAAAAAGAGGGAGTATCGGTATATATTACATCTTCAACACCATCATGAGTATTAATCCATTCAAAAATAGTTGTGGACTCCTTATCGTTGTCCGCATCCTCATACCCATAAGATACAGTTGTAGATTCTTCAACAATTCCATCTTCTAATTTTACATTATTAACTGTAGGGCGCGCATTTTCCTCTGATTCAAACATTGGAACAGCAGATTGGTCCATCAATTCAGTACTATCTAATTCGGAGGCTTTTGCAATACGTAATTCGCCAAATTGAGCTGTTATTGGTACATCTGCTGGTTTCCATGCTGTCATAGCAATTTTATAATTTTTGTTTAGGAAAGACGCATCATATGTATGAGCCACTTTCCAATTGCCATCGGCAGCTAAATATTTCAGTGTTGCTTTATCATCTTGAACTGCTATTTCAAAAATGGTTGAAGTCAAACCATTGTCTTCAGCTTTTCCAGCATCTTCTTGTGTAGATGCATTATTTTCATACACTGTTGTAATTCCATCCATGTGAGACTTCTTCGCAATGGAAATATAATTATTTCCATCATTGTATAACATTATGCCAGCGTTATTCCAACCCCCACCTCTTTCAGGTAATCCTTTAACAGTCATTTGTACACGAAAATCATCCTTCATTTCGTCTGGGATATTATAAGCAATAATATTGTTAACATCCACTCTTTTTGAATAGAGATCTCCAGCTTCTCCAGTTATGGATACACTATAACGATCTACACCTGTCCATGCTTCTGCATTTTCATTTTCTATTGTAAAATTATCTCTATCGAAGTTTTCCTTGCTTCCGTAAGTTTTATCGAAACTATTTACTACTAATACAGAAGATTTCTTAGTTTCATTTGTTGCTCTAATAAGAACGATTCCTTCTTTTAAAGCTGTGTATATTCCATCTTCAATTTTACCGGCATTTGATACATTTCCTGTAACTGGATCTAACACTTGAATGGATGTAGCATCACCATTAACCTTTATTGGAGTTGTTTCACCTTCATTTGTCAACCAACTATTTTCCACTGATATATCAAGTGTTGATCCTTCATTATTGCCCACTATTACATGAAATACATTTGATCGAAACATAGTTCCATTCCATTCATAGTACGCAACAATATCAGTTTCGGCTCCATCCTTCAGTCCGACAACTTCTCCATATTCATTTACATATGCTACTGATGGATCAGAAGAAATATATTGAATCTTATCCGCTGCAAAGGTTGTTTTGTTACCACCATTCAAGGTCAATCCCGTATCTTTAATTGTAACTTCTTCTTCATCCATTTCAGATGTTGAAATGTTCATATTAAATCCATCATCATAGGTATTGCCTGAAATCAAAATATCACGACTATTTTTAAATTTAAATATTTCCTTTGGTAAAGTAGTTTCACTAACGTCTACATTTAATGGTAATTTGTCTCCAGCAGATAAATGATTTGTTTTTGCTGATAAATTAATCTCTATCTTAGGATTGTCACGTATAATACGGTTGTTTGTAATCTTCATTCCTTGAACAGATTCTGCTGTTACAACATTGTCATTTGCCATATGAAATGTATTTCCATCAATCGTTATATTGCGGTGCACCAAATCATCTGTTTTCGGGGGATCAGAAGGTGAACCATCTAATTTTCTCCAGTTCCATGGGCGTACTATTACTGGGTCAACAAAAATACCAGATACATTTCCCCATTCTGTCTGTCCAGTTGGACGAATAAAGAATTCATTATTTCTAATAATCATGTTACGGATAGGTCCTGATTCATACCAGTAATCAGCATCATTTGATAAATAAATATTCGCCATCGTCATATTTTCAAAAATATTATCTTCAATTATTACCGGTTTTCTAGTTGTTGTGAGTATTCCACGAGTCGGTATACTCTTCATTTTATTACCCTTGATGGTAACTGTTGGTGTATAGGTAACATTTTCAGCAACATATAGAGGCTCAGTTTTCCAGTCTCCACCACGATTAACCTGGATTTTTTCAGTTAGTTGTTCTAAAAGAGCTTTGTCAAATTCTTTCTCAAACGTGACAATCTCTGTGCGCCAATCTAGTGTTGTTTTATTATAGTCTTCTCCGGGACCAATAGAGGATGCAACTTTAAAAGTTGTTTTCTCATTCAATCCTTCTGGTAACTCTAAGTAAGAACGAGAGTAAAACATAACCTTATCACCTTGATGGAATTGCTGGAATCCCCCCTGCTGACTATTGATATAAGCCATTTTTAGAGTTTTATTATCAATAACTTCCTCTACTCGCATATAGGTACCATGAATATTAATAGGGTCGTCATGTGACATAGAAAAATTACAATTAATAACATTCATATATCCACTTACACCAGCCGCGTGGATTTGGTCTGCATTGCTTGTAGTATATTTACCCGATCCAAAACGCGGAAGGAAATTAACGCTATTAAACTCAATGTCTTTACTCATCTGTACTAACCAACCAAATCCAGACAGATAATGAACATCAATGTTCTGTACATGGACTTTTTCACTTTCCCAAAAAAACGCCCCTACGGTTCTACGTTGTGCAGAGTTAGTCAGTAGGTATATATTGCCCTCTTCTTGGTCTTCTGGCCGTGTCGTTTCATAAGTAAAGCGTAGTGCATTCTCTCCTATATCTTCTATAGTTGAAACTCCATTAAAAGGATCCGAAATGTTCTTTCCATCTACGAATTTTTGATGGCGACTTACAGTCTGATCATACCCTTTGTAAATTACCAAGTAGGCTCCAAAAGTATCTCTTCCTTCCCAATATGGTTTACCAGTCTTTGAATCTATATCTCCTTGCCAGGTAATATGTTTTTTATCTTTACTAATTTGATAATTGTAATTCTCTGGAACATAGATATCAGTATAAGGTTTGCCATCTACACCATTCCCATGACCTATTACTGTTAAGTCAACAGTATCAGCATCTTTATAATCTAATACATAGTTTTTTAAAGTTATATTTTTACTTCCAATCACTGCAATCGCCATGACATCTCCATGCATAATAAATTTGGAGTCATTTCCATCAAGGGTTAGATTTTTTTGTTCTTCAATCAAGATTGAGATCCATTTATTTGGATTAGATAAACTGCTAGTATTTGATGTATGTACCATCTTTTTAGTAGCATTTTCTTTATAAAAATGATATTCCCCTTTAGGAAAATCCAAAGTAACAGGACCTTTTATTTTCTTTGCCTCTTTAAGAGCAGCAGCTATTGCTTTGGTACTATCAGTTTTTCCGCTTGGATCTGCACCAAACTCTGTGACATCAATAACAGTTCCTTTTGACGCTGCAGTAACAGGTTGGTAACTTCCAGTTATTAAAGTAAAGGTCATACAAACTAATAGCAATATCCTTAATAGCTTCATTTAACTTCCTCCTTTTAATTCCAAATAACGTTTCACTTGTCCAACTAGGACAGAACAAATTGGTTTCTCTTCGACTTGTAATCGGTTACACATTAACATGAAAAAGCAATATTTAATGCTACCTTGATGGTTATTTACTCCATTTTTTAAAAGACTGTTTATATGACCATCAGGTTATATATCATTTTCATGTATTTACCTTCTTCTGATCCGTCATCATATGTAGATATATGATTTTCCAAGATTATAAGTGATGGAATGAGGGAGTGGTGTATAGGTGCCGTCCCATGACGTGTGCCATTTGGTGTTCGGATCACCATCCAACGTTTTTTCTGGAACTCCCCCAGAACTAGAGCTAGTTGCTGTTGCCGTTATTCCGCTCTGAGGGATAAGTCCATCTTCCAAATTTGTTTCAGCTGCTTAAGCTTTTTGTACATTAATTCCAGAAAACAATGAAATAATTAAACAAAACAAAAGAAAAGTAGACAATAACTTTCTATCATTTCTTGTAATCAATCAGAAAAGTCTCCTTTTAACTCGTAATAGAATACAAGCCTTAAAAATGAGAATCGTGCGGTTTTCTCTTTCATACCTTTATACTGTGAAATTGTAAAATCGTCTCTTTTGTATATCCTTGGTCCAACAGAGAAATCCTTAAATCAACCTAAAAAAGCCTATAAGAAAGCAGTGCTTATGTCTTTCCTCTTCGTGTAGCAATTACTTAACTAGCAACCTATCAGAATCCACGTTCTGCAAGTAAAACTTCCTATATTTGTACCGGAACCTACTCCAGTTTTTATATTTTTCATATATAACACCTCCCTTAGTTAGAAATTTACAAGGAATTATATTCACTTCAAAATAATGTTAGGAAGCTTTGTTTTTATTATAAATATCGAAAGCCACTGCTGCTAATAGTACTAAACCTTTGATGCCTTACTGCCAATCAATACCAATCCCTAAATAAGCAGGATTCTTTGCATAAACCTCTACTACTGCAACAGTCAGCTTGGCGATTATAAACGATAAATATGTCAAGCTTTGATTTGTATTACTTTTGTGTCAATACATATTGAGCGTCTCGCAGCAAATAGTTTGCCGCTTCGCTTGAAATGTGTTTTCCGCTTTGCGCCTTCACTTCATTCATAAAGCTGTTCAAATCGTTGTTTGCCAATTTTACCAGCAGACTATTGGTAATTCCGATATTATCGATCCCTTTGTTATCAGCAAAGTGTGTCACCATTGCCTTTAACGAATCAATGCTGGCCACCGTCGTAAACTGAACGGTCTTGCTTACCTGGTTGCCGGCCAAGTCGGTGGAGGATACAACAAGAGTATGCTGCCCAAGCGGCAACGTATAGAGCGGGATCGTCGTTCCGATTTCATAAGAATGTGAATCAAGCTTCACCGTCGTTTTGCTGTTGTCGACACCCGATAAGTTATCGGTCAGTTTCATCTGAGGCGTCAAATCCCCGGAATCTTCATAAATGCCTTTGTCTCCCGGTACGGTCACCGCGATCTTCGGTGCTGTCTTGTCGATGCTAACTGTAACTGTATGCGCTTGTTCTACGTTGCCTGCTTTGTCTACGCTCCAATAGACAAGCTCATGAACTCCTTCTTTTGACAATACGACAGATGTCCCCGTTTGCTCCGCGCCATCGTTTACCGTGTAGTAGGTATTGGCTACACCTGATCCGCCGTCGATAGCGCTTAAGGTTACCGTGGTATCTTGTTTGACCCAGCCGCTCGGCGCATTGTCCGTTGTCGTTGGCGGTTGTTTATCACTTACAAGGACATTAATTTCCGCAGCCGATGCCCACCCGTTAACGGCAGCCGTTGCTTCGAGCTTTACATACGATGCATCTGTCGGATCAAAAGTTGCTGTTTTCTCCGAATTGTTATTTGCCCAAGTTCCGCTTGCAACCTTAGTAAAGGTCACCCCATCCATACTTACATAAAGGTTATAGCCTGTAATAATTCCGTTACCGCCTGATTGCCTTGGTAAATACGATATTTTATCAATATTGAAGGTTCCCCCAAGTTTTAAGGTTATCGATTGGGGAAGGATATCGGATTTATCCCACTTTGTATGCCATATCGTCTGTGGGTTTCCGTCAATCGCCATGGATGCTGCATTATTTTCGCCACTCGTTTCCTGGCTTGTCGCCGTTGCCGTCATTTGCGACTGAGGGATCTTATTTACTGTTACGTTAATGCTTGTTGTCAATGGCACGTTGTTCGGGTTATCTATTCCCTTAGGCAGGGTTACTGTTCCTGGTACCGTGAAGCTTTGCGCGGTATTGGCATTCTGATCGTAGTTAGCGGAACTCAAATCCCATGTCACATTCGCATCAATACTCCCCGCATCGGTTACCAGCGTTACAGTGCCGGGCAAGCCAAGAGCAGTCGCAGTTTTTGCGGTTTTGAGTGCAAGCCCGGTAATCGGTGCAGGTGCTGTGATGCTTGAAACAGTTGCAGTATCGTTTTGGTCTTGGCCGTAAAGTACCAGTTCGGCCATGCCTACTCGATAACCTCCGCCAGCAACTATTTGATTGATTGTTACACGAGCATAATTAATATTCTCATACGCCTTAGCAAAAGTTTCCGGTGTGAACTGCTGTCCGCCTACGTAACGGCCATCTAGAGCTTTTTGCCATACTTGGCCGTCACTTGATACTTCCAAATCATAATTGTACCAATTGCTATCTTTTTCCCAATATATACGACTTCCTGTTAAGGTTTGAGGTTTATTGAACTTAACAGTTACCGATTGCGGTAATGCCGTCGATTTGGCCAGCCATCCGGTACCTATAGTTGTATCTCCATCTCTTAACTTATCGGTGCCTCGACCAGGTTCAGTTTCCGATGATGCCTCGATTTTTTGAATAGCTTCATCGGTAATAATAACACCCGGTAACTGTTCATCAGCTGGGAAAACCTTAAATTCATATAAAGCCGCCCAGTCATTATTCGTTATGCTGCCTACAATATTTATCCTTACATATCTGCCCCTACAGTCGGCCAATACTGTCTCTTCCGCTCCGTTAGGAGCTGTATTTGTTGATCGGTCTACAACCTTTTTCCATAGTAAACCGTCTTTTGAAACTTCAATGTTATATTTATATACATCATTTTGCTTCTCCCAAAGCATCTTGAAACCTTTAATTGAATAGATTTGCCCCAAATCTACCTTCAACCATTGAGGCAAAGATGACCCATTTGCACTCCATTTTGTAGATTCATCATTATCTACTGCATTTACAGCATAGTTTCCTGTTTGCTCCGAAGAGCTTGTAATTGGCTTTCCAATTGCGATGTTTTTATATGAGTCTTCCTTAGACTCTAATTTTTCAACCCCGCCAACCCAAGGAGTATGTTGTCCGTCTTGCACAAACAGTCCTTGGTAAGGCAATGTGCTTACCTTTTGAGTCGCAGAAACCAAACCATCGGATTCAGCAGTAATTTGTATATTTCCGCTTGTGCCGGAAGTTCTTACAAATGCGAAACCAATTCCTCCTTCTACATTTTGCTCTTCAACCCCGATTCTTGGAATATCTTTGCCTACAAGTTGACCTTCTCCAGCTACAGAGATTTTAATAGTTCCTGTATAATTCGGAACAATAGTTCCGTCTGCATCGACAACTTTGAAATACACAGGAATTAAGTCGGAACCATCCGCTATCGGTTTGATACCTCTATCCCGCACTTCAATTTGGAGTTGATGGGCCTGACCAGGTGTCCGAACGGTATGAGTTTTAACGACAGCTCCATTTAATAGAGCTTCTGCTCTTAATTCTCCTGCGACAAACCGATCCAAATTGAATGTAAATATCGGACTTCCACCTTTTCTTACTATATTAGGAACTGAATTGGATGCCTCTGCTCTTGTAATTTCTTTCACCAATACGTTATTTTGATATAACTTTACAGAGTCACAGTTGCTGAAAACATTGACAGAAAGACTTGATGTGGGAGAATACTCGCTTGCAATAAACACCATTGGACCATACAACGGGTCCTTAGCGGATTGCATCGACTGCAGCCAGTAGTAGCCATACTTTTCATATCTGTCAATATCTACAGTCCCGCTGCCTAATGTCTTCGTAGTTGAACCACGAATATAATCGTTCCAGCTCCACAGGAAATAACCGCCGATTCGGTTATTGGCATCAAGACCGCCCCAATCCGAATATCCATCGCCATTTAAATATCTCTGACGCGTCATCACTTGGGTGTTCATGACAGCTTCACCCTCTTTTCTGAGCGCCTTACTGGACTCTTCAAAATCTCCCCATTCACGAGTAAAAAATGGTTTGTTCGGACTAAAATCCGTCCATCCAGCTGGGTCTGTACTCCAGTTCGTATCGACCACTTTGTAATTAACGTCATAATATGAACCCTTAAGACCATAGTCTGCCGCTGTATAAAGTTGGTTTCCAGGATACTCAGCATGCGCAGCTTGAGTTACTTCTTGCGCCCAGGACGAAGAGTAGGCAGTTTCATTCAAGGAAGTTTCCCACAAGATAACCGAAGGTCTGTTTCGATCGCGTCGTATCATTTCGCGGGCATCCCGTAAAGTTAAATCATAAAATTTAGTGCTTGGTGTGAAGTTTTGCCATCCCGGCTGACACTCTATGACCAATAATCCAATTTCATCGGCTGCATCCAAGAATGCAGGATCATTTGGATAATGAGTAGCGCGTACCGCATTAAATCCGTTTTCCTTGATTTGCAGCGCATCGCGATACTGCATGGAGTTCGAAGCAGCATCCCCTACATTTTGAAACGATTGATGTCGATTGGCCCCTCGTAAGTAGATCTTTTGACCATTGAGATAAAATCCATCCGACTTATACTCGATAGTTCGAATGCCTAATTTAGTCGTAATTGAATCAACCAAGCTTGATGCGTTGTAAACCTCACTAACCAGTGAATACAAGTACGGTGAATCAATGCTCCACAAGTTAGGATTTACTACGGTTAAATTTTGATTAAATTGATTATCCCCGCCTGCAGCTATACTTGTTGTGTCTGTTTCGCCCTGTGCGACAACATTTCCATTCTTGTCTACAAGCTTGCTGATGACTTTGGTTTGTGCAGAAGCATCATTTTCATTAACTACATGCGTTTTTACATTAACCGTTGCTTTGGAGCTTGACACCTCAGGGTAAGTGACAAAAACACCGCCGCTGGCCGTTTTGTTGGCTTGTAAAGCATCGGAAATATGCAGCTTGTTCGTAATTCTCATTGTTACGTCTCGATAAATTCCACCATAGTAATGAAAATCAAGATTCGCAAGCGGTTTGCCTGGCGGTGTATCAGGATTGTCAAAGCTGGACACCCTTACCGCCAACACATTGGTTTGTCCAAATTTCACCTTGCTTGTGATGTCCACGGAATAACCTATATACCCGCCATTGTGGGTGTAAATTTTTTCTCCGTTCAAATAAACATCACTATCGATCATTACACCCTCAAAATCAATATTGATTTTTTTGCCCCTATAACTTTCATCGATTGTGAAATAACGTCTGTACCAGCCAATTCCCTGGTAAACAGCGCTCGCGCCATTGGCATGCTTTTTTTCAAGTCTCATCGTATGTGGAATTGTCACTGCAGCAAAGGCGCCATCGTCGAAGCCCACACTCTCAGCACCTGCCAGATCCCCTCGGTAAAATCCCCAATTATTGTTAAAATTTAATATTGTTCTTTCATTACTCCCGTTAATTCCCTGAGCAGTGCTTGCAAAGATAGATAAATTTGGAAACAACATTTCTAACATAAGTGTCAAGGCTATAAGTCTTATTAAAACCTTCATATATTAACCTCATTTTATATATTTTGTTTAATTTCACGGTTTGTTCAATCAAAATTAAGATGCGTATTTACCTGACTGATGAACCATTACCAGTGGTGATGATAGCATTGCAATCTCGTTCAGATATAAATGACATTCCTCCCTTCTGAACCAAACATGTATGGCAGCCGCGGTCAAATAGGTTTTCATTCGTAAATTACATCGAACCACGCTAGTTCTTTCGTTGTAAAGTACTTTCCAGCCTTTAGGAAGCCCGCTTCGAGACATGCCTAATGAACACCCCCCGTCGTATTTTCCCATAAAGCTTGTTCAGTCTGCCTTATTCGCTATACGCGACTCACAGAGCCAACAAAAGACTGATTGCCACCCCCTTTCCGAAAATTTATTGTAACTACACAAAAATAAAAACGCTTACAATAGTTAGGAAAAACGCTAGCACGTGGGCATATAATGCAACTGCAAATCCAAAGTTTTTAGATTCATAAGTGAGTATCGTTATATGATTTATGGCTTGATTATTATAGTTATGATGGCCGTGCTCCCTCAAGGGCTATTAGGAGTTTCATTTTGTTTGTTCCATAGTTTCTTAGACATATAGTAAGCTAGGCATTCTCCTATTAATAATCAACCAGATGTTAATAGACTTACTATTTACATTAATATCATGTGTCCTTAACCTTTCACAGAGCCGGCAAGCAATCCTTTAACAAAGAACTTCCCTAGGAAAATGTATACAAGTAATGTTGGTAATACTGCTAATAATGCACCCGCCATTTGGACGTTCCACTGAACAATTTGACTCCCTGATAAATTTTGCAGTGCAACCATAATTGGCTGCTGATCTGAGGTTGTAATGGTTACCGCAAACAAAAACTCATTCCATATGTTCGTAAACTGCCAGATAGATACCACGACAAATCCCGTCCTTGTGGAAACTTATCATTCCTTCCTTCTATCTCATACAGGTCATTTAACGGCTCCTTTTTCTTGCGGCAACCCAGCCCTCATTCAGTTCAGCGCCTCCATGAACCTGAAACGTTGCAGGTGAATCATCTCCCTGCATACGGCTAGCAAGAACTGCTTTGGCATTTGTTCCAGCACCGCCTGCTACTGCAGCATTTTCGATCGGAACATTAGGATACTTCTCCTCAAAAAATTTAATCAATGCTTTTAGATCGTCCTCTTCCCCAGCTCTGGTCCACCAGCTAAAGATTTCAAGCTTTTCGGATCCATTCTTATTGTCCCCACCACCATCGCCTGCACTTGAACTGCTGCAGGAGGAAAGAACTAATGAAAAAATTAAAACGAAAGATATTCATAAACTCTTTTTCAACTTTTCATCCCCCTCACTTTATTCGAAAGCGGTTACAATATCATTATAAAAAATAGCAATCGTTAACATAGACAAAATTTTCTGCATTATCTTGCGAATTTCTGGACTATTTTAGTCTGGGTAAAGAAAACTTGCGCATTGGAAGGTGCTGGTCTTATTTTCCACAAAAAAGCTCATATACTTATGATAAGGTTCACTCCGACTAATCCCAAACAAAATTAAATGAAATACCAATAAACTCCTGAACTCTTCCTCCACAATCTGGCCCTATAATGAAAAAAAGCACTGTTCCTTATTACAGGAAAGCGCCCGATTGCAGAATATTGAAAAATGCTAAAGGGATGCCAAAATTACTCCTCAGGAATTTTACTACTGTTACACATTACTTTAATTAAGAAGTTAATTCAAAGTTATTTCTCCCAAATTTCAATCCATCTTCCTTCTGGATCAGAAATCCAAATAAATGTTCCAAACTCACTTTTTTCAGGATTTTTTAAAAGGGGTATTCCAATTTTGTTGAAATGTTCCATCCAAGCTTCGATATTTTCAACTTGAAAATTTAGCATCACACTTTGTTCTTCTGGAAAATAATCACTATCTTCTTTAAAAAAAGAAAAAATCGTTTCGTTGTCAGCATCTGGCTTGATGACCGTACCATTCCAATCTTCCATCGAAATTCCTAGTGTTTCTTTATACCAATTTTTTAATGAAACAACATCTTTTGATCTCCAAAAAACCCCACCGAAACCTTTAATTTTCATAGTCTTAACCTCCAATTAAATATATTTAAATAATTTTATTACTAAATTAATTCTACTGTGTTACTTGAATAAAAAACAAGTTGCTACAGCAACCCTTCTTTAATATAAGCGCCTGCTTATTGAAGATCATTGCAAATGTTTTTATTCATTCTTGGGGGTAGCGTCACGTCGCCATCAAGCTAAACGAGTAATTTCAAAGGTATTAGATTTAACTAGGTCGATGGCGATGCGGAAGAACTTCTTAAAAATGAAAGTTTTACATTTTTTATAAAATTTAAACATATCAGTGTTATCCTGGATATTTTCTAAATAACCAATCTTACCTTTATCATCAAGTTTAGCAATATCTTTTCCAGTTTGAACAAACACCGTTCCAGAGGAACGTTTCCCACAGACAGCCCAGGATGTCTCGTAATAGTCAGTTCCACCAACCTTTTTCCATCCTTCAAACGTGAACGTCAAGTAACTCCCAAATATACAATAAAAGTTGATTTTGGAGTTACTTGACGTTTACCTTTGTTCAACAATAGGGCCATTTAATGGAATAAGAAGTTCAATTCAAAAACATTTCTATACAGTTATTTAGGGTACTTAAGCGTGTACAAAGGAGAAACTCCCAAATTGAAACACTAGGTTTCGATTTGGGAGTTATATGTCTTTTTAATCTTCAATTGGGAACCATCCAGGTGTGTTGACAATCACTTGCCAAAGAGGATCTGGCACGACAAGACGAGATTGAGCGTCTTTCTTTAGTTTTGTTTTAATTTCAGACTCTTGTCCTTGCCTAACCTTTTCAACCCAATCAGGATCAATAATGAGCTCTCGTCCGATTGCAACCATTGAAACACCAGTTTGAATTGCTTTTAAAGCATCGTCTGCTGTGTAAATTGAGCCTACCCCAATCACTGGAACGCTTTCCCCAACTCTCTCCTGAATAATTTCAAGGCGAGAACGGGAATCTTCAACACCACGTCTTGGAGTTGACCAGAACTCCATTAAGGAAACATGAAGGTAATCAAGCTCTTTCCTTGCCAAAACATCTACTAATGCAAGAGTGTCTGCCATTGTAATTCCAGGTGTTTCAGGTTCCTCTGGTGAGAATCTATATCCAACGAGGAATGGTTGTTTCGCATGTTCAGCTACTACCTTTTTCACTTCATCTACAATGGCAATTGGAAATGATAATCTTTTTTCCAAACTGCCGCCGTATTGATCTTCACGTCGGTTGGAATGTGGTGAAAAGAACTGCTGAATTAAATATCCATTAGCTCCATGTATTTCAACTCCATCAAATCCAGCTTCGATCGCTCTCCGGGTAGACTCACCAAAATCACGAATAATGGATTGAATTTCTGTCTCAGTCAAAGCGCGAGGAACTTGATCTGATACTACGCCTTGTTCTGCCGGAACAGCACTAGCACTTACAATTTCTCCATTTGGAACTAACTTTGGCGGACACATCCTGCCGCCATGGAAAATTTGCAGGACTGCTTTTGCTCCTTGCTCTTTAATGGCAGAAGCTAGTCGGCGTAAACTTGGAATCAAGTCATCACGATCGCTTCCAAATTCACCTTGAAATCCTTTTCCGTTAGCTGTGACATATGCACAAGCTGTGACAACCATTCCGACCCCATTTGAACGGCGGATATAGTATGCTACTTCTTCATCTGAAACTGTACCGTCTGGATTTGAAGAAAAATTGGTCATCGGTGCCATAACGACACGATTATCTAATTGAATTCCGCTGCGTAAGGTAATTGGCTGAAATAGTGATGTATATTTTGAATTCATAATTCTTAACCTCCGTATTTTAGTGAACCTTTTCAACATACTTTAACGATTTAAAAAATGCATTAAATATGCTTGATAAGTGTGCGTTCTATGTTAGGATTCAAGTCGTATGAAACAGCTACTTCTATATTGAGTGGTGTTGAAGCCATGCATATGCTGAAAAAAGGACAACTTCACCAACAGGTGATGATTTTTGCACTAGGGCTCTCTAACTTTTCAAAAGGTGTCCATCAAATGCTTTTATATCAAGTGGTGCAACTAAAAAGTTACTAGCTTTGGCCGCGAAAGAGGTAAAATGCTCACTTGTATTATGGCTTGCTACCGCCGCTGCATCTTGCCATACTTCAACCATGGTAAATGAATGTTCCCTTTCTGTATCTTTATATAAATTGTAAGAAATATTTCCACTTTCTTTTCTTGAAGCATGAATTAGTGTTTCTATCTCTTCTAAAAAACTTTGTTGTTTTGTTGAGTCTATATGAATTACAGCATGAATAATAATCATCGTTTTTCTTCCTCTTCTCTCAATGCTTTTATGCTAAAGAAAATTTAAAACAACAATGAACACAGCGGTGCGTGTATCAATACACCACAGTATTCGTTTCTTTTCCTTTTCCGTTTCAAATTACTTCCACTGTGCAATTTTGTTAATTGGAAGACGAACAGATTTATAACCTCTGTCAGCTGCTTTCCCAATTGAAATAAGCATCACTGGTACATAACGATCTTTATCTAGGCCAAATGCTTCTGCAATCTTATCCTTTTCAAAACCACCGATTGGACATGTATCGTATCCATGTGCGCGTGCTACAAGCATTAGCTGCAAAGCCACAAGGCCACCATCAATTAATACTGTCTCTTTATTAACTTGAGGATCTAATGTTGAGAAATGAGCTGTAAGGCTACTCATTTGTCTTTCTTTTACCTCTAAAGGCATATATCCAAGCTCAACTGCTTTACTGTAAATTTCTTCACCATATTCAAAATTGTTTAGATCACCAAATACAGCAATCATTGCTGAAGATGTTTCAACTTGAGTTTGATTAAAGCGTGCAAGTGGTGCAAGTGTTGCTTTTCCTTCGTCACTTTCAATGACAAGAAAGCGCCATGGCTGCATATTAACTGAAGAAGGCGCAAGTGTTGCTTCGGTAAGGATTTCTGTCATTTCTTCTTTGCTTATTTTTACAGATGTGTCGTAGTTACGAATTGAACGGCGTCCCATTAAAATTTCTTTAAAGTTATTTGTTTGTTGAGTGTTAATCATAGATGAATCTTCTCCTTTGTATAGCTAATTCTTTATTTACGTATTAGATTTCTTTTATGCTATTTTGAATACGATTAAGCATATCAAGTAGCAAATCTCGTTCCTCTTCACTAAAATCTTTTAGCATAGAAGTGACGAAACGTTTCTTTTCTTCTTGATAGAAACTAATTTTTTGACGTCCATAATCAGTAAGGCTCACTAGAGTGATTCTGTTGTCACTTGGTTTTTTTCGTCTTAAAATCATCCCGTTTGCTTCGAGTTGTTTTAAATGCCGCGTGATTGCAGCATTGTCAATATTTATCTCTTTTTGAAGTTCTTTTTGGCTCATTTCATCCACTTGATAAAGATGACGTAAAAGTTCAAGGCGCGACTGACTAACACCTGTACACCCTTCAAATTTCGAACTTATTTCTTTATTGAGAAAATGTAATTTATATAAAATAATTGCTTCCTTAGAGCATGAATTTGTCAATCCCTTCCCTCCTTTTTAGTGTACTAAAAATTATTTGATACATCAATTATTGATACATCAAATAATCTAACTCAATTGGATTTAAAATGCAAGTATTTTGTATTTCTCCTTTTATGGGTGGTGTTCCATCGCGATCAACCTAACGAAATTAAATACCGCAAATAAAAAAAAAGAGCTGAATTCTCATAAATAGCTGTAAAGATAAAATTTTCATTTTGGGGTACTTGAAACTATTAGCTTGATAGGCATGTGGTGGGACCTCTTATGTAAATAGTTCTTCTACAATCTGGCCCGATAACAAAAAGACACGCCCTTTTATATGCGCGCCCGATTTCAGTTAAAGTTTAATTTAAATAGCTTTCCTTACTATAGCAATCTGTGTCTACTATTTAGTCTAGCATCAGTTCGCCCTCCTGTAAGAGGTACTCATTTAATTTCTCTGTAATAAGTTCAATCATCTAAATATCACCAAAAAATCGTAATAAGAGATTATTTTGAAAACAATATGTTTTTAATGTAAGAGGTGAATATCCCTCAATTTTTTTACAAGTTGATACTTTCCCCATGCTTCAGATAATAACATTATTCTTTCACTCTCCTATGTTATAAATCAATTAGTCTAGATATTATTATGTTCAAGGAGAGACTTTTTTAAAAGCAAGTTATTCAACAATCGCAGATAATAACTAATTATCGAACTGTGAGATTCCTTGATATAAAAGAAAAAGGCACTTTCTTAACTTAAGAAACGCGCCCTTTTATTGAATAAACCACTAATAAAATTAGCAGTTGTTATGGTGGTGAAAATGTAACTAAAGCCCCCGTTTAGCTGAACTTAAAAAGCTTTTGTTCGATATATAGCTAGTAACTGGGATTCGAATTCACCACCTATGACTAAATTATCAAGCCTAATTTTTCGATATTCTATAGCTTTTTAGTCAACGGAAACAAAACACACTCTTTAATTGTTTCACTATCTGTTAGAACCATTAACAGGCGTTCAATACCGAATCCCCAACCTGAAATAGGTGGCATCCCATATTCCATAGCTGTTAGATAATCTTCATCCATCTCCATTGCTTCTAAATCTCCATTACTCTTAAGAAGGGCTTGAGCCTCTAGCCTTCTTCTTTGTTCAAGTGGGTCAACTAACTCTGAATAGGCATTAATAATTTCTGCACCATTCACCACTAATTGGAACCGATCTGTAAGAGTAGGCTTATGATCATTAGCCCTAGCTAGTGGAGATAAATCGATAGGGTGCTGGATTAAAAAGGTTGGTTTTACAAGTTGAGGTCGGCACATTTTTTTGTAAAGAAGATCAATGAAATTACCTCTCCCTAAAGATTCAATATCCAAATGTTCTAAATCAATATTTTTTCTCTTCGTTTCTTGGTATAAATCTTTAACATCAAGATAAAGGTCAATATCAATCCCTGTGTCCTTTAAAATTAAATCCCTGAAGGAGACAATGTCCCATTCTAATGAAAAATCAATCGTTTGACCTTGTATTGTAATGGTAGTTGTATTAAATGTTTGATCAAGAACAAACAGGATCATATCACGCATTAATTTCATTGTATCCTCATAGTTCCAGTATGCCGCATATCCTTCAACCATTGTAAATTCTTGAAGATGTTGAGGACTAATCCCTTCATTCCTAAAACATTTTGCAAATTCAAATACTTTGGTAAAACCGCCTACAATTAATCTCTTTAAAAAGGTTTCTGGGGCTATTCGTAAGTTTAATTCAGTATCTAGAGAGTTATGAAAAGTCCTAAAAGGTTTAGCTATTGCACCTGATGAGGTGTGCTGCAAAATAGGCGTTTCCACTTCTAAAAAATTATGGTCCTCAAAGAACCTCCGAATGGCACGAATCATTTGCGTTCTAGCTAATAAACGACTTTGAGTATCTTTTGTCATCATTAAATCTAAGTATCGCTGTCTATATCGAAGTTCAACATTACTTAACCCGTGCCATTTCTCTGGAAGAGTCCGTAATGCCTTTCCGAGTAATACATGGCTCTCGATACGTAGTGTTTTCTCGTTCGTTTTGGTTGTATACATATGTCCTTCAACACCGATAAAATCACCAATGTCCAAAAAATTATGAAATTGATTAAATGATACCTCGCCAACCTCTTCCTTTTTCAAAAGAAGTTGTAAACTTCCTTGTATGTTTGATATTGTAATAAAACTTAATTTGCTGAAGTTTCTAATACCCATTATTCTTCCAGCAACCCGGACACCAGAAGTTCCGTCTTCAAGCAGGGATGCTTCATATAATTCATAATTTGTAGAATATCTTTCAGGATATACAGGAATTCCCTGAGATCTTAAAGTCTCTAATTTTTCTATTCTTCGAGTTGTTTGTTCATTGCTCATTCTTTTCCACTCCAATCTTTTCGTTAGTTTATTAGGAATTGAAAATACAAATTAATAAGTTTAAACAACAAAAAAACTCCCACCCCCAAGATTATTCATCTTGAGGACGAGAGTTTATAGCTCCGTGGTACCACCTCAGTTTATTGATATGTTACCATATCAACCTCTTCGGGTACGGCAATAAAAATAATTGATTATACCCTATCTCTTTAACGGGAGATCCCGTCGCATTATCACTAAGAATACGATCTTAGATCCGTGCGAAGCTCCAAGTCTTTTTTCATTAAGATCATTATTACTCCTTCCCACCTATAGGAGCTCTCTGGAAATAATTAATCAAAACTACTCTTCTCTTCATAGCCGTATATTCGATATTTAATAATTAAAAAATACATTAGCCAAATTAAATGATTTTGTCAATTGCTATTTACAAATCTTATTTTTTCTTGCTGAACTGATCTCCTTCGTTACTTCAAGTACATTCCTACACAATCTCTATTTTTATACAAATATCCAAAATAACAGCTAAGTGTTACTCCACAATCTGGCCCATTTGTTGAAAAACAGATTCCTGTCTTAAAAGGCTATATACATCATCATTATGGAACAGGACATTAAACACCCATATTTTGCTATACCTTTTTAGATACCTAACCTCTTTTTCATAGCTGGTATTTTGGAATTACACAAACTAAAAACCCCTTGTACGCCAAAGGGGTTCAAATTGTTCGTTTTTGATTTGAAGCTATAACATACCTGGTATACTCATTCCTGGGAAACCACTCATACCCATTCCAGGCATTCCAGGCATTCCGCCCATTCCCATTCCAGGCATTCCGCCCATTCCCATTCCAGGCATTCCACCCATTCCCATT
>Ga0213823_1000532_pt1 | contig 30670 bp, 28 predicted proteins | sample MC6MC0907MG_FD_179887 | JGI IMG/M metagenome (GOLD analysis project Ga0213823, IMG submission 179887) | Enriched soil aggregate microbial communities from Iowa State University, Ames, United States - MC6-MC0907-MG | ecosystem: Environmental > Terrestrial > Soil > Unclassified | place: USA: Iowa...
GCTCATGAGCCCGGAGACCGGCCTGATCCATCCAGCGGCATCACGGTGGGCGATGCCAGGCTTTTTGCCGTCTATTCTTGTGCCTGCCCGCCGTTATCCAGCCTCAACGGAGAGCTCCCCCATGACTGATTCCCCCGAGCGCGACGAACGCCATCTGGCCCGTATGCAGCGCAAAAAAGCCGTGATCGACGAACGCATCGCCAACTCGCCTGACGAGTGCGGGCTGGTGCTGGTGCTAACCGGTAACGGCAAAGGCAAAAGCAGCTCGGCGTTCGGCATGCTCGCCCGCGCCATGGGCCACGGCATGCAGTGCGGTGTGGTGCAGTTCATCAAGGGCCGCAACAGCACCGGCGAAGAGTTGTTTTTCCGCCGCTTCCCCGAGCAGGTGCGCTTCCACGTGATGGGCGAAGGCTTCACTTGGGAAACCCAGGATCGTCAGCGCGACATCGCCGCCGCCGAAGCCGCGTGGGCGGTGTCTCGCGAACTGCTGCGCGATCCGTCGATCGGTCTGGTGGTGCTCGACGAACTGAACATCGCCCTCAAACATGGTTACCTCGATCTCGATCAGGTGCTCAGCGATCTGCAGGCGCGTCCGCCGATGCAGCACGTGATCGTCACCGGTCGCGCGGCCAAGCCGGAAATGATCGAAATGGGCGACACCGTGACTGAAATGGGCATGCTCAAACACGCCTTCCAGGCCGGCATCAAAGCGCAGAAAGGCGTCGAACTTTGAATCAACCACGTCACTGCCCGGCGGTCCTTATCGCCGCGCCGGCCTCCGGTCAGGGCAAGACCACCGTCACCGCTGCGCTCGCCCGTTTGCATCGCAATCAGGGGCGCAAGGTGCGCGTGTTCAAATGCGGCCCGGACTTTCTCGATCCAATGATTCTCGAGCGCGCCAGCGGTGCGCCGGTGTATCAATTGGACATGTGGATGGTCGGCGAGCAGGAAAGTCGTCGTCTGTTGTGGGAAGCCGCCGCCGAGGCGGATCTGATTCTGATCGAAGGCGTGATGGGCCTGTTCGACGGCACGCCTTCCAGCGCCGATCTGGCGCGGCACTTCGGTGTACCGGTGCTTGGCGTGATTGATGGGACGGCCATGGCGCAGACCTTTGGTGCGTTGGCTCTAGGTTTAGCGAAGTATCAGCCGGATCTGCCGTTTGCCGGTGTGCTCGCCAATCGCGTCGGCACCTTGCGCCATGCGCAATTGCTCGAAGGCAGCCTCACGGAGGGGCTGCGCTGGTACGGCGCGTTGTCCCGAGAAACAGGCATCGAACTGCCGAGCCGGCATCTCGGCCTGGTGCAGGCCAGCGAACTGAATGACCTCGATGTGCGTCTCGACGCCGCTGCCGACGCTCTCGCCAGCAGCTGTGAGGTAGCGCTGCCACCGGCGGTTGAGTTCGCCGCGCCTGATGTGATCGCCGTCGAACCGTTGCTGAAAAACGTGCGAATCGCCGTCGCCCGCGATGAAGCGTTTGCCTTCACCTACGGCGCGAGTCTCGATCTGCTGCGGGCGATGGGTGCCGAGTTGAGTTTCTTCTCGCCGATCCGCGATAGGCAATTGCCTGACGCTGACAGTCTGTATCTGCCCGGTGGTTATCCGGAATTGCACCACGTTGCGCTGTCGCAGAACACCGCGATGCTGGAGGCGATTCGTGCGCATCATGCGGCGGGCAAACCGTTGCTCGCTGAGTGTGGCGGGATGTTGTATCTGCTCGATTCTTTGACTGACGTCGAAGGCACTCGCGCTGAGCTGGTCGGGTTGCTCAAGGGTGACGCAGTGATGCAAAAGCGTCTGGCGGCACTGGCGTTGCAAGCGGTGGATCTGCCGGAAGGTTCGTTGCGTGGGCACACGTATCATCATTCCCTGACCACCACCGAACTGACGCCGATTGCGCGTGGCTTGAGCCCGAATGGCGGACGCGGTGCTGAGGCGGTTTATCGTGAGGGGCGGATGACGGCTTCTTATGTGCACTTCTACTTCCCGTCGAATCCGACTGCGATTGCCGCGTTGTTTGCGCCAGACCGTGAGGCCGCCTTCGCGAGCAAGCTCGCTCCCACAGGGGATCGCGTTTCTTGAGCAAGCACCCCGTCCAATGTGGGAGCGAGCTTGCTCGCGAAGAGGCCATGACCGACAACGCATTCTCCGAAGCCGAGCGCGAAGCGGTTTATCGAGCCATCGCCGAACGCCGCGACATGCGCCATTTCATCGGCGGGAGCGTCGAGCCGCAACTGCTGCGCCGACTACTGGAAGCCGCCCACCAGGCCCCAAGCGTCGGCCTGATGCAGCCCTGGCGCTTCATCCGTATCAGCGACCGAACTTTACGCGGCCAGATCCAGAACCTCGTGGAAGAAGAGCGCATCCGCACCGCCGAAGCCCTCGGCGAACGCAGCGACGAGTTCATGAAGCTCAAGGTCGAAGGCATCAACGACTGCGCCGAAGTGCTGGTCGCGGCGCTGATGGGCGATCGCGAAAAACACATTTTCGGTCGCCGCACGCTGCCGGAAATGGACATGGCCTCGCTGTCCTGCGCAATCCAGAATCTGTGGCTGGCCTCGCGCGCCGAAGGTCTGGGCATGGGTTGGGTCTCGCTGTTCGAGCCACAGGCACTGGCCGATCTGCTGAAATTGCCCGAAGGCGCCAAGCCTCTGGCCGTTTTATGCCTGGGCCCGGTCAAGGAATTCTATCCGGCGCCGATGCTGGTACTCGAAGGGTGGGCGCAGGCGCGGCCGCTCAATGAGTTGCTGTTTGAGAATTATTGGGGAGTGAGTCAATGAGTGTGGCGTTGCTGAGTGTCGCCGCAGTGGCGCTGGATGCGCTGTTGGGTGAACCGAAACGCTGGCATCCGCTGGTGGTGTTCGGCAATTTCGCCGGGCGCATCGAGCAACGATTCAACGCCGGTGGTCGTGGCTGGCGCAGCCATGGCGTCACCGCGTGGGTGATCGCGGTGCTGCCGCTGACCTTGCTCGCCACCGCGTTTTCCTGGGCGCCTTACGTGGGGTGGGTCGTCGAGATTCTCGCGTTGTATTGCGCCCTCGGCATGCGCAGCCTCGGTGAGCATGTTGCACCGGTGGCTGTGGCTTTGCGTGCGGATGATCTCGATGAGGCGCGCAAGCGTGTCGGCTATCTGGTCAGCCGCCAGACCGATGAACTCGACAGCACCGCCGTCGCCCGCGCCGCCACCGAATCGGTGCTGGAAAACGGCAGCGACGCGGTGTTTGCCGCGCTGTTCTGGTTTGTCGTGGCGGGTGCGCCGGGCGTGGTTCTTTATCGCTTGAGCAACACGCTCGATGCCATGTGGGGCTATCGCAACGAACGCTTCGAACGTTTCGGTTGGGCGGCGGCGAAAATCGACGACGTGTTGAACTACATTCCTGCGCGTCTGGTGGCGTTGACCTACGCACTGCTCGGCAAAACCCGACTCGCGCTGAAGTGCTGGCGCACACAGGCGCCGCAGTGGGACAGCCCCAACGCAGGTCCCGTGATGGCGGCCGGTGCCGGTGCGCTGGGTGTGGAATTGGGTGGGCCGGCGATTTACCACGGCGAACTTCACGACCGTCCGCAGCTTGGCGAGGGCGCAGCGGCTGACGCAGATTCCATCGACCGTGGCTGGCAATTGGTTCAGCGCGGCGTATGGTTATGGCTGCTGATTCTCTGCGTGGGGGCTGAATTCTATGCTTGAGCACGGTGGCCGGCTGCGCAAGGCTGCTCGCGATTACGGCATCGCCGAGGCCGACTGGCTCGACCTCTCCAGTGGTCTCGCGCCGTGGCCGTTCCCGATCCCGGAAATCCCATTGCGCGCCTGGGCGCGTTTGCCGGAAACCGATGACGGTCTGGAGCAAGCCGCGTGCGATTACTACGGCACCGCGCAAGTGCTGCCGGTGGCCGGCTCGCAGATGGCCATCCAGTTGCTGCCGCGTTTGCGCCGGGCCGGCAAGGTCGGCGTGTTGTCACCGTGTTATGCCGAACATGCCGAAGCGTGGCGCCGCAGCGGTTACATCGTGCGTGAAGTGCTCGAGCAGGAAGTCGAGTTCTTTCTCGACAGCCTCGATGTGCTGGTGGTGGTCAATCCGAACAACCCGACCGGCCTGAGCCTGACCCCGGCGCGCTTGCTCGACTGGCATGCGCGGCTCGCTCAGCGCGGTGGCTGGCTGGTGGTCGATGAAGCGTTCATGGACAACACGCCACAACTGAGCCTGGCCGCCCATGCCCATCAAGTCGGGCTGATCGTATTGCGCTCGTTCGGCAAGTTTTTCGGTCTGGCCGGCGTGCGTCTGGGTTTTGTCCTGGCCGAGCGCAAGTTGCTCCGACTGCTCGCCGAACAGGTCGGGCCGTGGGTCGTCAGCGGGCCGACGCGGGTGCTGGGGCAGGCTTGCCTGCAAGACACCGAAGGGCACACACGCCAACGGATTCGCAGTGATGAAGCAAGCGAACGGCTGGCGGCGTTGCTTGAGCGCTATGGCTTCAAACCGCAGGGCGGCTGCGCGCTGTTTCAGTGGCTGATCACCGATCAAGCGCCAGCGTTATACGAATTCATGGCCCGACGCGGCATTCTTCTGCGCATCTTTACCCACAACAGCAGTCTGCGTTTTGGCTTGCCCGCCGATGCGGCTGAAGAGGCGCGTCTCGAACACGCTTTAATCGCCTTCACCAAGGACCACCCATGACAACCCTGATGGTGCAGGGCACCACTTCCGATGCCGGTAAAAGTACGCTGGTGACGGCGCTGTGCCGTTGGGCGACCCGGCAGGGCGTGGCGGTCGTACCGTTCAAGCCGCAGAACATGGCGCTCAACAGCGCGGTGACCGCCGATGGCGGTGAGATTGGCCGTGCGCAAGCGGTACAGGCGCAAGCGGCATTTCTCGATCCGCACACCGACATGAACCCGGTGCTGCTCAAGCCGAACAGCGACACCGGCGCGCAAGTGATCATCCATGGTCGCGCGGTGACGTCGATGAACGCCGTGGCGTATCACGACTACAAAACTATCGCGATGAAAGCTGTGCTGGCCTCCCACGAACGACTCAGCGCTGCCTATCCGCTGGTGATGGTCGAAGGCGCGGGCTCGCCGGCCGAGATCAATCTGCGCGCTGGCGACATCGCCAACATGGGCTTTGCCGAAGCGGTGGATTGCCCGGTTTTGCTCATCGCGGACATCAATCGCGGCGGGGTTTTCGCGCATCTGGTCGGCACCCTGGAGCTGCTGTCGCCGAGCGAACAGGCGCGGGTCAAAGGCTTCATCATCAACCGTTTTCGCGGCGACATCGCCTTGCTACAACCGGGCCTCGACTGGCTCGAACAACGCACCGGCAAACCGGTGGTCGGCGTATTGCCCTACGTGATGGATCTGCATCTGGAGGCCGAGGACGGCATCGATCAGCGCCAGACCGACAAGGCCGATCAAGTGCTGAAAGTGGTGGTGCCGGTGCTGCCCCGCATCAGCAACCACACCGACTTCGATCCGCTGCGCTTGCATCCTCAGGTCGATCTGCAATTTGTCGGGCCGGGGCAGGCGATTCCGGCTGCCGACCTGATCATTCTGCCGGGCTCGAAGAGTGTGCGTAGCGATCTGGCTTATCTGCGTGCCAATGGCTGGGATACGGCAATCTCTCGCCACTTGCGTTACGGCGGCAAAGTGCTGGGGATTTGCGGCGGTCTGCAGATGCTCGGCGAGCAGGTGCATGACCCACTTGGCCTCGAAGGTGCGCCGGGCACGAGTGCCGGGTTGGGTTTGCTAGCGTTTGAAACCACGCTTGAAGCCGAGAAGCAGTTGCGCAATGTGCGTGGGCGGTTGGCGCTGGAAAATGCTGAGGTCAGTGGCTATGAAATTCATGCGGGCGTGACCACGGGACCGGCACTGGAAAACGCAGCGGTGCATCTGGATGACGGCCGTTGCGACGGCGCGCAGAGTGTTGATGGGCAGGTGTTTGGCACGTATCTGCATGGCTTGTTTGAATCGCCGGCGGCGAGTGCAGCGTTGCTGCGCTGGGCCGGGTTGAGCGACGTGCAGGAGGTGGATTATCACGGCTTGCGCGAGCGCGATATCGAGCGGCTGGCGGATCTGGTGGAGAAGCATCTGGATACTGATCTGTTGCGTCGGCTCTGTGGGATTTGAGGTGAATTTAATGGCCTCATCGCGAGCAGGCGAAGGCCTACAGGGTTATGTGTTTTACACAAAACTCTGGGTTGCTCGAGATCCCTTGTAGGAGTGAGCCTGCTCGCGATAGCGCCTATGGCTTCAACACATAATTTTCAGGATGTCCCCCCATGCTCCAACTGATCCTCGGCGGCGCCCGCTCCGGCAAAAGCCGCCTCGCGGAAAAACTCGCCAGCGGAAGCAATCTTGCCGTGACTTACATCGCCACCAGCCAACCCCTCGATGGCGAGATGAGCGACCGCGTCGCCCACCACCGCGCGCGCCGTCCCGCCGAATGGGCACTCATCGAAGAACCCTTGGAACTGGCCCGCATCCTGCGCGAATCCGCCAGCGCCGAGCGTTGCCTGCTGGTTGATTGCCTGACCTTGTGGCTGACCAATCTGCTGATGCTCGATGACGCCGAACGCCTCACCGCCGAGCGCGAAGCCTTGCTCGAATGCCTGGCCTCGCTGCCGGGAGAAATCATTTTTGTCAGCAACGAGACCGGAATGGGTGTCGTGCCGCTGGGCGAATTGACTCGCCGCTACGTCGATGAAGCCGGTTGGCTGCATCAAGCTCTGGCCGAGCGTTGTCAGCGTGTTGTCCTGACTGTCGCCGGCCTGCCCCTGACTCTGAAAGGACCTGCGTTATGACTCAAACCTGGTGGCTGAACCCGTGCAAACCAGTCGATATCAACGTCGTTGAGCAAGCGGCGGCGCGGCAACAGCAACTGACCAAACCGGCCGGTTCGCTGGGGCGTCTGGAATCGGTAGCGGTGCAGCTGGCCGGCCTGCAAGGCCAGGTCAAACCGACGCTGGAACAGGTGTGGATCGCGATTTTTGCCGGTGATCACGGCGTGGTTGCAGAAGGGGTTTCGGCGTTCCCGCAGGAAGTCACCGGGCAGATGCTGCTCAACTTTGTCAGCGGCGGTGCGGCAATCAGCGTGCTGGCGCGTCAGCTCGGTGCGCAGCTCGAAGTGGTCGATCTGGGCACTGTAAATCCAGCGCTGAACCTGCCGGGTGTGCGCCACTTGAACATCGGCGCGGGCACGGCGAACTTCGTGGTGGGCGCGGCAATGACTCAGGCCCAGGGCGAACTCGCATTGCAGGCCGGTCGCGACAGTCTGTTGCGGGCGAAAGCGGCGGGCGCGCAGTTGTTCATCGGTGGTGAAATGGGCATTGGCAACACCACTGCCGCGAGCGCTTTGGCCTGTGCCTTGCTCGATTGCCCGGTGGTACACCTGACTGGCCCCGGCACCGGGCTGAATGCTGAAGGTGTCAGTCATAAGGCGCAAGTGATCGAGCGGGCGCTGGCGTTGCATGCAGCGGAGCGTGGCGATGCGTTGCAGACCCTGTTCAATCTCGGTGGTTTCGAAATCGCCGCGTTGGTCGGCGCGTATCTGGCGGCGGCTCAGGAAGGCGTTGCGGTGCTGGTCGACGGCTTTATCTGCACGGTCGCGGCGCTGGTCGCGGTGCGCTTGAATCCAGCCTGTCGCGAGTGGCTGTTGTTCGGCCATCGCGGTGCCGAGCCGGGCCATCGTCATGTGCTGGAAACCCTGAACGCTGAGCCGTTGCTGGAACTCGGTTTACGTCTGGGCGAGGGCAGTGGTGCGGCGCTGGCGGTGCCTCTACTGCGTCTGGCCTGTGATCTGCACGGGCAGATGGCGACGTTCGCCGAAGCGGCGGTGGCGGATCGTCCGGCATGACCTTGCATCTTGATCTCCTGCGCCACGGTGAGACTGAACTGGGTGGTGGTTTGCGCGGCAGCCTCGACGATGCGCTGACCGACAAGGGTTGGACGCAAATGCGTGCGGCCGTGGTCGAGGGCGGGCCGTGGGATCGGATCGTCAGTTCGCCGTTGCAACGTTGCGCGCGGTTTGCCGCCGAACTGGGTGAGCAATTGAACCTGTCCGTGCATCTGGACAAGGATCTGCAGGAACTGCATTTCGGTGCGTGGGAAGGGCAGAGCGCGGCAGCGTTGATGGAAACCGATGCTGAAGCGCTGGGGTTGTTCTGGGCCGATCCGTATTCCTTCACTCCACCGCAGGGTGAACCGGTCAGCGAGTTTTCCTCGCGGGTGCTGGCAGCCGTCGCGCGTCTGCACAGTGCTTACGCCGGTGAACGGGTGTTGCTGATCAGCCACGGCGGTGTGATGCGCTTGATGCTGGCGCAAGCGCGAGGGTTACCGCGCGAACAACTGCTCAATGTCGAAGTCGCTCACGGCGCGTTGTTTGCGCTGACGGTTGAGGCGGATGGTTCACTCAAGGAGGGTCACTGACATGTTGCCGCTGTGGATCGCCCTGCAATTTCTCAGCAGCCTGCCGATTCGTTTGCCGGGGATGCCTGAGCCGCAACAACTCGGGCGTTCGTTGCTGTGTTATCCGCTGGTGGGTTTGTTGTTTGGCGTGATCCTGTGGGCGCTGAATCTTGCCTTGAGCGGCGCGCCGTTGCTGCTGCATGCGGCATTGCTGTTGACGGTTTGGGTGTTGCTCAGCGGCGCACTTCACCTGGATGGTCTGGCCGACAGCGCCGATGCCTGGCTCGGCGGTTTTGGTGATCGCGAGCGCACGCTGACGATCATGAAAGATCCGCGCAGCGGGCCGATTGCGGTGGTCACGCTGGTGTTGGTGTTGTTGCTCAAGTTTGCTGCGCTGCTGGCGCTGATCGAACAGCAGCAAGGTCTGGCATTGATCATCGTGCCGTTGCTCGGGCGGGCGGCGTTGCTTGGGTTGTTTCTGAGTACGCCCTATGTGCGGACCGGCGGGTTGGGGCAGGCGTTGGCGGATCATTTGCCGCGCAGGGCTGGATGGTGGGTGTTGGGCGCAAGTGCGCTGGGCTGCTTGCTGATCGCCGGTTTTAGCGCGGTTGTCGCGTTGCTGATCGCTGTCGGGGTGTTTGTCTGGCTGCGGCAGGTGATGATGCGGCGGTTGGGCGGGACGACCGGCGATACAGCGGGGGCGTTGCTGGAATTGCTGGAGATGATGGTGTTGGTTGGATTGGTTTTGGTCTGAGAGATTATTGCTGGATGGGCTGTCCCCATCGCGAGCAGGCTCACTCCTACAATTTGAAATGCATTCCCCTGTAGGAGTGAGCCTGCTCGCGATAGCGGTGCGTCAGGCGCCACAAATGTTACGGGTAAACTCATCTGTAACTTGATTTAACACAGTCGCGGGTATATACACGCATCATGCTTCCTTCTCAGTGTTTGTGCACCAACCTGCGTCGCGCCGCGCGTGGCGTCAGCAGGCATTACGACGGCGCTCTCGACGGCTTCGGGATCAACGTTGCCCAGTATTCTTTGCTGTGCAACCTGCAGCGTCTGGATCAACCGAGTATTTCCGAGCTGGCCGAAGCCATGGGCCTGGACCGCAGCACCCTCGGACGCAATCTGCGGGTGCTGGAGGGCGAGGGGCTGGTGGCGCTGGCCGAAGGCGAGGACATGCGCAATCGCATCGTCAAACTCACCGAAACCGGCGTGCAACGCCTGGCAGCAGCACTGCCGGCCTGGGAGGCGGCGCAGCAGCGGTTGATCGACAGACTGGGCGCCGAGAAGCGCGAAACCTTGCTCAGATTGCTGGATGAACTGGCCTGAGGCCGGTTTTTTCCAAACTCAAGCGGGTATATACCCGCAAGCGGAGAATAACAATGACATCGATGTGGCGTACGTGCGGTTGGGTGTTGCTGGGGAGTGCGCTGATCCTGGCGTTGTCATTGGGCGTGCGGCACGGTTTCGGTCTGTTCCTGTCACCGATGAGTGCGCAGTTCGGCTGGGGGCGTGAGGTGTTCGCCTTCGCCATCGCTTTGCAGAATCTGATCTGGGGTCTGGCACAGCCGTTCACCGGTGCGCTGGCCGACCGTTTCGGCGCGGCAAAAGTGGTGCTGATCGGGGGCGTGCTGTATGCGCTGGGTCTGGTGTGCATGGGCCTGTCGGACTCAGCGGTGACGCTGTCGCTGAGCGCTGGTCTGCTGATTGGTATCGGTCTGTCCGGCACTTCGTTCTCGGTGATTCTCGGCGTGGTCGGCCGCGCCGTGCCGCCGGAGAAACGCAGCATGGGCATGGGCATTGCCAGCGCCGCCGGTTCATTCGGTCAGTTCGCCATGTTGCCGGGCACCCTCGGCTTGATCGGCTGGCTCGGCTGGTCCGCGGCACTGTTGGTCTTGGGGCTGCTGGTGGCGATGATCGTGCCGTTGGTGAGCATGCTCAAGGACAAGCCGCTGCCGGTACTTGGCCATGAACAAACCCTGTCCGAGGCCTTGCGCGAAGCTTGCTCGCATTCCGGTTTCTGGCTGCTGGCGTTCGGTTTTTTCGTTTGCGGTTTTCAGGTGGTATTCATCGGTGTGCACCTGCCGGCGTACCTGGTCGACCAGCATCTGCCGGCCACCGTCGGTACCACGGTGCTGGCGTTGATCGGCCTGTTCAATATCTTCGGCACCTACACGGCCGGATGGCTGGGTGGGCGCATGTCCAAGCCGCGTTTGCTTACCGCGCTTTATCTGTTGCGCGCGGTGGTGATCGTGTTGTTCCTGTGGCTACCAGTGACGACTATGTCGGCGTACCTGTTCGGCATGGCCATGGGCTTCTTGTGGCTGTCGACGGTGCCGTTGACCAACGGTACGGTGGCAACCTTGTTCGGGGTGCGAAACCTGTCCATGCTCGGTGGCATCGTGTTCCTCTTTCATCAGTTGGGTTCATTCCTCGGCGGCTGGCTGGGCGGCGTGGTGTATGACCGAACCGGGAGTTATGACTTGATCTGGCAAGTGGCTGTTCTTTTGAGTCTGCTAGCGGCCGCACTGAACTGGCCGGTGCGCGAGCGTCCGGTCGCGCGCCTGCAAGCCGCGGCGAGTGGCGCATGAGTCGATACTGGCCGCGACTGGCCATCACTGCGCTCGGCGGCACTCTGCTGGCGCTGGCGTGGTGGGGCTGGCAGCAGGGCGGTCTGGCTCTGATGCAATTGGGCATGAGCATTTGCTAGAAGCGGGCATGACGAGTAACGTCAAACTCTGACGACTGCTCAAGGATGTTCGACATGCTGATGCGCTGGTGTGCTGTTCCTGCGTTGCTGATAGCGTTGACTGGCCTGGCCCAGGCCGCTGATTGTCCCGAACTGCTGCAAGGCTCGCTGCCCAAGTTGCGAGCCAAGGAATCCATCGATCTGTGCAAGCAGTACGCCGACAAACCGTTGGTGGTGGTCAATACCGCGAGTTTCTGTGGTTTTGCGCCGCAGTTCGAAGGGCTTGAGGCGTTGCATAAGCGCTATGAAGGGCAAGGGCTGCAAATGCTCGGTGTGCCCTCCAACGATTTCAAGCAGGAATCCAAGGACAGCGCCGAGACCGCCAAGGTCTGCTATGCCAACTACGGCGTGACGTTCGCCATGACCGAGCCGCAAAAGGTTCGTGGTGATGACGCTACGCATCTGTTTCAGGTGCTGGCGGCACAGAGCAGCGCACCGAAGTGGAATTTCTACAAGTATGTGGTCGATCGCCAGGGCAAGGTGATCGCCAATTTTTCCAGCCTGACCAAGCCTGATGATCCGGAGTTTATCGCTGCGATTGAAAAGGCTATTGCCTCGAAACCGCTGAAGCCTTGAATCCGTAGGCCGGCGATGATTTTGTAGGAGCTGCGGCACGCTGCGATCTTTTGACTTTAAAAAACAGATCAAAAGATCGCAGCCTCGTTGCACTCGACAGCTCCTACACGTGTCGCAAACATCAGGCATTAAAAAGCCCCGCTTTCTGCAAAGAGAGCGGGGCTTTTTGTGGGCGAGGGATTAACCCCGCCGCGCAGCATCAGAAGCGGTAAGTAGCGCCGACACCGAAACCGTTTGCCGAGTTTTCATACTTGGCATCGTAGGTCTGGCCACGGTTGTTTTCGTTGCGGATCTTGACCGACTCTTCCTTCAGGTACGAGTAAGCGACGTCGATGGTCAGGTCGTCGGTCGGGCTCCAGCCGGCACCGATACTGAAGATGGTGCGGTCGCCAGTCGGAATGCGTGGCGAACGGTCTTCGTTATTGGTCGGCGACTGGTCGAAGGTCAGGCCGGTACGCAATACCCATTCCTTGTTCAGCTGATACGACGTACCCACGGCGTAGGCCCAGGAGTCGTGCCAGTTCTGGTCTTCGTTGATCGAACCGAACTGGCCGGCCAGCAGCGGCTGTACCCCGGAGTTCTTCACGGTGATTTTTTCCAACTGGCTCCAGCGGGTCCAGGTGGTACCGGCATACACATTCCAGCGATCGTTGATCGCCTGGGTAACCGAGAGGTCGACCGATTCAGGTGTGGTGATCTTCAGCGAAGCGTCGTACTTCTGGTTGGCGCCCAGGCCGATTGCACCCAGCACACCGTAGTTGACCTTGGTGTTGCCTTCGAGTTTGTAGTCGACTTTCGAGTGGTAGGTCAGACCGACGCGAGTGGTGTCGGTGGCTTGTACCAGCAGGCCGACGTTGTAGCCCAGCGCGGTGTCGTCACCCTTGATCTTGACCTTGCCGTCCGGGAACGCCGGAGAGATCGACAGGTTGGACTCCAGCGAGCCGTCGATGCGGTTGATGGTCGGACCGAAACCGATCGACACCTTGTCGTTGAAGGCGTAGCTGACGGTTGGCTGGAAGGTGATCACTTGTACTTCGGACTTGCTGCCGAAGTAACGGCCGGCAAAGCCGTTTTCATAATCAGTGATCAGGCCGAACGGCACATAAACGCCGAGACCGAATGCCCAGTGATCATCGATCGGTTTGACGTAGAAGCCCATAGGTACAGCGGTGAAGGGCACCATGTCGCCTTTGTTGCTGCCGCCGTTGGGGCTGGAGCTGGCATTGCTGATATCGGTATGAGCATCGACAACCGCTACGCCACCGGTCACTTGTTCGCGCTTGAGGCGCGACATGCCGGCAGGGTTGCCATAAACAGTGCTTGCGTCGTCGGCAGAAGAAGATCGCCCGGCAAAACCAGTCCCCATCCCGCTGATGCTTTGTTCGTTGAGGGCAAAGCCGGCCGCGAAAATTTGAGTGGAAGCAAGGGTAACGGCGAGGCTAAGGGTGGTTTTGAGCATGACTTTTTTCATTATTAGAACTCCTGGTGATCACCGGGGCGAAAATTACCAACATTTTCGTCCCAGCGCTATAGTCCGTATGCCTTGAGTTAGAGCGGTTTTGTAGGACAATCCGACCAGAATCGCGACCTGTTGTGCGATCTTCTGAAACCGGTCGGTCAGCAAGCGACCTGATTCACCGTTGAAACACAGGTGTGCCAGGCAAAAGTGAAGTCGCGCAGGCGACCTTGGGGTTGAAAGGTCTGACGCCAGATGCGCGCCATTCCCAGCAAATCGTTCGAATCGGGGAGGGTGGGGTTTTGTTCTTCAACCAGCAGCCAGGCAATGGCCGTGGCGTAACGCAGATTTACCGTCAATTCCAGGTGCGGGCCGGTCAGAAAGGCATGCTGACTGGCGAGGCCGCGAACCAGGCTGGCACGTTCCGGATCGAGTGCCAGGTAATCGTCCCAAAGGGCCTGATGGCGATGCTCGGCAATCCGGTAGAGACCGTGGCCACGGCGGTCATGCAGGGCGGAACCCAGGGCTGACTGACTGGCGGCGATGCCCAGCAGCAGAGATTCGGCAGTCGCGCTGTGACGTCCCAGATAGATCAGCGTAGGACGGATCACGTAGCGGCACAGTTCGCTGGCAGCGATACCCATAACACCCTCGGTTCTTGTTAGGAATGGCGAGTCCTGAAGGGGGCTTGGCAGCAGTGGATCGGTTCAGGCTCGCCGCAAGCGGATCACGCCGCTTGAGTTGAAGTGTAGTGTCATATTCGCGACGTAAAGGTCTGTTTTTAAAATATTTCCGGCTTCGAGTTATAACCGTTATATCGGATGGTGCTTAGGCGCAAAGGGTAAAAAGTGAAACATCGGGCAATAAAAAGCCCCGCATTTTGTGCGGGGCTTTTGCTTTTGCAGCCTTTTCGGCTCTCAGGCAATCAATGCCTGGCGGGTACGATCGATCACGGCCTGCAGCGGTTCGGCGCTGGAGTACTGATCGGGGTACAGACGCTCGCTGTGGCGGGCGATACCGTGTTCGTTGACCAGTGTGAAGCTGAAGCAGCCTTTGCGAGCGGCCATGATCAGGCAGTTCATTGGTGCAAAAGCGTTGGTTAGGGTGCGAATGGCATCCTGAGTATGGATTTGAGTAGACATAGTTATTAGGTGTTCCTACAAATGACACGGATAAGAACCGTGCAACGTTAAAACGTTCCAGTAACGTCGACCACCATTGGTCGAACGAAGAACCCGACTGGAACAAAGCAGCCAGTTTGAAGCGCAATTAAGTTGGCGCGCTTGGGCTGGCAGGTAGGTACTTAGGAGGGCAGGCAACACATCAAGGGCAAAGGTTCTGGGCCCGGGGTGAAGATCCTGATCAATTTGCAGGTTGGTTCGGTCAGAGTAAGTGGTCTTCGCAACACCCTTCGCATCATTGGAAGGCAGTGTTGTCGCAAGATTTACCTGGAAACCATCGAGGGGTCGTTCCCGCTTTTTTCGGTAGGGCTTCTTGGAAGAAGGCTGACCGTGGGGATGTGTTCGACCGGAATTGACTTTCAGCTTGGTACTAACGCCGCGGATAGTAACGGATCGAAATGCCTAAAGCAAACTCAGCGCAAAAAAAGATTGCAGACGCAGACCCAGCCTGCTTTGCACCTTGCTGAAATTGCCCGCAATTAGCGCACTTTATAACCGTCGGTCGCTGAAGAAATGTTCATCAACCCTGCGGCCTGGCCGGTTTATCCCCAGTCCGACGGCTAAAACGAACCGAAAAAGCGCATCGATATAACCGGGTAACAGGTACTTGTGCACATTAGTTGCGCAGGCTGTCACGGCGCTGTCACATCAATCCTGACCCTGATGGCTGCCTGCATCGAAAGTTTAAGTCAATGAAAAACATCGCTTTTTTTAGTTGGTGAAAAAATCGTCAGTTTGACTGCGGGCCCCATTCCATAAGGCTTTGCGACGGTTGGAGGACGGTTGTCCACTGAGTTATCCACAGCTTCTGTGGATTGTCCCGAGCGCTTGCTCTAGGACGGGCGTGCCGGGTTATTTTTCGACTTTACCTGTAAGAAAAAGAGAGTAGAGTGGCGCGCCTTCCGATTCGTCCCACAGTGCTTTATGAAGTTTCGCTCAGTATCAGACTCTGTTACCTCACAACCTTCTCCTGTTACCCCGCCCAAGCGATTTTCCGTTCGCGTTGCAGAGTGGCTGCTCGACAGCCCGCGCCTGAGCGACAGTCATAATGCCAAACACCTAGCTGGGCGCCTCCTCAAGCAACCGGCACGGGAAGGTGTGGTGGCGGCGCAAAGCCGCCTTGGGCAGTTGATGTGCCGTGAGTGTGGCAACGCCCGTGACCGGCGCATCGGTCAGGATCTGCTGCGTCAGGCCGCCCGCGCTGGCGACCGTCGTGCACAACAGGAACTCGGTCTGCTCGAAGACTGAGCTGTCCAAGACCTGACACCTTGGTTAACCTTCAGGCTTTATCGAATCGGCAGGAGTCGCTATGGCTATGGACTTGACCAGCGTGTTGCTCGGTCTCGCAGGGGCAGGGCTGCCATTGTTGGCACTCGCCTGGCAACTGCAGCGCCGGGCAAGCAATGGCCAAGCCGAGGTCGCCTTGCTCGAAGAGCGGCTGGCCATGGCGCAACTGGCCCAGGACGGACTCAACGCGCAACTCGACGCCAGCCGCGATGAAATCGCCGATCTTGGCCAGGCCAATGCCGCGAAACAGGCTGATCTGGCCGCTCTGCGTCGGGAAGTCGAACTGCTGCAGATCGAGCGGGACGACGCCCGTGATGCCTCCCACGCCTGGAACCTCGAACGCGCCAACAAGGAAGCTGAACTGCGCCGCCTCGACGCCCAGGCCGCTTCGCTGAACGCCGAGCTGCGCGAGCAACAGGAAAGCCACCAGCAACGCCTCAACGACCTGCAAGGTTCGCGCGATGAACTGCGAGCGCAGTTCGCCGAACTGGCTGGCAAGATCTTCGATGAGCGCGAGCAGCGCTTTGCCGAAACCAGTCAGCAACGGCTCGGTCAGTTGCTCGATCCGCTAAAAGAACGTATTCAATCCTTCGAAAAACGTGTGGAAGAAAGCTATCAGGCCGAGGCCCGCGAGCGTTTCTCGCTGGCCAAGGAGCTTGAACGGTTGCAGGCGCTCAACCTGCGTTTGAGCGACGAAGCGACCAACCTGACCCGCGCCCTCAAAGGCCAGAAAACCCAAGGCAACTGGGGCGAGCTGATTCTTGAGCGTGTGCTCGAACACGCCGGTCTGGAGAAAGGCCGCGAGTACCAGACCCAGGTCAACCTCAAGGGCCCGGATGGCGAGCGCTTCCAGCCTGACGTGATCATCTATCTGCCGGGCGACAAGCAAGTGGTGGTGGACTCCAAAGTGAGTCTTACCGCCTATCAGCAATACGTGGCTGCCGACGATGACAGCCTCGGGCAGATCGCGATCAAGCAGCACGTCCTGTCGTTGCGCAATCACGTCAAAGGCCTGTCCGGCAAGGATTACAAGCGTCTGGAAGGGCTGCACAGCCTGGATTTCGTTTTGCTCTTCGTGCCGATCGAAGCGGCGTTTTCGGCGGCGTTGCAGGCGGAGCCATCACTGTTTCAGGAAGCCTTCGACCGCAACATCGTCATCGTCAGCCCGACCACGTTGCTGGCGACGCTGCGAGTGATCGACAGTCTGTGGAAGCAGGAGCGTCAGAGTCAGAACGCCCGGGAAATCGCCGAGCGCGCCGGGTGGCTGTACGACAAGTTCGTGCTGTTCATTCAGGATCTCGACGAGGTCGGCAATCGTCTGCAACAGCTGGATAAAGCCTACAGTTCAGCGCGCAACAAGCTCACAGAGGGGCGCGGCAATCTGGTCAGTCGCAGTGAACAACTCAAATTGCTCGGCGCGCGGGCGAGCAAGAGCTTGCCGACGGATTTGCTGGAGCGCGCGATGACCGATGTCGATGGTCTCGTCGAACTCCCTGAATAAAGATCAAAAGATCGCAGCCTCCGGCAGCTCCTACATTGGTACGGCGTACATCCTGTAGGAGCTGCCGGAGGCTGCGATCTTTTTGCTTCTATAGCGGCAAATACCGACTCAACAACGCCCGCAACGCCGCCGGCTTCACCGGTTTGGCCAGATAATCCAGCCCCGCCGCATGCACCTGCGCAACCATCTCCGGTCGCCCGTCAGCACTGATCACCACCCCCGGCACCGGCTCACCCAGGTGCGTGCGCAACCACGCCATCAACTCGGTGCCGGTATCCCCGTGATCGAGGTGATAGTCGACCAGCGCCACTTGCGGTCGCACGCCGTCATTCAACAACGCCGCGCACTCCTCACGATTGCGCGCCGTCCACACCTGACAGCCCCAGCGGCTCAGCAGGCTGTTCATGCCGATCAGAATGCTGTCTTCGTTGTCGATGCACAGCACCTGCGCGCCGCTCAGCAACTTGCCGTTCAATTCCACGGCGGCGCTGGCCGGCACGGCTTGTGAGCGAGCCAGCGGCACGCTGACGCTGAACACGCTGCCGCGGCCGGGCCACGAGCGCACTCGCAAGCTGTGGCCGAGCACGCGGCACAAGCCATCGGCAATTGCCAAACCCAGCCCCAGACCCTTTTCGGCGCGGGTCTGATGACTGTCGAGGCGTTTGAACTCCTCGAAAATCACCTGTTGTTTATCTTCCGGAATCCCTGGTCCGCGATCCCACACTTCCAGACACAATTCGCCTCCACGTCGACGCACACCCAGTAACACCGGGCCTTTGGCGTAGCGGAACGCGTTGGTGAGGAAGTTTTGCAGAATCCTGCGCAGCAATTTGATGTCGCTGTCGATGCGCAGATGGCTGCCGCGTACACGGAAGGTCAATCCCTGTTCCTGTGCCAGTGCCTTGAACTCGGCGCCGAGAGTGTCGAACAGCTCATTGACCGCAAACGGCTTGCGATCCGGATTGATCTTGCCGTTTTCCAGGCGGGAGATGTCCAGCAGATCGCTGATCAGATCCTCGGCCGAGCGCAACGAACTGTCGAGGTGCTGCACCAGTTTCTGTGCCTCGCCGCTCAATCCGTCGTCCTGATGGGAGAGGGCGGCGGAGAACAGCCGGGCGGCGTTCAGCGGTTGCATCAGGTCGTGGCTGACCGCGGCGAGGAAGCGGGTTTTCGACTGGTTGGCGGCTTCGGCGGTGCCCTTGGCTTCGGTCAACGCGACGTTGAGTTGCGACAGTTCCTGGGTGCGTTCGCTGACTCGTTGTTCGAGCCCTTCGTTGGCTTCGGTCAGCGCTTGCTCGGCTTCGCGAAACGCGGTGATATCAGTGAAGCTCATAACGAAACCGCCACCCGGCATCGGGTTACCGATCAGCTCGATTACCCGGCCGTTGGGGAACAGCCGCTCAGACGTGTGCGCGCGGCCCTGACGCATCCAGTGCAAACGGCGGGCAACGTGCACTTCGGCTTCACCGGGGCCGCACAGACCACGCTCGGCGTTGTAGCGAATAATGTCGGCAATCGGCCGGCCGACGCTGATCAAGCCGTCCGGGTAGTTGAACAGTTCCAGATAGCGGCGGTTCCACGCCACCAGTTTCAGCGACTGGTCGACCACGCTGATGCCTTGGGTAATGTTCTCGATCGCACCTTGCAGCAGGGCGCGGTTGAACTGCAGTACCTCGGAGGCTTCGTCGGCGATGCGCACGACGTCTTCCAGCTGCATTTCCCGACCTTCGATGGCGGCTTTTACTACAGCGCGCGTCGAAGAAGCGCCGAGAACACCGGCCAGCAAACGCTCGGTATGAGCAATCCATTCGCCGTCGGCATTCTGGTTAGGGTTGAAGCCTTTGCCTTGACGATAGGCGAAGCGAATAAAGCTCTGGCGCGCACGTTCTTCACCAACAAAGCGCGCGGCCAATTGCAGCAGATCGTCGATCTGCACCGCCAGCATCGAGCGTGCACTCGGGCGGGCGCTGATTTCCTGACCGATGAAGCGCCCGGCCTGCCAGTGCTCCGAGACGCGCGTACGCGACAGCACCGAGACCCATGCGAACAGTGTGAAGTTACCGGCCAGCGACAGCACAACGCCTTGCGTCAGCGGAGTAATCGGCAAATTCAATGGATTGCTGTGCAGCCACGCCAGCCCCGGAAAACTGCTCAGCGACCAGCCGAGACTGTGCGCAGCAATCGGCAGGATCAGCGTGTAAAACCACAGAAATGTACCTGCGGCCAAACCTGCGAAAACACCACGGCGGTTGGCCTGTTTCCAGTACAAGGCGCCGAGCATGGCCGGTGCCAGTTGGGTGACCGCCGCAAAGGCAATCTGGCCGATGGTCGCCAGACTGGCGGTGGAGCCGAGCAAGCGATAGCTGACGTACGCCAGCAGCAGAATCACCACGATGCTCACGCGGCGTACCGAAAGCATCCACTGGCGAAACACTTCGAACGGGCGCTCGGCGTTATTCCTGCGCAGCAACCACGGCAACAGCATGTCGTTGGAGACCATGGTCGACAACGCCACGCTGGCGACAATCACCATGCCCGTAGCCGCCGACGCGCCGCCGATAAACGCCAGCATCGCCAGCGCCGGATGCGCCTGAGCAAGTGGCAGGCTGATCACGAAGGAGTCGGGCAAGACGTCACTCGGCAGCATCATCTGACCGGCTAAAGCGATCGGGACTACAAACAGCGCAGCCAGGGCGAGGTAAGCCGGAAACACCCACTTGGCCAAGCGCAGATCCTGCGGGTCGATGTTTTCCACCACCGTGACGTGGAACTGCCGGGGCAGGCAGATGATCGCCATCATCGCCACGCCGGTCTGCACCACCATCGACGGCCAATTGATGGTCTCTTTCCAGTATTCCTCAAGGCGCGGGGCGAGCATGGCCTGGTTGAACAGATCATCGAAACCGTCATACAGGCCATAGGTGACGAAGGCGCCGACGGCGAGAAAGGCGAACAGTTTGACCAGCGATTCGAAGGCAATCGCCAGCACCATGCCCCGGTGGTGCTCGGTGGCGTCGAGGTTGCGCGTACCGAAGACAATGGTGAACAGCGCCAGCACCAGCGACACGATCAGCGCGGTGTCCTGGGCGCGGGTGCCCATGGCGTCGGCACCGGCGCCGATCAACAGGTTTACGCCGAGGACGATACCTTTGAGTTGCAGGGCGATGTAGGGCAGCACGCCAACCAGACAGATCAGCGCCACGACCACCGCCAGCGATTGCGATTTGCCGTAACGCGCGGCGATAAAGTCAGCGATGGAGGTGATGTTCTCCTGTTTGCTGATCATCACCATTTTTTGCAGGACCCACGGCGCGCCCACCAGCAGCAGGATCGGCCCGAGGTAAATCGGCAGGAATGACCACAGTTGTTCGGCTGCCTGGCCGACCGCACCGAAGAACGTCCAACTGGTGCAATAAACCGCCAGCGACAGGCTGTACACCCAGGCACGCACGCGCGGCGGCAACGGCGTGCTGCGCCGGTCGCCGTAGAAGGCGATGGCGAACATGATGGCCATATAGGCCAGGGCGACGGCGGCGATCAGCCCGGTGGACAGCGACATGCAACACTCCCGACAAAAGACTCCCCGGCACTCCTGCCCGGGCGGACAGTCTCGCATGCGCGGGGCGGTTAGTCAGTGTCGACCAAGGTCGTGGCGTGGTGGGGTGTCGCAGGTTCGAATGGAGGCGTTGTGCGTTGACATTGCCAGGCATCGAACCCTGTAGGAGCTGTCGAGTGAAACGAGGCTGCGATCTTTTGATCTTTCAAAATCAAGATCAAAAGATCGCAGCGTGCCGCAGCTCCTACATGAATACCGGCGTCAATCCAGACGCAGCGCAATATCAATCAACCGATGCAGCTCATCCACCTCAAGCGCCGCCACCGAAAACAGGATCCGGAACACCACCGGCGCCACCACCAGATTGATCAACCGATCAACACTCGGCGCCGTCTCATCCGGGTGCCGCTCAATGATCGTCTGCAATTGCGCGCCAATGATCGTCACGCAATACCCCGGCGTAGCACTGGCCTGCACATCACGCATCATGTTGCGCCCAGGCTCCGAACTCATCTCGTCGAGATACTGCTCGGCCCACGCGCGAATATCACTGCGCAGGCTACCGGTTTGCGCCGGTTCGCTGTCCGGACGCATGCGGGCGAGGGCGACGTCTGCCAGCAATGCCGCCAGATCACCCCAACGCCGGTAAATCGTCGACGGTGTCACCCCGGCGCGTGCGGCGATTTGCGGGACGGTCACGGTCGAACGCTCCTGTTCTTGCAGAAGCGCGCGGACTGCCGAATGAATTGCATCTTGCACCCGGGCACTGCGGCCGCCGGGGCGTAAACCTTCTTTAATAGCCATGGCGCAGACCTTAACACAAAGAATTTGCTTTAAGCGCGAAGCGGTAGCACACTCCGCAAAAGCAAAAAATTAGCTTTTGCGGAGTGTGCACATGACCAGCCTTGCTTCCAATCGATCCAGCCTGTGGTTTCTGGCGATCACCTTACTCAGTTTTCTCGCCGCCTCCACCGCGCCGACGCCGCTGTATCACCTGTATCAGGATCAACTGCAATTCTCGGCGGCGGTGCTGACGCTGATCTTCGGCGTTTATGCGCTCAGTCTGTTGGCGGCCTTATTAACCGTCGGCTCGCTGTCCGATCACCTTGGACGCAAACCGGTGATTTTCACCGCCGTGTTGCTCAACGCCTTGGCGATGCTGCTGTTTATCTACGCCGACAGCGTCGCATGGCTGATCAGCGCTCGAGTCCTGCAAGGGTTTGCCACCGGCATGGCCACCGCTGTTTTAAGCGCGACGTTGCTCGACACCGATCGTCAGCAAGGGCCGCTGATCAACAGTGTCGCGCCGTTGCTTGGCATGGCATTGGGCGGCATGGGTTGCGGTTTGCTGGCGCAGTTCGCGCCAGCGCCGTTGCAACTGACCTATTGGCTGCTACTCGCGCTGTTTGTGCTGCAGGGCATTTATGTCTGGCGCTTACCGGAAAGCGTCACCCCGCAAGCCGGGGCGTGGGCTTCGTTGCGCCCGACTTTGCACGTGCCGGTGCAGGCGCGCTCGACGTTGTGGCGCGTGTTGCCATTGAACACCGCGACCTGGGCGCTCGGTGGTTTCTATGCGTCGCTGGCACCTTCGCTGGTGCGCACCGCCACCGGTTCGACTTCCAATCTGATCGGCGGCGCAACCGTGGCAGCCCTGACGGTGACCGGAGCATTGATGATTTTCATGCTGCGCAATCGTCCCGCGACAAGGGCGTTGCAGTTGGGCGCGAGCCTTTTGCCGATCGGTCTGGTGTTGATTCTGTTGGGCGTGCACAGCGCCAGTCTGTCGCTGTTTTTCCTTGGCACGCTGGTCGCCGGTTGCGGCTTCGGCTCAGGATTCCTCGGCGCCGTGCGTAGCCTGGTGCCACTGGCGTTGCCCCATGAGCGGGCCGGATTGATGGCAGCCTATTACGTGCTCAGTTATCTGGCGTTCTGTCTGCCGGCATTGCTCGCCGGGTACTTGTCGCGCAGCTACGGTTTGCTGGCGACCACCGATGGTTATGGTGCGGTGTTGATCGTGCTGGCCATTGGCGCGCTGTTGCTGAGCCTGCGGCCAGCGCCAGCCAAAGTGTGCCGCGTTCCATAAACGGCGCGCTTTCGGTTAGCCTTGCCCGGCCTTCTTCTCACGGATCGACTCATGAAGATTATTCGCAGCAAGACCTTCACCGCCGAGCGCGCTTGGGGTGCGCTGGACATCGCCAACATGAACGGCATCACCACGCGCCTGCACTGGACGGATCAGCCGTACAAATGGCACGTCAACGATGGCGAGGAAGTGTTCGTGGTGCTCGACGGCCAAGTGCTGATGCATTACCGCGAGCATGGCGAAGAACAACAGGTGCAGCTCGATGTCGGCGATATTTTTTATGCGAGCGTGGGCACCGAGCACGTCGCCCATCCACAAGGCGCAGCGCGGATTCTGGTGATCGAAAGCGAAGGCAGCGTCTAATAAAATTCTATCGATGAGCCCTGTAAGCTTTCTTTTTTGATTGATGGCCATTTGCCGCTTACTATGCGGGCGTTTAGTGAAATGCCCGATGTTTACGGGTTGAATAATTTAAAAGGACTTAAGTGCAAATGCAGCTCCAAGCCCCCCGGAAACCCCATGGCCGCTCGGTTGGGGACTTTGACCCTTTAACACCGGCTGAAGCTCTTTTGGTGAAGCATTGCTACTTGGGAACCGCGGCAGTAATAGCCTCGAGCAGACCTGTTAAAGCATCCCCAAAAAACTCGGTGAGGGCTGAGTTTCTGCGTTTTCTGCTGTTGGGCGGTGATGAGCTCACGCCTGTGCATGAGCGGGGGGTGCAACTTCAGGGTGCATTTATTCGCGGGGATTTCAATCTCGAAGCTACGACAGTTTCGTTGCCGATGACGATATCTCGGTGCGTATTTTCTGAATCGATTGAATTCAATGACACGAAATTCGAAAACTCGATTGTCTTGGATGAGTCCTCTCTTAGAGGATTTCAAGGGCAAAGAATGATTGTTGGCGGTCAATTCTCAATGAATGGGATTGTCTCAAACGGCCAAATTTGCATTGAGGGAGCAGAAATCAATGGCTGTATTTATATGGAAGGTTCTCAGCTAAACGCCAACGGCGAGGTATCTCTAGCTGCAGACGGTGTGAAAGTAAACGGTGACGTTTTCTTTGTTAGAGGTTTCTTGTCACAGGGCCGAGTTAACTTCCCGGATGCCCACATCCATGGTCAATTCTGCTGCGATTCGGCATCGTTTGAAGTGAGTAGTGGAAGAGCCCTGTCTCTTGAGGGTGCCGTGATTTACGGTGATGTCTTGTTGCAAGGCGGCTTTAATTGCAAGGGGATGACCTCTTTGATTGGTGCGACAATCATGGGGATACTAGTGTGTGATGGGGGCGAATTTGATGGATTGGGTGCTGAATCGTTGTTTGCTACTTCAGCGCAAATAAAGGGAGACGTTTACCTTCGTACTGGCTTTGTAGCGAAAGGAGATGTTGATTTTTCGGGGGCGGAAATCGGTGGTGAAATGGATTTGGCAGGGAGTGAAATCTCCGTGCTAACCATGGAACATACCAAAATCGGAGGCACTTTCCGCATCCGGAAATTGAGAACACCGCTCACGTTTATATCTGTTGAGGGGGCGAGCGTCTCGATGCTGGACGACGACAATGAGTCTTGGGGCAAGCGAGTATTTCTCAACGGATTTATCTACAAAATATTCGATATCTATTCTCCAGTCGCCGGGGTTAAGCGAATCGCATGGCTTGATTGTCAGCCGATGAAATCTAGTGACCCAACCTCCAGTTTCCAGCCACAGCCATGGAAGCAGTTGATAAAAGTACTTGAAGAAATGGGGCATGCTGAAGACGCTCGTCAAGTGGGTATCGCTTATGAAGAGCGTTTAAGGAAGTACGGAATCATTGGTCAGATGCCAAATCATTGGGCGCCTTGGCGCCGCAAGCTATTTTCGCGGCTGGTTTCAGGACTGCATTATGGGTATGGAAAGCTAACCGGATTTGGGTACCGTCCTCACTTGTTGCTTGGCTGGTTTTTTTGCGTCTGGATGGGATGCAGTGCCATTTACTGGACGGCGGCAGCGCATGGTGTTTTTGCTCCAAGCAACCCTTTGGTTTTTCAGAATGATGAATACGTCACCTGTCGGCCCGATCGAGCGTCGGTCTGGCAGTTAAAAAACCCTGATGTTTCTCCAAAAAACATTCCGATTGAATTCAAGGGCAAAGGCAACTGGTACCTGTGTACTGAGTTGCGAGAGGAGTTTACCGGCTTCAGTCCCATAGCGTTTTCGCTTGATCTTCTGCTCCCGCTTGTGGATTTACATCAGGAAAACGACTGGGCCCCTCTGATCGAAACGCCGAAAGCCAACGTGTTCTGTGAGTTTTTCAGCTTTTTCTTCAATGGCAAGCGTCTCGTTAGATTTGTTATGTGGATGGAGATCTTGTCGGGCTGGTTATTCAGTTTGTTGTTTGTCGCTGTTGTTTCAGGACTCACGAGACGCAAGGACTGATCTGCAAAGTCAGCAAACAATCGAATATCTATAAAATAGATAACAGTTAGAGATATTACCCTTTATATAGATATTCGATTCGGTTCTACCATGGACTCAACCTCACCAGAGGACAGGAGTTCATGATGATTTGCCCCAACAGCGCCAAACCCGGCATCAAGCCGTTCAGCCAACTTCAGCATCCACGCGAAGTGATCCGCCAGTTCACCCCGAATTGGTTCGCCGCGACCATGGGCACCGGTGTGCTGGCATTGGCGTTGGCGCAACTGCCAGTGGCTATTCCAGGCCTGCACGCCATCGCTGAAGGTTTGTGGTTGTTCAACATTCTGTTGTTCACCTTGTTTACCGTTGCCTACGCCGCGCGCTGGATCCTGTTCTTCGATGAGGCGCGGCGGATTTTCGGCCATTCCACCGTGTCGATGTTCTTCGGTACGATTCCAATGGGGCTGGCGACGATCATCAACGGCTTTTTGCTGTTCGGCCTGCCGCGCTGGGGCGACGGTGTGATTCATCTCGCCGAAGTGCTGTGGTGGATCGATGTGGCCATGTCGCTGGCCTGTGGTGTGTTGATTCCGTACATGATGTTTACCCGCCAGGAACACAGCATCGATCAGATGACTGCGGTTTGGCTGCTGCCGGTCGTGGCGGCAGAAGTGGCAGCGGCCAGCGGTGGTCTGCTCGCACCGCATCTCACCGATGCCCACTCGCAACTGGTGGTGCTGACCACGAGCTACGTGCTCTGGGCCTTTTCCCTACCGGTAGCGTTCAGCATTCTGACCATCCTGCTGCTGCGCATGGCCCTGCACAAACTGCCCCACGAAAACATGGCCGCCTCGAGCTGGCTGGCCCTCGGCCCGATCGGCACCGGTGCGCTGGGCATGTTGCTGCTGGGCGGTGATGCGCCAGCGATCTTCGCGGCAAACGGTCTGCCGGGCATCGGCGAAATCGCTTCAGGGCTGGGGCTGATTGCCGGGATTACCCTGTGGGGCTTCGGGTTGTGGTGGATGCTGATGGCGCTGTTGATCACCGTGCGTTACTTGCGTGACGGCATCCCGTTCAACCTCGGCTGGTGGGGCTTCACCTTCCCGTTGGGCGTGTATTCGCTGGCCACCCTGAAGCTGGCGAGCACCCTGAACCTGACGTTTTTCAGCATCGTCGGCACGCTGTTGGTGATATTGCTGGCGGTGATGTGGCTGATCGTCGGTAAACGTACTGTGCAGGGCGCCTGGCGTGGCGAGTTGTTTGTCTCGCCGTGCATCGCAGGATTGAAGAAATAATCTGAAAAGTTTAGGTAAGGTGTGGCCTGGATCGCGCTTCGAGAATCCAATAAGCAGTACCCAGGCCTCTCTACCTTAAACATCAGGGAAACACGGAAGATGAGTCACCCCTCACAGTTCAACCTGCTGCGCACTCGGCGCTTCCTGCCGTTCTTCATCACGCAGTCGCTCGGCGCGTTCAACGACAACGTGTTCAAGCAGTCGCTGATCCTCGCCATTCTCTATCGGCTGACCATCGAGGGTGACCGTTCGATCTGGGTCAACCTGTGTGCGTTGCTGTTTATCCTGCCGTTCTTCCTGTTCTCGGCGCTGGCCGGGCAGTTTGGCGAAAAGTTCGCCAAGGACGCGTTGATCCGTCTGATCAAGCTCGCGGAAATCGCGATCATGGTCGTAGGATCGGTCGGTTTCCTCTTCGATCACTTGTCGCTGATGCTGGTGGCGCTGTTCGCTATGGGCACCCATTCGGCGCTGTTCGGGCCGGTGAAGTATTCGATTCTGCCGCAAGCGTTGCGCGAGGAGGAGCTGGTGGGCGGCAACGGTCTGGTGGAAATGGGCACGTTTCTGGCGATTCTCGCCGGGACGATTGGTGCCGGCGTCATCATGTCGTCCTCCAACTATGCACCGCTGGTGTCCTGCGCGATCGTCGGGATTGCCGTGCTGGGTTATCTGGCCAGCCGCAGCATCCCGCGCGCAGCGGCGTCCTCCCCGGAGATGCGTCTGAACTGGAACATCTTCAGCCAGTCGTGGGCCACGTTGAAACTCGGTTTGGGCCAGACGCCGGCGGTATCGCGTTCGATAGTCGGCAACTCGTGGTTCTGGTTTGTCGGGGCGATTTACCTGACGCAGATTCCGGCCTATGCCAAGGAATGGATGCACGGCGATGAGACCGTGGTCACCCTGATTCTCACCGTGTTCTCGGTCGGTATCGCGCTGGGTTCGATGCTTTGCGAGAAGCTGTCCGGGCGCAAAGTCGAGATCGGTCTGGTGCCGTTCGGTTCGTTCGGTTTGACCGTGTTCGGTTTGCTGCTGTGGTGGCATTCCGGCGGAATTCCCGACAGCGTCAATGGCCACAGCTGGATTGAAGTGCTGGGCTTCATGCACACCTGGGCGGTGTTGATCGACATCCTTGGCCTTGGCGTTTTTGGCGGTTTCTACATCGTGCCGCTGTATGCCTTGATCCAGTCGCGCACTGCCGAGAACGAGCGGGCGCGGGTGATTGCTGCGAACAACATTCTCAACGCACTGTTTATGGTGGTCTCGGCCATCGTCTCGATTGTGTTGTTGAGTGTGGCCAAGTTGTCGATCCCGCAGTTGTTCCTCGTGGTGTCGCTGCTGAATATCGGCGTCAACGCTTACATCTTCAAGATCGTCCCCGAGTTCAGCATGCGCTTCATGATCTGGCTGCTCAGCCATTCCATGTACCGCGTCGAGCACCGCAACTTAGAGGCGATTCCGGATGAAGGTGCGGCATTGCTGGTGTGCAACCACGTGTCGTTTGTCGATGCCTTGCTGATTGGCGGCGCAGTGCGCCGGCCGATTCGCTTTGTCATGTACTACAAGATCTACAACCTGCCGGTGCTGAACTTTATCTTCCGCACCGCGGGAACAATTCCGATTGCCGGGCGTAACGAAGACATCCAGATCTACGAAAAGGCCTTCACCCGGATTGCCCAGTATCTGAAGGACGGCGAGCTGGTGTGCATCTTCCCGGAAGGCAAGCTGACCGCGGATGGCGAGATGAACGAATTCCGGGGCGGGCTGACACGGATTCTCGAGGAGACGCCGGTGCCGGTGATTCCGCTGGCATTGCAAGGGCTGTGGGGAAGTTTCTTCAGTCGCGATCCGAATAAAGGTGTGTTTCGGCGGTTGTGGTCGCGGGTGACGTTGGTGGCGGGTTCGCCGGTGGATGTTGATGCGGCTGAGCCGGCGAAGTTGCAGGGGTTGGTGGGGGAGTTACGCGGGGCAGTCAGATAGTCGGCGATTTTAAGGGCCTCTTCGCGAGCAGGCTCACTCCTACATTTGAAATGCGTTTCCCTGTAGGAGTGAGCCTGCTCGCGAAAGCGGTAGTGGCTTAAGCGCTGACCTTAAGGCCAATCAACCCGGTAATGATCAACGCCACACTGGCCAGCCGAATCAACGCCATCGACTCGCCGAACAGAATAATTCCGGCAATCACCGTACCCACCGCGCCGACACCGGTCCAGATCGCATAAGCCGTACCCAGCGGCAATTCCTTCATCGCAAGGCCAAGCAGTCCAAGGCTGATGGCCATGGCCGCAATGGTCAGAACGGTGGGGAGTGGGCGGGTGAAGCCGTCGGTGTATTTCAGGCCGACGGCCCAGCCGACTTCGAACAGGCCGGCGAAAAACAGAATGATCCAGGACATGCAAGACCTCCATCGATAGACGGGGTCGTCCCCAGATTAATGACTCGATCGAGCCGCAGGGTCGTCCCTGCGTTGCGCGCTAGTTTGACCAGCATTAACCCGGGGATCAAGTTTCGAGGTCAGTCAGCCGCTTGCTGCGCCAGTGTCTCGCGATCTTCCTTTTCACTCATGCGCCGGAAGTAAGTCGACAGCAGTGCGCCGGAAATATTGTGCCAGACGCTGAACAGTGCGCTCGGCACCGCCGCCAATGGCGAAAAATGCGCACTGGCCAACGCAGCGCCCAATCCCGAATTCTGCATGCCCACTTCCAGCGCCAGCGACTTGCGTTGGGCCAGCGGCAGCTTGAATAGGCGTCCGGTGAAGTAGCCCAGCAGATAACCGAAGCTGTTGTGCAGCATCACCACAGCCATGATCAGCAGACCGGACTCGGCGATTTTCGCCTGACTGGCAGCCACTACGGCGGTGACGATGATCACGATGCTGACCACCGACACCAGTGGCAACACATCCACTGCGTGGCGCACTTTGTCGCCGAGCAAACGCTGGGCAACTACGCCGAGAATGATCGGCAGCAATACCACTTGCAGGATCGACCAGAACAGCTCCATGAACGACACCGGCAGCCATGCCGAAGCCAGCAGCCAGATCAGCGCCGGGGTCAGCAGCGGGGCGAGGAGGGTGGTGACGGCGGCGATGGCCACCGACAAAGCCAGATCACCCCGGGCCAGCCAAGTCATCACGTTGGACGACGTGCCGCTCGGGCAGCAACCGACCAGAATCACCCCGACGGCGATTTCCGGCGGCAGATGAAACACCTGGCAGAGCAACCACGCCACGCCGGGCATGATCACGAAATGGGCAACCACGCCCAGCGCCACGCGCCACGGATGGCGGGCAACGGCAGCGAAGTCGTCGAGTTTGAGGGTCAGGCCCATGCCGAACATGACAAGCCCGAGCAACGGTACGATCGCGCTTTTCAGGCCGAGGAACCATGCTGGTTGCAGGAACGCAATCACCGCGAAAATCAGAACCCAGTAAGCGAAGGTATTGCCGACAAAGCGGCTGAGTGCAGCCAGTGCGCGCATGGCCCGATCCTTATTATTAAATGAACACCACAAAAACAATTGTGGGAGCGAGCCTGCTCGCGAAAGCGGCGTGCCAGACACATTAATGTTAACTGTCACTCCGCATTCGCGAGCAGGCTCGCTCCCACAGTTTTGAAACTCGTCAGGATCAGATCCCCTGCGGAGTCTCTTCCCCACCCAACGCTTCAACCAGCGCCGGCAGGAAATCGCCAAAGGTCAGCATCATCAGGGTGAAGCTGGCATCCAGTTGGCCCAATGCTTCATCGCCGCCGTCCTGCTCCGCCTGATCCTGCAACAGATCTTCGAACTTCAGACGTTTAACGGTCATCTTGTCGTCGAGCATGAACGACAGCTTGTCCTGCCACGCCAGCGACAGTTGAGTCACGACTTTGCCGGTGCTCAGGTGCAGCTGGATTTCTTCGCTGGTCAGGTCCTGACGCTTGCAGCGAACGATACCGCCATCTTCGTGGGTGTCGCGCAGTTCGCACTCGTCCAGAACATAGAAGTCGTCGGCGGCTTTTTGCGTGGTGACCCAGTCAGTCATGACCGCGGTCGGCGCCATTTTTACAGTTAGTGGACGGACGGGCAGGGTGCCGATCACTTCACGCAGGGTCGACAGCAGGTCTTCAGCACGTTTCGGGCTGGCGGAGTTGACCAGGATCAGACCCTGTTTCGGCGCGATGGCGGCGAAGGTCGACGAGCGACGGATAAAGGCGCG
>Ga0213823_1000533_pt1 | contig 30627 bp, 33 predicted proteins | sample MC6MC0907MG_FD_179887 | JGI IMG/M metagenome (GOLD analysis project Ga0213823, IMG submission 179887) | Enriched soil aggregate microbial communities from Iowa State University, Ames, United States - MC6-MC0907-MG | ecosystem: Environmental > Terrestrial > Soil > Unclassified | place: USA: Iowa...
TCGGTCATGATCAACGACCTGAAGTACTACGACGGTTCCGTGCAGCAGATCGAGCGCATCCCGCAAGAACTCAAGGAGCTCTACGCGACTGCCTTCGAAGTGGAAACCAAGTGGATCGTCGACGCCGCCAGCCGCCGCCAGAAGTGGATCGACCAGGCTCAGTCGCTGAACCTGTACATCGCCGGCGCTTCGGGCAAGAAGCTCGACGTGACCTACCGCATGGCCTGGTACCGCGGCCTGAAAACCACTTACTACCTCCGTGCCCTGGCCGCGACCAGCACCGAGAAGTCGACCATCAACACCGGCAAGCTGAACGCTGTTTCCAGCGGCGGCAACCACGGTGACGACTCGGTCCTGGCGGCTCCAGCCGGTCCAGCTCCAGTGCCGAAGGCTTGCGCCATCGACGAGCCGGATTGCGAAGCTTGCCAATAAGCTGAGCCGATAGGCGCCTCCCGGCGCTTATCCGAACCCCCGACAGGCCCTGCCTGCCGGGGGTTTTCTTTGGCCTGGGGAAAAGCCGCCCTCTCCATCCTCCGCAGCCGCTACCGGCTACCCCACCCGAGCGTCATGACTCATCGCGAGCAAGCTTCGCTCCTACAGAAGCAGATTGCGGTGGATGAGTCTTGCGGGCACAAAAAAGCCCCTGCGGTGAGGGGCTTTTTTGAGCGCTGTCAGCCAGCCATTATCAGGTCATCTGAATAATGGTCTGCATGATGGTGCTCTGGGTGGAGATGGTCTTGGCGTTCGCCTGGTAGTTGCTCTGGGCCTTGATCAGGTCCACCAGCTCGTTGGTCAGGTTGACGTTCGACTCTTCCAGGGAGTTGGACACGATCGAACCCAGGGTGCCGGTTTGTGGAGCATCGTAGCCCGGTACGCCCGAGGCGTAGGTCTCTCTCCAGCTGGTGCCGCCGACTGGCTGCAAACCTTGTTCGTTGGTGAAGCTGGCCAGGGAGATCTGCCCAATGGCCTTGTTCTGGCTGTTGCTGAAGTTGGCGAACAGGGTACCGGTGCCGTCGATGGTCAGGTTGGTGATCTGGCCAGTGGCGTAGCCGTCCTGCACCGGCAGCGAACGCGCGGTATCGGCGTTGAACTGAGTGGTGCTGGTCATGGAGATGGTCACGCCGCCGGCATTGGCGCTGGCACCGTTGGCCGCCCACACACCATTGGTCACGGTACCTGGCACCCAGCCCGCCAGGGTCAGGTTGTTACCCGGATTAGGCGTGGTGGCAGGCGGCGTGATGACCGAAACCAGTTTGCCGGCGGAGTCGAAATTCATGGTTGATGCGACTGGAGCCGTAGCGCCGGTGGTGGTCGGAGCGGAGCCATCGAGGTTACGACCATCGACCAGGGTGTAGGTCTTCCAGGTGTTGGCACCGGTTTTCACCATGTACTGGTCCAGCTTGTGCTCGTTGCCCTGGCTGTCATAGATCGGTGTGCTGAACTGCTTGGTGTAGGTTTCCACCTTGGTCGGATCGAAGGCAAAACCTGTCACGCTCTGGTCGATGACCGGCGCGGTGGAGTTCAGGTTGATGGTCGAGGACACCGAGCCGGTGGCCTTCGGCGACAGGTTCGAGGTGTCGATGCGCAGGTCGGTCAGCACGCCGTTGACGATCTTGCCATTGGCATCGACCGCATAACCTTGCAGGCGGGCAGTGCCATCGGTGTTGGTGATGTAGCCGTCCTTGTCGGTCTTGAAGGTACCGGCGCGGGTGTAGGTCAGCGAGCCGTTGTCGCTCAGCACGAAGAACCCCGAACCCTGGATCCCCATGTCCAGTACGTTGCCGGTGTTGTTCACGTCGCCCTGGCCAAACTGCTGGGAAACGTTGGCCAGACGCACACCGTTGCCCACGGTCTTGCTGCCGGTGCCCAGCTTGGTGGCCGAGTAGACGTCGGCGAACTCGGCACGGGACGATTTGAAGCCGGTGGTTGCCACGTTGGCGATGTTGTTACCGGTCACGTCCAGTTGCTTGTTGGCAGCATAGAGACCGCTAAGGCCGATATTAAAAGACATATTCCACTCCTTGTGCCGCGTTAGTCGGCTCTAGATACCAATGGTTTGAACTTTGGAGAGCGCCACGGGGCTGCTCAGTCCCGCGAGGTTCAACATCAGCTCACCGCCGGTCTGGCTGATGGTGACGCTGTTGACCGTCGCCGGCAGGTAGGTGACCAGGTCGGTCGCCTTGCCATCGATCTTTGTGCTGGCCTTGAAGGTGTAATTGCCCGGATCGGCCTTGGTGCCGTCGGTCTTGGTGCCGTCCCAGACAAAGCTGGTACTGCCGGCCTTCTGGCTTCCCAGGTCGAGGGTCTTGACCGTCTTGCCATCCTTGTCGGTGATGGTCACGGTGACGCCACTGACTCCGGTAGGCACTGTCACCGAACCGGTCATGCTCTTGGTGGTGTCGACCTGGGTGGTACCGGTCTGGACGATCACCGAACGCCCCACCAGGGACGAAGCCTGCAGGGCCTGGGACGACTTATAGTTGCCAGTGATGGAGTTCACCGAGGTATTGAGGGTGGTGATCCCTTCCAGGGTGGAGAACTGCGCCAACTGGGCAACGAACTCGCTGTTGTCCTGTGGGTCCAGCGGGTTCTGGTTTTTCAGCTGGGTCACCAGTAGCTTCAGGAACGCGTCCTTGCCCAGCTCATTTTTCCCCTTGACGCTATTGGTGGCCGCGGCCAGGCCGTCATTGCTGGTGGTCGGGGTTTTCTTCGAGGAGTTCGCAAGGATCTCCTTGAGCGTCAGGCTACTGGTGGTATCGGTAACACTCATCTGAGTCGCCCCTTATCACTGACCGAGGGTCAGGACCTTCTGCATCATGGTTTTGGCGGTGTTCATCATTTCCGCGTTGGTCTGGAACGAGCGGCTGGCGGAAATCATGTCGGCCATTTCTTCCACCACGTTGACGTTGGGGTAGTAGACATACCCCTTGGCGTCGGCGGCCGGATGGTTAGGCTCGTAACGCGCCTCGAGGTTGCTCTGGTCCTCGACCACACCCAGCACCTGAACGCCCTGACCGGCCGCGTCCTGGTTCTGGAACAGCGACTCGCTGCCGCCGCTTTGCGCGCCCTGGAACATGGTGGCGAACACCGGGTGGCGCGCACGGTAGGTCTGGTCGATGCTCGAGGAGACTGTCTCGGCGTTGGCGATGTTACTGGCGACGGTGTTCAAGCGAGTGGTCTGGGCACTCATGCCACTACCGGCAATATTGAAAACACTGGCGAGGGACATGGATTACTCTCCGCGCAGGGCTGACACCAGCCCTTTGAATTTGCTGTTGAGCAGCGTGAAGCTGGCCTGGAAGTTCACCGAGTTCTCGGCGTAGTTCGACTGTTCCAGTTGGGCATCCACGGTGTTCTGGTCGATCGACGGCTGCATCGGTGTGCGGTACAGCAGCGATTCGTCGCCGCTGCCCAGGCCTTCGGCTTCGATGTGCCGGCTGTTGGTCATGTTCAGGGCAAAGGTGCCGTTCTTGGCTTTCTCGTTCTGCTCGGCGAGCACGGCAGAGAAGTCCAGATCCCGAGCCTTGTAGTTCGGGGTGTCGGCGTTGGCGATGTTGTTGGCCAGCACCTCGGCACGCTTGGCGCGAAAGCCAAGAGCCTGCTCATGAATGCCGAGCGCTTTATCGAAGCTGATGCTCATGTCGGGAAACCTTCGACCAGATTTTTCGTAAACGGGATATAGCAAGCTGCGTGCCAAGTGCTCAAAGCCCGTAAATCAAGGCTTTGCCGGCAGCGGCAAAGCGGCAATGCCAGAAAAGCGGCAAGGCATTTCCGCGAAACGTCAGCAAAGCGGCAATGCAGCGGTTGCCGCTTCTTCTGCGCTGGCAAAATCGCAGGCACAAAAAAAGAGGCCCGAAGGCCTCTCTTTTCAACAACGACAATCTTACTTCGCCTGATAAATGATCCCAGGGCTGCACTGGACCATCTGGTAGTGGTCGGGCAATCCATTGAGCGCCTCGGAAGCCCCGAGAAACAGGTAACCACCCGGTTTCAGGGTGCTGTGAATGCGCATCAGGATGTCCTTCTTCACCTCGGCGGAGAAGTAGATCAGCACATTGCGGCAGAACACGACGTCGAATTTGCCCAGGCTGGCATAGCTGTCCAGCAGGTTGAACGAGCGGAACTCTACCCGGCTCTTGATCGGCGCCTTGACCACCCAGCGCCCCGGCCCCTTGGGGTCGAAATAGCGCTGCAGGCGGTCGGCCGACAAACCGCGACCGATCGCCAGGCTGTCGTACTCGCCGGTCTTGCAGTTGTTCAGCATGGTCCCGGACAGGTCGGTGGCAACGATCTGCACCCCCATCTTCAGTTGCCCCATGTTGGTCTTCTCGAACTCGTCGATCGACATGGACAACGAATAGGGTTCCTGCCCCGAGGAACAGGCCGCCGACCAGATGCGCAAGCGCTGGTTGGGGCTGGCCTTGATCGCCTCCGGCAAGACCTTGTTCTTCAACACCTCGAATGGATAGGTATCGCGAAACCACAGGGTTTCGTTGGTGGTCATGGCGTCGACCACCATCTCTCGCAAACCGCTGCGCGGCTGGGACTGAATGCGCTGAACCAGCTCCCCGAGGGACTTGATGCCTTGCTGTTCCATCAGTTTGTTGAGACGGCTCGACACCAGATATTGCTTGTTCTCACCCAGCAAGATCCCACAGGCTTTTTCCAGGAACACCCGGAACTGTTCGAAATCCAAATTACCCGTAGACAATGATGCCGCCTCTTAAATCGTGTGACCGCCAGGGATGGATATCCCTAGCTGTTATCTGCTGCTTTGATCCGGTCGACAACCCGGGATGCCAGGTCATCAGGACGAAACTTGGCAAGGAAGTCATCGGCACCGACCTTCTTCACCATCGCCTGATTGAATACACCTGACAACGAAGTATGCAGGATGATGTGCAGCTTTTGCATGCGTGGATCGTTGCGTATTTCGGCCGTGAGGGTATAGCCGTCCATCTCCGGCATCTCGATGTCGGAGATCATCATCAGAAACTCTTCTTCAGGTTTCTTGCCCTCGTCGACCAGCTTGCGCAGGTAATCCAGCGCCTGTCGACCGTCGTTCAAGGCCACCACCTCGACCCCCACGGTCTGCAGGCAACGCGTGACCTGCTTGCGCGCCACCGACGAGTCATCGACCGTCAGCACCCGCAGTGAAACAGCCTTGTGCTGAGTCTCGACATCCACCACGCCTACCGAAATGGTCTCGGGCGTCGGCGCGACCTCGGCCAGCACCTTCTCGACGTCGATGATTTCCACCAACTGATTGTCGACCCGCGTCACCGCCGTCAGGTAGTGATCGCGCCCCGTCCCCTTGGGTGGCGGATGGATCTCCTCCCAGTTCATGTTGACGATGCGCTCGACCGACCGCACCAGAAACCCCTGGGTCTTGGTGTTGTACTCAGTGATGATGACAAAGGGGTTGCTCAGATCCTGCAACCCGCCTGAACCGGTGGCCATCGCCAGGTCCAGGATCGGAATGGTTGCTCCTCGAATATTCGCGACACCGCACACCACAGGACTGGATTTGGGCATCAACGTCAGTTTGGGGCATTGCAGCACCTCCCGAACCTTGAATACGTTGATCCCGTAGAGCTGCTGCCCGTCGAGACGGAACAACAACAGCTCAAGGCGATTCTGCCCTACCAGTTGCGTGCGCTGGTTCACCGAATCCATTACACCAGCCATGCCCAGACTCCCCAAAGCTTAAGATCCGACGCGCTCATCGCTAAACGGCACGGCGCTTGCTTTTTAACTGTTATGAACGCCAAAACGACATTTTCCCGACGCCTGACATCAAACTACCGCAGATTGCTGTACGGACTGTCGGCTTTGTTTTTTTTAAACCCTGGCCATCCTGCCGTTGCTGACTCGGTAACCCTGCCTGATCTACTTATCGGCGTCACTCAGGGGTTTCTTGAATTCACCGTAGAAGACTATCTGGAAACCAGTCAAACGCCTGGGCGCTACGAGATCCAGGTCAATCAGCTCGACCCGCGGCTGCGCATGCCGCATTGCGACAAGGAATTGACAGCGACCCTGGAAAGCCCGGCACAGCCGCTGGGACGCGTGACCGTTCGCGTCCGTTGCGACGGCGCCTCGCCCTGGACCGTATTCGTGCCCGCCCAGGTCAAGCTGTTCCGCGAGGTGGTGACCACCACCCGTCCACTCAAACGCGCCGGCATCATCAGCCCCGAAGACGTGATGCTGCGCGAGCGCGATATCGGCCAGATCAACCAGGGCTATCTGACTTCAGTGGACCAGGCCATTGGGCAGAAGCTTGTCCGACCAATGGTCGCCGACCAACTCGTCACCCTGGTTCACCTGGAACAGGCGGAAGTGGTGCGCAAGGGCGATCAGGTGGTGATCTCTGCCCGTAGCGGCACGCTGAACGTGAAAATGCCCGGTGAAGCCTTGTCCAATGGCGGCATGAGCGAGCAGATCCGGGTCAAGAACCTCAATTCACAACGGGTCATCAAAGCGCGGATCACCGCGCCGGGACAGGTGGAAGTCGCCATGTAGACGACTGGCGCTGTGCACTGTTGCCCCCTAAACTGTGGCCCATGCAGGGCCACAGCGGCGCGTGCGGGCTTATCGATATTTGAGCCTAAAGTTTTCCGGCGTATTGCCGAAAACAAGTCAAGCGTCCAAATACCCAGAGGTTTTTTTACCATGGTCATCGATTTCAGCCGTTTAAACAGCTCTCCCTCACTCACCGGCAGCACGCGCACCAGCGCCAGCAAGGAAACCGGCGACGCCGACAAATCCGCGCCGCTGAACGCTCCGGCCGAACAGGCCAGCACCAGCGGGGAGTCGGTACACCTCAGTAATGAGGCTCAACAGTTGCAGAAGATCACTGACAAGCTGCGCGACCAGCCTGCCGTCGACAACGCCCGCGTGGCCGAGTTGAAGCAAGCGATTGCCGATGGCAGCTATAAAGTCGACAGCAACCGTGTAGCCAGCAAACTGCTTAATTTCGAAGCCCAGCGCTAGCCAATAAGGCCTGCGCCAGTTTTTTGGACGCTTAAAACCCAAGGCCATACATGCACGACACTAATTTGCTGCAACTGATCACCGACGACTTTGCTCCAGCTCAACAATTGCTGGAATTGCTGCGCACCGAATCCCTAGCCCTGCACGGTCGCGACATGCCGTTGCTGGAAGAGATTCTCGCGCAGAAGCAAGCCCTGATCATTTTGCTCGAGCAGCATGGCCGCAAACGCAGCGAACTCCTCGCCAGCCTGAACCTTCCTGCCAGCCGCGCCGGCCTGGAACAGTTGGCCAGCCACTCCTCGATCGGCGACCAGTTACTGGCCCAGAGTGACGTGCTGACCCAGATGCTTGCCGATTGCCAGGCGGCGAACGAACTCAACGGTCGCTCGATCCAGGTTCAACAGGCCACCACCGCCAATCAATTGAAAATCCTCACCGGTGGCGAGCCTCCAGCCCTCTATGATGCCCGTGGCTCAACCGCCAAGCTGGCCAAGCCTCGCCCGCTTAGCCAGGCTTGACCCCAGAGATGAGCGCGCCCTATCAAGTCGCGGAACATGCTGGCAAAATGCCGGCTCTTGCGTGTAGTCGTATTTTGTCTGGAGATTGATGAACCGTGTTCAATGCCGTAAACGCAGAAGATGCGCCGCAGCCACCCAAGGTGCTGACCACCCCCTTGGAAATCAACTCCACGCTGCGCTTGCTGCAAGACAGCCATGACCCGCTGATCATCACTTTCCACGAACGCAGCCAGCGCTTTCAAAGCTATCTGGTCGAGATCGATCGTGACAGCAACATGATTGCCCTGGACGAAATGATCCCCCGCGATGGCGAACGCTTCATGCTCGCCGGCGAACCGTTTCGCGTCGAAGGCTTTCACGAAGGCGTGCGCATCGCCTGGGAAAGCAATGGCATCCCGACTATCGACGAATCCAATGGTGGGCGATGCTACCGCGGCACCCTGCCAGACGAAGTGGTCTATCACCAGCGCCGCAATGCCTTTCGCGCAGCCCTGAAGCTGGCCCAACTGGTCAACATCGAGCTGGGCGGCGAAAAACTCAAGGCACCGATCGCCGGCAAGCTGCTGGATATCTCCGCCACCGGCTGCAAGCTGCGCTTCGAGGGCGACATCTCCGGCCGCCTGCAACTGGGCCAGGTCTACGAGCGTTTTATCGCCGCCCTGCCCTTCGGCAGCATGACTGCACCAGTGGAACTGCGTTACCTGCACCACGAAGAGAAGATCGACACGACTTTCGCCGGTGTGCGCTTTCACAACATGAGCGGCCTGGTTCAACGCCAGGTCGAGCGCTTCGTCTATCAGCTGCAACGCGAAGCCCGGCGCTTCGACAAAGACGACCTCTGAGATTCGAGCGTCGATAAAAAACGGGCAGTCCCTTGCGGGGCTGCCCGTTTTGCGTTTCTAGGGCCTGGCCCCACTGAACTGGTCCGGCCCTGGTTCATCCGGCTTCACTACCGGCTCCTCAGCCTCCACCTCATCCGTGGCCGGCGTCTCGACCGGAGGCTCGGCTTCCGGTGCGCTGGTCTGTTGCATCTGATCTTGCACCACTTGCTCATCGACCCGCGGATCGAGCGCGGCCACCAATGGCGAACTGGACATGCTGTCCGGCATCGCCACGTGATGCAGCGGCGCATCATCGACCTGATGCAGGTTGGTCACGGCTTTCGGCCGGATGCGCCAGACCAGTACCAGGGCAAAGAAACTGAAGAATGCATAGAGCATCTGGCTGCCGAACAACTTCATCAGCACCCCCGCCACCAAAGGCCCGACACTGGCCCCGACGCCATAGGTCACCAGCAGCATCGCCGTCAGCGAGACCCGCCGATCGCCTTCGACATGGTCGTTGGAGAACGCCACCGCCAGCGGGTACAGACAGAACTGCACCAGCGAACAGAGGAACCCCAGGGCGAACAGCACCTCCAGTGGCACCTGGGGCAGAATCGCCAACGGCAAGGCCACGACCGCCAGGAAGCAGGCAAAGCAGCGAATCAGCAAAGCCCGGTCATAACGGTCGGACAGCCATCCCAATGGCCACTGCACCACCAGCCCGGCAAAAATGCAGCTCCCCATGAACAGGCCGACCTGTTCGGTGCTCAAGCCTTGCTGGGAGGCATACAGCGGTGCCAGACCGTAGAACGAACCGACAATCAGCCCCGACCCGAGCACCGTGCTCAGCGACTGTGGAACGCGCTTGATAAAGAAGCGCGGCTCCATGGGCGCCGGATGCAAAGGCGCAGGGTGAATACGCCGGGTCATGGCCACCGGCACCAGGCACAGGGCAAAACACAGGGCCACCAGCATCAGCAACTCAAGCCCGAGGGCCGGGTGCATGACCAGAATCAACTGCCCCAGGACCAGCCCCAGATACGAGGCGATCATATAGCCGCTGAACACCAGCCCGCGCTGCTTGGCATCGGCCTGCTCGTTGAGCCAGCTTTCGATGACCATGTACTGGCACATCATGCCCAGGCCGACGATCATCCGCAGCACCAGCCAAGCCGGCAACCAGTCCACCAGGCCATGCCCCAGCACCGCCGCGCCGACGATCCCGGCACAGGTGGCGTAGGCGCGGATATGGCCGACCCGGGCAATCAGGCGGTGGCCGATTTTCCCGCCCAGCACCAGGCCGAAATAGTTGGCCGCCATCAAGGCCCCCACCCATAACCCGTCGACATGATCGGCGGCCAGGCGCAACGCCAGGTAGGTACTGAGTAAGCCCGAGCCGATCAACATCATCAGCGAGGCGAAATAAAGCGCTCGAAAGGATTTCCAGATTTGGCGCATCGGCGTTCCGAGCGGCTCCTTGAATTGAGTGTCGGGCCATCTGGACGATAGCCCGACTGCGATGGTTCGGTTAAGCCTGGGCCGCTAAGACGCGCCGCTCCCAGGGAGTTATTTCATCAAAGAAACTGGTCAACTCCATGGTCTTCGAAGCGACGTAACCTTCGACGAACTCATTGCCGAACAATTCCTTGGCCAACTGGCTACGTTTCAGACGCTCAAGAGCGGCATGCAAGGTACAAGGCAGAGATAAACTGTCCGGCACGGCAAACTCACCCTGAATCGCCGGCGTCGGTTCCAGCTCGTTTTCGATACCGTGCAAACCTGCCGCCAGGCTCGCGGCGATCGCCAGATACGGGTTGGCATCGGCGCCCGGCAAGCGATTCTCGACCCGCCGCGCCACCGGCGAACTGGCCGGAATGCGCAGGCCTGCCGCCCGATTGTCATGGGACCAGCAGGCATTGTTCGGCGAAGCGTAAGGATGGCACAGGCGCTGGTAGGAATTGACGTTCGGTGCGAACAGCGCAGTGAAATCCGCCATCCCCGCCTGCAGCCCGCCAATGAAGTGGCGGAACATCGCGGTCGGCTCTCCGGCCTCATCACTGAACACGTTACGGCCGCTGGCCGACTCCACCAGGCTCTGGTGAATATGCATCGAACTGCCCGGCGTGTGCGCCAGCGGCTTGGCCATGCACACCACGGTCAGGCCATGCTTGAGCGCCACTTCCTTGAGCAGGTGCTTGAACAGGAATGTCTGGTCGGCCAGCAACAGCGGATCGCCGTGCAGCAGATTGATCTCGAACTGGCTGACGCCCATTTCATGCATGAAGGTATCGCGCGGCAAGCCCAATGCCGCCATGCAGGCATAGACCTCACTGAAGAACGGCCGCAAACCGTTGTTGGAACTGACGCTGAACGCCGAATGCCCATCCTCGCGACGACCGTCCAGGCCAAGGGGCGGCTGGAAAGGTTGGGTCGGATCGGTATTGGGAGCAAACACGAAGAATTCCAGCTCGGTCGCCACCACTGGCGCCAGGCCGCGAGCGGCGTACCGCGCGATGACCTCTTTGAGCTGGCCCCGGGTGGAAAGACGCGAGCTTTCACCACTCAACTCGTCCGCATCGCAAATCGCCAGCGCACGTGGCTGCGAACTCCAGGGCAGGCGATGAATCTGTTGCGGATCGGCAGTGAGCGCCAGGTCGCCGTCGTCACTGCCGTAAAAACGCGCGGGTGGATAGCCGCCCATGATGCATTGCAACAGCACCCCACGGGCCATCTGCAGACGCCGCCCTTCGAGGAAACCCTCGGCGGTCATCACCTTGCCCCGTGGCACGCCGTTCAGATCCGGAGTGACACATTCAATCTCGTCAATGCCCGTCAATCGCTGAGCGAGTGAACTGCGGCCATCGGTTGTCATGACTCAATCCTTGTTGTTGTACGAGCCGAGAACGGCGACCCGTACAAAATAGGCTCCGGCTGTTCGGAATATCAAGCAGGGACACTCGAAATACCCGGATAGACAACCATCATCCGGCATGCCTTCGCAAGGAACGCTCTCAAGGAACTTGTCACAAAACACAAGCCAGCTTGCCGAGCTGATGATTTATCGACCTGCCACGCCCGCCCTATGATTTTTTCGCCCCGCCAACTCGCTTGGCCGGGCTCGGCTGGTGGAGCATGCGCAAGGCCCCTGCTGACCAACCCGGTCGCCGCGCCGTCCACCGAACCCCATTGACAGCGCTTACCCAGGGAGCAGCCACATGCCGCTCCCATTCGCCACAGGAGCTCCACCATGCCCAATGATTTTCCCCAACCCGTGGACGCAGCGCTGGTGCCACGCTTCGCCGGGATTCCGAGCTTCATGCGCCTGCCGGTCTTTGATGACCCGGCCCAGGTGCAGATCGCCCTGGTCGGAGTGCCCTGGGACGGCGGCACCACCAACCGCGCCGGCGCCAGGCATGGCCCGCGAGAAGTGCGCAACCTCTCCAGCCTGATGCGCAAGGTGCACCATGTCAGCCGTATCGCCCCCTATGACCTGGTGCGCATCGGCGATCTCGGCGACGCTCCCGTCAACCCCATCGACCTGCTGGACTCGCTGTCGCGCATAGAAGCCTTTTTCCGCGACTTGCACGAGGCCGGTGCCGTGCCGCTGGCCGTTGGCGGCGACCACCTGGTGACCTTGCCGATCTTTCGCGCCCTGGCCCGCCAGCGGCCAATCGGCATGGTGCATTTCGACGCTCACTCCGATACCAACGACCGCTATTTCGGCAACAATCCCTACACTCACGGCACACCGTTTCGTCGTGCCGTGGAGGAAGGCCTGCTGGACCCGCGACGCACCGTGCAGATCGGTATCCGTGGCTCGGTCTATTCGGCCGATGACGAGGCCTTCGCTGCCGAGACCGGCATCCGCGTGATCCATATGGAAGAGTTTGCCGAGATCGGCGTCGCCGCCACCCTGGCCGAGGTCCGACGCGTGGTCGGTGACGGCCCGACCTATGTCAGCTTCGATGTCGACGTGCTGGATCCGGCCTTCGCCCCCGGCACCGGGACCCCGGAAATCGGCGGCATGACCACCCTGGAGGCCCAGCAGTTGATCCGTGGCCTGCGCGGCCTGAACCTGATCGGAGCCGATGTGGTGGAAGTGTCGCCGCCCTTCGACGTCGGCGGCGCCACGGCGCTGGTGGGGGCGACCATGATGTTCGAGCTGATGTGCCTGCTGGCCGAGTCCATCGCCTCTCGCCGCTGACTCGCAGATCCGCACCGGTGTAGGCTTTGCCCATCCCCTTGCCGCGCCTGATGGAGGCCAATGTGCTGGGCAGCCTATCCGATATCGACCTGCGCATGCTGCGGGTCTTTTGCACCATAGTCGACGCCGGTGGTTTCACCGCGGCCCAGGCCAGGCTCAATACCAGCCTGTCGCGCCTGAGCGTGGTGGTACGCGATCTCGAGGAGCGCCTGGGCTGCTCGCTGTGCCGACGCGGTAGCAGTGGCTTCCAATTGACCGAGGAAGGCCTGGAACTGTTCGATGCTGCGCAGTTGCTGTTTCGCGACATCGAGCGCTTTCGGCAGCAGGCCAACCAACTTGGCGGGCCGGCACGCGACCATCTGCAGATCGGCAATGTCGACAGCATGCTCAGCCTGTCCTATGCGCCATTGCCCCTGGCCATCAACCTGTTCCGCCAGCGCCTGCCGGAAGTCCGCCTGGGCCTGCACATACTGCGTCCCGACGAGCTTGAACAGGCCGTGCTCGACGAGCGCCTGCACCTGGCCATCGGGGCCTTCCACCACCAGCTCTCCGGGCTGCGCTACCAGCCGCTGTTCGAGGAGGAACAAAACCTCTATTGCGCTGCTGGGCACCCGCTGTTTCAACGCAGCGACACCGACCTGACCCTGGAAGAAATATGCAACACACCCTATGTCGGTCGTGGCTACATGGCTGAGAACCAGCGCCCCCATGGCCTGTATTTTTTGCAGAGCGCCACCGTCTACACCATGGAAGCGATTGCCACCCTGGTGTTTTCCGACAGCTATCTGGGTTACCTGCCCAGCCACTATGCCGCTAACTGGGTGGCCAGGGGCCAAATGCGCGCCCTGTTACCGCAGCGCCTGGCCTATCGTTCGACCTTTCACTGCATCACCCGCCAGGGCCAGGAGCCGAAAGCCGCCCTGACCTGCTTTCTACAGGCCCTGGAGCAAGCGCAACAGCAGCTGGCTCAGGGCAGGTAGAGACTGAACACACCGCCGCCCAAAGGCCCGCCGTTGCGAATCTCGGTACGTCCGCAGACACCGTTGCGCTGATGCAGCGCGGCAATGCGCCCGGCGAAGTACAACCCCAGGCCGGTGCTGCCGCTGCTGTGATTGATGCCTTGCACGTAGTCGGCCTGGTTATCGATCATCGACTGCGGATAACCCTCGCCATCGTCATTGATGGTCAGCACCGTCTGTCCGCCTTCATCGTGCACGCTGACCAGCAACGCATGGCGCGCATAACGAATGGCGTTGTTGATGCAGTTGTCCAGCACCGAGGCGATCAATTCCCGATCGAAGAACCCCAGGGGGGTCAAGGGATCGACTTCATAGCTCGCGGCAATGCCACGACTGACAAATACATCCTGATGGCTGACCAGTTGCGCCTCGATGAAGTCATCCAGTTCGTGGTAACCCGGCTGCACCGGCAACTGGTTGACTCCCAATTTGTAGAGCCCCAGCAGTTGCACCAGCATGCCGTTGAGATGGGCAAATTCGAACTCCATCACGCCCTGCTCCGGCGTGCCCTGGTGCGCCTGCGGCAGTGCCGCCAGCCACTGGGCATGGGCCTGCATGAGCAGGGTCAGGGAGTTCTTCATGTCGTGCACGGTAGAGGCGATCACCGTGGAAAAGTCGAGAGCCTGTTCGTGGGTATTCATTCGCCAAACGCCTTGCTTCGCAGCTTCTGATAACGCGGATAACGCGCGTCGGTATCGGGCATCAGGCCGACCATTTTCAGGCAGGTCCGGCACTCATCCAGCAGTGCCGTGTCCTGGGTGATGTCGGTGCCGTGTAATAGCGACTGCGCCATGTTCAGGGCAATACTGATGTTCTTCGGTTGCATGGCCAGGGCCCGACGGAACAGATCCCGGGCCTCGCCCAACGCGCCGGCCTTGTAGCTGCGCACGCCTTGACGGTTCATGTCCGCCGCGGCGTTGGCGGAGTTGAGGATCGCCGGGTCATCGGTGAGCTTGGCGATGCCTTCCATCACCTTCGGATCGTCACCGTAGATTTCCGCGCAGTTCTTCAGCATCGATGCGCCGGCATCGGCCTGTCCCAGCATCTGCAGTTGCTTGGCTACCAGCAACGCCGCTTCCGGGCTCATGAATTGCTCCATCCCGTCCAGACGCAGCATCGCCTGCTCGGTGAGTTTTTCCGCCGTTTCAGCATCGTTGAGCAACAAGCTGGTGGCCTTCATCAGGCGCGCACGAATCTGCAGCCCCGGATCGCTGGGGTTTTCCTTGGCCACCGCACTCAGGGTGCTGTTGATTTCCAGGCGCGTGCGGGTATCCAGGCCCCTCTCGCTGCCCTTGCTGATCAACGCATGGGCCAGGCCAAGGTTGCTTTCCGGATCCTTGAAACGCGATTGCGCGCCTTGCGACACCGCCTGGCGATACGCCTTGGATGCGGTCTCGAAGTCTTCGTTGGTCATCGCCAGCTTGCCCAGCAGCGCTTGCCGGCGCACGGCCAGCGGCGACAGGCGCACCGCCTCCTCCAGCACACTCTGGGCGCGCCTGGAATCACCCTCGGCGAGCAGCACATCGGCCATGCCATCGTAGAGCGCCGGCATCATCGGGAAGGCCTTCAAGGCCTTTTCATAGATGGCCTTGGCCTGGGTCACCTGGCCACGCTTGAACAGCAGACGCCCCAGGCCGACATAGGCCCACGGCAACGGGCGATCCGCCAGGATGCTCTCGTACAAACGCTCCAGCGCCTCGTTCTGATTCATGTCACGCAGGGCATCGGCCCGGTAGCGCAGGCACAACGGAGAATAACGCGGATCCTGCTTGCATAGGGCGATGCAGGCATTGAGCACCTCGAGCGGCTTGCCGCGATCGAGCGCCTGCAGGATCGGCTTGAGCAACGACTTGCGCTGCTGCAGCCGCTCCAGCCGCTGAGCCAGGCTGGAGCGGTTGAAAGGCTTGGTCAGATAGGCGTCCGGCTCGTGCTCGAGGGCGCTGAGCACCATCGACTGGCTGGTCTCGGCGGTGACCATGAGAAACACGCTTTCATGGCTGATCAGCTTGTCGGTCATCAGGTCTTCGAGCACCTGCTGACCATTCTTCTTGCCGTCGCCCAGGTGGTAATCCTGCAGGATGAAGTCATAACGCTTTTGCGCGCACATGCGCAGCGCCTGCTCGCCTGTATCGGCAGTGTCTACGTCCTTGACGCCCAGCTCGCGCAGCATGGACCGGACAGAACTGCGGAAATCCGAGAAATCATCGACGATCAAAAAGCTTTTTTGGTGGTACGCCAGCATCGAAGATTCCAGACCCGTAAAAAAGATGAAGCCCGCGGCAACAGCAGGACACGCTCAAGGTCGTCCCCCTTGTTGCCCCCGGACAACGATAATGGCCACAGGCCATCAATGCATTCTACATCAACCTACAATGGCGCCCGCCCGCTCTCGCCGGACACTCGGTCCATGGCCCCGCCATTTGACCTGCAACAACATCCATGGGGTTATCGGCCGATTCCGGCGTTCCCTTATAGATAGTTGCCAAAAGCATTCGATATCCTTGCTCGCGCCGCCCGCCAGCTCCGGTTGCGGCAAACTCCATCGGGAATATCAGCCGCACGGCATCAACTTTAAGCCAGCCACGCCGATACCTTGCAGACAGACAGCAACAGTCAAAACGAGCGCAACATGCAAACCTGTATCCAAAACCTCATCGACCAGGGCGCCCATATCTTCGGCGAGATCCTGGACGCTGACCGCACGCAGGCGCTGTACCGCGAAATGATCGCCGCACGGGCCTTCGGGGCCGGGCTGTTCATGGACGAGGCTGAATACCTGGCCCAGGAAAACCACCTCAACGCCAACCCGAACAAGACCTTCAACTTCCTCAATGGCTTCGAGTCGCAGTTGCAGTTCATCGAGCAGGACCCGCACCTCACTGCGGTCCTCGATGAAGTGCTCGGCGCCGACTATGAGGTGGTGATCAAGAAAGCGGTGTGCGGCGTACCGGATTCGTGGCTGCCGGACTGGGTGCGGGAAAAGATCCGCGATGTGAATGTGGCGAACCTGGGGCCCTATATCAAAAAACCCTTTCGCGACATCACCTACTTTCGCGGGATCGACTTCCACCAGGACATCATCGATTGGCCCCAGGGCCGAGTGGAACTCGACCCCTCGACCTTTCTGACCCTGTACGTGTACCTGCACGACGTCACCGAAAACGACTCGCCCCTGCACCTGATGCCCGGCACTCACCGCTTTGGCGCCACGCTGTTCCCACATCGACTGGAACATCAGGAGCACGATCGGTGGACCTACGCCGACGATCATGGGCAGCAGATGACCTGCCAGGATTACCGGCTGACCGGCGGGCCGGGTTACGTCGGGCTCTGGCATAACTGCACCTTGCATGGCACACGGCCGGTGGCCAACGAGTCGGAGCAGTTCCGCCTGTCGCTGCGTTATCTGCTGGGCAAGTCCCGAGGCAATACCGGCAAGACCGCGATCGACACCATCAACGGTGCGATCCAGGGTGAGTTGCAACCGGTAAGGACCCGCCGCGACCTGAACGCCAAGGGTATCGCTCAGATCAAGGGCAACATCATCAATAACAATGGCTAGCGTCACCGCTTGAAACGAACGGGCGAACCGCTCGGGTGACGATTTACCAGCGGCTGCACCAGTAAGACGAGGTCAATGTGTCAACAGGGTTTGGACAGAAAGCGCGGGTGCTGATATTCGGCACCGGTGCCGGCGGCATCAATTTCTACAAGTACAACCGCCGCCGCTACCGGGTGATCGGCTTCGTCGATAACAACCAGCAGAAGCAGGGCCAACATCTGTTCGGCAAGTTGATCCACGCCCCTCAGCAACTGAGCGCGCTGGTTTTCGACAAGATCATCATCGCCAGCGATTACTACAGTGAGATCTACCCGCAGCTCACCGACAAGCTGGCGATCGATGAACAACGGATCGAAGTGTTCCATGGCGCACAGATCAGCTCGCAACTCTCATGGTTCCAGCGCATTGGCAAACGCCTGGAGCAACTGGGCTATGAACGCATGTGCAAGCAGCCGGGACTGATCAGCGACCTGCTGTATCGCCTGCTTTTTCGACGCCAGGATACCCGGCGCCTGGCCTTGCGCTGGCTGGATGAAAGCGCCGAGCACAAGGTCCATGTGTTTCGCCGGAGCCAACCGGGAAGCAGCCAGCCGCCACGGTTCGTCCATCAATCGACACCGGCGATCACCCTGGAATTACCCGAGGTCGCCCTCTATCACTTTCGCCAGGGGCAGGTCTGTTCGGTGTCCCGTTCGGTGATACTGCCAAATGGGCAATTGGTGCTGGAGCGAGTGCCCACGGCAAAGTCCTCGCAGGCCGACTATAGTGCTGCGCACCTGCTCTACCACGGCCAGCGCCTGGCCCTGGTCAGGACCGGCAAACCCATCGAGATGGAAAAAGGCCTGCTGATCAGCGGCTGTAACGAGCAGAACTATTACCACTGGACGGTAGAAGTCTTGTCTCAACTGCAATTCGTGGCCGAACTGCCGCCGCAATATGCGGACTATCCACTGCTGATCTCCAAGAGCAGCCAGAACATTCCCTCGATCAAGGCCCTGATCGAGGCGATTGGCGTTGACCGCCCGCTGGTACTCCTGGACAACATCACCAGCTATCAAGTGGCCGACCTGCTGCTGATCAGCGCGCCCAACAACATGATCCCGAACTTCAAAGGCGTGGCACAGAACAGTGCCAGCAGCGGCTTCGTACGCCCGGAATCGATCAACTTCCTGCGGGAAAAAGCCCTGCGCCTGGCCCATGGCATCCCCACCGGCGAACTCCCCAAGCGAGTATTCCTGGCCCGCAAAGGTTTTCTCCGGCACTACAACCAGGCCGAAATCCTCAAGCTGCTGGAACCCTATGGGTTTACCTGCGTGTACATGGAGGAACAGGACATCAGCCATCAGGTGGCGATCATGGCCAATGCCGAAGTCATAGTCGGCCCCACCGGCGCGGCCTGGACCAATCTGATTTTCGCCTCGAAAAACGCCCGCGCGCTGTGCTGGATGGCCGAGGAGTATGGGCAACTGTCGTGTTTTTCCAACCTGGCGGCGATCGTCGGCGTGGAAATGGACTACATCGCTTACCGGGTGGGCTCGACCGACTCCCGAGAACTGTATTACCGAAATTATCGGGTCGACGCCAAGCGCGTTGAAAACTGGCTGCAACAGCATTTGTCGAAACGGCTCGAAGGGGAGACGCGATGAAGATTCACATTCTGCCGCTGCAGACCCACGGCGATGACCGTGGTTCGCTGATCGCCCTGGAAGAAGGGAAAAACATCCCCTTCCCAGTGAAGCGGGTGTACTACATGTTCAATACCGGTGAAGGGGTTCGCCGCGGCTACCACGCTCATAAGACCCTCAAGCAGGTAGCCATCGCCGTACGCGGCTCGTGCCGCTTTCTGCTGGACGACGGTCGGGAAAAAATCGACATCACCCTGGACAATCCTTGCCAGGGCCTGCTGATCGAATCCTTTATCTGGCGTGAAATGTATGACTTCTCTCCAGACTGTGTGCTGATGGTCCTGGCCGATCAACTCTATGAAGAAGGCGACTATGTTCGAGACTATGCCCAGTTCATGGACATGCTCGGACAGTGACTCAAATGATGAATATTCCGTTTCTGGATCTGAAAGGCATCAATCACGAATATGCCGATCAGCTCAAAGCCGCTTGCAGCCGCGTGATCGACTCCGGCTGGTACCTGATGGGGCGTGAGCTTGAGCAATTCGAGGCCGCGTTCGCCGATTACTGCGGCAGCCGGCATGCCATCGGCGTCGCTAACGGCCTGGATGCCCTGACCCTGATCCTGCGCGCCTGGAAAGAGCAAGGCCGGCTGCAGGCCGGTGATGAAGTGATAGTGCAGAGCAACACCTTTATCGCCACCATCTCGGCCATTCTGGAAAACGATCTGGCGCCGATCCTGGTAGATGTGGACCCGACTACCCACAATCTGGAAGTCGAAGCCGTCGAACGGGCCATCTCGGAAAAAACCCGAGTGATCCTGCCAGTACATCTTTATGGGCAGCTGTCGCCGATGCCGCAGATCATGGCGCTGGCCCACAAGCATGGCCTGCTGGTGCTCGAAGATGCCGCCCAGGCCCATGGCGCCGAGCTGGTCGGGCGCAAGGCCGGCAACTGGGGCGATGCCGCGGCTTTCAGCTTCTACCCCGGGAAGAACCTCGGAGCCCTGGGCGACGGCGGCGCCATCACTACCAACGACGCCGAGCTGGCAACCCTGGTCCGGGCGCTGGGCAACTACGGTTCGCGCGTCAAGTACCAGCACGATCATCAGGGGGTGAACAGCCGCCTCGATGAAATCCAGGCTGCGATGCTCGGAGTGAAGCTGGCGCACCTGGACAGCGATACTGCCCGTCGACGCAGCATCGCCCGCTACTACGGCGAACACATCCGGCACCCGGGAATCACCCTGCCCTCGGTGACGACTGCGAGCGCCCATGTCTGGCACCTGTATGTCATTACCTGCCCATGGCGCGATCAGTTGAAGGTGCATCTGGCCGAGCGTGGCATCCAATGCCTGGTTCACTACCCACTGGCGATCACCGAGCAGCGGGCCTACCGCGATCTGGCCAGGACCTCCCAGGCATCCCGGCCCCCGCTGCATGACTCGATCCTGTCATTGCCGATCTACCCGACATTGAGCCAGGAACAACAGCAACACATTGTCACCGCCATCAACCAGTTCACCACCCACTGATGCGCCTGTTGCGAGGTGCCTAGAAAGCACCTCGCAACTGAGCGAACTGCTCGTCAGTCACATAGTCGGCGAGAGCCCGACCGCAATGGTCGGCAGCCTCCAGCCTCGCGCCCTTGCGCAGCAACAACTGAAAGGTTTTACGACAACGCCCGGCGAGGTAGGCGTCCTTGGCATACATCAAGGGCGTCGTGCCTTTGTTGTTGGTCCGCTCCGGGTCGGCACCTTGCTGCAACAACCAGTCAACCACTATGCCTTGGCTGATACGGGCAGATTGCGTCTTTATCAGCCTTTTCGCTTGATATGTGACACCCAAAATGCAACATCACCAGGAGAACACCCTAACTGATACAGGTTGTATTATGTTCATCCGCGCCTACCTTCGAGCATCAACCGACGAGCAAGATGCAGGCCGCGCCCGCACAGCTCTCGAAAAGTTTGCAAGTGACCAGAACAAAGTCATTGCCTGCGAGTACCTGGAGAACGCCAGCGGAGCGACCGCAGACCGGCCTGAACTACTTCGCCTGCTCAAGGATGCCCGCAAAGGTGATGTGCTGCTGGTGGAGTCAATAGACCGCCTCTCACGCCTTCCCGTGGAGGATTGGCAGAAGCTCAAGGCCGCTATCGACTCCAAGGAATTGCGTATCGTCGCACTCGATCTACCAACCAGTCACCAAGGGATGCAGGACACCAGAGGCGACGAGTTCACCGGACGAATGTTGGAAGCGATCAATTCAATGCTGGTGGAAATGATGGCCGCCATTGCCCGTAAGGATTACGAGCAGCGACGCGAACGCCAGGCCCAGGGAATCGAGAAGGCCAAGGCTGCTGGCAAGTATCAGGGGCGCCCCATCAACGCCGATCTGCATAAACGCGTCACAGAACTACTCGGCGCCGGCCTCGGCATTCGAGCAACTGCTCGGCATGCAAGTTGTTCCACAACGACTGTCTTACGCATTCGAGACCAGTCAAAGGCTTAACCTCCGCCCCCACTCATATACACAGAGAATGCAATCAATGGACGATCCCAAAAACGCCCGGCGCAGCGACAGTCTTGACTTGGCGTATAACGCAGCTCTCACAAAGCTAGATGTAGCTACGTGTGAAGCGATGGCAGTTAGCCAAGCCATTGATGTTGAAAACTCGGAACTGCATCTAGGTTTCTCAGTGCAGATTTTCAAAAAGCTATGCAGCCACTCCGTCGCGTTGATCTGCGCAGTACCCCGATCACGCTGGGTGAAATCTGAGTTCGAAAATTGGGATTTCGCCTGTGCCGCAGGACAAAGCCGAGCAATCATCGAGGGCTTTTTACTATTCCTCTACCTTTCCCAAACGCCCTCGTGTAACGCGGAATGGACGGCGAAGCTATTGGTTCTCTATGTCAACGACTGCACGAGGCGGGCGAAAATGATGGCCAACGTCAAAGCAGTAGACGCGGCGGAAGATTGGATGCGCCAAGCGGAAGAATTAAAAGACAGGCTAAAGCTAAACCCATGGTTCCTCAATCTAGACGGTAAGACTCAAAAGCGCTGCCTAGCCGGGGACCATCTCATGATCTCAAGCAGGGACGAAATTCTTGAGCTGGCGGGCTGGGAAAAAGCTGAGTTCTACGCGATTTGGGATCTGCTTTCACAATATGCACACGTGCTACCAATGTCCTTCACACGAATGGAGCCTGACGGTCGCGGATCAGGCGCAGCAAACGAAGCAGACGCAGACTATCTCACAGCCACAATAGCGTGGTGCGCAGACACCCTACATGCGGCTACCAATAGAATGACAGCTGGCTTTCCATCCACAGAAACAGTCCGACAAGGTCTAGATTCAAAATTCGAACCAGGACCAAAAGAGAATCGCCCATGAACAGGGCCAAAGGAAACAGCAACCTAGCTGACAACTGCACCCACCCTGCACCTTTGGAGATATTTGAGTTAGGGGCTGAATCGCTAGAGGCCTTGAGTTATATGGTGTCCCAGGGCAGGTTCGAACTGCCAACCTTCCCCTTAGGAGGGGGATGCTCTATCCAATTGAGCTACTGGGACAAATTGACCACCGCGTGTACTGCCGCGGCGCAAAGGACGGCGTGCATGTTAACGGCCAGCCCTGCTTTTGTCATGTTGTGAGTAGGGCTTTTTAACCGGTGGCGGCCTCTGACCATCAGGCAACTTGCCAGAGCCGCCGTGCAAATTGCATCACTGCAAAAAGCCATCATTGCAGAATGCAATCCACTGTCTTACAAAAACCCTAATAAATCATTGTTTTTAAAGGGTTTATTAGAGGTTAGACTCTTGGCATGAGCGCTGCTTCCTCTCCATGAAAGAACAGTGGAGATCAAGCCCATGAACAGCGCCCTTCTTCTATCGAATGCCATTGCCATCGCCGTCCTGGTGGTCTTCCACTTTCAGCCTGATGGCCGCGCGGATCAGAGTACCACCCAGTACAGGGCCAACTACGTGCAACACCAGGCCCCGCAATTGGCTGTGATGAGCAACGCATCGGAGAATCCTGGCATGGCACAGGTCGCCGACGCCCCAGAAGCCGTTGTTCTACCTGCCAACCCAAGACCCGAAAGCTGGGTATTTTGAAAATCGCCCATCAGGAGCCTGTTAATGTCCCGACTTGCCAAAGCCCTTCTCATCCTGGCAATACTCAGTGCCACACTGGATTGCTTCACCACTGAAAATACTCTGGGTGATGCGCCCTTGGTTGCCTGTGGTGTTTTTTCCGGCCTGTTCCTGCTGGCGCTGGCGTTGGGACGTAAGATCAAGTTCGACCCTGTACTGCGCTGATCCCCTGCGATCTCAATAGCTTCAGGAAACGCTCAAGCGTCACGGACAGCTCGCTCGAGTTGTCCAGAAAAAATACGGACTCTCCCAGCACAGGCCCACCCTCAGTGGAAAAAAGAGCACTTCTCTTGAGCCTCGCCTCGATCTGCGCCGCGCTTTCGCGACCACGGCTCATCAATCTTTGCCGCAGCACGTCGATGTCCACCGTTAACAGAATCGCCAAAAGTTCCGGATAACGCTGGCGAGCCTGACCCAGGTGAGCCCTGGAGCCATTGATCAGGACATGACGCCCACTGGCCAGCCATTCGTCTATCTGCACGGGAATTCCGTAGGCCAGGCCATTGGCCCGCCAGCACAAGGCAAAGGCATCCTGCCGTTCCAGGCGCTCGAACTCGTCAGCACTTACCTCGTGAGCCTCCTCCCCCACGGATTCCGCGGAACGGGTGATCACCCGCCGCACCACATCGCAGCCGAGCTGCGCCAGAGGACGGCGCGCAGCCTCGATCAGGCTGTCCTTTCCCGATCCGGAAGGCCCCATCAAATAAATCAATCTGCCTGGCATTCGAAGACTCCATGGCACTCGCAACCTAGTAAATCGGCAATTTGCCACTATCCTGTACAAGGTAGGAAACAATGATCGGATCCGCATGCATGCCCGTCTGGCGACGCACAAGCGCACCACCATCGGACATCAGGACGCGGGCAGATAGGCGGACCAGGCAATCTTTTCAAACCAGTCCGCATTTCTGATAATTGGTGCTGGCATAACGCCTTTACCCAGTTCAATATTTGTCACAGAATTGACGCCAAGGATCTGGCTGTCTTGAGGCATGATGCGGGCCTCTTAACAATTCAGGTTGAACATTTGGCAGCAACGCTTGTCCTAACTGACATCCCGCGGCCAATTCCGAGAACCGCTCCCCTGAACTAACCGGTTAAATATATGCGCCCATTGAAACAGGCAATTTATTCCAGCCGTACGGCTGACAAGTTCGTCGTACGTCTACCCGACGGGATGCGTGAACGCATTGCCGAGGTGGCTCGCAATCATCACCGCAGCATGAACTCCGAAATCATCGCGCGCCTGGAACAGAGTCTTATTCAGGAAGGCGCCTTGGGTGAAGAGTTGAGCATGCGCCTGGACAGCCCAGAACTCTCCTTGCATGAACGCGAACTGCTTCAACGCTTCCGTCAACTTTCCCACCGCCAGCAGAACGCTCTCGTTTCGCTGATCGCCCATGACGCCGAAATGGCCGCAGACGCTTCCTGATTCAACCTCGAAAGCTAGAGCCAGCCTTGTGCTGGCTTTTTTTTGCGCGAAATTTGCTGCTCGAACGCTACAAACACAGAAGCCTGGATGGCAAGGGGATGGAGAAAACGATACAGCCCCATTAGAGGGGCTGTATGCGGGATCAAAGCAGGAAGATGGTGGCCAGCCCAAGGAAGATAAAGAAGCCGCCACTGTCGGTCATGGCCGTGATCATGACGCTGGCTCCCATGGCTGGGTCGCGCCCCAGGCGTGCCAGCGTCATCGGAATCAGAACCCCCATCAGCGCCGCCAGCAACAGGTTGAGCGTCATGGCCGCCGTCATCACCACACCCAACGACCAACTGCCGTAGAGCAGGTAAGCCACCACGCCGATGACTCCGCCCCAGACCAGGCCGTTGATCAAGGCCACCGCCAGTTCCTTGCGCATCAGACGCGAGGTATTGCCGGTGCTGACCTGATCCAGCGCCATGGCGCGAACGATCATGGTGATGGTCTGGTTACCCGAGTTGCCGCCAATACCCGCCACGATCGGCATCAGGGCCGCCAGGGCCACCAGCTTTTCGATGGAGCCTTCAAACAGACCGATCACTCGCGAAGCGACAAATGCGGTGATCAGGTTGATTGCCAGCCAGGCCCAACGGTTGCGCAGGGAACGCCAGACCGAGGCAAAAATATCTTCTTCTTCACGCAGACCGGCCATGTTGAGGACTTCGGTCTCGCTCTCCTCACGAATCAGGTCGACCATTTCATCGATGGTCAGACGGCCGATCAATTTGCCGTTCTTGTCGACCACCGGCGCCGAGATCAAGTCGTAGCGCTCGAATGCCTGCGCAGCGTCGTAGGCATCTTCGTCCGGATGGAAACTTACCGGGTCGCTGGCCATGACTTCCGAAACCTGTTTCTCCGGATCATTCACCAGCAACCGCTTAATGGGCAGCACCCCCTTGAGCACGCCGTCATAGTCGACGACGAACAGTTTGTCGGTATGGCCTGGCAACTCTTTGAGGCGACGCAGATAACGCAGAACCACTTCAAGGCTGACATCCTCACGGATGGTCACCATCTCGAAGTCCATCAACGCACCGACCTGCTCCTCGTCATACGACAAGGCGGAGCGAACGCGCTCGCGCTGCTGGCCGTCCAACGCTTCCATCAGCTCATGGACAACGTCTCGCGGCAGCTCGGGAGCCAGGTCAGCAAGTTCGTCGGCGTCCATCTCCTTGGCAGCAGCCAGGAGCTCATGATCGTCCATGTCGGCGATCAGGGTTTCACGTACGGAATCGGATACTTCGAGCAGGATGTCGCCGTCACGCTCGGCCTTGACCAACTGCCAGACAGTCAGACGCTCGTCGAGCGGCAAGGCTTCAAGGATATAGGCAACGTCGGCAGAGTGCAGATCGTCGAGCTTGCGTTGCAGCTCGACAAGGTTTTGCCGGTGGACCAGGTTCTCGACCCGATCCTGATGATGACCTTCCTGACGATGAGTCAGGTCTTCGACCACCCGCTGGCGCTGCAGCAGCTCAACGACTTGAGCGAGGCGATCCTGCAGGCTGTCTTGTGTTTTCTTTACTTCTACTTCGGTCATAGGCGAACTCCACTCCCAGCAGAGGAGCACGCCGGAAGGATCAATCAGTCAATTCATGATTGTAAAAACGAGATACTGAGTAACTACTGGGTAAGTCCATGGAGGTATTCCACAAGCCCCGGCGGGGCTGACGGGCGCAATCATACACCGCTTGACGGCTTTAAACGTTAAAAAATCATGGCAAGAACAAGCGCTTGCGGCGCAAAGCTGAAGAAGCGCTGAATCTATAAAGCTGCGACGCACCATCCGAAAAAGAAAACACACCCCAGACGAAAAAACTGCGCCCGGAACTCGCTCCCGCTATCGATTCACAATTGCCGGGAGTTTTCGAAAGGCCACATCAAAAGGACAGGCACACGCTGAATACGACGCCAGAATGATCGCGACGTTCAAACAGAGGAACCAATAAAGAAGGGAGAAAACCCAAACGGCAGAAAGCAAAAAGCCCGCAATAAATGCGGGCTTCTTGGTATATGGTGCACTCGACAGGATTCGAACCTGTGACCGCTCGGTTCGTAGCCGAGTACTCTATCCAGCTGAGCTACGAGTGCAATTTGTGTTTTTAGACCAGACCACAACTGGCTGAAGCCAAGTTATTCACATTACTGCAAACAACTCTTAAATGGTGCACTCGACAGGATTCGAACCTGTGACCGCTCGGTTCGTAGCCGAGTACTCTATCCAGCTGAGCTACGAGTGCATTTGTTGCCGCGCATTATAGGCCGTTAAATCTTTTTGTAAAGCACTTTTTCTAGTAATTTCAACAACTTACAGAAGAAGCCAGATTACAACGAACTAAGCAAATAATGGCGGAGAACGGGGGATTCGAACCCCCGACACCCTTTTGAGGTGTACTCCCTTAGCAGGGGAGCGCCTTCGGCCACTCGGCCAGCTCTCCGCAACACGGGGCGTATATTAACCAGCTTTCTCCCCGTTTGCAAACAAAAAAAACGATAAAAATTAATGGCTTGGTTCTTCGTCCTTCTCTTTCTTTATCCGCAGGTAAATTTCTTCCCGGTGCACCGCTACCTCTTTAGGGGCGTTAACACCGATACGCACTTGATTTCCTTTGACGCCAAGCACGGTCACGGTGATTTCGCCATCACCAATAATCAGGCTTTCTGCGCACCGACGAGTCAGAATCAGCATACCTTTCTCCTCACGCATTTCATTTCAGGGACAACAGTCTGCAAAAAAAAGGGTATCGACCTACAACCAGGACGGCCGTAGCCCTACACGCCTAAGTATTGACTAGCGCGAGCAAAAGAACAGTTTTCTGTCACGCCGATCAAAAAAACAAAGGGCGCGGTAAACCGCGCCCTTCGGGCAACGCATCACTCGCCCTGTCGGGCCGGAGCGTCCAGTTCGAAAGCCGTGTGCAGAGCGCGCACAGCCAGTTCCAGGTACTTCTCTTCGATCACCACGGAAACCTTGATTTCCGAGGTCGAGATCATCTGGATGTTGATGCTTTCCTTGGCCAGTGCTTCGAACATGCGGCTGGCAACACCCGCGTGGGAACGCATGCCAACGCCAACGATCGAAACCTTGGCGATCTTGGTATCGCCTACCACTTCCCGGGCACCGATTTCACGGGCAGTGTTTTCCAGCACTTGCTGGGCTGCCAGGTAATCGTTGCGGTGCACGGTGAAGGTGAAGTCGGTGGTGTTATCGTGCGAAACGTTCTGCACGATCATGTCGACTTCAATATTCGCGGCACTGATCGGGCCGAGAATCTTGAAGGCCACGCCGGGAGTGTCTGGCACGCCACGGATGGTCAGCTTGGCTTCATCGCGGTTAAAAGCGATGCCGGAAATGATCGGCTGTTCCATGGATTCCTCTTCATCAATAGTAATGAGGGTACCCGGACCCTCCTTGAAGCTGTGCAGTACGCGCAGCGGAACGTTGTACTTGCCGGCGAACTCGACTGCGCGGATCTGCAGCACCTTGGAACCCAGGCTGGCCATTTCCAGCATTTCTTCGAAGGTGATCTTGTCCAGGCGCTGGGCCACGGACACCACGCGCGGATCGGTGGTGTAGACGCCGTCGACATCGGTGTAGATCTGGCATTCGTCAGCCTTCAGGGCTGCCGCCAGTGCCACGCCGGTGGTGTCGGAACCGCCACGACCGAGGGTAGTGATGTTGCCGTGCTCGTCGACGCCCTGGAAACCTGCGACCACAACCACGCGACCAGCCTTCAGGTCACCGCGAATTTTCTGATCGTCGATCTGCAAAATGCGCGCTTTATTGTGCGCGCTATCGGTCAGAATCCGCACCTGGTTGCCGGTATAGGAGACTGCCGGCACGCCGCGCTTGATCAGCGCCATGGCCAAAAGTGCGATCGTCACCTGCTCACCGGTGGAAACGATCACATCCAGCTCGCGAGGAACCGGCTGACCGTCGCCGCTGATTTGCTTGGCAAGGTCGATCAGACGGTTGGTTTCGCCGCTCATGGCCGACAGTACAACCACCAGGTCGTCACCGGCTTCGCGGAATTTTTTCACCTTGTCGGCGACCTGCTCGATTCTTTCGACGGAACCGACCGAGGTGCCTCCAAATTTCTGTACGATCAAAGCCATTTCTAAGCCGCCTCAGCCCGTAAAGGGGCGCCCATTAATCAATCAAACTGCGCAGCTCCAAAGCCCGCCACTAGACGACGGGCTCGGCTTGGAACCTTAAATCCCCTGCTCGACAAACGGAACGGTCAGGGCCAGCGCGGCATCCAGCGCAGCGGCATCGACACCACCGCCCTGCGCCATGTCCGGACGACCACCGCCCTTCCCGCCCACTGCCGCAGCGGCTTGCTTCATCAAATCACCGGCTTTGAGTTGGCCAGTCAGGTCCTTGGTTACGCCCGCAACCAGTACGACCTTTTCCTCATGGACACTGCCGAGCAGGATCACTGCGCGACCGAGTTTGTTTTTCAACTGATCAACCAGCGCCAGCAGCGCTTTGCCGTCCTGGCCGTCCAGGCGCGCCGCCAGCACTTTCGCGCCTTTGACATCCAGCGCCTGCGCCAACAGGTCGTCGCCAGCGGCACTGGCCGCCTTGGCCTGCAACTGCTCGAGTTGTTTCTCCAGCAGGCGGTTGCGCTCCAGCACGGCCGACAGCTTGTCGATCAGGTTGTCACGGCTGCCCTTGACCAGGGTCGCCGCTTCCTTGAGTTGCTCTTCCGCAGCGTTCAAGTACGCCAGTGCCGCGGCACCAGTGACTGCTTCGATACGCCGTACGCCAGAGGCCACGCCGCCTTCGCTGATGATTTTCAGCAGGCCGATATCACCGGTGCGGTTGGCGTGGATACCGCCACACAGTTCAACGGAGAAATCGCCGCCCATGCTCAGGACACGCACGCTGTCGCCATACTTCTCGCCGAACAGCGCCATGGCGCCCTTCTGCTTGGCGGTGTCGATATCGGTTTCTTCGGTTTCCACCGCGGTGTTCTTGCGAATCTCGGCGTTGACGATGTCTTCCAGGGCCTTGATCTGCTCAGGCTTGATCGCTTCGAAATGGCTGAAGTCGAAACGCAGGCGCTGACTGTCGACCAGCGAACCCTTCTGCTGTACATGCTCACCCAGAACCTGGCGCAGAGCGGCGTGCAGCAAGTGGGTGGCCGAGTGATTCAGCGAAGTAGCGTGACGCACCTCGGCATCGACCTGGGTTTGCACCGGAGCACCAACGGTCAGGCTGCCGCTGGCCAAGACGCCGTGGTGCAGGAAAGCCCCGCCGGTCTTGGTGGTATCGCGCACGTCGAAACGTGCGTTACCCGTTTGCAGGTAACCGCAGTCGCCGATCTGGCCGCCCGACTCGGCGTAGAAAGGCGTCTGGTCGAGAACCACCACGCCCTCTTCGCCTTCGCTCAGCACGTCGACCGATTGCCCTTCCTTATAAAGAGCAACCACCTTGGCCGAACCACTGGTGGCGTGATAACCGGTGAATTCGGTGGCCACATCGACCTTGACCAGACTGTTGTAGTCCATGCCGAAGGAGCTGGCGGAACGGGCACGTACGCGCTGGGCTTCCATCTCGCGCTCGAAACCTTCCTCGTCGAGGGTCAGTTCGCGCTCACGGGCGATGTCGCCAGTCAGGTCCATCGGGAAACCGTAGGTGTCATACAGCTTGAACACCACGTCGCCCGGTACCACCGTGCCTTTGAGTTCGGCCAGGTCCTGCTCGAGGATCTTCAGGCCCTGCTCCAGGGTCTTGGCGAACTGCTCTTCTTCGGCTTTCAGCACGCGCTCGATGTGTGCCTGCTGGGATTTCAGTTCCGGGAAGGCTTCGCCCATTTCGGCAACCAGGGCAGCCACGATCTGATAGAAGAAGCTGCCCTTGGCGCCCAGCTTGTTGCCGTGACGGCAAGCGCGGCGAATGATGCGACGCAGGACATAACCGCGGCCTTCGTTGGAAGGCAGCACGCCGTCGGCAATCAGGAAGCCGCAGGAACGGATGTGGTCGGCCACGACTTTCAAAGACGCCTGGGCGTCGTTGGTGCAACCGATGGCCTTGGCCGCCGCGTTCAGCAGGCTCTGGAACAGGTCGATTTCATAGTTCGAGTGAACGTGCTGCAGGACCGCACTGATCCGCTCCAGGCCCATGCCGGTATCCACCGACGGCGCTGGCAACGGATGCAACACGCCATCGGCGGTGCGGTTGAACTGCATGAATACGTTGTTCCAGATCTCGATGTAACGGTCGCCATCCTCTTCCGGCGAGCCC
>Ga0213823_1000534_pt1 | contig 30525 bp, 27 predicted proteins | sample MC6MC0907MG_FD_179887 | JGI IMG/M metagenome (GOLD analysis project Ga0213823, IMG submission 179887) | Enriched soil aggregate microbial communities from Iowa State University, Ames, United States - MC6-MC0907-MG | ecosystem: Environmental > Terrestrial > Soil > Unclassified | place: USA: Iowa...
TCGCTGAAGTCCGTGCGCACCTTGGCCAGCCGCTCCTGCAGGTACTGACGCTGTGCCGGGCTGCTTTGCTGCAGCAGGTCGATCAACAGGCTGCGGGTTTGCTGCTCGCTGTTCTGAAAGGCAACGCGGTATTGCGGCGTCCACAGGCTTTCCTTGCGCTGCAGCAGTTGCTCCAGGCGCGGCTCGAAGCTGGCATCGCCGCGCTGGTTCATGGCCAGTACCAGCTGTTGCTGCCAGTGCGCGCGGTTGGTGATCGACTGGCGGTTCTGGTCGCCTAGCGCCTGTGACCAGGCTTGCACGCGTTGGCGCTGGGCCGCGCTGAGTTCGCCGAACCAGGGCGTCAGGCGCTTTTCCATGCGTTCTGCGCGGCGGGCGATCTGTTTGGGCAGCGGGGTCTCGTCGTACTTCTTCTGCCGCTCGCTGATGTCGTCACGGAACGCCTCGCGCATTTGCGCCACCTGGGTATCACTCATGCCGCGCAGCAGCTCGGTGGCCGACGGGGTGATCGCTTCGGCGACGCGGCCAATGGCCTGGCGGGCCTCGAGCGTACGCTGCTGCAGGGCCTGGTCGGTCACCTGGCCTTCGGCGACCATGTCGCGCACGCGGTCCAGCCAGTCGAGGTAGCCGGGCAGTTGGGTCTTGCAGTGCCAGGCCAGTTGCTGCTTGAGCCGTTCGTCGAGCAGTGTTTTCTGCTCGCGGTTCATGGCCAGGTAATCGCTGAGCGACCACGGCACCAGCCGGTCGAGGTTGCGGTAGGCCAGGTCCATGCGGTTGCAGGCCACCAGGGCCAGGGCAAATGCACTGGCGATGAGCAGGGCTTTGGACAGGCGTAGAGGCATGTGCAGATCCTTGCAGTGGCTGGCCACTCGGTAGACGCAAGGGCACCCCGAGGGTTCCGCCGAATCAGCGGTCGGGCGGCGCGCTGGCTTCAGGTGTAGAATAGCCGCCTTGTCTTGAGGAACATCGGAAATGGCTCTGCTTGGGCGTTACAACAGTTTGCAAATCGTGAAACACGTGGAGTTCGGCCTTTACCTGGACGGCGGCCCCGACGGCGAGATCCTGCTGCCCGGGCGATACATCCCGAAAAATGCCGAAACCGAGGTCGACGACTGGCTTAACGTGTTCATCTACCTGGACAGCGAAGACCAGCTGATCGCCACCACCGAAAAACCCAAGGTGCAGGTGGGCGAGTTCGCCAGCCTCAAGGTCAAGGACATCAACGGTGCGGGTATCTTCCTCGACTGGGGTTTGTCCAAGGACCTGCTGATGCCTTACTCGGAAGAGGCGCGGCCGCTGAAGATCGGCGATTACTGCGTGGTGCACGTCTACCTCGACAAACGCACCCGGCGCATCACTGCCACCTCACGCCTGGACCGTTACCTGGACCGCACCCCGGCCGACTACCAGGTTGGCCAGCCGGTCGAACTGCTGGTGGCCGGCGAGACGCCAATGGGCTTCAAGGCGATCATCAACAACCGCCACTGGGGCCTGATCCACAAGAACGAAATCTTCAAGTTCATGCGTTCGGGCATGCATGAGAAGGGCTACATCAAGGAAGTGCGCCACGACGGCAAGATCGCACTGAGCCTGCAACCGGTTGGCCAGGCGCTGGCCGAGGGGCTGCATGAGCAGATCATGCAACGCCTGGAAGCCGAAGGCGGGGTGTTGCCGGTGTGCGACAAGAGCGACCCGGAAGTGATCAGCCGCATGTTCAACGTCAGCAAGGGCAACTTCAAGAAGGCCATTGGCGCGTTGTTCAAGCAGGGCCGCATCGTCATCCATGACGACCGCATCGAGCGCGCCTGAAGTCAGGCCTGCACGAAGGTGCTGAAATCCAGCTGCTCGCCGCCCGGGCGGGTGTCGCGCAGCAGCGAGTCGCGGTCGGCGCTCAGCGCCAGGCTGATGGTCGAGCGGCGCTTGCCGGCATTGCGCACTTCCATCTGCTCCTGATGGGCCTTGATGAAGTTGGTCGGCACCTTGAGGTGCTGCAGCTCATCAGTCTCGGGGGTGTGCAGCAGCAGGTTGACCCAGTCGGGCTGGCCTTTGCGCAGCAGCGCCACCGGCACCTCGAACCACCACAGGTTGCGTTTGCGGTCGAGGGTGGCGAACAGGGTGTTGGCACTGGTGAGCACCGGCTTGGTCAGTGCTTCGTTGCGCCGGGCGATGGCGGCGGGTTTGTCGAGTTTCATGCAGGTTCCTGCGGTGTGACGCTATAAAGGCCTGCATTGTGAGGGGTGGCACGAAGCGGGGCAAGGTTTCCCCCCCGCTTTGTCCGGCCCGGCCTCTTCGCGGGGCAAGCCCGCTCCCACAGGTACAGTGCAAACCCCAATGATGTCACTGCCCTGTGGGGCGGGCTTGTCCAGCGAGGAGGGCAGTAGCTTCACCGGCGAACCGGCAGGCTCAGCTCGGAAGTCGCGCCGTCTGCGGTAGTCACAGTAGCCGTGAAGCTGCGCATCCCTCCGGCATTCTCCAGCGCCTGTGCAAACCGCGCCTGCCCCTTGGCATCGCTGTGCACCAGCACTTCCCCCAGATACTGCTCCGCTTCCGTCCCCTCAGCCTCGGCATTACCAAACACCTCGACCCGCATCAGGCTCGACGCCGGCCCTTGCACTTCGCCGCGCAGCACATTGCCGTTCAGCCCCAGCAACCGTGGCGCCTGCTGGTTATGGTTGGGTAGCGGCTGGCACGGTTTGGGTTCGCCCTTGGCATCGCAGATGATCGCCTGGTCCTTTTTCGGCAGGTCCGCACCCACCCCGCGCGAGCCCACGTACAGCGCATGGGCCTGGGCCGGCACACCGAACACGATGGCACCGGTGCGTTGATCCGGCACGCACGAGCCACCGGCTTCGCAGCGGCGGATATCCTGGCTGTTGCCCCAGATGCGGTTGCCGGTCAGGCGCGTGGTGGTGATGTCCGGTTCCGGCCGCAGGGCCACGCCGATGCGGTTGCCGTGGATCAGGTTGCCGTCGAGGATATTGCCCTCGCCGGTAACGCTGACGCCAATCGAATTGCCGCTGAAGGTGTTGGCGCCCAGGTAGTTGCGCTTGCCCCAGTTGATCTGCAGGCCGTCGGAGTAGTTCTCGAAGCGGTTGCGCACCACGTTGTTGTCGTTGCCCAGCAGAATCTCGATACCCTGGGACGGCTCCGGGTTGGCGGCCGTGGAGCGGAACAGGTTGTCGGCCACCAGGTTGAACGCCGCGCCGCGGGTGAGTTCCAGGCCATCGCCGTTGTCGATCAGCTGGTTGCGCAGCACTTTGTTGTTGTTGGTGGTGGTGGCGGTCGGGTTGCCGGCCCCGTCATCGCCAGTCAGCATGATGCCGGCCCCGCCTTTGTTGGCGACGATGCGGTTGTCTTCGATGACGTTGTTGCTGGCGCGGTTGACCAGGATACCGATGCAGAAGTTGCGCACTTCCAGGCCGCTCAGGTGCACACCTTGAGTGTCACGCAATACCAGGCCGGGGTTGGTGGTGGTGCGCACATTGGTGCCGAATTGGCCGGGCAGGGCGCCGGGGCAGGTGCGCACGCCCTGGTCCTTGATGTAGCCGGCGCCGTCGATGGCGATGTATTGGCCGTCGCGCGCCCAGGACAGGCCTGTGATTCGCACCGGGCCCTTGATTTCCGGCAGCGCGCGGGTCGGGCGGATGACGAACGGCGCCTGGCCAACCGCGGCGATATCGATGCGGTAGTGGCCGGGGTTCTTGTTGCTGGTTTCGATGGCCCAGCGCAAGGTGCCGGGTTGGTCATCATCGCTGTAGCGGTCGACCTTCAAGGTTTCGGTGGCCGGTGCGGCGGCCAGGGCAGGCAGCGGCAGCAGTGGCAGCAAGGCTGCGAGCAGAGGCATCAAACGCATGGTGCGGGTTTCCGTAAGCTGTTGTTTTTATAAGCTGGCAACCTGCATCGGGTTGCTGTTTGCAGGCGATTCTAGGGGAGTCAGCCGGCATTGCGCAGAGGTACGCTGCCGATTCGGTGCGGTATTCGCCCGCAGATTTACCGCTCGGCTTGAGATTGAAAAAAAGTTTGAAACTCCTGGCGAAGGCGGCCGGTCCACCTTTTGTCGACACGGATTACGTGTCTCCATTTGCAGGAGATTTGCCATGAGCGGCACTAAAGACAAAGCGAAAGGCCTGGCCAACGAAGCGGTCGGCAACATCAAGCAGGGCGTGGGTAAAGTTACCGACAACGACAAACTGCGTGCAGAGGGCAAGGCCCAGGAACTCAAGGGCGAGGCGCAGCAAGTGAAGGGTGATGTCAAGGATGCTGTGAAGAAGCCTTGATTCTGCAGTGACCGTACCGGCCTCTTCGTTGCAGGGGCGACCTTCGTGTTGCGACACGTGGCCGCCGCTGCAACGAATGCTGGGTAGCTATTTTCTTGTAGTGAGGCAGGGAGCAGCACGGCAGCCGCGTGGTCTATTAGACTTCCCTGTTGTACTGATCAAGCGGCGAAAGGAGACGCTATGATTTTTCCCGACCTGGGTGGCCTGCCTTTGCACCGCGTACTGGTGCGTACCGTCACGGAATTTCTCGATGACGAGATGTCCACCTATGCCTCGGCGCTGGCCTACCAGATGCTGTTTTCGTTGTTCCCCTTCCTGCTCTTCCTCATAGCCCTGATCGGCTTCTTGCATTTGCCCGATTTCTTCTCGTGGCTGCGCCTGCAGTCAGAGCTGGTGCTACCGCCCCAGGCGCTGGAACAGGTGAACCCGGTAATTGACCAGTTGCAGCAGTCCAAAGGCGGGTTGCTGTCGGTGGGTATCGTCATCGCCCTGTGGACGGCTTCTGCGGGTGTGCGCCTGATGATGAGCGCAATGAACGCCGCCTACGACGTGCCTGAAGGGCGCCCTGTATGGAAGCGCATTCCACTGTCGATCTTCTACACCATTGGTATCGCCGGCATGTTGCTGGTGGCGGCTGCGTTGATGGTGCTGGGGCCGCAGGTGATGGAGTGGATCGCCGCGCAGATCGGCATGCAGGAGGTCATCGTCACGGTGTGGACCATCCTGCGTTGGCCGGCGATCATCATTCTGATGATGGTGGCGGTGGCGCTGATCTATTACGTGATGCCCGACGTAAAGCAGAAGTTTCGCTTCATTACGCCCGGCTCGGTGCTGGCCGTGGTGGTGTGGATCGTCGCCTCGCTGGGCTTCGCTTATTATGTGAAGACCTTCGCCGACTACAACGCCATGTATGGCAGTATCGGTGCGATCATCGTGCTGTTGCTGTACTTCTACATCTCCGCTGCCGTGCTGTTGCTAGGGGCGGAAATGAATGCAGTGATCGAACACATGTCAGCTGAAGGCAAGGACCCCGGTGAGAAGGATTTCGCGGGTGAAAAACCCAAGGAAACCATCACCGTGCTCGGCCATGAACACCCGGCCGAGCCGCAGACCACCGAGCCGAACCCGCGATGATTCGTGACATTTTAAAGATGGGCGACGAGCGCCTGCTGCGCATCGCCCCGCCAGTGCCCAAGCACTTGATTGGCAGTGCCGAACTGCAGCAGTTGATCGACGACATGTTCGAAACCATGCGCCATGTCGGCGGCGTCGGCCTGGCCGCGCCGCAGATCGGCATTGACCTGCAGCTGGTAATTTTCGGTTTCGAGCGCAGCGAGCGCTACCCGGATGCCGAGGCAGTGCCGCAGACCATCCTGCTCAACCCGGTGATCACCCCGCTGTCGACCGAGGTAGAGGACGGTTGGGAAGGCTGCCTGTCGGTACCGGGCCTGCGCGGTGTGGTGCCACGTTACAAGCACATTCGGTATGAAGGGCTCGACCCGCAGGGCAACCCGATCGACCGGGTTGCCGATGGCTTCCACGCGCGGGTCGTGCAGCACGAGTGCGACCACCTGGTCGGGCGGCTGTACCCTTCGCGCATCCAGGATTTTGCCAAGTTCGGTTATACCGAGGTGCTGTTCCCAGGTTTGGACGCCAGCGACGACTGACCGCGTGCCATGGCCATCAGGCGTTTGCTGCGCTGGTAGCGCACCAGGCGTGAGGCCAGAGCTTCGGGCAGGCTGCACGCAGGGGTAAAGCCCAGGCGGCGGTAAAAATACGCAAGGTCCGGGTGGCAGAACAGCCAGGTGCAGCCATCGGCCTGGGCCAATGCCGCTTCTACCAGCTGCGCGGCTACGCCCTGGTTGCGCCACTGTGGCGCTACCAGCAGGCCGGTGAGCCAGTGGCCATCGGCAACCGGGCTCAGGCTCAAACCGGCAATGATGGCGTCACTGCGTGCTACCCACAGCTCACCGTCACTGGCCGCGCGCATGCGCGAGCCGTGCTGTTTGTAAAAATGATTTAACAATCTTCGTTCGAAGTCGGTCAGTGCAGTGCAGAGTAGGGCGGTCATAGGTTTCCAGTCGCCGGCGGCTCTAGCCCAATGTTTTCAGGCCTTCAAACCGTTTCGCTTTGTCGCAGATTGTTGCAAAGGCTGCAAGGGTGAATGTCCGAGTTCGGGGTTCAACTATTGCAGGCCGGGAGTAGAATTTCACCTATCCCCCCTGGCAGTACGACGAAGCGGGATCGGTACTTCGTGTCATCTTCGCAGTTGATGACAACTTCTCCGCGCCATTGACGGCATATGAAGTCAATCGATCAGCTTGATTGCTTTAAAGGCCAAACATCCATGAAACCATTACTGATTCTTGCACTGGTCGGTGTGTCCTCGTTCGCCCTTGCCGATGAGGCCAGACCCGTCTCCAGCGAGCCTGTGGCCCAGCAGTACGACTACACCATGAACCTGGACATCAAACGGGTGATCAACCTGTCGACCATCCCCAATGTCTGCGAAGTGGTGCCTGCGACCATGACCTATGAAGACCATCAGGGCCAGGTGCACACCATTCAGTACCGCGCCATGGGCGAAGGTTGCCAGCAGGGTTGATAGCCCAACGTCAGCGGCTTCTTCGCGTCGAGCAGTCGCGAAGAAGCTGCTTTCGTCTTCCCCTTTCATTGCTCCAACAGCACCTGGTGTACGACCTCCAGGCCCCGTTTCAGTTGCGCCCGGCTAGCTGCCGCCGACAGGCTGATGCGCACGGCCTGCACCTGCGACGCGCCAATGGCGAACACGCTGGCCGGGACGACTTCCACACCCTGTTCGCGGCATTGCCTTACAACCTTCTCCGCACCATGCGGCGTGGCCAGCCACGCATGGGGGGAAGGCTGAGCCGTGTTCTGCAGCCGCTCGCCGAGCAGCCTGCGCGTCAGGCGCCAGCGCTCGGAAGTCTCCTTGCGCTGCCAGGCCAGTCGCCGCGCTGCCGTGCCGTCTTCGATCCACTGGCAGGCGACATGCAGGTTCAGCGGCGACACTGACCAGTGGCTGGCCTGGGCGTGTGGATCGACCTGCGCCAGTACCGGCGGGGTAGCCACCACCCACCCCAGGCGCAACCCTGCCGCCACTGTCTTGGACAGACTGCTGATATAAATCCCTTGATTGCCCAGCAGCGGGTACAGCGGCCGGCTGTCGCTGAGCGCGCCATACACATCATCTTCGATTACCAGCAAGCCCAGGCGTCGGACGACCTCGGCAATCGCCTCGCGGCGACCATCATCCATGCAGGCGCCCGTGGGGTTGTGCAGGGTCGGTGTGGTGACCAGCACGCGAGCACCAGTGGCGCGCGCCACCCGGTCCAGGTCATCGGGCCGCAGGCCTTGGTTGTCCAGTGCCACACCCTGCACGGGCAGGCGCAGTTGCCGGCAGGCCGCCTTGATGCCTGGTGCGCTCAGGGCTTCGAGCATGACCGGCTCACCCGCCTGGCAGAATGACTGCAGCACCAGTGCCAGCGCCTGCTGGGCACCGCCACACAGCAGCAGCTCGTCCGCCGACAGGGTGAGGCCGCGGTTGGCCAACCAGTGCGCGCCGCGGATTCGCCCCAACAGCAACTGCTCGGGGCCCAGGTAATGATCGAGCAAGCCGCTATCGGGGCGTTGCAGCAGGCTGCGTAAACTGTCGTGCAAATCAAGATTGTGCGGGTCGGCCACCGGTACGTTGGTCGACAGGTCGATCAGCGGCTGTTGCCCATGGTGTTCCTTGATGCGGAACAGGGTGGCTTCCTTGCTGCCCGCCAGCACGTAGGTGCCGCGGCCCACTTCGCCAGCCACCAGGTGCCGAGCGGCAGCTTCGCGGTAGGCCTGCTGCGTGGTACTGGGGTTCAGGCCCAGTTTCCAGGCCAGCCGCCGTTGCGGTGGCAGGCGGTCACCGACCTTGAGCGTGCCGTTTTCGATGGCGTTGGCAATCGCATCGACCAGGGCCAGGTAGCGGGGTTGATCATCATCGACCAGCTGCGGGATCCACACGAAATTGCTACCCATGCAATATAAAGTTTTACCCATACAATGCCCGGCGCATAGGATCGGATCAACCACATACCGAAGAGGGATGATCGCCATGTTCGACCTTGCAGCCCTGCGCGAAGCCGCCGATTACGTTCACCAGCATGTACCCGCTACCCCACAGCACGCCTGGCCTTTGCTGGCCCAGCGGCTGGGCTGCCAGGTGTGGGTGAAGCACGAGAACCACGCGCCCACCGGCGCATTCAAGGTGCGCGGCGGGTTGGTCTATGTGCGTTCGCTGCTGGCCGGTGGCGAGCCACCCCGCGGGCTGGTCACCGCGACCCGCGGCAATCACGGGCAGAGCATGGCCCTGGCCGCACGCCAGGCAGGTATCCCGTTGGTCATCGTCGTGCCCGAGGGCAACTCCAGGGAGAAAAACGCCGCCATGCGTGCACTCGGTGCCGAACTGGTGGAGCACGGTGTCGACTTTGACGTGGCCCGCGAGGAGGCGGCCCGCCTGGCAGACGAACTGGGGTATGCCATGGTGCCGTCGTTCCACCCGGAACTGGTGCGCGGCGTGGCCACCTATGCCCTGGAACTGTTCGAAGCGGTGCGCGACCTGGACTGCGTGTACGTGCCGATCGGCATGGGGTCGGGCATCTGCGGGCTGATCCAGGCCCGCAACCTGCTGGGGCTGAAGACCGAAATCGTGGGAGTGGTGTCCAGCGCTGCCGATGCCTATGCGCAAAGCTTCGAGCAGGGCCGTATCGTCACCACCGCCACCGCCGATACTTTCGCCGATGGCATGGCGTGCCGCGTGCCGCACCCGCAGGCTTTTGCCCTGGTGCGTGAGCATGCCGCGCGCATCGTACGGGTCACCGACAACGAAGTCGCCGAGGCCATGCGGGTGTATCACGAGGCGACGCACAATACTGCCGAAGGGGCGGGCGCTGCTGCGCTGGCAGCGCTGATGCAGGAGCGCGGGCGGCAAGCGGGCAAGCGGGTGGCTGTGGTGCTCAGTGGCGCGAATGTGGACAGGGCGCGTTATGCGCAGGTTCTGATGGGCGATGAAAAATCCTGAATGAATATCGAGGAATAAGTGCTATCTTAATTTGATAGCATTTTTCGATGAACACTCGATACCGAAAGATTCTCGACGCTATCTCCAGGTCGCCAACCACGTCGTCATTGGCTTTTTCCGAGATTGAAGCACTGGTGCTTCATCTCGGAGGGCAAGTGCTGGAGCGGCAAGGCTCCAGGGTCAAGCTGGTGCTTGGGGACCAATGCTGGAGATGTCATCGCCCCCATCCAGGCAAGGAAGCCAGGCGGTATCAGATGAAGAGGCCCGCGAATTCTTGCTGCGGGCAGGAGTCAGCCTATGAGTTGCATGCGCTACAAGGGCTATGCTGCCCGAATTGAATACGATGAGCGTGACGATATTTTTGTCGGCCGCGTGCTTGGCATGCGTGACATCATCAGTTTTCACGCAAGTTCCGTCCCCGAACTGCACGAAGCCTTCAGCGAAGCGCTTGAAGACTATCTTGCCGATTGCGCAGAGCAGGGCATCACTCCCGAAAAGCCCGCGTCGGGCAAGGTCATGCTGCGTATCCGGCCTGAAGTCCACGCTGCTGCCAGCATCGCCGCCCGAGCCGCCGGCAAGAGCTTGAACCAGTGGGCGGATGAGGTGTTCGAGCAGGCGGCTTTCGCCTGACCGAACACTTCTTCTTCCAATCCCGCATTTACTCGTGGCAGGCTCTACGGCGCTTAATTGGCCGGTCATCGAGTACTCAATGCCTTTCTCCAACGGTTTTCTCCTCAGCCTGTCCCTGTGCCTCGATATCGGCATTGCCAATATCGCCATGATCACCCTCGCCATGCAGCGCGGCTTTATGCAAGGCTTCTGGCTTGGCCTGGGCACGTGTGTCGGGGACCTGGTCTACGCTATCGCGGCGCTGGCCGGCATGACCGTGCTGCTGCAGTTCGAAAGCGTGCGCTGGGCGTTATGGCTGGGCGGCTCGGCGCTGCTGGTGTGGTTCGCGCTGAAGATGCTGCTGGCAGCTTGGCGTGGCGGGCACATGGAAGCGCGCAGTGAGGTGGTGGTGGAATCGGCCTGGCGCGAATTCTTGCGCGGCATCTTCCTGGCCATGTCGTCACCCACCGCCATTTTGTGGTTCGCCGCTGTCGGCGGTGTACTGATTTCCCGCTCGGGCGGTGGCAGCCTGCTCGATGCCGGGTTGTTCCTGAGCGGCTTTTTCGTCGCCGGCCTGGTCTGGTGCATGAGCATTTGCGGCATTGCCAGCCATGGCGGGCGCTTGCTTGGGGACCGCCTGCTGACCTGGTCGTACCTGCTGTCGGCCGCGATTTTCTGCTATTTCGCGGTGTATGTGATCGTTTCGGGCTACCGTGAATTCATTCTCGCCACCCCAGCCATCCCGTGAGGCAATGGAAATGACGCTGCAACCCATACCCCCTGCGCGTTATGAGGAAGGGCGCTTGCTGGCCCTGGCCGGTTTCGCCGACCGCTTCGGCATGAGTGACCTGAGCGGGCTGCCGCTGTTGTGGCAACGCTTCGCGCCACAGATCGGCCAGGTGCCCGGGCAACACGGGCGGGACAGCTACGGCGTTTGCTACAACCCTGACCAGCAGGGTGGCTTCGACTATCTTGCAGGTGTCGAGGTGAGCACTGCCGGGCCTTTGCCTGAAGGCTTCAGCACGCTGACGCTGGCGCCGCAGCATTACGCGGTGTTCGAGCATCGCGGTAGCCTGCAAGGCCTCAAGGCTACATTCGACGGCATCTTCCTGTGGTTGGCACAATCGGGCGAGCAGCAGGCAGATGCAGCGCTGTTCGAGCGCTATCCTGCGGCCTTTGATCCCGCAGACCCCGAGGCGGTGATGGAAATCTGGGTGCCGCTGCAGCGCAAATAATTGCCTGGGCCTGTCGATTTCCCCGGCTACCGTTCGACCAAGAGATGAAGGCACAGGGCAACCCCGTGCCCACCTGCTCATGACCGATCGGAGGAACACCCGATGAACGCTGCAGCCGAAAGCGAAATCCGCCAACTCATCGACCGCTGGATGCAAGCCGTGCGCGACCGCGACATCCCGGCCATCGTCGCGCCTTATGCCGACGATATCGTCGCCTTCGACGCCATCAAGGAACTCCAATTCAAGGGCAAGGCTGTGTACCAGGCACATTGGGAAATGTGCATGAACATGTGCAGCGGCCCGATGATCTTCGAACAGGCCGAACTCACGGTGCACGCCGATGGCGACCTGGGCCTGGCCCACTGGCTCAACCGTTGCGGCCCGTCGGACGACGAGAGCCAGTGTGGTTTCATGCGCGCCACCGTGGCCTATCGCAGGTCAGGCGGCCAGTGGCAGGTGATCCACGAGCACTGGTCGGCGCCGTTCGACATGGAAACCCAGAAAGCACTGTTCGATCTCAAGCCCTGATCGGCTATCGCCAAACGCACTTTGCCAACGCCGTGGAGACGACCATGAAATACCTCTGCCTGGTCTATTGTGACGAAGGGCTGTTGCACAGCCTGCCCGACAGCCCTGAAGACGCCGAATGCATGGCCTACGCCGAAGCGCTGCAGGGTGCCGGGCGCATGCTCGCCGCCGAGGCGCTCAAACCGGTGCAGACCGCTACCACGGTGCGTGTACGCGGTGGCCACATGAGCCTGACCGATGGCCCGTTCGCCGAAACCAAGGAGCAATTGGCGGGCTTTTACCTGGTCGATGCCCGCGACCTCAATGAGGCGCTGAACATCGCCAAGGGTATCCCCGCCGCACGGGTCGGCAGCGTTGAAGTACGGCCGGTGCGCGAACTGCAACCCTGACTGCAACGGAGAACAACAACAATGAGCCTTGCCCAACCTGCGCAAGCGCAGCACGAGTTGTCTATCAGCCGCCTGATCGACGCCCCGCCCGCCAAGGTGTTCCGCGCCTGGACAGAGCCCGAGTGGCTGATGCAATGGTGGGGGCCGCATGGCATGACCACCCCGGAATGCGAAATGCAACTGTGGGTCGGGGGCCTGTTTCGTACCCTGATGCGTGCGCCCGACGGTACCGAGTACCCAACCCAGGGCGTGTTCCTGGAGATCGCCGCGCCGCGCCGGTTGGTGTTCACCGACGCCTTCGGGCCCGGCTGGGTACCTTCGGCCAAGGCCTTCATGACCGCGGTGGTGACCTTCGACGAGGAGCAGGGCAAGACCCGCTACACCGCCCGCGCCTGGCACTGGAGCGCCGCCGACAGCCGGGCCCATGAGGAAATGGGCTTTCACCAGGGCTGGGGAGAGAGCCTTGACCGCCTGGTGGAGGTGGTGACCCAGCGGATGCCGGACTGATGACGACGCTGGAGCAGGTGCGCGCCGAGGTCGAGGCGGTGTACCGCCGTGATTCGCGGCGCATCCTGGCTACGCTGATCCGCCTGCTGGGGGATTTCGACCTGGCTGAGGAGGCCATGCACGATGCTTTCTTCATCGCTGTGGAGCGTTGGCAGCGTGAAGGCATCCCCGACAAACCACGCGCCTGGCTGGTGTCGACCGGCCGTTTCAAGGCCATTGACGCGTTGCGCCGGCGTGCGCGTTTCAACCGCTCGCAGGCGGACCTGATCATGCTTATCGAAGGCCAGGGGCAAGACCCCAGTGAAGATGAACTGCTGGCCGATGACCGCCTGCGGCTGATTTTCACCTGCTGCCACCCGGCATTGGCGGCGGATGCCCAGGTGCCGCTGACCCTGCGCGAAGTCTGTGACCTGACCACCGAGCAGATCGCCCGTGCTTTTCTGCAGAGCCCAGCGACCATCGCGCAGCGCATCGTCCGCGCCAAGGCGAAGATCCGCGATGCGCGCATCCCCTATCAGGTACCGGAGCTGCATGAGTTGCCTGAACGGCTGGACAGCGTACTGCGGGTCATCTACCTGGTGTTCAACGAAGGGTATTCGGCGTCTGCGGGCGAGGCGTTGTTGCAACAGGCATTGAGCGATGAGGCGATCCGCCTGGGTCGCTTGCTGGTGCAATTGTTGCCAGACCCGGAAGCCGTCGGCTTGTTGGCATTGATGCTGTTGCAGGCCTCGCGCCAGCATGCCCGCAGCGATGTCGAAGGCAACCTGGTGCTGCTCGACCAGCAGGATCGCAGCCTGTGGGACCGTGGGCAGATCAGCGAGGGCTGCGAGCTGGTGCGACTGGCGTTGGGCAGTCGGGCGTTTGGTGCTTACACGTTGCAGGCAGCGATCGCGGCGGTGCATGCCGAGGCGGCCACGGCAGAGGATACGGACTGGGCTGAAATCGTCGGGCTGTACGATGTGCTGCAGCGGCACTGGCCGTCGGCGGTGGTGGCATTGAATCGAGCGGTGGCGCTGGCCAGGCGGGATGGGGCGCAGGCGGGGCTGGCGGAGGTTGAGGCGATTCTGGCAGCGGGCGAGTTGCGTGACTATCACTTGGCGCACGCGGCGCGGGCAGAGCTGCATCAGCAGTTGGGGAATCTCGAAGAGGCGCGCAAGGCTTGGCAGCAGGCATTGGCGCTGACCCAACAAGCGCCGGAGCGGCGGCATATAGAAAAACGCATACAGGCTTTGGAATAAGTCGCTAGTGCTGGCCCTGTCGCCGGCAAGCCAGCTCCCACAGGTACCCCACTGCTCTGAAGGTGGGTGGGATACCTGTGGGAGCTGGCTTGCCGGCGACAGGGCCAGTGCTGGCGGAAGCGTCAGCTGGCCACGAAGTTCGGCGGCGACACCAGCTCGACGGTCTGCTGCTTGCGCGGTGCCAGGATCTCGGCTTCACCCTCGACCACCAGTTCATCGTTCTGGTTGTACACATTGGTGGCGATGCGCACCTTGAACTTGGGCAGTTTCTCGAGGATTTCCAGGCGCACGGTCAGCGTGTCGCCGATTTTTACCGGCTTCTGGAAGCTCATCTTCTGGCCCAGGTAGATGGTGCCAGGGCCAGGCAGGGTGCAGGCGACTGCAGCGCTGATCAGCGCGCCGCTGAACATGCCATGGGCGATGCGCTCGCGGAACATGCTCTTGGCGGCGAATTCGGCATCCAGGTGCACCGGGTTGTGGTCACCGGACATCGCGGCGAACAACTGGATGTCGCGCTCTTCAACAGACTTTTCGTAACTGGCTTTCTGGCCGACTTCGAGGGCTTCGTAAGGTGTGTTGGTGACCTGGGTCATTGGCGTTTCCTTGATGGGCGGACAAGGCCGATATCATTCACTGCGGGCAGGGCGGCCAAGGGTCAGCGCCTGCTCCAGCCACGCGAGAATATCGGCGGTGACCTCGTCCCGATTGAGTTCGTTGAGCACTTCGTGCCGCGCCTCAGGATAGACGCGCAGCTGTACATGTCGATTGCCGGTCGCGCGCAGGGCGTCGGCCAGATGGGTGAGACGCTTGCCGGCACTCACCGGATCACATTCGCCGCCAATTACCAGCAAAGGCAGGTTCGGATCGATCTGCGCCAGGTTCCTTTTCTGGCTGATCTGCGCCAGGCCATGAAGCAGGTCGAGCCACAGCTGGTTGCTGCAGCGAAAGCCGCACAACGGGTCGCTGACGTACTTGTCCACCTCTTCAGGGTTGCGGCTGAGCCAGTCGAAGGCGGTGCGGTTAGGTGTGAACGCCTTGTTGAACGAGCCGAACGACAGCCATTCGATCAGCGCGCTTTTGCCCTGTGGGCCTTGGCGCCAGGCTTCCAGCCGGGCAACCAGGCGTGCCGTGCGGTAAAGCGCCGCGGGCTGGAAGTTGGAGCCGCTGAGGATCGCGCCGTGCAGGCTGGCGCTGTGGTGCATCAGGTAGGCTTGGGCGATGTAGCTGCCCATGCTGTGGCCGAAAAGAAACAACGGCGTGCCGGGGTACTGCTGGCCGATGTGCTGGGCCAGCACGCCGAGGTCATTGACCACGGCATTCCAGCCATGTTGCCGGGCGAACAGGCCGAGGCTGCCCAGTTCGGCGGTGCGGCCGTGGCCGCGCAGGTCTGGGGCCAGCAGGGCGTAGCCAGCAGCGCTCAGGGCCTGGCCCAGGTGCTGGTAGCGCCCTGCATGTTCGGCCATGCCGTGCGCCAGCAGCACCACGGCCTTGACCGGCGTGGCCGGCAACCATTGGTGCACATACAAGCTGCAGTGCTCGCTGGCGGGCAGCCAGAAGGCGTCGTGTGGCATGGCGGATCCTTTGCTCTCAGGGCTATGCGCTCAGTGTATGCGCATGCGCCCGGATTGCAGGAAGGGCACAAATAAGATTCACAATGTTAATGGCGGCACTTGGCGTATATGCCACCTGGGGCTTACCTGCTAACGTCGGTGCAACGCCTTTTTGCCATCAGGCAAAGGGATTACAGGCTCAGAGCGGGTTCAGGCAGAGGAACAATAATAAATGCAAGCCGACTTCTGGAATGACAAACGCCCGGCGGGCGTACCTTCCACCATCGACATTCATGCGTACACCTCGGTTGTCGAGGTATTCGAGCGCTCCTGCAAGCGCTTCGCCGATCGCCCGGCGTTCAGCAACCTGGGCAGGACCCTGACCTACGCCGAGCTCGACCGCCTTTCCGCAGCCTTTGCTGCCTGGCTGCAACAGCATACCGGCCTGGTGCCGGGCGACCGCATTGCCGTGCAGATGCCCAATGTGCTGCAGTACCCGATTGCCGTGTTCGGCGCCTTGCGTGCCGGCCTGATCGTGGTCAACACCAACCCGCTGTATACCGAGCGCGAGATGCGCCACCAGTTCAAGGATTCAGGTGCCCGTGCCCTGGTGTACCTGAACATGTTCGGCAAGCGCGTGCAGGAGGTGCTGCCCGATACCGGCATCGAGTACCTGATCGAGGCGAAGATGGGCGACCTGCTGCCTACCGCCAAGGGCTGGCTGATCAACACCGTGGTCGACAAGGTGAAAAAGATGGTGCCGGCCTATCACCTGCCGCAGGCCATCGCGTTCAAGCAGGTACTGCGCGACGGCCGGGCGTTGAGCCACAAGCCGGTCGCGCTCAGCCTCGACGACATCGCCGTGCTGCAGTACACCGGCGGCACCACGGGCCTGGCCAAGGGCGCCATGCTGACCCACGGCAACCTGGTGGCCAACATGCTGCAGGTGCTGGCGTGCTTCTCGCAGCATGGCCCGGACGGCCAGAAGCTGATCAAGGAAGGCCAGGAGGTCATGATCGCGCCGCTGCCGCTGTACCACATCTATGCCTTCACCGCGAACTGCATGTGCATGATGGTCACGGGCAACCACAACGTGCTGATCACCAACCCGCGCGATATTCCGGCCTTCATCAAGGAGCTGGGCAAGTGGCGGTTCTCGGCGTTGCTGGGGTTGAACACGCTGTTCGTGGCGCTGATGGATCACCCGGGCTTCCGCCAGCTGGACTTCTCTGCGCTCAAGGTCACCAACTCTGGCGGTACGGCACTGGTCAAGGCCACCGCCGAACGCTGGGAAAGCCTCACGGGTTGCCGCATCGTCGAAGGTTACGGGCTGACCGAAACCTCGCCGGTCGCCAGCACCAACCCTTACGGTCAGTTGGCGCGGCTTGGCACGGTGGGCATACCGGTCGCCGATACCGCATTCAAGGTCATCGACGATGACGGCAACGAGCTGCCGCTGGGCGAGCGGGGCGAGCTGTGCATCAAAGGGCCGCAGGTGATGAAGGGCTACTGGCAGCAACCCGAAGCCACCGCCCAGTGCCTGGATGCGCAGGGCTGGTTCAAGACCGGTGATATTGCCGTGATCGACCCTGACGGCTTCACCCGTATCGTCGACCGCAAGAAGGACATGATCATCGTCTCGGGTTTCAACGTGTACCCCAACGAAATCGAAGACGTGATCATGGGGCACCCGCAGGTGGCCAACTGCGCTGCCATCGGCGTGCCGGACGAGCGTTCGGGCGAGGCGGTGAAGTTGTTCGTGGTAGCGCGCGAGGGCGGGCTGAGCGTCGATGAGCTCAAGGCTTACTGCAAGGCCAATTTCACCGGCTACAAGGTGCCCAAGCACATCGTGCTGCGCGAGTCGTTGCCGATGACGCCGGTGGGCAAGATCCTGCGGCGCGAGTTGCGCGATATCGCGTAAGGCGGCCCCACGCTTCACGCTGCGAGTAAAGTGGCGCGCGTCGCTCTAACTCGCAGCTTGCAGCTCGAATTCCGTAGCTTTAAGTTAAATACTCTAAAAATGACCTGTATTGTTCATTGAGTCATTTTTATGACCGCAAGGCCTGATTTGGCCTCTAGGCGACCCTCGGCAAAGCTGTTACGCTCGGCCCGCTTTCAGATGTTTCGGTTTGCAACGAACCGCCATCTCATATCAATAATAAACGCATCGACGCGTGAATCGAACTTCGCTGTTGCTGAAGGAGTGGGCTTCCATGATCGACCATTTTTGGAAGGATAAATACCCAGCCGGGATTACGGCGGAAATCAATCCTGACGAATTCCCCAATATCCAGGCGGTACTCAAGCAATCCTGCCAACGCTTTGCCGACAAACCGGCCTTTAGCAACCTGGGCAAGACTATCACTTATGGCGAGTTGTATGCCCTGTCGGGCGCTTTTGCGGCCTGGCTGCAGCAGCACACCGACCTCAAGCCGGGTGATCGCATTGCCGTGCAGCTGCCGAATGTCCTGCAGTACCCGGTAGCGGTGTTCGGCGCCATGCGCGCCGGCCTGATCGTGGTCAACACCAACCCGTTGTATACCGCGCGGGAAATGGAGCACCAATTCAACGACTCCGGTGCCAAGGCGCTGGTGTGCCTGGCCAACATGGCGCACCTGGCCGAAAAGGTCGTGCCCAAGACCCAGGTCAAGCACGTCATCGTCACCGAAGTGGCCGACCTGCTGCCACCGCTCAAGCGCCTGTTGATCAACAGCGTGATCAAGTACGTGAAGAAGATGGTGCCGGCCTATAACCTGCCCAATGCTGTCCGCTTCAACGATACGCTGGCGCAGGGCAAGGGCCAGCCGGTCACCGAGGCCAACCCGCAAGCCAATGATGTCGCCGTGCTGCAGTACACCGGCGGCACCACCGGTGTCGCCAAGGGCGCGATGCTGACCCACCGCAACCTGGTCGCCAACATGCTGCAATGCCGCGCACTGATGGGCGCGAACCTGCAGGAAGGCTGCGAGATCCTCATCACGCCGCTGCCGCTGTACCACATCTATGCGTTTACCTTCCATTGCATGGCGATGATGCTGATCGGCAACCATAACGTGCTGATCAGCAACCCGCGTGACCTGCCAGCGATGGTCAAAGAGCTGGGCAAGTGGAAGTTCAGCGGCTTCGTAGGCCTCAACACCCTGTTCGTTGCGCTGTGCAACAACGAGGCGTTCCGTGCCTTGGACTTCTCTGCACTGAAGATCACCTTGTCCGGTGGCATGGCCCTGCAATTGAGCGTGGCCGAGCGCTGGAAGACCGTCACCGGTTGCGCCATCTGCGAAGGCTACGGCATGACCGAGACCAGCCCGGTGGCGGCGGTCAACCCGGCCGAGGCCAACCAGGTCGGCACCATCGGTATTCCGGTGCCCTCGACGTTGTGCAAGGTCATCGATGACAGTGGCAACGAACTGCCGCTGGGCGAAGTGGGCGAGCTGTGCGTCAAGGGCCCGCAGGTGATGAAGGGCTACTGGCAGCGTGAAGAGGCCACCCACGAGATTCTCGACAGCGAAGGCTGGCTGAAGACCGGTGACATCGCCTTGATCCAGCCGGACGGCTACATGCGCATCGTCGACCGCAAGAAGGACATGATCCTGGTCTCGGGCTTCAACGTGTACCCCAACGAACTGGAAGATGTGCTGGCGGGCCTGCCGGGCGTACTGCAATGCGCCGCGATCGGCGTGCCGGACGAGAAGTCGGGCGAGCTGATCAAGGTGTTCATCGTGGTCAAGCCAGGCATGACCGTGACCAAGGAGCAGGTGATGGAGCACATGCGTGCCAACGTCACGGGCTACAAGGTGCCGCGTTACATCGAGTTCCGCGATGCGTTGCCGACCACCAACGTGGGCAAGATCCTGCGTCGTGAGTTGCGTGATGAAGAAATGAAGAAGCAAGGGTTGAAGAAGATCGCCTGATCGGCCTTGCTGGCCTCATCGCCGGCAAGCCGGCTCCCACAGGCCAAGCGCAGTTTTCAAGGGCTGCGCCGCCTCTGTGGGAGCCGGCTTGCCGGCGATGAGGCCGGTACGATCAGCGCAATTTCTCAAGCATCTGGTAGTACCACATCCCCGCCGCCAACAGCGGATTCCCCAGCACGTCCCCCATCGGCACCTTGATGTGCTTGCACGCCGCGAAGGTGTCGAACTTCTCAAGCGTCCCGGTCAGCGCCTCGGCCATGATCTCGCCCATGATGTGGCTGGTGGCAATGCCATGGCCCGAATAACCCTGGCAGTACCAGACGTTGTCCGACAGCTTGCCCAACTGCGGAATGCGGTTGACCACGATGCCCATCGCGCAGCTCCACTGGAACTCGATCGGCACGCCCTTGAGCGCCGGGAAGGTGCGTTCGATGCACGGCCGCAGTTCGCCGGCGATATCCCGCGAATCCTTGCCTGAATAGTTCGCACCACCGCCGAACAGCAGGCGTTTGTCGGCGGTCAGGCGGTAGTAGTCGAGTACGAACCGGCAGTCGTACACCGCCATGTCCTGCGGGTTGATTTGTTCGGCCAGTTCACCCAGCGGTGCGGTGGTGACGATGCCGCCCATGGCGGGGAATATCTTGCCCTTGAGTTGGCGTTTTTCCAGCTTGTGGTACACGTCGCCGGCCAGCATCACCTGGCGCGCCTCGACACGGCCATGGGCGGTGACCACCGCTGGGCGCGGGCCATGAATGATGTCCAGCACTTCGGAGTTTTCGAAGATCAGTGCGCCCAGCGCATGGGCGGCACGCGCCTCGCCCAGGCACAGGTTCAGCGGGTGCAGGTGCAGGTTGCGCAGGTTCTTCAGCGCGCCCAGGTACAGCGGGCTCTGCAGGTGTTCGGCAACGGCGCTGCGGTCGAGCATCTGCACCTGTGCGCCCATGCCGCGGCGCTGCGCTTGGGCTTCGAAGTCGCGCAGTTCGTCCAGGTGCGAGGGCTTCATCGCCGCGTGCAAGTGGCCACGCTTGAGGTCGCAGTCGATGCCATAGCGCTCGACCCGCTGCTCGATGATCTGGTGCCCGCGCCAGCGCAGGTGCCAGATGAAATCGTCCACCTCGCTGCCCAGGCGGTTGCGCATCTGTGTACGCATGGCTTCATCGCCAGACAGGCTGCCCGTGACCTGCCCACCATTGCGGCCGCTGGCACCCCAACCGATGCGGTTGGTTTCGACGATCGCCACTTTGAGGCCGCGTTCGGCCAGTTCCACCGCAGTGGCCACGCCGGTGAAACCACCACCGATGATGGCCACGTCGACGTGCACGGTGCCCTTGAGTTGCGGGTACTGGGTGTGGTCGTTGAGGGTGGCGCTGTAGTAGGACGGCGCACGCTGGGCCGGGCCGTTGTTCACTGCTGCGTTCATGGGTGTTCCTTGTTCTGAATGGGGTGGGGCTCAGGCCTGGTGCAGGTACCAGCGCCAGTCCTGTTCGCTGACTTCGGCCATGAACTGGCGGTACTCGGCGCGTTTGACCTTTAGATAAACCCCGAGGAAGTCGCCGCCGAGCGCTTCGCGCGCCCACTCCGAACGCTCCAGGGCATCGAGCACGGTCAGCCAGTCGGTGGGCAGGTGCTCGGTGGCCTGGGCGTAACCATTGCCTTCAACCGGTGCGCCCGGGTCGAGCTGTTCACGGATGCCACGATGGCTTGCCGCGAGAATGGCCGCAGCGGCCAGATAAGGGTTGGCGTCGGCGCCACAGATGCGATGCTCGACATGCCGGCTGTTGGCCGGGCCACCGGGCACGCGCAGGCTGACGGTGCGGTTGTCGACGCCCCAGGTGGGCGCCAGCGGTGCATAGCTGTTGGCCTGGAAGCGGCGGAACGAGTTGGCGTTGGGGCAGAACAGCAGCAGCGAGTCGTGCAGGTGGCGCAGCATGCCCGCCACCGCTTGGCGCAGCAGCGGGGTGCCGGCCTTGTCTTCGCTGGCGAACAGGTTGTTGCCGGCGCTGTCGGCCAGGCTCAGGTGCATGTGCATGCCGGTGCCGGCCAGGTCGGCGAAGAGCTTGGCCATGAAGCACGCCTGCATGCCATGGGCATGCGCGACACCTTTGACCAGGCGTTTGTAGCGCACGGCCTGGTCCATGGCTTGCAGTGCATCGCCATGCTCCAGGGTGATTTCCACCTGGCCGGGGGCGTATTCGGAAATGGCCGTGCGCGCCGGGATACCTTGGGCTTTGCAGGCAGCATAAAGGTCGGCAAGGAACGGTTCGATTTGTTCCAGCTCACGCAAGCCATAGACCTGCGTACTGCGCGGGCGGCCGCCGTCGTTGTCCAGCGCCGGTTGCGGGCGGCCCTGGGCATCGCGTTTCTGGTCAAGCAGGTAGAACTCCAGCTCGCAGGCCATCACCGGGTAGTAGCCGTCGGCGTTGAGCGCTTCGATGGTGCGCAGCAGCACATGGCGCGGGTCGGCGACGCTGGCAGGCAGGCCTTCGCTGGGGTGCATGCTGACCTGCACGGCGGCGGTCGGTATACGGCGCCAGGGCAGGCGCACCAGGCTGCCTTCCAGCGGATAGGCGCGGCAGTCGATGTCGCCGACGTCCCACACCAGGCCGGAGTTTTCCACGTCATCGCCGTTCAGGGTCAGGCCCAGGATGGTGCTGGGTAGCGGGCGGCCGCTCTGGTATACGGCCAACAGCTCGTCGCGGTGCAGCAACTTGCCGCGCGGCACGCCGTTGGCGTCGAGGATGAACAGTTCGAACAGCTCGATATCAGGGTTTTCGGCAAGGAAACGGCTGGCGTGCTCTACAGGTGCAAAGTGCATGATGGGTTCGCTCGTGGGCGCACAGGACCGCCGCGCAGGGGCGGTCCAGCTGAGTCAATCGGCCTGATGGCGGCCGGGTCTGGTCAGTGAAGCGTGAGCGAAGTATCCGGTGGGCGGGCGTGACGGCAGTGCCACAGGGCCCAGAAGGCGAGGATCACATGCACCAGCGGATTCTCGCCGGCGCGGGTCCGGGCCTTCGCGAGCGAAGGGCGGGGAAGCGGCGGGGCGATGGGCTGGTCGGGGGTCATCCCTGGATACTCACATGCGGCGTAAGGTTGATTAAAGCAGTGAATGGCAACCTTTACATCGGGCTTCACTAAACATATGTGCGGTCTGCACCGGCCCTATCGCCGGCAAGCCGGCTCCCACAGGTACCCCACAACGTTCAGGTCCTGTGGGAGCCGGCTTGCCGGCGATAGGGCCAGTTCAGACAGCAAAGAACCCTCGAATCTGCGACAATCGCGCCCTCAAGAATGCCGATCATGAAAAAGCAGGCTCACCTGCATCACTAAAAAGCCCCATGACTGACCACGCTATCGACAAACTGCTGCAAAACCTCGACCACGCCATGATCGCCGACCGCCATCGCCTGCGCCGGCAACTGCACGAGCTGCGCAAGCGCCCCGACGAGGCCAAGCTGGCGCAGTGGGTGGAGAAGGTCCAGGCGTCCTGCGCCCAGGTTACCGCGCGCCAGGAAAGCGTGCCGCGCATCCGCTACGACGACAGCCTGCCGATCGCCGCCAAGCGCGACGAGATCAAGAAGGCGTTGGCGGAAAACCAGGTGTTGGTGATCGCCGGCGAAACCGGTTCGGGCAAGACTACCCAGTTGCCCAAGATCTGCCTGGAACTGGGCCGCGGCAGCCATGGCCTGATCGCCCACACCCAACCGCGCCGGATCGCCGCTCGCAGTGTGGCCGCGCGGGTTGCCGAAGAGCTGGGCACGCCGTTGGGCGGGCTGGTCGGTTACCAGGTGCGGTTCGAGGACCAGAGCGATGCCAATACCCTGGTCAAGCTGATGACCGATGGCATCCTGCTGGCCGAAACCCAGCACGATCGTTTTCTCGAGCGTTACGACACGATCATCGTCGACGAGGCCCACGAGCGCAGCCTGAACATCGACTTCCTGCTCGGCTACCTCAAGACCCTGCTGCACCGCCGCCCGGACCTGAAGCTGATCATCACCTCGGCGACCATTGATCTGGAGCGTTTTTCCCAGCATTTCGATGGCGCGCCGATCATCGAAGTGTCCGGCCGCACCTACCCGGTGGACACCTGGTACCGCCCGCTGACCAGCGAGCAGGACGAAGAGGGCAACCAGCTCGAGGAAGACCTCACCGTTGACCAGGCCATCCTCGCCACCCTCGACGAAATCGCCCACCACGAGCGCAGCGAGGGCAAGGGCCCTGGCGATGTGCTGGTGTTCCTGCCGGGTGAGCGTGAAATTCGCGACGCAGCGGAGATTCTGCGCAAGGCCCAGCTGCGCCATACCGAGATTCTGCCGCTGTACGCGCGCTTGTCGCCGGCCGAGCAGCAGCGCATCTTCCAGTCGCACACCGGGCGCCGTGTGGTGCTGGCCACCAACGTGGCGGAAACATCCCTGACCGTGCCGGGCATCCGCTACGTGATCGACACCGGTACCGCGCGCATCAGCCGCTACAGTTACCGGGCGAAGGTCCAGCGCCTGCCGATCGAAGCCGTTTCCCAGGCCAGCGCCAACCAGCGCAAAGGCCGCTGCGGCCGGGTCGAGCCCGGTATCTGCGTCCGCTTGTACAGCGAAGAGGACTTCAACGGCCGGCCGGCGTTCACCGACCCCGAGATCCTGCGCACCAACCTGGCGGCGGTGATCCTGCAGATGCTCCACCTGCGCCTGGGCGCCATCGATGCCTTCCCGTTCATCGAGCCGCCAGATGGCAAGGCCATCAGCGACGGTTTCAACCTGCTGCAGGAGCTGTCGGCGGTCAACCGCGAGAACCAGCTGACACCCTTGGGCCGCCAATTGGCGCGCTTGCCGATCGACCCACGCTTGGGCCGCATGCTGCTCGAGGGCGCCCGCCTGGGCAGCCTGCAGGAAGTGCTGATCGTCACCAGTGCGCTGTCGGTGCAGGACCCGCGCGAGCGTCCGCCGGAGCGCCAGCAGGCCGCGGACCAGGCGCATGCCCAGTGGAAGGACGTCGATTCCGACTTCGCCGCGCTGGTCAACCTGTGGCGTGGTTTCGAGGAGCAGCGCCAGGCCCTGACCGCCAACCCGCTGCGCAACTGGTGCCGCAAGCAATTCCTGAATTACCTGCGCCTGCGCGAATGGCGCGACGCGCATCGCCAGCTGGCGCTGATCTGCCGCGACTTGCAGCTGGCGGTGAACAAGGAACCGTCTGACTACCAGAAGCTGCACAAGGCCATCCTCAGCGGCCTGCTCAGCCAGATCGGCCACAAGACCGAGGAGGGCGACTACCAGGGAGCCCGCCAGCGGCGCTTCTGGGTGCACCCGTCTTCGGGCCTCGGCCGCAAGCGCCCGCAGTGGGTGATGGCCGCCGAACTGGTCGAGACCACCAAGCTGTATGCGCGCATGGTCGCCAAGATCGAGCCCGACTGGATCGAGCCGCTGGCAACCCACCTGGTCAAGAAGAACCATTTCGAACCGCACTGGGAGAAGAAGCGCGGGCAGGTGGTGGCCTTCGAGCAGATCACCCTTTACGGCCTGATACTGGTCGGCCGCCGCCCGGTGCATTACGGTCCGATCGACCCGGTCACGTCGCGTGAACTGTTCATCCGCGAAGGGCTCGTCGGGGGCCAGATCCAGTCGCGCGCCAAGTGCCTGGCCGCCAACAAGCGCCTGCTCGAAGAGCTCGACGAACTGGAAGCCAAGGCGCGTCGGCGCGACATTCTGGCCGACGAAGAAACCCTTTACGGCTTCTACGAAGCGCGGCTGCCGGCCGAGATCCACCAGACCGCAACCTTCGACAGCTGGTACCGCATGGGCAGCCAGAAGGACAGCAGCCTGCTGATCATGCGCGAGGAAGATGTGCTGGCCCGCGAAGCCAGCGAAGTCACGGCGGCGCAATACCCGGACAGCCTGCAGTTGGGCGAGCTGCGCCTGCCGCTGAGCTACCACTTCGAGCCGGGCCATCCGCGTGACGGCGTCACGGTGCGGGTGCCGGCGCCGCTGTTGCCAAGCCTGCCGGGCGAGCGCCTGGAGTGGCTGGTGCCAGGCTTGATCGAAGCCAAGTGCGTGGCCCTGGTGCGCAACCTGCCCAAGGCCCTGCGCAAAAACTTCGTGCCGGTGCCGGACTTCGTCAAGGCGTCGCTGGCACGCATGTCCTTCGGCCAGGGCGCGCTGCCCCAAGCCCTGGGCCAGGAGCTGTTGCGCATGACCGGTGCACGCGTGCCCGACGAGGCCTGGGCGGAATCGGTCGGCCTGGTCGAAGGCCATTTGCGCATGAACATCGAAGTGGTCGACGGTGACGGCAAGTTCCTCGGCGAAGGCCGCGACCTCGCCGAGCTGACCGCGCGTTTCGCCGCCGCCAGCCAGGCGGCGCTGGCGGTGCCGCGCAACGACAAGGCTGAGCAGCCGGTGCAGGCCAAGGCCTTCACCGAAGTCAAGCAGACCGCCCAGCAGAAGATTGCCGGCCTGTCGATGACCGTCTACCCGGCGCTGGTGGAGCAGAGCGGCAGCGTGCACGAAGGGCGGTTCTCGACCCAGGCCGAAGCCGAGTTCCAGCACCGCCGCGCCTTGCAGCGCCTGCTGCTGCAGCAGTTGGCGGAACCGGCCAAATTCCTCCGTGGCAAGCTGCCGGGTCTGACCGAGCTGGGCTTGCTGTACCGCGAACTGGGCCGTGTCGAGGCGCTGGTCGAGGACATCCTGCTGGCCAGCCTGGACAGCTGCATCCTCGAAGGCGAAGCCACGCTGCCGCGTGATGGCGCCGCCTTGGCCGGCCTGGCCGAGCGCAAGCGCGGTAGCTGGGCCGAGCATGCCGAGCGCCTGGCCCGCCAGACGCTGGAAGTGCTGAAGCTGTGGCACGGCCTGCAGAAGCGCTTCAAGGGCAAGATCGACCTGAGCCAGGCGGTGGCGCTCAACGACATCAAGCAACAGTTGGCCAACCTGGTGTATCCGGGCTTCGTGCGCGAAACGCCCGCAGCCTGGTTCAAGGAGTTGCCGCGCTACTTGAAAGCGGTGGAACTACGCCTCGAGAAGCTGGGCAGCCAGGTGCAGAAGGACCGGGTGTGGAGCGCTGAGTTGAGCAACCTCTGGGCCCAGTACAAGGCCCGTGCCGACAAGCATGCCCAGGAGGGCAAGCGTGACGAGCAGCTGGCCTTGTACCGCTGGTTGCTGGAGGAATATCGGGTGTCGCTGTTTGCTCAGCAGTTGGGCACGAAAGTGCCGATTTCTGACAAGCGTCTCAGCAAACAGTGGTCTCAGGTGGAAGCCTAAACCCCAGAAGATGTGGCAATATTGATCCTATTTGGGGCTGGCCATACAGCCCCTGTGGGAGCGGGTTTACCCGCGAACGAGGGCCGCGCCCTCGCCCTTGATCTGGCACTAAAGTGCCATTACGCATTTTCCAGCCAGCGCCCCGTGGCGATGGCCTTTGACCAGAGGAACGACCGTGCATAACGTCGTGATCAGCGGCACCGGCCTGTATACCCCGGCCCAGAGCATTTCCAACGAAGAACTGGTGGCGTCCTTCAACGCCTGGGCGCAGCAGTTCAACCTCGACAATGCCGCTGCCATCGAGCGTGGCGAGCTCGAGGCAGCGCCAATGTCCGACGCTGCGTTCATCGAAAAGGCCTCGGGCATCAAGAGCCGCTTCGTCATGGACAAGGCCGGCATCCTCGACCCGCAGCGCATGAAGCCGCGCCTGCCGGAGCGCTCCAACGACGAGCAGTCGATCCTCTGCGAGATGGGCGTTGCCGCCGCGCGCCAGGCTCTGGAACGCGCCGGCCGCACGGCCGCCGATGTCGACGGGGTGATCGTCGCCTGCTCCAACCTGCAGCGCCCGTACCCGGCCATTGCCATCGAAGTGCAGCAGGCGCTAGGTATTCAGGGCTTCGCCTTCGACATGAACGTTGCCTGTTCGTCGGCCACGTTCGGCATCCAGACTGCCGCCAACAGCGTGCAGCTGGGTCAGGCCCGCGCACTGCTGGTGGTCAGCCCGGAAATCTGCACCGGGCACCTGAACTTCCGTGACCGCGACAGCCACTTCATCTTCGGTGATGCCGCCACCGCGGTACTGGTGGAGCGGGCCGACCTGGCCACCTCGGCGCACCAGTTCGACATCCTCGGCACCAAGCTGCAGACCGTATTCTCCAACAACATCCGCAACAACTTCGGCTTCCTCAACCGCGCGGCGGAAGAGGGCGCTGGCGCCCGCGACAAGCTGTTCGTGCAGGAAGGCCGCAAGGTGTTCAAGGAAGTCTGCCCGATGGTCGCGGAACTGATCGGCAAGCACCTGGGCGAGAACGACCTGCAGCCGTCCGACGTGAAACGCTTCTGGTTGCACCAGGCCAACCTGAGCATGAACCACCTGATCGTCAAGAAGCTGCTGGGGCGTGAAGTGGCCGAGGAAGATGCACCGGTGATTCTCGACCGCTATGCCAACACCAGTTCGGCGGGGTCGGTGATTGCCTTCCACTTGTATCAGGATGACCTGGCCACGGGCTCGCTGGGCGTGTTGAGCTCGTTTGGGGCGGGGTATTCGATTGGTAGCGTGATTCTGCGTAAACGCTGACCTGTCGCGTCGGCCCCATCGCCGGCAAGCCGGCTCCCACAGGGACCCCACACAGCTGGAGCATCGTGGGGCCCCTGTGGGAGCCGGCTTGCCGGCGATGGGGCCGACGCATTTCTTGCAGACAAAAAAAGGCAGGAAACGCCGGATGGGGTCGGCATTTCCCGCCTCGATTGAAGCAAAGGCGTTGCAGCTTAGAACTTGGCCTCCAGGTCCACCTGCAAGGTGTCGACATCCGCATTGCTGTTCGGCAGCTGTGACAGGTCGGTCTTGGCCATCAGGTAAGCAGCACCCAGCGAGAAGTTCTTGTCGATTTCGTAACCGACCTTGAACTTGTGACCACGCGAGCCGGTGAAGCCGTTGCCGAAGTCGGAGTCGGTGAACAGGCTGACCACGGCGTTACGCTGCACATCGCGGTAGTTGTAATCCAGGCTCCAGGCGCCAACCTTGGTCTTCAGACCGGCCAGCCAAGCCTGGTCTTCGCCATCGGTGCTCTCGGTGTTCTTCACGTATTGGCCGTAGGCCGACAGTGGGATGGCGAAGCCGGTGAAGTCGAGCTGGCCGAAGCCTTCCACCAGGTTGAACTCGTTGGTGGTGTTGCCGAACGACTGCAGGATGGCCGCTTCCTTGTCGTTGTCGTAGCCGTAGATGCTCGCACCCACGGTGACCTTCAACGCATCGACTGGCGCGAACTTGGTGCCCAACTGCGCGTGGTAGACCTGGGCGTCATGCTTGTACTGCACGCCGTCGCCGTCCACGTTGTCCTTGAGGGTGTACTGGCCAGCGCTGGCAAATACCTCGGCGCCGCCCAGGTCAGCCTTGTAGGTGGCTGCCACGCCTTCCGGGTTGATGTCGCTGTCCCAGATGATGTCGCCCATGTTCACCCAAGGCTGCTGCATCTTGCCGCCGATCAGGTGCAGGTTCGGGATAGCCGTCGGGTGCCAGTCCAGGTAGGCCAGGTCAACCCACAGCGATTTCTTGTCGAAATAGTTGTCGAAGCTCTGGTTGGTGGAGCGGCGGTCGGCGCTGCTGCCGGTGGCGATACGCACGCCAGCGTCGACTTGCGGGTTGATCTCGCTGTAGAAACCGACGCGGGCACGCACGCGCTGACGGTCCTGGTTGCCGCTGCTGCTGTTTGGGTCGTCGACGTTGACGTCTTCGTAGCGCAGGCGCACATCGCCCTTGATCTGGGTCTTGGCGGCCCATGCCACTTTCTGTTCAAAGGAGCTCATACGTTCGGACTGAGCTTTCTGGTCGGCCTTTTCCTTGGTTTCTTTTGCCAGGTCGCCCTGCAGTTCGTTGTACTGCGCCTGGTTGATCGAGCCGTTGGCGCGGAGCATTTCGAGCAGCTTGGCGTCGACAGCAGCACTGGCCGGAGTACTCAGAGCCAGCATCATGCCGGTGAGGCTCACTCCGGTAAGTGTAGAAACAAGACGCATAAGGTTCTCCCTACTGAAAAAAATTGGGGAGGCTCAGCGCCCGCCCCGTGTTGGCATGTCTTCGGAAAGGGCCTGAATAGACAGGTTCTGGGGTTCCGGAAAACAGGCGCAAGTATTGCGGGGGGCAATGACAGATTAATGTCTAATTAGTGGCACTGCGGTTAAGTAATTGAGAATAAAAGGATCAGCCAGGCATTCGTCATTTGAGTGGGCGGCTGTTATTCCTGATACTGGTGCCTTCAGCATGCGAGTCGAAACCGTGACCAGCCTCTACAGCCTTGCCCATCTGCGTGACCTGCCCGCGGCGACCTGGGACGCCCTGGTGCCTGCCGGCCAGCCCTTCCTGCGCCACGCGTTCCTGAGCGCCATGGAAGACAGCGGCAGTGTTGCACCGGCCAATGGCTGGGCCGCCGAGCACCTGGTGCTGGAGCGTGACGGGCAAGTGCGGGCGCTGTTGCCGGCGTACCGCAAGTGGCATTCGTACGGTGAGTATGTGTTCGACCATGGCTGGGCCGATGCCTGCGAACGCGCGGGTATCGCCTATTACCCCAAGCTGCTCGGCGCCGTGCCGTTCAGCCCGGTCAGTGGCCCGCGGCTGCTCGCGGCCGACCCGGCCGACGGCTTGCTCGTGCTCCAGGCCCTGCCCGAGTACCTGAGGAAGGCCGGGCTTTCCGGGGCGCACATCAACTTCACCGACCAAGGCCTGGATACCCAGCTTGCCGGCCTGCCCGGCTGGATGGAGCGCCTGGGCTGCCAGTACCACTGGCGCAACCGAAACTACCGGGACTTCCAGGACTTTCTCGACAGCCTGAGTTCACGCAAGCGCAAGCAGATGCGCAAGGAGCGTGAACAGGTGGCAGGGCAGGGCATCGATTTTCGCTGGTACCGCGGCGATGAGCTGGACGAGGCTCAATGGGATTTTGTCTACCTGTGTTATGCCAACACCTATGCCGTACGCAGACGCTCGCCGTACCTGACCCGCGAATTCTTCAGCCTGCTGGCCGAGCGCATGCCCGAGGCGCTGCGGGTGGTCATGGCCCGTCAGGGTGGGCGCGATGTTGCCATGGCCCTTAGCCTGGTGGGTGGCGACAGCCTGTTCGGCCGGTATTGGGGCTGCCTGGACGAGTTTGACCGGCTGCACTTCGAAACCTGTTTCTACCAAGGCATGGACTTTGCCATCGCCGAAGGGCTGCAGCGTTTCGATGCCGGGGCGCAGGGCGAGCATAAGCTGATTCG
>Ga0213823_1000535_pt1 | contig 30487 bp, 30 predicted proteins | sample MC6MC0907MG_FD_179887 | JGI IMG/M metagenome (GOLD analysis project Ga0213823, IMG submission 179887) | Enriched soil aggregate microbial communities from Iowa State University, Ames, United States - MC6-MC0907-MG | ecosystem: Environmental > Terrestrial > Soil > Unclassified | place: USA: Iowa...
AATGACAGGTGAAGGAATACTGCACCTAGGAAGAATAACCAGAACCCTAATGAGTTAAGGAACGGGAATGCAACGTCACGCGCACCAATTTGTAATGGTACAAGCATGTTCATAAATGCGAATAGTAGTGGCGTAGCAGCTAGGAATAACATTGTTGTTCCATGCATTGTTAATAATTCATTGAAAAAACCAGCTGATACGAAATCATTATTTGGTTTCATTAATTGAATACGCATTAATAATGCTTCAAAACCAGCGATAGCGAAGAACAATGTACCGGCTAATAAATACATCACTGCTAACTTTTTATGGTCAACAGTAGTGATGTAATCCCAGACAGCTGCTCCAAAGCCCTTTTTCTGTGTGTATGAGCTCACAACTTTTACCTCCCTCAAAATTTGTTACATAGAACGAAAATTATTTTTCTACTGATAAGCCCATGATGTAAGTTGCAAGAGCTTCAATTTCTTCATCAGATAAATTACCGTAGATAGGCGCAGTGCCATCAGCATTCATCATTAAGTTACCTGGTTTAAATTCCTCAGGGTTTTTAATCCAAGCTTTTAAGCTTTCTTCATTATGCTCTAAGAAACCAGCAACACGGTTACGGTCACCAAACGTAGTTAAGTTTGGACCTGGTGTACCGCCTGCTCCTGAACCAGAGATAGCATGACAGCCTAAGCAGCTATTTGCAAAAGTTGCTTCACCAAGATCTGTTGAAGCTTTGTCAGCAGTTTGTCCTTCAGTTGCTTTCATTGCATCAACCCATGCATCAAATGCGTCTGGGCTTAATGTTTTTACTTTAAAGTCCATTAATGCATGTGAAGGTCCACATAATTCAGCACATTTTCCATAAAATACGCCATCTTTAAGATCTTTTGATTCTTTATCGAATACTAAGTAGAATTTGTTTAAGTTTTCCACGTTTGTATCCATTTTACCGCCTACAGCAGGAATCCAGAATGAGTGCTTAACATCGGCAGCTTTTAAATTAAAGTAAACTTTTTCACCTGTTGGTACCACTAACTCTTGAGCCGTTACGATACCTTGGTTAGGATATTCGAATTCCCACCAGTATAATTTTGCCGTTACATTGATTGTTAGGGCTGTTTTGTTCCCTTCTTCATCTACCTCATCCATTGCAGCAACATCTGCAAATTTATAAGTAGTTGTAACAACTGGTACAGCGATAATTAATAATAAAATAATCGGAATAACTGTCCAAATCACTTCTAAAGTATGACTACCCTCTACTTGCTTAGGGATAACATTTTCACCTACGCGTGCACGACGGTATTTTAGGAATGCAAGTAAATAGATAACAGATACTATTACTACTACTAGCGTCATAATTACAGTAGTTAACAGTAATAAATTTAATTGTTGTTTACCTACTTCTCCAGATGGTTTTAGTGTTGAAAGATAATCTTCACCACAACCTGAAAGGAAAACCATCATCACTGCTAGAAGTGAAAAAAGACGCCATTTTTTAAGCCCTTTCATCATAGCTTAATTAAACCCCTCTTTCTTTGTTGTATTTTCATGTGTACCTAGGACATCAGTTCTGTCTATATGAATTCTTATAAAAAGAAAGAATCCCTAACTTTAGCTAAACACCGCAAATATTATGATGGCTACAAATAGTATGGTCATATGATTCAACGAATAAATAAACATTTTATTTGCCCATTTCATATCATCTTTTGTTGTAAAGCCTTTCAGAGCTAGTATTAACCAACCCAAGTTCAATGCAGTAGCAAGAGTTAAAAAGCCAATTCCAAGCTCTGTTAAAAGGAAAGGTAACGGTAATAATAAAAGAATCCAGAATAACATTGAGTACTTTGTACGTTTAAATCCCTTTACAACAGGTAGCATTGGTATTTTAGCTGCACGATATTCCTCAGTCCGTTTCATTGCAAGCGCATAGAAATGTGGTGGTTGCCATGCAAACATGATAAGGAATAAGGCTAGTGCTCCTGGACCTAAGGCAGGCTCAATCGCTGCGAATCCAATAACAGGAGGAATAGCCCCCGAAATACTACCTACAACCGTGTTACTAACATGCTTCCTCTTTGACCACATTGAATACAGAACGACATAAGCAAATATTCCTACTAGTCCCCACATGCCGGCTGCAAACGATGCCGCAAATAACAAAATTTCACCTACAATTAAAAATGAGAGGGCAATGGTCAACACAAAGTTTGGCTTAAATCTGCCTGTCACTGTCGGTCTTGCCTTAGTTCTTTTCATGATGGGATCTATATCCTGATCAATGAAGTTATTCATTGCACCTGAGCCACCAATGATTAATGCCGCACCCAGCATGGTGTAAAATATGACATCAAGCTCTTGCAAGAAATGTCTACTAGTAAACTGAAAAGCCAGCCACATCCCTGTAAACGTTGTGACAAGATTCGAGTTAACGATTCCAATTTTTATTAGTGCTAAGAAATCTTTTACAACAGATGTTGTTTCTGGACCAGGATTTCTAGTAGCCGCCAGTGTACGACCGTTTGACATAATACCTCTCCTTTCATTTTTGTAAGCATATTCCGCTAACAATAACTATAGCGAAATTTGCGATTGATTTCTAGACATTAAGTGAAATTTAGATGAAGTTGTAAAAATTAGTTTTGTCTAGAAATATAATTAAAAACAACATATCTATAGTAAAACATTTTCTAAAATGAATTGTGAAGGTTAAAGCACGAAATTATGAACAATTTGTGAAATGGAATCGACATCTAGTAGTCCCTTCTCTTTACAAGTTGTTTTTTATACGTATTTTCGATATTATCTAGTAGCAGAAACATTACGTTCTTGTAATGTTGATAGATAAAGTAGGTGACTCATTTTATGCAACACAACAGGTATTTGAAGTGGTTTGCTGTTGCCGCTACAGTAGGGATGCTCCTTATATTACTAGGTGGGGCTCTCGTTACCAAAACAGATAGTGGCCTAGGCTGTGGTCGAAACTGGCCTGATTGTAATGGATCTCTTATTCCAAAGGAGATTACACCAGAAGTCCTTATTGAATTCTCACATCGTCTCGTAACAGGAGTTGTATCTATCTCAATTCTTGTGTTAACTGTTTGGACATGGCGTAAGCTCGGACATATTCGCGAAGTAAAACTATTAGGTTTCTTAGCAATGTTTTTCTTAATTGCGCAAGCTCTTATTGGAGCAGCTCAAGTATTATGGGGGCAAGGTGATTTCATCTTAGCACTTCATTTTGGGATATCTCTGATTTCCTTTGCCGCGGTTCTTCTTCTCTCTATGATTGTATTTGAAGTCGATCGGAAATTTGATGCCGATAACGTATTTATCGGTAAAAAGTTACGTTGGCATACAATTGCTGTCACAATTTATTCTTATTTAGTCGTTTATACTGGGGCGCTAGTTCGACATACAGATTCGAGCTTAATTTGTCCCGATTGGCCATTTTGCTATAATGAAACACCTTTGGCACCCCCGAATAATATGTATGAATGGGTGCAAATGGGACATCGATTAGCTGTTCTTATTATTTTCATTTGGATAGCATACATAACTTGGCACGCTGTAAAGGAATATAAACATCAACGTGTTATATACTATGGATGGATAATTGCCTTTACTATAGTAGTTTTACAAGTTATTGCAGGTATGTTAGTAGTCCTTACTAAACTGAATTTAACGGTAGCTTTACTGCATTCATTATTTATTTCCCTTTTATTCGGTTTATTATGCTATATGATCATGCTAGTTGCTCGAAGTAATTATAATGAGAAAAAGAAATAGCCCAGAAATAGCCCATTAAAAAAGATTCGCCACCAAAGATGTGTCGAATCTTTTTTCTATGACTATTTTTGTTTCTTCATAGCTTCAGTCCCTATAATTCCAACAATTAAAATAATCATGGATACCAGTGCATAATCTTTAAAAAATGTTGTAAAAGGAATGTCGAAATATCGACAAATTAGCGTTACGAGACGGCCTCCTAATAAAATTAAACCAATGACTAACATCCAGTTAAATAGCGCTCTAAGCATTTTTTGGCCCCTCTACTTTCATTGCTGTCCATATAATATTTGTTACTTCGAGACTGTAATCCTCTGCCGCAATAGCAAGCGGTCCCCCTATAAGCATATATTCACCAATCGCTCCTTGAATTACTTTTGCCATTACATTGACAGAGCGAACACTAAATGTCCCCTGTTTTTTACCATCTTCCAAAATATTACATAACACCGTCAATAGTGGGTCTTCCTCTTCATCTGGCAGTTTATAGTAAGGGGTGTCATGCGCAGTCCGAGTGTTGAAGACAATTTCTAATAATGCTGCATTTTCTTTTGGGTGTGTCGCTTGATAAGCAATGCTTGCCTCTATGAAGTTTGCTAATTGTGTGACAGGGTCACTGGCAGTATATGTTTTTGTCAAAATGAAAGTTGTGGATTGCTCAATTAGTGCTTGCAGACTTTGGTTGATTAAATCTTGTCGATCTACAAAGTGATAAGAAATTAATGCTGTGCTAATAGAAGCACGTTTAGCGATTTGTGCTAAACTTGCCTTTACATAGCCTATATCATCAAGTGTCGCTATCGTAGCTTCAATAATTTGCTGCTTTCTTGCTTCCTGAATAAAGGTATTTTTATTGTTATCCATAGAATTCTCCTGATTGATTGAATAAACATTTTCCTGATTAAGTAATCAGATTTTATATGATTTATCGCTTAAACACAATAAAAAAGGTTATGTAGATACTAATAAAAGCATCTAATAACCTTTTTTTCATGACTATTTATTCAATTTCAATTAATAGATCCCCTGTTGAAATGGCATCTCCTGCACTTGCATATACCTCTTTTACAATGCCGTCTTTAGGTGCTTGGACAGTTGTTTCCATTTTCATAGCTTCTGTAATTAACAGGTGATCACCACGTTTAACAGGACTACCTTTAGAAACAACAACTTTCAACACAGTACCTGGCATTGTAGCACCGATTTGGTTTGGATTGCTTGGATCGGCTTTTAATGCTAAATTGCCATCAACCTCAACAGTCATATCTTGAATCACCAATTCACGCGATTGACCATTAAGCTCAAAGTAAAGGACACGTGTTCCATTGTGTTGTGGTTCCCCGATTGAAACGAGTTTAATAATCAATGTTTTACCTTTTTCAATTTCGACCTCAATAATTTCACCAAGCTTTAAGCCATATAAGAATGTCGGTGTGTCAAGAACTGAAATATTGCCAAAGGATTCTGCTGTTTTCGCATATTCCTCAAAGACTTTTGGATAAAGTGCATAAGCCAGTACATCTTTTTTCGTAACTGGGCGATTTAACTTTTCCTCTAGCACAGCCTCTAATTGATCAAATTGAATAGGCTCTAATAATTCTCCTGGACGAACTGTAATTGCTTCTCGATCTTTTAACACTACTTGTTGTAATGCCTCTGGGAAACCGCCATGTGGCTGCCCAAGATAACCTTGGAAGAATTCAATCACAGAATCTGGGAAGTCAATTGTTTTCCCTCTTGTTAAGACTGTATTTTCGTCTAGATCATTTTGCACCATAAATAAAGCCATATCACCCACTACCTTGGAGGATGGTGTAACTTTAACAATATCACCAAATAGTAGATTTACACGGGAATACATGCGTTTCACTTCTTCCCATCGATCACCAAGCCCTACAGCTTTTGCTTGTTGCTGTAAGTTACTATACTGACCACCAGGCATCTCATGTACGTAAATCTCAGAATGCGGGCTGATCATGCCACTTTCAAAATCTTTATAGTATTTACGAACATCTTCCCAGTAGTACGATAATTTTTCTAATGCATCGATATCCGCTCGTACCTCACGTTTGCCGCCCTTCATTGCATAGTACAAGGAGTTTGCACTTGGTTGAGATGTTAGACCTGCCATAGATCCAAGCGCTGTATCAATAATATCAACACCTGCTTCTATCGCTTTAGCATATAAGTAAATTCCATTGCCACTAGTATCATGTGTATGCAAGTGGATTGGCAGACTTGTCGTTTCTTTTAACTCGGAAATTAAACGGTACGCCGCTTCCGGTTTCAATAAACCAGCCATATCTTTAATCGCTAAAATATGGGCACCAGATGCTTCAAGCTCTTTCGCCATATCCTTATAGTATTGCACTGAATATTTCGCACGACTGTCATCGAGGATATCCCCCGTATAACAGATGGCTGCTTCAGCAATTTTTCCTGATTGACGCACAGCATCTATCGCTACTTCCATGCCTTTAATCCAATTTAAGCTATCGAAAATACGGAATACATCAATTCCTGATGAAGCCGATTCAGCGATAAATTCTCGGATTAGATTGTCAGGATAGTTTGTATAACCAACAGCATTAGCTCCACGCAGTAACATCTGGAATAACACATTCGGCACTTGCTCACGCAGTTTCGCTAGCCTCTCCCATGGATCTTCTTTTAAGAAGCGATATGCTACATCGAATGTTGCACCGCCCCACATTTCCAGCGAGAATAACTGATGCATCATGCGAGCTGTTGCATCTGCAATTTGATACATATCCTGTGAACGAACACGTGTTGCAAGCAGGGATTGGTGAGCATCGCGGAATGTAGTATCTGTTAGTAGTACGTCTTCCTGTGCTAAAATCCACTGCACTAAGCCATCTGCTCCCTGTGTATCTAAAATCTGCTTTGTACCTGCTGGTGGTACAATTAAAGGATCAATTTTAGGTTGGTTTGGCTGGACAAAGATAGGTTTTGACTTCTTCTCTACACCAGGGAAGCCATTTAAGGTCACATTCCCAATATAGCTTAACAGCTTTGTTCCACGGTCTTTACGCACAGGGAACTCGAAAAGCTCTGGTGTTGTATCAATAAAGCTAGTATCAAAGGCCCCTGATAAAAACTTTTCATGAGTCACCACATTATTTAAAAACGGAATATTCGTTTTAACGCCACGAATACGGAATTCTTTTAAATTACGATCCATTTTCGCAGCAGCTTCTTTAAAGTTCATACCCGAAGTAGAAATTTTCACCAACAAAGAGTCATAGTATGGTGTAACGACAGCACCCTGGAAGCCATTCCCAGCATCTAATCGCACGCCAAAACCACCACTTGAACGGTAAACCATTAACTTTCCTGTATCTGGCATAAAGTCATTTGCAGGGTCTTCTGTTGTCACACGTGCTTGAATGGCATAGCCAATCATTGGCATATCTTCTTGCTTTGGCATATGAATTTCTTCACTGTGAAGTCCATAGCCTGCTGCTACCTTAATTTGGGCATGGACGATATCAACACCTGTAATCATTTCTGTAATTGTATGTTCTACTTGAATGCGAGGGTTTACCTCGATGAAATAAAAATCGTCTCCTGCGACTAAAAATTCCACTGTCCCTGCATTTATGTACGAGACATTCTTCATTAATTTCACAGCAGCATCGCAAATACGATTTCTTAACTCTTGTGAAATCGAATGAGATGGCGCAATTTCTACCACTTTTTGATGTCGACGCTGAATTGAGCAATCACGCTCATATAAATGCACAATATTGCCATGTTTATCGCCAATAATTTGTACTTCAATGTGTTTTGGTTTTATGATTGCTTTTTCTACATATACTTCATCGGAACCAAAAGCAGCCTTTGCCTCAGATTTTGCTCTTTCATAGGAGGAAGCAAGATCCTCTGGCGTATGGACTAGACGCATCCCTCGACCACCACCGCCAAGTGCTGCCTTAATCATAACTGGATAGCCATAATTGCTAGCAAACGTCTCTACCTCTGCTAGATCGGCTACTGGGCCATCTGTACCAGGAATAACAGGAATCTCTGCCGCAATGGCTTGAGAACGTGCTTTGACCTTATCTCCAAACATATCTAAATGCTGAGAAGTTGGTCCGATAAAGACAATGCCCTCTTCCTCACAGCGACGTGCAAATTCCACGTTTTCTGATAAAAAACCATACCCTGGATGAATCGCATCAACATCTGCATCTTTTGCGATGGCAATAATACCTTCAATATCTAAATAAGCATCGATTGGTTTCTTGCCAGCTCCCACTAAATAAGCTTCATCTGCTTTAAAGCGATGAAAAGCACCACTATCTTCTCTTGAATAGATGGCAACAGTTTGGATATTCAGCTCCGTACAAGCACGGAAAATACGAATTGCAATTTCTCCTCGATTGGCTACGAGAATTTTGTTGATTGATTCCATAGGTATCCCCCTTTATGATTGTGTTTTTTTCCTCTCTACCTTTTCAAACATAGAAACATTGATCAATATTCCCATCGCTAAAGATAGAATGATTATAGATGTACCGCCATAGCTTATAAAAGGTAACGTTACACCGGTTAACGGGATTAACCCGGTTACACCCCCAAGATTAATAAATGATTGCCAGCCTATCCAGCTCGCAATACCAGCCGCAATCATGCGTGCCAATGGATCTTTTGTCCGCAATGCAATAGAAAAACCTTTATATACAATAAATCCTAAACCACCTAGGACAATTAAAACTCCCCATATTCCTAATTCCTCCATAATAATCGCCATAATAAAATCTGTTTGTGGTTCAGGTAAGTAACCTAGTTTTTGAATGGATTGACCTAGACCACGTCCCTCTAAGCCGCCTCCGCCAATGGCATAATAACTATTCACCACTTGGTGACCACTACCATCCTCATATTCAAACGGATTTAAGTAAGACAATATCCGTCCTTTTCGATTTCCTGTTAGTAGCTCTCCCTTAAATATCCATAGAATACCAAGAATAGCTGTACCAAATGCACCTAATACACCGAAAAATTTCCAAAATGTTTTAAATGGAATACCACTTGAAGCTACAACTGAAACAGCAATACCACATAGAATAATCACTGCTCCTAAGTCTGTTTCAAAGGCTACCCCAGCAACCACTAAAATCCATAGAAAAATTGGGTAAAAAATTTCAGTCGGTTGTAGCTTTTCAAACGTATATTTTTGCGCTTTTCGATAAAAAGCAGCTGCAAAATATAAAATTATAAATAGTTTCGCATACTCTGAAGGCTGAAAATTCCCTAATCCTGGAATAGCAATCCAACTTTGAGAGCCTACTTCATCTGCCCCATTCCCTGCTACTTTTACCCATGTAAATAACACAACCAATACAACAGTTAGCAATAACATAATATTCTTATTCGCATAATGTTTATATGGGAAAAATGCTGTAATGATAAAGCCAAGAAATGCCACCATTAAATTGGTCACTTGCTTTTGATAAAAATAATCAGGTGCTTGTTTTTTCTGTGCAATAGCAACCATCATACTTGAACTGTAAATCATTATTAACCCAAATAAACTTAATAATAGTACCGTAAAAAATAAGGGATAATCAAAATTTTGTGCATAGCGTTTTAAGTATTGTCTCATTGGAAAACCTCGTTCTAGTAAAAAAACTCAAAGCGCAAAGAAGCGTTTGAGTTTTTCTTTTTATTTGTCTGTATACGCGTCGTGTAGTACAGAAAGTTCCTTCTCGAGTGAATCGAGAATTTCTTTGCCTTTTTCACGTTCAATCAATCCAAGCTTCACAGCAAAGTCAATTTCACGTGATAGACCGAACATTTGTGTATCTAATACTTCCTCATATAAAGGGCATTGTGGCATTGTTAAATGATCCATTTGTACTCGAATAAGGCGAGCAATCTTATCTGCATCAGCAACTAATAGCTCCAAAGCCTTCTCTTGAAAAGAAGTTTGTGATTTCGTATCCATGAGGACGCCCCCATTATCTGATATTTCTTCGATTCTATCTTAATAAAGTTTATCTTTTAGTCGATAAAAATGCAAGTGTCTTCATTGGAAAATAGAGAATTCGAATTATATTTCTTTATTATCTCTAGGCATTAGCGTTATACTATGTCATGGATATACAAGATTTGAGGAGGATTTCTATTATGGAAACAATAATTCCTATCACAGGTGCAGTCACATACCAATTAACATTAGATCCTACTGTGTGGATTTTCGATGATCGTAAATTAGATTTAAACACTTACTTCACTACTCAAAATGTTGAGGAAGATGCTGACGTCAAATATATGCGTGAAGTAGGAGCACACTGGTCACGTGAAATTATGGAAGGAGCAACATTCCCACCTACATTAAAATCAGAAAGAAAATTTGACCGTAAAGGAATGGAGACAGGTACATTTGGTATCGAATTAAGTCATTTCTTGAAGAATGCTGAAATTAAACCAGAAGCGACAAAAATCGTCTTAACTTGCAAAGATGGCGAAGAATATCCTTTCACAATTGAAGAAGCTTATACACTTATTTTAAAATATAGCCAAGACGGTAAGCCTCTTTTAGAAGACGGTCCCATCCATGTATTACTAAGAGACGGTTCAAATATTGACAATCCTATTAAAAACGTATCAGCCATTCGCGCTGAATAGGAGGGAATGCAATGCGCGTTAAATGCGTTATTTGCGATACGATTCATAATTTAGATGATAATTTACCTTTAGCAAAAAAATTGCGAAATCGACCAATTCATACTTATATGTGCGATATTTGTCATGATCGCATTTCGGAAAATACTGTAGCACGAATGGAAACAGGAAATTTCCGTTTTTATCGTACTTCACCCCAGATGGATAAAGAATTTTAACTAAAGAACAGATTAAAAAGAGGTGCCTCTATTTTGAGACACCTCTTTTTTATACTATCCATTATTTTTAATAATCGTTTTTTCAACTAATTCTACAACTTGATACATAATGGTAGCAAAAAAGGCAATGATGAGAAGTGACATAAGGACAAGGTTAAAATTAAATACTTGGAAGCCATAGATAATTAAATAACCAAGTCCTTTTGAAGCTACTAAAAATTCCCCTACAATAACCCCTACCCATGATAAGCCAACATTCACTTTCAAGGTCGAAATGATTGTAGGAAATGAGGCTGGCAAAATGACCTCACGAAAGATTTGCCATCTTGTCGCTCCAAAGGTTTGTAAAACCTTACTATAATTCGGATCGACACCTTTAAATGCCGTATATACAACAATCGTTGTTATAATGATGGATATTAATGCACCCATAGCTATGATAGAAAAATAACCTGGGCCGAGTGCAACAATCAAAATCGGACCAAGTGCAACTTTTGGCATCGCGTTTAAAATTACTAGATAGGGATCGAGTACTTTTGATAGTAACGGGGACCACCACAAGACAACAGCTATTAATGTTCCTAATAAAGTCCCCGCTAAAAAGCCAATAACTGTCTCCATTAATGTAACACTCACATGCAATGTTAAAGAACCGTCAATGACTTTCTCAATAAATGTATGCCATACATTAGTTGGCGAGCTAAAAATTAACCGATCAATCCATTCTAATCTTGAAAGCAGCTCCCATCCACCAAAGAATAGCAGTAAAATAATAAGCTGATATATTCGAACATAGCGTTTTTCTTTTTTTAACAATTGCTGATATTGCTTAAATAATGTATTATCCAAGGCTCTCCAGCTCCTTCCAAATAGTTTGGAAAATATCTGCATAGGCTGGATGCTGTCTTACATCAAAAGGTGATAGTTCATTAAGGGCTTTAGGTATTTCAAACACTTTGTGAACTGCCCCTGGGTTTGCAGAAAATAGAACTACGCGCTCACTCATTGCGATTGCTTCACCAATATCATGTGTCACAAGAATAGCAGTCTTTTTATAAGTTTTTAATGTTTCCACCACTAAATCCTCAAGCTTTAATTTCGACTGATAATCTAACGCTGAAAATGGTTCATCTAATAATAAAATTTTAGGATTTACAGCTAAGGTACGAGCAAGGGCCACACGTTGCCGCATACCTCCTGATAATTCTCGAGGGTAATTGTTCCCCACATGCGGTAATCCTACTTCCTGTAATAACGCATTGGCCGTTACTTTATGTGTTTTATGACTTTTTTCCATTATTTTCAAGCCGATTGTGACGTTTTCTTCAATGGTCTTCCAAGGAAATAAATAGTCCTGCTGAAGCATATAGCCAATGCTTGATTGATTACTTGCTGATAGCTTTTCACCATCTATATAAACATTGCCTTCAGTGGCAGGGAATAATCCTGCAATAATTGATAATAATGTGGTTTTACCGCAGCCACTCGGCCCAATAAACGAAACAAATTCTCCTTCATGAATGGCTAAACTGATATCACGTAATACTTCCTTTGCCTGTGTACTTGAAAAATAACTATGGTGAATATTCTCCAGCTGTAAAAATTCCATATTACTCAGCAGCCTTTTTGGCAAAAGTAGTGTTCACAAGTTTTTCATACTCCACTCGTTGAGGAAGTTCACCTGCTTCCTCCATAATTGTTTGCAAGTTATCCCACTCTCCTTCATCAAGGATTGGGTCAGTAGCATAAGAGCCTTGTGCTTTATATCGCTCAATTACCGTTTCAATTATCTCTATATCTACATTTTCAAAATACGGTTGAATAATCTTTGCTACTTCAGCAGCACTCTCATTTTGCACAAAATCCTGTGCTCGTTTCAATGCATTTGTAAAGGCTTGAACAGTTGAAGCCTCATCCTTTAAATAACTACTTTTGGCCATAAAGGACGTGTAAGGAAGATTACCAGACTCCGTTCCAAACGAAGCTACAATATAACCTTTTCCTTCTTTCTCAAAGACACTCGCAGTAGGTTCAAATAATTGAACATAGTCACCAGTACCTGATGCAAAAGCAGTAGCAATGTTGGCAAAATCAATATTTTGAATGAGCGTTAAATCATTTACAGGGTCGATGCCATGTTTTTTCAGCACGAATTCACCTGCCATTTGTGGCATTCCACCTTTACGTTGCCCCAAAAACGTTGAGCCCTTCAATTGATCCCACGAAAAATTATCTATCTTATCTCTTGCCACTAAAAAGGTACCATCCGTTTGTGTTAACTGTGCAAAATTTTGAATGGGATCATTTGCACCTTGTAAAGTGACATAAATAGACGTCTCCGACCCAACTAAAGCTATATCAATTCCATCTGACAGTAACGCCGTCATCGTTTTATCGCCACCTGCAATCGTTTGTAGCTCAACAGAAAGACCCTCCTCCTCGAAGAAACCTTTCTCAAGTGCTACATATTGAGGCGCATAGAAAATCGAACGAGTTACTTCTCCTACTTTGACTTTTTCTAGCTCTGCTTTATTACATGCCGTCAAAGAAAGGAGTAACAAAGCAATGACACCTAATAATAAACCTTTTGTAAGCCAACGCATTCCCTTTCCTCCTTGATGTGTTGAAAATAAGCCTATCGACATTAACTTATTCACATAAGAAGATTTCGGTGCCTATCATTTTTTAATTTGTGTAGAGTGCGGGTGTTTTCCTCAGCTTGACTACAGGGGGAAACATACAAAAAAACAGCCTTAGCATTAAAACCGCTAAGACTGTTTATAACAGATAAAAAGTTCTTATTATAAAGTACGTAATTGTTATTGATTGGTAGCTTGTTGCTCTTCTCTTTTTTCACGCCATAGTCTTGTTTTATAGACAATTAGAATTAAGGCCGCTACAATCAGACCTTCAATCATTGGTAAGAATAGGGCGAAGAATGTAAGCATGATACAACCTAAAAATAGGAACGCATAAATAATAATATTTTGAGATAACTTTAATTTCTTGGCAAAGCCTAGTTTATAGACAATGGCAGAAAGTACAAATACAAGAAGAAATACAACATAACCTGCTATTTCATAGCTTGGTAAATTTTCATATAAAAATCTAGTGATACCAGCCATTCTCCCATAAACTCGTGTTGTTTCATCTGTACCTGTCTGTGCAGCAACTTGAATAACATTTAGTTCACCCAATAAAGCGGACTTCAGATCCAAGACTCCTCTTCCTTTCGTGGAAGCAAAAAATTATTGTTCAGCGTTTTTTAGTTTTTTCGCTATTCTTTCACGTTCATTTTTATCTAGAATTTGTTTACGAAGGCGAATAGATTCTGGAGTGATTTCTAAATACTCATCATCATTTAAGAACTCTAATGCTTCTTCTAGTGTTAATAGACGCGGCTTTTTAATAACGTTTGTTGCATCTTTTGTCGCAGAACGAACATTCGTTTTTTGCTTCATTTTTGTTATGTTTACAGTGATATCATTATCACGTGTATTTTCACCAACAATCATACCTTCATAAATTTCAGTACCTGGCTCAACAAATAGTGTACCACGGTCCTCTACTTGCATCATACCATAAGTTGTCGATTTACCAGTTTCCATTGATACAAGAACACCTTGGTGACGGCCACCAATACGGCCTGGAATATATGGTTGGTAACAATCGAATGTATGGTTAATGATACCAAAACCTTTCGTCATAGACATGAATTCTGTTGTATATCCAATTAAACCACGGGCAGGAACAAGGAATGTTAAACGTACTTGGCCATTGCCATTGTTCACCATATCCAACATTTCACCTTTACGCGTACCAATCGATTCAATAACCGAACCTACATTTTCTTCTGGAACATCAATTTGTACACGTTCAAATGGTTCACATTTTACACCATCAATTTCACGAATGATAACTTGAGGTTTTGATACTTGTAGTTCAAAGCCTTCACGGCGCATATTTTCAATAAGAATTGATAAATGTAGCTCACCACGTCCAGAAACCGTCCATGCATCTGGTGAATCTGTATCTTCTACACGTAGAGATACGTCCGTTTGAAGTTGTGAACGTAAACGCTCTTCTACTTTACGAGCAGTTACCCATTTCCCTTCACGACCTGCAAACGGTGAATTATTCACTAAGAAAGTCATTTGTAATGTTGGCTCGTCTATACGTAATGGTGTTAAAGCTTCTTGATGTTCCACCGGACATACTGTTTCCCCAACGTTGATGTCTTCCATACCTGAAACAGCAATTAAGTCACCAGCTTTTGCTGATTGGATTTCTTCACGTTTTAAACCAAAGAAACCAAATAGTTTCGTTACACGGAATTGTTTCACAGTCCCATCTAACTTCATTAAAGCAACTTGTTGTCCTACTTCAATTGTTCCGCGGAATACGCGTCCAATCCCAATACGACCAACATAATCATTGTAGTCAAGTAATGCCACTTGGAATTGTAATGGATCTGCTGAGTTGTCTACTGGTGCAGGAATTGCTTCAATTACCTTTTCAAATAGACATTGCATATTTTCTTCTTGTTTTGCTGGATCAGCATCAAGAGAAGCTGTACCGTTTACACCTGATGCATACACAACAGGGAAATCTAATTGATCATCATCAGCGCCTAGCTCGATGAATAATTCTAATACTTCATCTACTACTTCTAAAGGACGAGCTGAATCTTTATCGACTTTGTTTACAACTACAATCGGTGTTAACTTTTGTTCCAACGCTTTTTTCAGTACAAAGCGTGTTTGCGGCATACAACCCTCATACGCATCGACAACTAGTAAAACGCCATCTACCATTTTTAAAATACGTTCTACCTCACCACCGAAGTCGGCGTGTCCAGGCGTATCAAGGATGTTAATACGAGTTCCGTTATAGTTTACTGCAGTATTTTTTGCTAAAATTGTAATACCACGTTCGCGTTCAATATCATTAGAGTCCATTGCACGTTCTTCAACATGTTCGTTTGAACGGAATGTACCTGATTGTTTTAATAATTGGTCGACTAAAGTAGTTTTACCATGGTCAACGTGGGCGATAATTGCGATATTGCGAAGATCTTGACGTAAGTTTGTCATTATTCCACTCCATATTCTTTTTTCGAATGTTTAACTGTGATATTATAGCACAAGAAGGATAGAAATGTCCTTATTAGAATTTCCATCATTCTAAAAAATATATTTGATCGACAAATTTTTTATATAGGAGGCTAGGCTATGAATCGTGCAAAAATCGTAATGGCCATCTATGCATTGGCAGCTGTATTAGCAATGTGTTCTATCGGCTACTCTGTTGCAGCTAGTAATGTATTTGGTGTAATAGCTGGTATTGTGGCTACTTGTGTCATTTTCATGACAGCCTTTAAAATGAAGCGTAAACTACGTGCGCAAGGATTACTTTAAAGAACATAAAAAGGAGCTGTCTAATAAATAGACGGCTCCTTTTTATTCATATGGCACTATATATTTTTCTAATAATTCTTTATGAATAGCGGGATTAGCAATAATAAATGTATCCTGATGAAGGAAATCAAAGCCTTCACCATGTAGATTTGTAGCAACTGCTCCAACTTCCTGAGCAATGATGGTCCCTCCTGCAATATCCCATGGTGCTAAACGCATAGAGACATAGGCATCTAATTTGCCACTTACAACAAATGCAATTTCCATTGCTGCGGAGCCATAGGACCGTGTACCGCGAACTTTACGAACCATATCTATCACCTTTTCATGGTGAATATGTCGATTAGGTGCGACCCAATGTGCATTTATGCCAATGACAGACTCCTCCATTGTAACAGACTGTAGTTTACGCAATGGTGAATCATTATACCATGCCCCTTGCCCCTCGATGGCACTAAATAAATCCTCCCGCATGACATCAAATATGTAACCTAACTTTCCTACGCCATCGACAAAAATACCGATTGAAATCATAAAATGGCGATGCTGTTTAACAAAATTCATCGTTCCATCAATTGGATCAATAATCCAAACTACACCATCTAGTGATTTAACCTGTTCGCCCATTCCTTCTTCCCCTAGAATTTTGTGGGTTGGATCAAAAGCTTTAATTTGCTCAATAAAGAATAACTCCGTCTCTCGATCAATATTGGTAACGAGGTCATTTGCACCTGATTTTGTCTCAATTACTAGATTATACGAAAAAGCCTCTCGAATACGTCGCCCAGCTTCAAAAATAATATCTTTTGCAAATTTATCAATTTGTTGTAAATCCACTCATAACCCACCCTTCGAATATAAGAAAAGGCCTTTTATATTAATCGCTCTCGTATGTTTATGATGCCTTTTCCCACTACTTCACAACTTTTGCTATATAAAACCTAGTACTACCTTATGATATAATTTCTATTTTACCCTTTGTCACAATAAAAATCACCTGCTGTCGGAATATTCAGCAAGTGATTTTTTAAATGGGTATTAGATTTTGATTACGCATAGGCGTGCAAACTTTCAAGTTCCATCTGAATTTCTGCCAGACGTTTTTTACTTTTTTCAATTTCCATGTCATTTTTTTCATTCATTGCTGCAAAAAGTGAAGCTAATTCATAATCTAATTCTAATTGTAAAATGTGCTCATATTGCTTTTCAATGTCAACTTTACGTATAATTTTTACGAATGGTTTCATAAAAAACACTTCCTTTTTTTAATTTTTTTACAAAAACTTTACTCATTTGATAAAGTTCTTGTTATAAGATTTTTTCCCAAATTCAGCGTAAAATAAACCTTATAAAACGAAAGGAGTAAAATAAAATTGCCAAAAATAAAGTGGACAAACAAAGACTTTAAGGTTTTTACAATAGACGGTTTAGAACAAAGAATGGATGCTTTAAATTTACATGTACGTCCAAAATTCAATCAGCTAGGTGAAGATTTTTCTGCATTTTTCTCTAGCCAATTAGGTGAAGAATTCTTCCCGCATGTGGCTAAACATGCTCGAAGAACTGTTAACCCTCCAAAAGATAGTTGGGTTGCCTTCGCCCCTTATAAAAGAGGTTATAAATCATTGCCTCACTTTCAGATTGGTCTATGGCACACACATTTATTCATCGTCTTAGCTATTATTTATGAAGCGCCTCAAAAAAATGTTATGGCTGAGCGTTTACTAGCTCATAAATCTTTAATTGAGCAGCTTCCAGATGATTTTATCGTGTCAGGAGATCATATGTCCCCTGAGGCTGTTTCTCTCGAAGTGGCAAAAGAAGACAAGCTTGAAGAAATGCTTATTCGCCTACGAGATGTCAAAAAGGGTGAGTTTTTAATTGGCCGTCATATTCCAAAAGAACAAGCAACCAAACTAACAGCAAGCGAATTACATCAATTAACAGAAGACACATTTAACAGCTTACTTCCTCTTTACAACATTATTGTTGGAAAATAAGCTAACCTTATAAAGTTTTTTATTGATGTAGTTTATGCAATATGTCGTTTTTTAACACAAAAAAATAAAGAGTGGATGTGAGTTGATCTCACATCCACTTTTTTTAATGGCCATTTCTTGGGGTAACTTTTATAATCATCCCATCTTCGGCTTCCTTTGTTTGTTTTACAACTGGATAGCTAATGTAGCCACTCGCCTCTTCAAATTCGCGAAAAATTGATTTTTCCTCTGCTTGGGAAGGAACAATCTCTTTAAAGCGTCGATATTTAGCTAGCATAACTTCACGCTTGATGCCTTTTTCATAAGCTTTCTCAATTCCCTCAAAGAATTGAACAACATCCACAATCTCTTCTGTGGACCAATCAGTTGAAAACGGATAAGAGTATTCCATTCGACAAAACCACCTTTACGTTATTGCCCCCATTTTAACCGTATACTTTCAGCTTCTGCAACCATTCTCTTAATAAGGTCATCAACGGTTGGGATATCGTGAATCATTCCAGTCACTTGTCCAGCCCAGCCAAAGCCCTGTTCCTTATCACCATCGTAAATAAAGCGTTTATTTGCTGAACCACTTATATATTCTTTCAACGCCTCATATGTTGGTGTTTTTTCCTCAATTTCCAAAATCTTTGTAGTAAAGTCATTGCGTAATGCACGAGCCGGCGCACCAATTGAGCGCTTAATAATGGTTGTATCTGCTTCAGTACTTGCAACTAGTGCCTCTTTATAAGCCTCAGAAGCATCAACACACTCTCGTGTTGCTATAAAACGAGTGCCCATTTCAATGCCTTCAGCTCCCAATGCTTGAGCAGCCATCCAGCCGCGTCCATCACCAATTCCACCTGAAGCAATGACAGGAATACTAACACTATCAACCACCTGGGGAACAAGAACCATTGTACCGACATCATCACGCCCAAGATGACCGCCACCCTCTTGACCCACAACCATTACAGCATCTGCTCCAAGCTGTTCAGCCTTTTGAGCTTGTCTACGAGCAGCTACAAGGACTAATTTTTTTATAGCTGTGCCTGCCAGTAAATTAAATATAGGCGCTGGATTTCCCCCTGTCATTGTAACAACTGGAACTTCTTCTTCGATTGCAACGCGCACCATATCCTCATAGCCTGTACCATGCATGCCAATCGCAAAATTTACGCCAAAAGGTTTATCTGTTAATGTTCGTACCTTATGGATCTCTGCTCGTAATAATTCAGGATCTCGTAAACTCATAGCCGTTATTTGCCCTAAACCACCAGCATTCGACACAGCTGCGGCTAAATCAGCATATGCTAAATAGGCTAATCCCCCTTGAATAATTGGATATTTAACCTGTAAAAGATCCGTCACACGTGTATTCCAATTCATAGTACCTCCCCTTTCGTTCAATACTATTTTCTCGGTATCCTGAAAAAAATCCTTTTATTTTTTAGGAAAAGCCTATTTTTTCGTGTCGTTAGGTGCTATAATTCATTTGTTTTCTTAGATATTATAAAGTGAGGTGGTACCTGCGTTGTCACAATTAGAGACTCCATTGTTCGACGTATTATTAAAACATCGGAACAGACATCCCATTCAGTTCCATATTCCAGGCCATAAGAAAGGGCAAGGAATGGATCCTGCTTTCCGAGAATTCGTCGGCGACAACGTTTTATCAATTGATTTAATTAATATTGCTCCACTAGACGATTTACATTCACCAAAGGGTGCTATAAAAGAAGCGCAAAACTTAGCAGCTGAAGCCTTTGGTGCTGATCATACATTCTTTTCCGTTCAAGGTACTAGTGGCGCCATCATGACGATGATTCTGACCGTCGTCGGTCCAGGTGATAAAATTCTAGTGCCACGGAATGTTCATAAATCTATTATGTCGGCGATTGTATTCGCTGGTGCCATTCCAATTTTTATTCATCCTGAAGTTGACAGCGAATATGGGATTTCTCATGGCATATCCCCTGAAGCTGTTGAAAAAGCATTAAATGCTTACCCAGATACAAAGGCAGTACTTGTTATTAATCCAACATATTTTGGCTTTACAGCTGATTTAAAGCGTATTGTGGAGATTGCTCATGACCGTAATATTCCGGTAGTAGTAGATGAAGCGCATGGTGTACACATAAAATTCCATGATGACCTTCCATATTCAGCTATGGAAGCAGGTGCTGACATGGCAGCAACAAGCGTTCATAAGCTTGGTGGCTCCATGACACAAACGTCTATTTTAAATGTACGTGAGGGTCTTGTTTCTGCAAAACGTGTACAAGCTGTATTTTCTATGTTAACAACTACATCGACATCCTATCCATTACTTGCTTCACTTGACACAGCTCGACGTCAGTTAGCCATTCATGGATACGATTTAATTGACGATGCATTACGTTTAGCAAAGGATGCTCGTAAACGCATCAATCAAATACCACATTTAAAGTGTGCAGGTAAGGAAAAGTTACATTCTTCTGCAACTTATGATATGGATCCATTAAAACTTCTGATTAGTGTGAAAGATTTAGGTATTTCTGGTCATCGAGCTGAGGAATGGTTGCGTTATAATGCCAATATTGAAGTCGAATTGTCTGACCTTTATAATATCTTATGTTTAGTGACTTTAGGAGATACAAAAAAGGAAATTAATCTTTTAATAAATGCGTTAACTCGTATGTCTAAAGCATTTGATTCTGAAGCGGCTATAACAGAGGCTTTGGTAAATGTTCCAGAAATTCCAGCTCTCGCCATGTCTCCGCGTGATGCTTTTTATGCAGATACAGAAGTCGTTCCTCTTGCAGAAGCAGATAACTGTATTTGTGCAGAATTTATTATGGTATATCCTCCTGGGATTCCTATTTTTATTCCCGGGGAAATAATTACTCAAGAAAATATTCATTATATTCAAATGAATATTGAAGCAGGTTTACCCGTTCAAGGACCAGAGGATACAACATTAAAAACAATTCGTGTTATCAAAGAACGTAAGCCAATTTTCTAAAAAATATAAGCTAGCTCTTCAATATGAAGGGCTAGCTTTTATATTTATAAATACAGATGTGAGTATATTTTCTTGTTGAACACAACCAGAAAACATTCTCTTCATTACAAAATAGCTATAATAGAATATTATCTGAAGTTTTTTTCATTTCATTTTCACAATGAATAATTGCTTTTTAGAAATAACCATTTATTTAAAACAAAAGGGTTGTTTCCTATCTTTTTTGAGACAGCTCCTTTTTCTATAAAGCACCATTCTATTATAAAAATAAATACACAAATAAAGGGCAGAAGAAGGCTCCGATAACAGCCGTTAAACCCATTGATAAGGAACCAACTGATAATTCCTGTTCCCCATATTCTCTTAATTTCACAAGACCTACCCCATGTGAGGCACTTCCTACTGCCACTCCCCTACTCACGGCAGAGTCAATTTTGCCATACTTAATGACTAACGGTCCGATAATGGCCCCTACAAACCCTGCAATCATGACGAAAACAGCCGTTAAAGGAGGAATGCCCCCAATCGTTTCGCTCACCTGCATTCCAACAGGCGTTGTTAACGATTTAGGTAAGGCTGTCAGCATCCAGCTAGGTTCTACACCGATCCATTTTAGTAACACAAAAATTGTCACTAAGCCTGTTATCATGCCGATGAGAAGTCCTGATAAAATAGAATACTTATATTTCATAATAATAGCTCGTTGATTATAGAGAGGATATGCAAGTGCCACAACAGCAGGCCCAAGCATTTTCTGAAGCCATTCCCCACCTTGCATATAAGTTGAATAAGGAATATCAAATACAAGTAAAATCATTGCACTGACAATCGTAGTCGTGACCAAGGGAATCATGATAGGATGGGGAAATCGTTGATAGAGCTTTGTAAATAAAATAAACATGATGATGGTGCTAAGGACAACCGTTACTTCAATCAACAGTTAATTCCCCCTTTCCTTCTTCCACACTAGGCTTTGAGCTTTCTTTTTTGGCCAGTTCTCTTTTTTCAATGAGTTGTGTCAGCAATCCTGTTACATAAATAGAGATTAATGTACTAGCAATAACTGCTAAAATGATGAGCAGACCAGTGAGTGTCATGAGCTCTGGATAATCAATAACACCTACAGTTGCTGGAATGAAAAACAACGTTAAGATACCAATTAAAAAACCTGCTCCATCTTGTATATATTCGACCTTAATAATTTTAAAATTGAGTGAAAGTGCTAATAAAAGTAAGCCAATGACGCTTCCTGGAAGAGGTATGTGCAGATAAGAAACAATGCCAACCCCCATGTAATAGAAAATAGTAAGTATACCGATTTGCACAATAATCCGAACAGCTCGTAACAACAACGTAGCAAAATTTTCGTTCAACATTTCGCCACTTTTCACCCCCTATATCGTTCATTCTACATCTGTAGGAATTTTCTGTCTATTGTAATTTTAGAAAAATAATAATCAAATACCGAAATATCCAAGCAATTCTATGAAACAGTATTAAAAGTCCTATTCTACAAGAACTTCATGATTTTACTTTTTATCATTATGACTTATCAACTTTTTTTATATTGTGCCTATCCACTTCAAATCACTTTTTTAATGATCATCTAGCAAATTTCGAAATTTTTTTATATAATCGAAAATTACAAAAGATTACTAGTATTATCAATGACTAAAATTTCTAGAATAAACACAAAGGTGGGATTCACTATTTTCTTTAAAACATTAACACTCCAAGCCCGCTTTGCCTATTACAGCAGTTTTTTAATTTTTATTATTGTTATTTTAGCAGGCATCCTCTTTTATATGACCATATCTGATGCATTGCAAACACAAATTGGAAACCGGGCACTATATTTGGCGGAAACAACGGCTAGCAGGGGTGATGTAATTGAAGCGTTTCATACAAATAACCCTTCCGAAAGTCTGCAAAAAATTAGCAAAGAGATTATGCTTGCTGCAAAAGCTACTTATGTTGTAATTGGAGATAAAAATGGTATACGCTACACCCATCCTATCGCAGACCGTATTGGTAAATCGATGGTCGGAGATGATAATGACCGAGCATTAATCAACGGTGAGTCTTATATTTCCATTGCAAATGGTTCAATGGGACAATCCATTCGTGGGAAAGCACCTATCTTAGACTCAAATGGATCGATTATTGGTGTTGTTTCAATTGGTTACTTAACAAGTGAATTAGATCGCTTATATTTTTTATACCTTGATAATATTTTTTATACGATGGTTATTGCCCTAGGCATTGGTATTATCGGCTCTATTTTTTTATCCCGAAACATTAAAAAGCAAATTTTTAATCTGGAGCCAAATGAAATTGCCAGTCTATTAACAGAAAAAAATACTTTAATTGAATCAGTTCGTGAAGCTATTATTACGGTAAATCAGAAAGGTGAAATTACGACCCTAAACAATGCTGCCGCGAAAATCTTACATTTAACGGATTCAGCTTCTATCATGGGCGATAATATCGAACAGCATATACCAAACACACATCTGCTTAACGTATTAATGAAGGGTGAAAAACAACTTGATAAATTGATGATTGTTAATGGTCATGAAATTATTGTTAACCGTGTACCTATGAAGGTGAATGGTAAAGTTGTCGGCGCAGTTGCAAGTTTCCGATTACAATCAGAAATAGAACAAATGGCTATCGAATTATCACAAGTAAAGCAATATACGGAAGCTTTACGTGCTCAAACACATGAGTTTAATAATGTCCTTTACACAATATCAGGCCTTATTCAATTAAATGCATCTGATGAAGCACTATCTATTATTCATAAAGAGGTACAAGGACATTCTTCTCTAACCCAATTTATAACAAAGCGTGTAAAGGACCCTTTTTTAAATGGTTTAATTATCGGATTTTTTAATCGTGCCCGTGAATTAAAAATCAAGTTGATTTTTGATGAGGATAGTTATTTAGAAACATTCCCTGAAAGCATCGAAAAAAGCTTAATTATTTCTATTATGGGAAATTTATTAACCAATGCTTTTGAAGAAGTTGAAAAAAACAAAGAGCGACAGCCAATTATTAGGCTTTTTATATTTGATAATGGAGAGGAAATCATCTTTGAGGTCGAGGACTCGGGACAAGGTTTTGCACAAGAAAAACTAGACGTGCTATTTTCAGAAAATATTTCTACGAAAGATAGTAAGCATCGAGGCTATGGATTAAGGAAAGTCATTTCCAGTATCCATGATTTAAACGGTACTCTTGCTCTTGAAGAAGGAGATTTAGGAGGTGCCCTATTTATCGTATCTATTAGCAAAAGGGGGACTATGATCCATGAACAATATTGAAGTGCTAGTAATTGAAGATGATGTACGTGTAGCAGATGTACATTGTCGTTTTTTAGAAAAAATTGAAGGCTTTACAGTAATTGCAAGGGCAAGTACGGGAGAAGAAGCTTTAGATTGGCTTCAATCATTTTCACCACACCTTATATTACTCGATGTCTTTTTGCCAGATATACTGGGAGTAGATTTAATTGATAAAATCCAAGAAGTGAGCCCAACAAGTAGTATTATTTTGATTACCGCAGCTACAGAGGCACATATAGTACAGAAAGCTTATCGGAAAAATGTTACTGATTACATTTTAAAGCCATTTACATTCGAACAGCTAAAAGAGAGTATAGAAAAATTCCGTTACAAGCATCTATTGCTGAAAAATAATGAGAAATTTACACATGAAAAAATTCAATACCTTTGGCCAAAAGCAGGTTCATCCCCCCCTCAAGAAACACCGTTATTATTACCAAAAGGGATAGATCCAACAACAATGAATCATGTTATCAACCATTTAAGTATAATGGAGAATGGTAGTACAGCTGAGCTGTTGGGAAAGAATATAGGTGTCAGCCGTTCCACCGCTCGTCGTTATTTAGAATTTTTAGTTACACAAAAGCAGGTCTATACCGAACTGACTTATGGTACAGTTGGGCGTCCTGAACGACGATACTTTATTTCCACATAAACTTTATGAACAAAATGATGTTAATCCACATTATTATCACAATATTTCCAAAATTGAGAAGTAAGTTATAGTATGGGTAGCGCTAAATTGATAGCGCTACCATTTTATTTTTAAGGGGGATTTTTATGTGGAGGAACATTTCTAAAATAATGGTAGCTGGCTTACTATTTACTAGTTTGGTTGGCTGTTCAGCATCAAATGGAGAAAAAACAGAGGGAACGAATGCCAGTGATTATCCAAAAAGTAATATTACCATTGTTGCTCCATCAGGTGCTGGTGGTGGCTGGGATTTAACAGCTCGTGCAGTAGCAAAATCAATGAGTGATACTGGGTTGATTGATAAGGCGATTCAAGTTGAGAATAAGCCAGGTGGTGGTGGTGCTGCCTTCATGGCAACATTTGCCACAAAGGAAGCCAATAATGATTATATGTTAATGGTTAAATCACCACCGATCCTTATAAATCATGAAAAGGCTGAAGGAAATAGTAAATTTGGCTATAAGGATACTACACCTTTAGCACAATTAACACGGGACTATGGCGCAATCGTTGTTAGAAAGGATTCTCCTTTCCAAACGCTTGCAGATGTTTTAAATGCCATGAAAACTTCACCAAAAGATGTCACATTAGCAGGTGGGTCTGCACCAGGTTCGATGGATCATCTAGTAGGAATTATCCCGGCTTATAAAGCGGGGATTGACTTAAAAACAATTAAATATGTTTCTTATGATGGTGGCGGTGAGGCGGTTACAGCATTATTAGGTGGCAATGCGGATGTAATTGCAACAGATGCCTCCACAATTGCTACTTATGTTAAATCCGGAGATGTTCGTGTATTAGCTGTCAGTTCCTCTGAACGCTTAGAAGGTGAGCTAGCAGAGGTTCCTACTTTTAAAGAAGCCGGTATTGATGAGGAGTTTACAATTTGGCGTGGTATCTTTGGTCCAAAAAATATGAGTGAAGATGCGATTGCCTATTGGTCTGAAAAATTACAGGCAATGTCTGAATCAAAAGAATGGCAAGCTGAGGTGACCCGTAATGGCTGGCAAGCAGAATACCGTAATGCGGAAGAATTTACAGCTTATCTAGACAGTCAAAATAAAATAATCATTGAACTACTAACAGCTCTTGGTATGCAAAAATAACGAATCGTTTTTTTAAAAAAGGCACAAGTATTTCCATTAAGTATAGAACTACTTGTGTAACTTTATCTATTTTCAATGGAGGTGTAAAACGGTTGAGCTATACATTTGATAAAACATTTAGCATTACCCTCTTAGCACTTAGTATTTTGTTTATTTTTCAAGCAACACAGATTTCTGATAGTGCTTATGGGTCTACAGTTGGTCCCAAAATTTTTCCATTAGGTTTAGGTATTATTTTAGGTTTATTAAGTCTTCAATTATTTTATGAATCATGGAAAAAAGCTGTGAGAGAGCGAGTCACAGGAGGACCAACTACTTCTTCTAAAATATCTTCAACAGAGCTCAAAAAGTTCTTAATTATTTTAGGTAGCGCGCTTGCGTATGTATTTTTCCTTGAAAAAATTGGCTATATGATAACAACATTTTTATTTTTGTGTATTAGTTTCCAAACAATGGAACGTACTAAACTTATTTATTCAATTATTATTGCAGCTGGATTTTCACTGGGCGTCTATTATTTATTTACAAGTTTACTAGGAGGGTCATTGCCTAGTTTCCCAATTTTTTAGTACAGGAGTGAACATATGTCGACATTGCAATTTTTAGCTGATGGATTTGCAGTTGCCCTTCAATGGCAAAACCTTTTATTCGCTCTTGTTGGTGTCATAATTGGTACAGCAGTTGGTGTACTTCCAGGTATAGGTCCCATGAGTGGAGTTGCATTATTAATCCCCGTTACAGCAACCATTACAGCTGGACTACCTACTGAGGCTGCCGCTACCAGCTCAATTATTTTACTTGCAGGGGTATACTATGGGGCCATGTATGGTGGATCAACAACTTCCATTCTATTAAACACGCCTGGTGAATCCTCATCAGTTGTGACAACATTGGATGGCTATCAAATGGCTAAACAAGGTCGTGCTGGAAGTGCTCTTTCTATCGCGGCCATTGGCTCATTTTGTGCAGGCGTTGTAGCGCTACTAGGTCTGATATTATTAGCTAATCCATTGTCAAAATTAGCACTTAAATTTGGACCCGCAGAATACTTTTCTTTGATGTTATTAGGACTTGCAGCAGTAAGTGGCCTAGCAGGACGTTCTATTACCAAAGCTTTAATTATGACTGTTTTAGGGCTTATGCTCGGAACAGTTGGTATTGATGCCGTATCAGGTATAGAACGTTTTACATTTGGTCAGCCAATGCTGTTCTCTGGCATTGAATTTTTAACTATCGCTGTTGGTTTATTTGCATTAGGCGAAGTATTTAAAACCATTCTTGAAAAAGAAGAAGAGGATGGTCAATTAGCCAAAATTAATCGTGTATTACCAACAAAGCAAGATTTAAAGGATAGTGCTGTTCCTATTGCTCGCGGCTCCTTATTAGGCTTTTTCATCGGCGTCTTACCCGGCGCAGGCGCAACACTTGCCTCATTCTTTTCTTATATTACCGAGAAAAAATTCAGTAAAACACCCGAGCAATTTGGAAAAGGTCATATTGCGGGTGTAGCTGGACCTGAATCAGCGAACAATGCTGCATCAGGCGGTGCAATGATCCCATTACTAACTTTAGGAATTCCCGGCTCAGGTACTACTGCTATTTTAATGGGTGCACTTATTATGTATAATATTCAGCCAGGTCCATTATTATTTGATGAACATCCTCAAGTTGCTTGGGGATTAATTGCCAGTATGTTTATTGGAAATTTAATGTTATTAGCATTAAATATGCCTTTGGTCCGCATTTTTGCCAAAATCATCGAAACACCTAAAAAATATTTATTGCCTATTATTATTGCAATTTCAATTTTTGGAGTTTATGCCGTACAATTCGCCACGTTTGATTTATTTTTATTAGTAGCTTGTGGTGTACTTGGTTATCTATTTGCTAAAAATGATTACCCAGTAGCTCCATTAGTACTTGCATTAGTACTAGGGCCGATGATTGAAAATAATATGCGCCGTGCATTAACCATTTCGAATGGAGACTTTTCTATTTTTATAACAAAGCCTTTATCATTACTATTTTTAGTGGTTGCCATTTCTTGGTTACTTATACCACTGATTATGAAAATACGTGGTAAAAATGTTCTTATTAATGAAGAAGGATAAATATTCTTAAAAATCCACTATACTTCTATTAGTATAGTGGATTTTTATTATTCTATAATGCGTGACCAGAGCCCCCATCAATATTAACAGCTGTACCTGTAACATAGCTCGCCGCATCAGATACTAAAAAAGTGATAACGTTTGCTGCTTCTTGCGTATCACCTACACGACCCAGCGGAATTGCTTGCCCCACTTTACGAGAATATTCTTCCCACGATAAATTTGGTTCTTCCTTTTTCCATTTCTTTTCGATTTGATCACTACGAATAAGTCCTATACATACAGAATTTACTCGAATATTATCCTTCCCTAAATCCTTGCTCATCGCTTTTGTCAAGGCAAGCCCCGCAGCACGGCTTACAGTAGTTGGAAGTGAACTTGCAGGTGGAGTTTTAGCCATCACGGCAGTCACATTAACGATTGCACCGCCCCCAGCCTTTCGCATATATGGAGCAGCATATTTTGAACAATGAATAGCTCCAAATACCTTTAAATCTAAATCTGCCTGCCACAGCTCACTACTCACCGTTTCAAAAGGATTCGCTGAAGCTGTACCAGCATTATTAATAAGAATATCCACACGTCCAAAATGCTCTACAGTACGCTCAATGAGATACTTACAATCTTTTTCTTTTGTAATGTCAGTTGGAACAATTAATACATCTACGCCTGTTTCATTTTTTATGCATCCTGCAGCCACTTGCAGTTGTTTTTCACCACGAGCGCAAAGTACAACCTGTGCACCCTCTTTAACAAGCTGCATGGCTGTATAATAGCCAATTCCTTTACTCGATCCTGTTATAATTGCTACTTTCCCCGTTAAATTAAGCTCCATTATTAAATCCTCCCTTACTTTCTACAATGCTATCATTATAGCATTTATCGATTATTCAGAATAATCAAAGGAGCTTGTAAAAGGTAGAAATACGATTTAAAAGCTATAATAATTGAATATTTTCCATGAGGAGCTACTTATTACTTATCATTATCATTCAAGCCTGTTACAGGAAAAAGCTAATAGAAAAATTAATTGTTCATATAAAACATTGGCTAAAAAAAGAGTGTAGATAAGCGAATGTCTCGCTTTATCTACACTCCTTTATTCAAATTATTTTTTCGCTACAATGTGGATTGGGTTGCCAAGTAATACTTCAGCAGTTTCCATTGTAATTTCACCTAATGTTGGGTGAGCGTGAATTGTTAATGCGATATCCTCAGCAGTCATGCCGCCTTCAATTGCTAAGCCCATTTCAGCGATCATATCAGATGCACCAGCACCTACGATTTGAGCACCAATTAATAAGCCGTCCTCTTTACGAGCAACAAGTTTCACGAAACCTTCTGATTGGTTTAATGCAAGAGCACGACCATTTGCTGCGAATGGGAATTTCGCTGCAGTGTATTCAATGCCTTCAGCTTTTGCTTGTTCTTCGTTGTAACCAACTGTCGCCATTTCTGGATCTGTGAAACATACAGCTGGCACAGCAAGATAATCAACTACTGATTTTTCACCCGCAATTGCTTCAGCAGCAACTTTACCTTCGTAAGATGCTTTATGTGCAAGTTGTGGACCTGCTACGATATCACCGATTGCATAGATGTTTGGAATATTTGTACGACATTGTTTGTCAACATTGATTAGACCACGTTCACCGAATTCAACTCCGATTTCAGCAAGGCCCATTTCATCTGTATTTGGACGACGTCCTACAGTAACTAATACGTAATCAGCTTCAACTTTTTTCTCTTCTCCGCCTACTTCATAAGTTACTACTACGCCGTTTTCAGTTTCTTCTACGCCTTTTGCAGATGCGTTAACTTCAATTTCAACGCCTTTCTTTTTAAGGCCTTTTTTCACGATTTGCGTCATTTGTTTTTCGAAGCCAGCTAAAATATCTTTTCCGCCTTCAATAATTGTTACTTGAGAGCCAAGGTTCGCATAAGCTGATCCAAGCTCAGTACCAATATAACCGCCACCGATAACAACTAATTTACCAGGTACTTCTTGTAGAGAAAGTGCACCAGTAGAATTTAATACACGATCAGTGAATTTGAATGTTGGAATTTCAACTGGACGAGAACCTGTTGCAATAATGACATTGTTAAATGTGTAAGTTTGAGCAGATTCACCATTGATGATACGCACTGAATGAGCGTCAACGAAATAAGCTTCA
>Ga0213823_1000537_pt1 | contig 30474 bp, 29 predicted proteins | sample MC6MC0907MG_FD_179887 | JGI IMG/M metagenome (GOLD analysis project Ga0213823, IMG submission 179887) | Enriched soil aggregate microbial communities from Iowa State University, Ames, United States - MC6-MC0907-MG | ecosystem: Environmental > Terrestrial > Soil > Unclassified | place: USA: Iowa...
GTGACGACTTCAGAAGCCGCCACGATTTCCATACGATCGCGCGCCACGTCGCGGTGCTCGGAGAGCGCCGCTTCGATAGCGTCGGGAAGCCCGACCAGCAACAGCCGGGTATCCGGAAATTGCCGGGCGAACTCGATCGCAGCCGGAATCGTGACGGGCAGACCGAAGTCTCCGCCCATACAGTCTATGGCGATGCGTATCACGGGTGCCAGGTATCAGCGCGTAGCCGAATTGGTCCGAGTACGAGTTCGGCCCGGGGGCCTTATTCGTCGGCCTTGGTCTTCAGGACCTTGCGGCCACGGTAAAAGCCGTTGGGGCTGATGTGGTGACGCAGGTGCGTTTCACCGGTGTTCGGCTCGATGGCGGTCGACGGGGCAACCAGAAAATCGTGCGAACGGTGCATACCGCGCTTGGAGGGGGACTTCTTGTTTTGTTGAACGGCCATGATGACTCCTAGAAACGGGGCGCATTGTACGCGATGCGGCCCGATGTTGATCTCAATCTTTGTGCTTCAGTTGTTCCAGCACCGCAAACGGCGACGGACGCTTGACAGCGGGCTCTTCAGGAGCTTCGCTGACTTTGGCCTGCGCGCCCGGGCATACTTCATGCTTGGGCACATACGGAACGCTCAGAATGAGCTCATCTTCGACCTGGGCCAGCAGATCAAAATGATGTGAACCCACCACCTTTTCAGGCTGGCTGGACACAAAACCATTTCCTTCTTCGTCTTCATCGTCCTCGCCGGAATAACCATCGGTGACATCACCGTTGGTGAAACCATCGTCGAGATCGGCTTCTGACTTAACCAGCTGCAAGAGGACTTCGCTGTCGACCGGATATACGAACGGCGCATTGCACCGCTGGCACACCAGCACCGGGTTCGCTTGCACGTGAACGTGCAGCAAAGGCCGGCCAAGCAACAGACCAGATTTGCCCATCTCACCCCGCACGGACCACGTCACAAGCCCGGCATCGCCCAGCGGTTGTTCGGGTAACCCTTCAACCGCGCGCGAAAACCGCACAAGAGGTATGGTGCCATGCGCTTCCTTGCCACTATGGGCAAATGCGAATGCATCGATGCGCTTAATGATCAGTCCTTTGCAGATGTTCTCTGCAAGATGTCCTCTGCAAGACGTCCTCTGTATTCACGGGTTGCGCCGCTTGCCCAAGACTGCTTCAGATATCAGATACCCGAAAATTACTCGGTTGCCTAAGGCGTGCTCGGGCTGCTTTGGTGCAAAAATCCCGCAAAACGTTAGATAATACTGCGACTTACGCTTAACCGTCAAATACCGCATGCCTTCCAAGCCTAGCCTGATCCTCGCGTCCAGCTCGCGTTACCGCAAAGAATTGCTGTCGCGCCTGCGCCTGCCCTTTTCGACCATTTCACCCGATGTAGACGAAACGCCACACCCGGGAGAAACGCCCGCAGCGTTGGCATTGCGCCTGTCCGTTGCGAAGGCCATGGCGGTTGCCGCCAAGCATCCGGGCAGCCTGGTGATCGGGTCGGATCAGGTCGCCACCGTGGACGGCGCGCCGATCGGCAAACCGGGGGATTTCCTGCGCGCCCAGGCGCAATTGCGCGCCCTGTCGGGTCAAACCGTGGAGTTTCATAGCGCACTGGCGGTGACGGATGGCCAGCGCGTTGAAAAAGCAGACATCATCACGCGCTGCCGCTTCCGCAACCTGTCGGATCACGCTATCGACGCCTATCTGCGGGCCGAAGAACCCTACGATACTGCAGGCAGCGCCAAGGCGGAAAGCCTGGGCATTGCGCTGATGGAGAGCATCCAGAGCGACGATCCGACCGCCATTATCGGCCTGCCGCTGATCGAACTCACGCGCATGCTGGCCTTGTTCGGCCTGGACCCGCTGGACGCACCGGGCGCGCCGGCATGAGCGGCGCCCTGCACCTGATTCCCGTCGGCCTGGGTGACGCGCCAGCCGAACGCTGGCTGCCCGCTGAAGTTCGCGCATTGGCCGGACGGCTGGACACCTACATCGCCGAAAACGCCAAGACGGCCCGCGCCTTCCTGAAGCTGATCGGCACCACCCGGCCGTTGCAGGAAATCACCATCCACACGCTGACCGACAAGGTGGACGCCGCCCAGATCAAGACCTGGCTCACCCCCATCAAACAAGGCGCGGAAATCGGGCTGGTTTCCGAAGCCGGCTGCCCGGCCGTGGCGGACCCCGGCGCCAAGGTCGTGGACGCTGCCCATCGGCTAGGCATCACCGTCAAGCCATGGGTTGGCCCCTCTTCCATTCTGCTGGGCCTGATGGCCAGCGGCCTGGACGGCCAGCGCTTCGCCTTCCACGGCTACGCGCCGGTCGATCCGGGCGAGCGCGCCAAGCAGCTGAAAGCTTGGGAGCAGCACTCCGCCAAGCACAACCAGACCCAGCTGCTGATCGAAACGCCGTATCGCAACGCCGCCATGTTCGCCACGCTCTTGGCCAGCCTGAAGGGCGACACCAAGCTGTGCGTAGCGCGCTCCGTCACGACAGCCGATGAATGGGTCGTGACGCACACCGTGGCCGACTGGAAAAAGCTGCCCGCCCCGCAACTGGACAAGCTGCCCACGCTGTTCCTCTACCTGGCCCGCTGACCATGTTCCGCCTTATCACCACCCTGCTGGCGACAGCAGTGCTGGCCGGCTGCGCCACGCGCGGCCCGGCCGGACTGGACCTGGACACCTCTATCACCGCCGTCAGCCAGGCCAGCCGCGTGCGCAGCATCGTTGTGCACTACACCACGGTCGACGACGCGACCTCAATGAAACTGCTGTCGCGCGGCAAAGTCAGCGCGCACTATCTCATCAACGATGCCGGGCGCGCCTATCGGCTGGTCGATGAAAACCGGGCTGCATGGCATGCCGGCGCCAGTTCCTGGTACGGCAACGTTGCGATGAACAGCACGTCCATTGGCATTGAAATCGTGAACCCCGGCTGGACGGAAGGCCCAGATGGCAAACCCGTCTGGCACGCCTACAACGACCGCCAGGTGCGGGCGCTGACGATACTGCTGCGCGACATCATCCAGCGCCACGGCATCACCCCCGAGAACGTCGTCGGCCATAGCGACATCGCGCCGCAGCGCAAGGTTGATCCTGGTCCGCTGTTCCCTTGGAAAACGCTGGCCGCAGCCGGCATCGGCCGTTGGTACGACGAAACGGGCGCTGCCGAGCACCTGACGCGCCTGCAAGCGCAAGGCGTGCCGGACGTGGCCTGGTTCCAGGCGCAATTGCAGCGCCTGGGTTACACCAGTCCGCAAAATGGCGTGCTGGACCCGGCCACCATCAACACGCTGGCGGCATTCCAGATGCACTACCGCCCGGCGCGATACGATGGCCAGCCCGACGCAGAAACCGCTGCGATCATGTTGGCAATTCTGTAGGGACGGGCGGCGCAAACTGGCAAACGTCAGCGCCTGCGCCGCCACCACACCACGATCCGCCAGCCCAGCAGCAAGGCCAGCACCGCCGCATATAGGGCGGGCTGCGCCAGATCGTTCTTGCCCGCCTTGTGCCACCAGTAATGCAGCACCGCCAGCAGGCCGATGGCGTAAATCGCGCGGTGCAGCTGCTGCCAGCGCTTGCCCAGCTTGCGCATGGCCCATTGCGTGGAGGTCGCCGCCAGGGCGGTCATCAACACGAACGCCGCAAATCCCACGGTAATGAAGGGGCGTTCGCCGATGTCTTGCAGCATGGCGGCCGGGTCCAACCCCCGATCCCACCAGACCCAGGCCGTGAAATGCATGGCGCCATAGAAGAACGCAAACAAGCCACACATGCGGCGCAGACGCACCAAGGCGGGCTGGCCGGTCAGGCGGCGCAACGGGGTGATCGCGAGCGTCACCAGCAGGCAGACGAGCGTCCAGGTGCCAGACGAGCGGGTCAGAAACTCAACCGGATTCGCGGTCAGGCCGTTATTCACGCCCAACCAGATCCAGCGCGCAAACGGCGCCAGGCCCAAGAGAAACAAGACCGGCTTGAACCGCCCAACCGTCTTGGCGGACAGCTGTGTCTTGCGCGGCGGCGCCACCGAAGACTGCGTTGAAACGTCAGGCATGAGCGCGCTCAGTAATTCGCCTTCAGGTCCATGCCCTGATAGAGCGACGCCACTTGCTCGCCATAACCGTTAAACATCAAGGTCTTGCGCTTGGGGCTGAACAAGCCGTCTTCGCCAATGCGGCGTTCAGTCGCCTGGCTCCAGCGCGGATGCGGGACATTGGGATTCACGTTGGCGTAGAAACCGTATTCCTGCGGCGCGGCCTTGATCCAGGACGACACCGGCAATTTTTCCACGAGACGAATCTTCACCAGGGACTTGGCCGACTTGAAGCCATACTTCCACGGCACGGCCAGCCGCAGCGGCGCCCCGTTCTGGTTCGGCAGCACCTTGCCATAAACGCCGAACACCAGCATGGCCAGCGGATTCATGGCTTCGTCGATGCGCAGGCCTTCCACGTAGGGCCATTCCAGAATGGCGGCGCGCACGCCCGGCATGTTCTCGCGCTGCACGGCCGTGACGAATTCAACATACTTGGCGTTGCCGGTGGGCTCGACCTGTTTGAGCAGTTCCGATACCGAATAGCCCACCCACGGAATCACCATGGACCAGCCTTCCACGCAGCGCAGGCGATAGACCCGCTCTTCCATGGGCGCCAGTTTCAGCAGCTCTTCGATGGTAAAGGTGCGCGGCTTGGCGACCTCGCCCTCTACAGAAACCGTCCAAGGGCGCGTCTGCAACTTGCCAGCGTTGGCGGCAGGGTCGCCCTTATCGACGCCGAATTCGTAGTAATTGTTGTAGGACGTGACGTCGGCAAGCGACGTCTGTTTGTCCATGACGCTGAGCGAGCCGTTCGGCTTGGCCGGCAGCGCACCGGCCTCTTGCGCGAACGCGCTGCGGGTTGCCCAACCCGGCAAACCGACGGCGGCGGCGGTCAGCCCGGCGCGCAGCATCAGGTCGCGGCGCGACCGCCACACAGCTTCGTCAGTGATTTCGGACGGAAGAATATCGTCGGGTTTGCGTATCAACATCATGGTCTCCGGTTCGGCGCCAGCCAGCCATGGCCGCACCCAGCGCATGTCATAGACGTTGCGCGGTCCCATGATATTCCTCGGCGGCACGCCTGCGGATAGGAACTTTCAGATTGACCTTGGGCGTTGCCGGACGTTCCCGTCCGGCAACACAACCGAAGGTACGCCAGGTCAGGCGCTGGCGGCCACGCGAGGCAGCAACCAGTCGCGCACGAGCGGCACGCTATCCAGCACCGCCTGTGGCGCACAACCTTGAAGCTCCTTCAGGGTGTGGGCGCCGTACGTCACACCCAACCCATGCACGCCCGCATTGACCGCCATCTGCAAGTCGTGCGAGGTATCGCCCACCATCACCACGCGCTCGGGGTCCACATCCAATTCCTGCATCAGCTCATGCAGCATCGCGGGGTGCGGCTTGCTGAAGGTTTCATCAGCAGTACGGGTCGCATCAAACAAGGGGCCCAGGCCGGTCGCGGCCAGCGCGCGGGTCAGACCGACACGGCTCTTGCCCGTGGCGACGGCCAAGCGGACGTTCTGGCCGGCCAATTCGGCCAGCAATTCGGGAATGCCGTCGAACAGCCGCAGTTCGGGGTCGCGCAGCAGGTAGTGGGTGCGATAGCGCTCCAGGAAGCGCGGCATCATGGCTTGCGTCAATTCCGGCACGGCACGGCGCAACGCGCTTTCCAGGGACAGACCAATGACCCAGCTGGCCTCGGACGCCGACGGCACCGCCAACTCCAGATCGCGGCACGCGCCCTGGATGGCGGCCACGATGCTGTGCGTGGAATCCATCAAGGTGCCATCCCAGTCAAAAACGACCAGCGAATACGACGACATAATCAGACCGACTCCAGTTTTTTCAGTATTTGCCGGCACGCGGGGGGCAGCTCGGCGGTAAGGGTCAGGGGCTCGCCCGTCACCGGGTGGGCCAGCGTCAATTGATGGGCGTGCAGGAACATCCGGCCAAATCCCATGCGGGAGAACTCCGCGCGCACATCATCATGACCGTACTTGTCGTCGCCCACGATGGGAAAGCCGCTGGCCGCCAGGTGAACGCGGATCTGGTGGGTACGGCCCGTGCGCAGCTCGGCATCCACCAGGCTGTAACCGCCAAAGCGCTGCTTCAGCGTGATGATGGTGTGGGCCGTCTGGCCGTCCGGGTCCACCTTGACGCGGCGCTCGCCGGATTGGGTGGTCCACTTGGACAGGCTCAGCTTGATGTGCTGGCGATCATTGACCCAGTCGCCCTCAACCAGGGCCAGATAGTGCTTGTCGCCCTTGCCTTCGCGCAGCATGGCATGCAGGGCCAGCAGCGCGCTGCGCTTCTTGGCCACCATGAGCAGGCCCGAGGTCTCGCGGTCCAGCCGGTGCACCAGTTCCAGGAACTTGGCGTCGGGCCGGGCCGCGCGCAATTGCTCGATGACGCCGAAGGACACGCCGCTGCCGCCGTGCACCGCCACGCCCGCAGGCTTGTCCACGACCAGCAGCGCGTCGTCTTCAAACACCACCGGGAATTCCGCGCCAGGCACGGGCCGGGGTTTGCCGGGGTCGGGCAGCCGCAAGGGCGGAATTCGCACGATATCGCCCGCGGCGATGCGGTAGTCGACCGAGATACGTCCCTTGTTTACACGCACTTCGCCGCCACGGATGGCTTTGTAGATGTGTGTTTTGGGGACGCCCTTGCACAGGCGCATCAGGAAGTTATCCAGACGCTGGCCAGCTTGCTCGGCATCGACCTCCACCATGCGGACGGCGGGGGGGGCTTTAGAGGGGGATATAGGGGAGGAAGTTTCTTTGCGCATTGCGGAAAGCGACATATAATCGGGACAGCCTTAAGGGGCTGAACTAGCCGCCTGGCGTAGAGATGCAAACAAGTACGCAACTCCGTCGAGCGCGCGGGCCACAATTGTACTGCCTGCTGATTCAACCCCTGGGTCTCTTGGTCGCCGGCGCAACCGCGCCCTGCCGGATAGTGGTGTGGCATTCACTTTGCCCGCTGTCCCAGCAGGTCCGTTGCATGCCGCAAGCGGCTCTGAAGCACTGCAAGAATCGTCGCATATTTAAAGCACCAGCTGCGTGTAGGCAACCAATCCGACCGCAACTGCCGTTCACAGCAATTTTTCCGTCAAACCACATTCAGTGAAGCTGACCCTCCTGCTGACAGAACCCCGTGCCCCACGGCACGACGTGCCCGCCTGACCCGCGGCGGATACGCCTGGGCGCCGCCCAGGTACGGTCCGCATTTCTTGCCCGCTTCAGCCGCAGCCCGAGTGACCCGAGGTCACGCGCCGATATCGGCGCGTCATGACAACGGAGAAACCCTCTCATGAAGCGCATGCTGTTCAATGCGACGCATCAGGAAGAATTACGCGTCGCTATCGTCGATGGGCAAAAACTCATCGACCTCGACATCGAGACTGCCGGCCGCGAACAACGCAAAGGCAACATCTACAAAGGTGTCATTACCCGGATCGAACCCGGCCTCGAAGCTTGCTTCGTCAACTACGGTGAAGACCGTCACGGCTTTCTGCCCTTCAAGGAAGTTGCCCGCAGCTTCTTCAAGGAAGGCGTGGACGTCCGCAGCGCCCGCATCCAGGATGCGCTGCGCGAAGGCCAGGAACTGATCGTTCAGGTCGAAAAGGAAGAGCGCGGCAACAAGGGCGCAGCCCTGACCACGTTCATCTCGCTGGCTGGCCGCTATTTGGTCCTGATGCCCAACAACCCCCGTGGCGGTGGCGTTTCGCGCCGTGTCGAGGGTGAAGACCGCCAGGAACTGCGCGACACCATGGAGCAGCTTGAGCTGCCCCAGGGCATGAGCATCATTGCTCGCACCGCAGGCATTGGCCGCAACGTCGAAGAGCTCCAGTGGGACTTGTCCTACCTGTTGCAGCTGTGGACCGCCATTGATGGCGCCGCCCGCGACAATTCCGCGCCCATCCTGATCTATCTCGAATCCAGCCTGGTCATCCGGGCCATTCGCGATTACTTCTCGCCCGAAATCGGCGAGATCCTGATCGATACCGACGAGATCGCCGATCAGGCCACCGCGTTCATGAGCGTGGTGATGCCGGACAACGTCCAGCGCGTCAAACGCTACCGCGACGATATCCCGCTGTTCTCGCGTTTCCAGATCGAACACCAGATTGAAACGGCGTATTCGCGCACGGTGCAGCTGCCTTCCGGCGGCGCCATCGTGATCGACCACACTGAAGCGCTGGTTTCCGTCGACGTGAACTCGGCCCGCTCCACGCGTGGCGCCGACATCGAAGAAACCGCTTTGCGCACCAACTCGGAAGCCGCCGACGAAGTGGCCCGCCAGTTGCGCCTGCGCGACTTGGGTGGCCTGATCGTCATCGACTTCATCGACATGGAAGACAGCAAGAACCAGCGCGCCGTTGAACAGCGCCTGCGTGATGCGCTCCATTTCGACCGTGCCCGCGTGCAAATGGGCAAGATTTCGCGCTTCGGCCTGATGGAACTGTCGCGTCAGCGCCTGCGTCCGGCCCTGAACGAAGGCTCGCACATCACCTGCCCGCGTTGCAACGGCACCGGCGTGATCCGCGATGCCGAATCCAGCGCCCTGCACGTGCTGCGCCTGCTGCAAGAAGAAGCCATGAAGGAAAACACCGCGGCGGTCCACGCCCAGGTGCCGGTCGATGTGGCCACTTACCTTCTGAACGAAAAGCGTGCCGACATCACCAAGATGGAAGCCCGCCTGAAGGTCAACCTGATGCTGATCCCCAACAAGCATCTGGAAACGCCGCATCATCACATCGAACGCCTGCGCCACGATGACCCGCGCCTGGAAGAGCTGAAGACCAGTTTCGAGCTGGTGGAAGCGCCGGCCACGAACGCGCCCTGGCAGCCCCGGGAAAGCGAAATCAAGGCCCGTCCGGAAGCGCTGGTCAAGGGCATCACGCCCTCGCAGCCGGCTCCCGTGTCGACGCCCGCAGCCCCCGCCGCAGCGCCCGCAGCGCCGGCCGCCGCGGGTGGCTTGGGTGGGTTGTTCAAGCGCCTGGTTGGCTGGCTGACCGGCAACACCGAGTCCGCCAAGCCGGCAACGCCCGCCGCACAGGAAGACAGCGCCAAGCGCGCCGCTTCCGGCCGTGGCAAGGGCCGTGCTGGCCATGACGGCCAGGAACGCCGTGGCGAACGCCATGGTTCGGACCGCAACCGTGGCAACCGTCGTGGCGAAGCGCGCGGCGAAGGCGCCGAGGGCAGCGAAGGCGGCCGTCATCACGTCCGCGGCAACCGCCGCCCCGAAGGCGAGCGCCAGGAACGCGGCGACCGCAACAACCGCAACGAGGCTCGTGGCGACCGCGATAGCCAGACCGCCCAAGCGGCTCTGGCGTCGAACCGCCCCGACCAGGCTGATCTGGCCAATGGCGAGGACACCGGCGCTGGCCGTAACCGCCGTCGTGGCCGTGGCCGCAACCGCCGTGAAGAAGGCCAGTCCGATGCGCCGATGAGCGAACAGGAAAGCATGGTCGCCGCGCTGGCGCAGTCCGTTGCGACCGCCCTGCCCGACACCAAGCCCGCCACTGAAGCCGCAGCCGACGCCGATGCCGCCGACCAAACCGATGGCATCCCGACCGCCGAAGGCGCAGAAGGTGCTGCCGATCCCGAACGCAAGCGCCGCCGCCGCCGCAGCCGTCGTGGCCGCCGTAGCCAGGATGAAGCAGGTCTGGCAGGCAGCGACGAGCAACTGGAAGACGGTTCGGATGACGACGCTGGCGACCAGGCAGAAGGCGTAGCCGCCCAAGCCGTGCCCACCGAAGCTGCCGCTCCCGCTCCGGTGCAAGCTGCCCAGGCCGAAACCGCCCCGGTTGCTCCGGTCCAGGTTGTTGAAACCAAGGTAACGGAAGCTCAGGTTATCGAAGCCCAACCGGCCGCTGAACAAGCTGCCGCCGACGCGCCGAAGGCCGAGCCCGTGCAAACGGCTGCCGCGGAAGTTACGCAGCCCGTGGCCGTTGAACCCGCCACCCAGGTATCCGCGCCTGCCGCGCCGGTTGAAGCGCCGGCTCACGCCGCCGCAGAACCCGTCGTGACGGCACCGGCCGCTCCGGCCACCGAAGAAGCACCGGCCCCGGTCGCAGCTCCGGCTGCCGCAGCACCGGCTGCCGTGGCCCCGGTTGCAGCAGCTCCGGCCCCTGCCGCACCGACGCCGTCGCAACAGCCCATCGTGGTGCCGGCCGCTACGCCGTCCGCCAAGTCGCAAGCTCTGCATGACGTCGTCAATGCTGCCGGTCTGAAGTGGGTGGAAACCGACCCCGACCGTCACGCTCAGACGCAACTGCGCATCGCCGCCGCGCACTCGCCGACCCGCCTGGGCCGCGAGCGCAAGCCGGTCGCGCAAGTGTCGAACGAACCACTGGTTCAAGTCGAAACGCGCCACTAAGCCGCTCGACACAAAAAAGCCCCCGTCCACATGACGGGGGCTTTTTTTTTGGGCGCTATTGGCGACGCTGCCGTTGCGACCGGCGCGCCATAAAAAAAGCCCTCGCCGTCGCGAGGGCTTTCAGCATTGAACCTACAGCGATCAGAACTGGTACGTGTAAGTCAGTTGCACCACATCCAAACCCGGGTTCGGACGCTTGATGCTGGCGTTGGAGAAGTGCGAATAGCGCACGCCAATCCGGTTGTTCGGGGTCAGCAGAAAGCCCAAGCCGACGTGATCGCCAAACTGGAAGGCGGTGCTGATGTTTTCGTTGGCAAAACGCGTGCTGGAGAACAACGTGGCGCCGATACCGGCTTCGAGGTAGAAGCGTTCACCCGTCCACCAACGGAACATCGGAATGGCGTTGAGCTGCCAGACATGGCCCGGCGAACGCGAGCCATCGGCCTGCCAGTAGGACGCACCCAGTTCCGGCGTGAGGTCCAGACGACCCCAGTTACCACCGAATTGATACGTCCACACGGACGGGGTCTCGTAGTTCAGCGTCAGGCGCTTGTAGTGGTCGCCAATGCCGTAATGCAGACTGACGCCGCCTTGCGTGCCGGTTGAGGATTGGGCGCTTGCAAGCGTTGCAGCGCCGGCCAAAGCCAAACCGACAAGGCGCGTGAGCATTTTCTTTTTGGTCGACAGCATCAGGTAACTCCGTGGATTTCTGGTCTAGTTGGCAACATATCAAAATCCGGGTCCGATAGCTTGGCGGTTGTCGCAATATGGCAACATATTTCAGTGGAAAACACTGTTCCGAAAAGCATGGTCACACTCGATACACCCTGCACCCGCCCCGGGTAACAGACACCAGAGCGCCAAAGAAAATGCCGTCTTCAGGCGGTGGCCTGACGACGGCATTTTTTCAGCGGACGAGGAAGGCGTTAGGCCGTCACGACATCCGCAGGCTGATTGGTCAGCAGCGCCAGCAGACGCGCGATTTCCTCGCGCAGCTGACGACGGTCGATAACCATGTCGATCGCGCCCTTCTGCAGCAGAAATTCAGCGCGCTGGAAGCCTTCGGGCAGCTTCTCGCGCACGGTTTGTTCGATCACGCGCGGGCCGGCGAAGCCGATCAGCGCCTTGGGTTCGGCGATGACCACGTCGCCCATGAAGGCGAAACTGGCCGACACGCCACCCATGGTGGGATCGGTCAGCACGCTGATGAACGGCAGGCCGGCCGCCGACAAGCGGGTCAGCATGGCGTTCGTCTTGGCCATCTGCATCAGCGACAGCAGGCTTTCCTGCATGCGCGCACCGCCTGAAGCGGCCACACAGATGAACGGCGTCTTGTTGTCCAGCGCAGCCTGGGCGCCGCGCGCAAAGCGCTCGCCCACCACGGAGCCCATGGAACCGCCCATGAATTCGAATTCGAAGCAGGCCAAGGTGGCCGGGACGCCGCGAATGGAACCGCTCATGACCACCAGCGCATCGGTTTCACCGGTTTGCTTGACGGCCTCTTGCAGGCGTTCGGGATACTTGCGGGTGTCCTTGAACTTCAGCGTGTCGACGGAACGCGTGGTCTGGCCGATTTCAACGCGGCCTTCCATGTCGAGCAGCGAATCAATGCGGGCGCGCGCGCCGATGCGCATGTGATGGTCGCACTTGGGGCACACATGCAGATTGGCCGCCAAGTCTTCGCTGTACAGCACCGATTCGCACGACGGGCATTTCACCCAAAGGCCTTCCGGAACGCGGCGGGCGCCGCTGTCGCTGGTTTTATTGATGCGAGGAGGCAGGAGTTTTTCGATCCAGCTCATTGTTATTTCATCCCGTTAGAGGTCGCGCCGGGCCGCTCAGGCCGACGCACCGTCTCGTTTGACTTGATCCAGCGCTTGCCGGATGGTGCGCAGCCAGCCGCCGGCGGCGGTGACGGCTGCACCGGTTTTCTGGTCAGCCGGGGCATTCGCCGCCGCCTGCTCCATGGTTTCAATCAGTTTGCTGCCGATGACGACCGCGTCCGCCACGCGCGCCACGCGCTGGGCGCTTTCGGCGTCGCGGATGCCAAAGCCCACGCCAACCGGGATGTCGCGGATATGGCGGCGGATAACGGCAACGCGTTCAGCTACGTCGTCGGTATTCAGCGAGCCCGCGCCCGTGACGCCCTTGAGCGACACGTAATACACGTAGCCGCGCGCCACTTCCGCCACGGCCTTGATGCGGTCTTCAGTGGAGGTGGGAGCCAGCAGGAAAATCGGGGCAATGCCGTGTTCGCCCAAGGTGCCGGCGAACTCGATGACTTCTTCGGGCGGGTAGTCGACGACCAGCACGCCATCTACACCCGCGCGTTCGGCGTTGACGGCGAATGCCGTCTGGCCCATGCGTTCGATCGGGTTGGCGTAGCCCATCAACACCACCGGCGTGGTGGTGTCGCGTTGGCGGAATTCCGCCACCAGCTCCAGAACCCGGGCCAGGCCCACGCCCTGCGCGATGGCGCGATCGGCGGCGCGTTGGATCACGGGGCCGTCGGCCATGGGATCGGAAAACGGCACGCCAAGCTCGATGACATCGGCGCCGGCCTCGACCAACGCGTGCATCAGCGGAACAGTGGCGGCGGGCGAAGGATCACCGGCCGCGATATAGGGAATCAGCGCCGCGGCGCGGCCGGATTCGGCCGTGCGCGCGAAGGCGGCAGCAATACGATCAATGCGAGTAGTCATGGTGTTAGAGCTCGATACCGGCACGTTCGGCGACGGTATGCATGTCTTTGTCGCCACGGCCCGATAAGTTGACCAGGATGATCGCGTCGCGCGGCAGCGTGGGAGCCATCTTCACTGCTTGCGCGATGGCGTGCGAGGACTCCAGCGCCGGCATGATGCCTTCGATGCGGCAGCATTCATGAAACGCCTTCAGGGCCTCATCGTCGGTGATCCCCGCGTATTCCGCGCGGCCCGAGTCTTTCAGCCAGGCATGTTCAGGACCCACGCCGGGGTAATCCAGGCCGGCCGACACCGAATGCGTTTCCTGGACCTGGCCGTCGGCGTCCTGCATGACGTAAGTGCGGTTGCCGTGCAGCACGCCCACCCGGCCGGCAGCCAGCGATGCCGCGTGCTTGCCGCTATCCATGCCCTCGCCCGCCGCTTCAACGCCAATCAGACGCACGTTTTCGTAGGGGATGTAGGGATGGAAGATGCCCATGGCGTTGGAACCGCCGCCCACGGCCGCCACGACGTAGTCGGGCTGGCGGCCGATGGCTTCCGGCATCTGCGTCAGGCATTCGTTGCCAATGACGGTCTGGAAATCTCGCACCATGCGGGGATAGGGGTCGGGACCCGCCACCGTGCCGATGATGTAGAACGTGTTTTCAATGTTGGTGACCCAGTCGCGCATGGCTTCGTTCAGCGCGTCTTTCAGGGTGCGCGAACCGGAAGTCACCGGCACCACCGTGGCGCCCAGCAGCTTCATGCGGTAGACGTTCGACGCTTGGCGGCGGATATCTTCGCTGCCCATGTAGACAACGCATTCCATGCCATAGCGGGCCGCCACCGTGGCTGTGGCCACGCCGTGCTGGCCAGCGCCCGTTTCCGCGATGACGCGCGGTTTGCCCATGCGCTTGGCGAGCAGCGCCTGGCCGATGCAGTTGTTGACCTTGTGCGCGCCGGTGTGGTTCAGGTCTTCGCGCTTGAACCAGATCTGGGCGCCGCCCAGCATCTCGGACCATCGGCGGGCATGGTAGACCGGGCTAGGCCGGCCCACGAAATGCTTGAGTTCGTAGTTGAACTCTTCCTGGAAGGCGGGATCGACCCGGTAATGGTCATAGGCGGCACGCAGCTCGTCGAGCGCGTGCATCAGCGTTTCCGCCACGAAAACACCGCCATAGGGACCAAAATGGCCCTTGGCATCCGGAAAGTCGTAAGGTTTCACCAAGCATCTCCCCCGGTATCGCGACAGACCACTGCCGGCCGCAAATCCGGTTTGCAACCCGTCATTTTACCTGACCCGGGCGCGGCCGGGGCGGGAAGCCCCCCGGCCCCGGCCGCGCCCGGATCGTCCGTAGCGCCAAGTGGGCGCGTGTTACAGCGATTGGCCCAGTCGGCGCAGAAAGGTCTCGCACGAGGCCATTTGGTCCAGGGCGACATATTCGTTGGGCTTGTGGGCCTGTTCGATATGACCGGGGCCGCAGACAACCGTCGGAATGCCGATACCCTGGAACAGGCCGGCTTCGGTGCCATAGGCAACCTTGCGGGTGGTGCGGTCTTCGGTGAGCGCGCGCACCAGCTGGGTGATGGCGGCTTCTTCCGACGCTTCCAGCGCAGGGGCCGCGGCGCCCGTTTCGATTTCGATGGACGCGCCGTCGAATTCGGCCTTCATGCGCGGCAGGAGCTCATCACGCACGTATTTTTCGACTTCTGCCTGGATCTCATCGGGCTGCATGCCCGGCAGGTTGCGGAATTCGTAGGTGAATTCGCACAGTTCAGGGATGGTGTTGACCGCGATGCCGCCACGAATCTGGTTGGTGGTCATTGTGGAGAACGGCACGTCGTAGAACTGGTCGTACGGGCCGTTGGCCTTGAAGCTGTCGGCCAGGTCGCGAATGCGGCAGATCAGGCGGGCGGCGTATTCAATGGCGTTGCAGCCGCGCGGGGTCAAGGACGAATGCGCCGCCTTGCCGTGCACCTTGCAGCGGAACAGGTTGATGCCCTTGTGCGCCACCACCACCTGCATGCCCGTGGGTTCACCCACGACGCAGCCTTCGGGGCGGATGCCGCGTTCCAGCAGATCGGCCAGCATGTAGGGCGCGCCCGCGCAGCCCACTTCTTCGTCATACGAGAAGGCCAGGTGGATCGGCTTCTTGCGCGGCATGGCCAGAAATTCCGGCACCAACGCCAGCGAACCAGCGATGAAACCCTTCATGTCGCATGCGCCGCGGCCATACAGCAGGCCGTCTTTTTCGATGAGCTTGAACGGGTCCGAGGCCCAATCCTGGCCATCCACGGGCACCACGTCAGTGTGGCCCGACAGGACGATACCGCCCTGCTGATTGCCGTCTTGCGCCGGCAACGTGGCGAACAGGTTGGCCTTGGTGCGCTCGGGATTGTGCGCCAGCCACGCATCGACGCCCTGGCCCTTGAGCCAATCGCGGACGGTTTCGATCAGGGCAAGATTGGAATTGCGGCTGGTGGTATCGAAACCCACCAGCGTTTCCAGCCAGGTGCGCGCGTTCATGTGACTTCTCTGTTTTGGGGAAAAACAGAAGTGTAAAGCCAGGAAGCGCCCACGTCTCGGACGGCGCCCCGCACTGTTCACGGGTTAAGCGCCTAGAATGTCGCCCGGATTGGAATAACACCCCCAAGGAGAAACCGTGCAGCACAAAGCAGTTCCCACACGCAACATCGTGGCCGCAGTGATAGGCAACGCCCTCGAATGGTATGACTTCCTGGTGTTCGCGTTCATGACGCCGATCATCGCGAAGCTCTTCTTCCCCACCGACCCCAACCTGCCTGGCAGCGAACTCAACGCCATCCTGATGACGACCGCCATCTTCGGCGTCGGCTTCTTCATGCGCCCCGTGGGCGGCATCATCCTGGGCATGTACGGTGACAAAAAAGGCCGCAAGGCTGCGATGGTGATGGTGACCTCGCTGATGGCCGTGTCCATCGCGCTGATCACGGTTGCCCCGACGTACCACGCCGCCGGCATCCTGGCCCCGATCTTCATCCTGATCGCGCGCCTGTTGCAGGGTTTCTCGGCGGGCGGTGAATTCGGCACGTCGACGGCGCTGCTGATTGAAATGGCCCCCAACGGCAAACGCGGCTTCTACGGCTCGTGGCAGATGGCCGGCCAGATGCTGGCGCTGCTGATCGGCGCGGCTTGCGGCACGCTGATCACCGAGTTCTTCACGCAAGAACAGATCGCCGCCTGGGCATGGCGCATTCCGTTCGCCTTCGGCCTGGTCATTGTTCCCATCGCCATCTATATCCGCAAGAACGTCGACGAAACCGACGTCTTCAAGAAGATGCAGGAAGAAGACCGCCAGGCCGCCGCGCGCGGTGAAGTGCAGCGCCTGAGCCTGGTTCAGATGATCAAGACCCACACCCGTGAAACGATGATCGGCGTGGGCCTGGTCGTGACCGCCACGGTGTCCATCTACATCACCTTCACGTATCTGGTGACGTACTCCACGCAAATCCTGAAGCTGCCGATGAAGGAAACCTTCATGGTGCAGATGGCGGGCGCGGCGCTGATGGTGCTGATGACGCCGTTCATGGGCGCATGGTCCGACCGCATCGGCCGCCGTCCGCTGGTGATCAGTTCGCTGATCGGCTACCTGATCGTGCTGTATCCGCTGTACTACTGGCTGTCGGACGCCCCGTCGATCGGCCGTTTGCTGACGGTGCAGATCGTCGTGTGCTTCTTCGTGTCGGCCTTCTTCGGCGTGTTCAGCACGGTGATGGCGGAATTGTTCCCGGCGCGCGTGCGTTCCGTGGGTTTGTCGCTTGCCTATAACGTGGCCGTGATGATCTTTGGCGGTTTCGCGCAGTTCATCGTGACGTGGCTGATCAAGACCACCGGCTCGCCGATGGCGCCGGCCTACTACGTGATGTTCGGCGTGGCGCTGGGCCTGATTGCCTCGTTCTTCATGCGCGAACGCGCGCACGAGAAGCTGGACCACTAAAGCTTGATCCCCCACGGCCGCCTGGCCATGGGGGTTTCGTCCTATCGGCGCGTTGCCGAGGACACGCCCGCCACTTCGGCCAAGGCGTCCAGCGCACGGGCGAGCGATTCGCCCCCGCGCACTTCCACCGTGAACACCATATGAGCCAGCGACTGCTTGCTCTGCGTATTCACACCCACCACATTCAAGCGCAGCCGCGCAAAGACTTCGGACAGGTCGCGCAACAGACCGGGACGGTCGTGCGCGCGCACGCTGACGTCCACGGGATAGAACGTGTCCGAGGTTTCGCCCCAGGTCACTTCAATGACGCGCTCAGGTTCGCGCGCGGCCAAGGCCAGATAGCTGTGGCAGTCGCTGCGATGGATCGACACACCGCGCCCCCGCGTGACGAAGCCGGCGATGGCGTCGGGCGGCGCGGGGCGGCAGCAGCGCGCCAGCTGCGTCAGCAGTGAACCCACCCCCACCACCAGCACGCCGCTCTTGCCGCTTTTCTCGGCGCTGCCCGCGCTGGCGTTGCGCAGCGCCGCCGGCTGCGGCTCCACCGCAGGCCCCGGCTGCTGGAAAACACTGTCGATCTGGCGCAGGCTGAACTCTTCCTTGGCCGCCGCGACGTACAGATCGTCGGCGCGCGCAAAGCCCAGGTTTTGCGCCAGCTGTTCCAGATTGACGGCCGTCTTGCCCAGCCGCTGCAATTCTTTTTCAACCAAGGCCTGGCCTTGGGTGATGCGTTGCTGCAATTCAATGGCGTTGAACCACATGCGCACCTTGGCGCGCGCCCGCGGGCTGGCCAGAAAGCCCAACTGGGGATTGAGCCAATCGCGCGACGGACCGCCCGACTTGGCGGAGATGATCTCCACGGTCTGCCCGGTCGACAAGTGCGTTTGCAGCGGCACCATCTGCCCGTCGACGCGCGCGCCGCGGCAGCGGTGGCCCAGGTCGGTATGCAGGTGATAGGCGAAGTCCACCGGCGTAGCGCCTGCGGGCAGCTCAATCACGCGCGCTTGCGGCGTCAGCACGTAGATGCGGTCATCGGTGTGCGCGGGCGCCTTCACCGCATTGCGGTTCCTGCTGGAACCGGGTTTGCCTGATGCGGTTTTGTTGGATTCCGCTTTGCCGCCCGGTTTGCCAGCCTCTTGGCCCGACGCTTGTCCGGGCTCCAGCCCCGTTGCTTGCCCTGGCTCTGCGCCGCCTTCGACATCACTGTTCCAGGCCAGCAACTGACGCATCCACGCCAGTTGGCGGTCGTATTCACTAGAGGCCGCAACCTGGCCGCCCTTCGCGCCCGCTTCCTTGTAGCGCCAATGCGCGGCCATGCCGTATTCGGCGAACTGATGCATCTCGCGCGTGCGAATCTGCACTTCGAACGGGCGGCCGTCGTCGTCCGCCACCACGGTATGCAGCGAGCGATAGCCGTTAGGCTTGGGCCGCGAGATATAGTCGTCGAACTCGTCAGACAGCGGCGTCCACATTTCGTGCACCAGCCCCAACGCCGTATAACAGGCCCGCACGTCTTCGACGATGACGCGCAGCGCGCGCAGGTCGTACATCTGCGAGAAGTCCAGGCGCTTGACGCGCATCTTGTTCCAGATGCTGTAGATGTGCTTGGGCCGGCCGCTGACTTCAGCGTCGATGCCGCTCTTGGCCAACGCCGTCTGCATGCGCTCGATGGCGCCCGCAATAAAGGCTTCGCGCTCCACCCGCTTTTCTTCCAGCAAGCGGGCGATCTGCTTGTAGCGGTCGGGCTCCAGGAAGCGGAAAGCCAAGTCTTCCATTTCCCATTTGATCTGCCAGATGCCCAGCCGGTTCGCCAGCGGCGCATACAGGTCCAGCGTTTCCTGCGCGAACCCGGTCGAGCACGGCGCCTTGCTTTCCGCGTGCCAACGCAAGGTGCGCAGCCGCGAGGCCAAGCGCATCAGCACGATGCGCAGGTCGGCCGCCATGGCCAGCAGCATCTTGCGCTGCATTTCCTTCTGGGAACCGCTTTCGGCTTCGGCGTCGCTGGCTTGGCGGGCCACCACGCCGAGGCGCAACAGCGCGCGTGTGCCTTGCACCAGCCGCGCCACTTCTGCGCCGAAGGCGGTGGCGACGGGGTCGTTGCGCAAGGCGGGCGCCGGCGCCATCAAGTCGGTGGGCAAGGCGGCCAGCAGCGCGGCGGCGCGCGTGGCGGCGTCGGTGTGCAGGGCCGCCAGAATGCGGACGACGCCGGCGCCGTGGCTGGCCAACGGCTCGCCGGTGAGCGCCTGCTGGCCTTCAAAGCGCGGCGTGGCCCAGGCGACGGCCCGGTCAATCAGCGCCAGGCCATCGGCGTCCAGGCCCGCTCCTACCTCCTGCCGCCAGGAAGCGTCAAAAGGCGAAGGCGCGTCGATAACAGGCGGGGCGGACATGAAGGGCGTCGTGCTGGGGTTGGTTGATATCCCGACACTCTACACTAGGGTTTGATCGCTCAGAATCCCCTGCCATATCCCGATATATAGAAGGAACCCAAGCTTATGTTGCGCTGGCTCAAGGGCCGGGGCGCCCGCGCGTCCGAAGTGGCCGAGATGCAAGCCCGCATCTCGCCCGAACTGTGGCGGCAGGTGCTGGATGCCCACCCTTTCCTGGCGGCGTTGAACGCCGATGAAACCGCGCAGCTGCTCGCGCGGTCGGCCTGGCTGCTGGCCAGCAAGACCATCAACGGCGCGCAGGGCCTGGACGTGTCGGACTTCATGCGCCTGTCGATTGCCGCGCAGGCCAGCCTGCCCATCCTGAACCTCGCGCCCGAACTCTATGAAGGCTGGGACGAAATCATCGTGTATCCGGCCAGCTTCCGCATTCCGCGTTCGCGCCAGGACGATGACGGCGTGGTTCACGAGTACATCGAAGATGCGGCGGGCGAAGCGTGGGAAGGCGGCCCGCTCGTGCTCTCCTGGGAGGACACGCAGTTGTCTGACGGCGGCTTCAACGTCGTCATCCATGAGTTCGCCCACAAGCTGGACCTGCGTTCCGGTTTTGCTGATGGCATGCCGTCGCTGGCTGCGCACCCGGATCTGAAACCGCAGGTATGGCGCCGCGTGCTGGACGACAGCCTTGACCGCTTCATCGCCGCGCTCGATGCCGTGGAAGCGGCCATCCCGGCCGATGTAGACCCCGAAAGCGAAGCAGCCGACGCGTGGTACGGCCAATTGCCGATGGACCCGTACGCGGCCACGGACGAAGCGGAATTCTTCGCGGTCAGCTCTGAACACTTCTTCGTGGACCCTTTCCCGATGCAGCAGGCGCTGCCTGAATGGTATGACCTGCTGCGGACCTACTACCGGCAGGACACCTTGGGGCGCTACGCATGAAGCAGCTGCTGATCGTCTGGCATTCGCGCACCGGCGCGGCAAGGCAAATGGCCGAGGCCGCCGCGCATGGCGCGCAAGCGGCCGCGGCCGAACTCGACCTGGCGGACGCCTTGTGCGTGAAGTTGCTGCGGGCTTCCGACGTTGAATCCGACGCTTTGCTGGCGAGCCAGGGCTTTCTGTTCTGCGCGCCCGAAAACCTGGCCAGCCTGAGCGGCGAGATGAAGGAGTTTTTTGATCGCAATTACTACGCCGTGCTCGACCGCATCCAGGGCTTGCCCTATGCCTGCGCCATTAGCGCCGGCAGCGATGGCGCAGGCGCCGCGCGGCAGGTGGAACGCATTTGCACCGGATGGCGGCTGAGCGCGGTGGCGCCTGCGCTGATCGTGAATCTGGGTGCGCAGACGCCTGAACAGATCGTGGCGGAAAAGACGGTGCCGGCGGCGGAGCGCTCGCGCTGCGAAGCCTTGGGCGGACTGTTGGCGGCAACGTTGTTGATGGGGGAGTAACGCGCCCTTCGCGTTGGCGCAGGGTTGTGCAAACCCACAGGAAGCCCCCCGACAAAAAGCCCCAAAGAAAAAGCCCTTCGGCATGCCGAAGGGCTTTTCACTTGCGGGCGGCAGTCGCTTAGATAGCGGCCGTCACAATGATCTCAACCTTGAAATCCGGGTTGGCCAGGCGGGCTTCAACCGTGGCGCGCGGAGGCGAATTGCCGTCAGCGACCCACGCGTCCCATGCCTTGTTCATGCCGTCGAATTCCTTGATGTTGGCCACGTAGATCTGGGCCATCAGGATCTTGGTCTTGTCTGTGCCGGCTTCGGCCAGCAGGCGATCGATCGTCGCCAGCACTTGCTCGGTCTGGCCGGTGATGTCCAGCTTGGCGTCGTCCGGCACCTGGCCTGCCAGGTACGCGACACCGTTGTACACGGCCATGTCCGACAGGCGCTTGGCGACGTGGAAGCGCTTGATGCTGCTCATGAATATTCCCCTAGAGTCGAGTTGAGTTGATGAAACTGGAAACCAGCAATTTACCCCGAGCCGCCCTCAGGCGGGAGGCAACTGAAACACCTGGCGCAGATACGCCAGATAGGCGGGATCGTCGCACATGGTTTTTTCTGGCGCATCAGACACCTTGGCCACGGGCTGGCCATTGCAGCGGACCATCTTCATGACGATCTGCAAGGGTTCGTGGCCCAGGTCGTTGGTCAGGTTCGTGCCGATGCCGAACGACACCTTGCAGCGGCCCGAGAACTGGCGGGCCAGCTCGATCGCGCGCGGGAAGGTCAGCGAATCCGAGAACACCAGCGTCTTCGCGCGCGGGTCCACGCGGTTCTTGCGGTAGTGCTCAAGCAGGCGTTCGCCCCAGACGAAGGGGTCGCCGGAATCGTGGCGGGCGCCGTCGAAGAGCTTGCAGAAATACATGTCGAAGTCGCGCAGGAACGCGTCCATGCCGTAGACGTCCGACAGCGCAATGCCCAGGTCGCCCCGGTATTCCTTGGCCCAGACTTCCAGCGCAAACACCTGCGAGTCGCGCAGCCGCGGACCCAGCGCCTGGCACGCCTGCAAGTATTCGTGGCCCATCGTGCCCAGCGGCAGCACTTCATGCTGCTTGGCCAGCAACACGTTGCTGGTGCCTGCGAAATGTTCGCCCATCTGCGCCTTCATGGTGGACACCACTTCCTGGTGCCAGACCTTCGAAAAGCGGCGACGCGTGCCGTATTCGGCCACGCGGAAATCGGCCAGCGCCGGGTCATCCAGCACCAGGTGCATCTTGGATTGCAGACGCTGGCGGCCTTCTTCCCAGTCGGGGTTCTTGCGCGTGTTGCGGAAGTAGACCTCGTTGACGATGGCCAGCACCGGGATCTCGAAGAGAATCGTGTGCAGCCACGGGCCTTTCACTTCAATGGCGATCTCGCCCGGCGCATCGCCTTCACTGATGTGGATGCAGCGCTCGGGCAGATGGAACAGGCCAAGAAAGTCGACGAAGTCGCTCTTGATGAAGCGCAAGCCGCCCAGATAATCCAGCTCATCCTGGGTGAAGCGCAGCTGGCAAAGCTGGTGCACTTCTTCACGGATTTCATCCAGATAGGGGCGCAGATCGGCCCCCACGGTGCGGCACTTGTAACGGTACTCGACCTGTGCAGCGGGGAACTGATGCAGTACCACCTGCATCATGCTGAATTTATACAGATCGGTGTCGAGCAGCGAAGTGATTATCATGATTGCGCGTATCGGTTTCGCGACACCATAGCATAGAGAACCAGGGGTTCAGGGCCATGGGCCACGAAGTCAATACGGGTATTACCGGCACATCTGGCGCGCATTGGGTAAAATCCGCCCAACAAGACACAAATGCCGCCGATCCCGGAGTTCCTGAATGACCCACGTTGTCACCGAAAACTGTATTAAGTGCAAGTACACCGATTGCGTTGATGTGTGCCCGGTGGACTGTTTTCGTGAGGGTCCGAACTTCCTCGTGATCGATCCCGACGAATGCATCGACTGCGCCGTCTGCATCCCGGAATGCCCGGCCAATGCGATCTACGCCGAAGAAGACGTGCCGCAAGACCAACTGAATTTCATCGCGCTGAACGCTGAACTCTCGCCTGAGTTCGCCAGCATCAGCCGCGCCAAGAAGCCCCTGCCGGACGCCGACGACTGGAACGGCAAGCAGGACAAGCTGCAATTCCTGGAAAAATAATCCGCGATAGCCGGCTGCCGCCTGGCGGCCGGTTTCGTGCGATGCCCCGATGACCGACGACTCCAAATACACGCGCCAAACCGTCACTCAGATCCACACCTGGGTGCCCGACAAGCTGTTCTCATTGCGCGTCACGCGCGACGACGCGTATACGTTCCTGCCGGGCCAGTTCGCCCGGGTCGGTTTACCCGGGGCTGATGATCCCAACGGCCCGCCCACCCTGTGGCGCGCCTACTCGATGGTGTCCGCCCCGCACGAGTCCGGGCTGGAGTTCTATTCCATCGTGGTTCCCGACGGCCTGTTCAGCCCGCGCATGGCGCAGTTGCGCCCGGGCGATGCCTTGTACGTCGAAAAAACGCCCTACGGTTTCCTGACGCTGGAACGCTTCGCGCCCGGCGGCGACCTCTGGCTGTTGGCCTCCGGCACCGGCCTGTCGGCCTACCTGTCGCTGCTGCGCGACCCTGCCACCTGGCGCGCCTATCGCCGCATCATTCTGGTGCACGGCGTGCGCACCGTGGCGGAGCTGGCCTACCGCGAAGAGATCGAATCCTGGGGCGAGCGTCCGGAACTGGCCGAGCAGTTTGCGGCAGATCCGCAGAAGCTCATCTACCTGCCCATCGCCACCCGCGAAGCCCTGCCCGGCATGCCGCAAGAGCGCCTGACCACGCTGATCGCCGATGGCCGGCTAGAGCAGCTGGCCGGGCTGCCGCTGGACCCGGAGCAGGCGAAGATCATGCTTTGCGGCAACCCCGACATGCTGGCGGACGCTCGCAAGCTGCTGGGCGAACGCGGTTTCAAGCCGGGCCGCCGAGGCATTCCCGGCAACCTGGCAGTAGAAAATTACTGGTGATTCCGCACTGACCGGCCTAGTGCATAAATCCTCCCTTTGGTCTCTATGCTGGGCAAAAAAACGCCCTAAACTGGTGCCTAAGGGGATGACGGGTCTCTTTTTAGCAACAGAATCCCGGTGCTAGCCGCAGTTTCTTTAGGCTGATTAGATATATCTTTAGTCCTCGGCGCAATAATCGGGGCACACGCTCGACCCAGAAGGACATCCTCCAAATGCTGTACCAATTGCACGAAATGCAGCGCGCCTTCCTGACTCCGTTCGCTGCATTCACGGATGCCGGTTCTCAGCTGTTCTCCAGTCCCTACAGTCCCCTCGCTTACACCCCGATTTCCCGCCAGATGGCCGCGGGGTACGAGCTGATGACGCGTATCGGCAAGGAATACCAGAAACCCGCCTGGAATCTTCCCTCCACCGAGATCAACGGCAAGTCTGTTCGCGTGACCGAAGCGGTGGCGTTGGACAAGCCCTTCTGCCGCCTGGTGCACTTTCACCGCGACGTGCGCCTGACTGGCCGCGATGACCCCAAGGTGCTGCTGGTTGCTCCGCTGTCGGGCCACCATGCGACCTTGCTGCGCGACACCGTGCGCGCCCTGCTGCCCAATCATGACGTTTATGTCACTGATTGGGTCGACGCCCGCATGGTTCCACTAGCCGCCGGCCCGTTCCATCTGAACGACTACGTGCGCTACGTGCAGGATTTCATCCGCCACCTGGGCCCGGACGTCCACGTGATTTCGGTTTGCCAGCCCACCGTGCCGGTGCTGGCCGCCGTGTCGCTGATGGCCACCGCCAATGACCCCTGCCAGCCGCGCAGCATGGTCATGATGGGCGGCCCCATCGACCCGCGCCAGTCGCCCACGCAGGTGAACCGCCTGGCCACCACCAAGCCCTATTCGTGGTTTGAAAGCCAGGTGATCCACCCGGTGCCGCCGCGTTACCCGGGCGCGGGCCGCAAGGTCTACCCTGGCTTCCTGCAGCACGCCGGGTTCATGGCCATGAACCCCGACCGCCACATGAAGTCGCACTACGAGTTCTATCTGGACTTGCTGCGCGGCGACGACAGCGACGCCGAAGCGCACCGCCGCTTCTACGACGAATACAACGCGGTGCTGGATATGCCGGCCGAGTTCTATCTGGACACGATCCGCATGGTGTTCCAGGACTTCGCGCTGCCCAGCGGCACGTGGGAAGTGGACGGCCAGACCGTGCGCCCCGCCGACATCAAAAAGGTGGCGCTCTTCACCATTGAAGGCGAGCTGGACGATATCTCGGGCCAGGGCCAGACGCGCGCGGCCATCAAGCTGTGCAAGAACATTCCCGCCGAGCGCAAGTCCCACTACACGGCGCCGAACTGCGGCCACTACGGCATTTTCTCGGGCCGCCGCTGGCGCGAAATGATCTGTCCTAAAATTGCCGAATTCATCCGGCAATCGGCTTGACGACGGCACAGCGCCGTCCGGCAGGTGACGCGCGGGCCTGGCCCGCGCCACTTCAAGCCTGATCCGTATTTCACGGGGCCCGCGTGGCCCCTTTTCTTTTATTGGCCTTACATGTCCTGTCGCTCACTTGCCGACCGCATCGACGCCTTGCTGCCCCAGACGCAATGCACCAAGTGCGGCTATGACGGCTGCCGGCCTTATGCCGACGCCATCGCGGACGGCTCAGCACCGATCAACCGCTGCCCGCCTGGTGGCGACGACGGCATCGCCGCGCTATCCGCCTTGCTGCAAACCCCCGCCCTGCCGCTAGATCTTGAACGCGGCGAACCCGGCCCGCTGCTGGTTGCCCGCATCGATGAGGCGCACTGCATCGGTTGCACGCTGTGCATCCAGGCCTGTCCGGTCGACGCTATCGTGGGCGCCAACAAGCACATGCATACCGTGCTGGCCGATTGGTGCACGGGCTGTGATCTGTGCGTGGCGCCCTGTCCGGTGGACTGTATTCAAATGGTGCCTGCCGGCCGCGCATGGACCGCAGAAGACGCCACCATCAGCCGCCAGCGGCATCGCAGCCACCTGGCGCGAGCCGAACGCCTGGCTGCCGATAACGCCCGCCTGATGGCGCCCGAGGCGCCCGCCGCCGCGAGCGCGCCGCCCCCTGCCGCCGACGACGCGCAAAGCGAAGACCGCAAGCGCTCCGCCATTGAATCCGCGCTGGCCCGCGCCCGGGCCCGCCGCAATCCGACGCAGTCATGAACGCAGCCAAACGCCGTGAGATCTTCGCCCGCCTGCAAGCGGCCAACCCCAACCCCACCACCGAACTGGAATACGACACGCCGTTCCAGTTGCTGATCGCGGTGCTGTTGTCGGCGCAGGCCACCGACAAATCGGTCAACATCGCCACGCGTAAATTCTTCCCGCAATACGGCACGCCCGAAGCGTTGCTGGCGCTGGGCGAAGAAGGCTTGTCCGATTACATCAAGACCATCGGGCTGTACCGCACCAAGGCCAAGAACACGATCGCCACCTGTCGGATCTTGCTTGAGCATCACGGCGGCGAAGTGCCGCAAACGCGCGAGGCGTTGGAATCGCTGCCGGGCGTGGGCCGCAAGACGGCCAACGTTGTGCTCAACACCGCGTTCGGCCAGCCGACGATGGCGGTGGATACGCATATCTTTCGCGTGTCGAACCGCACCGGTATTGCGCCGGGCAAGAACGTGCTTGAAGTGGAAGACAAGCTCGTCAAATTCATCCCGCGCGAATATATCCAGGACGCCCATCACTGGCTGATCCTGCACGGCCGCTACATCTGCGTGGCGCGCAAACCGAAGTGCCCCCAATGCGGCATCTCCGATCTGTGTGAATTCAAACAAAAAACACCCGCGTAAACCCTGCGGTCCAAATATGGCATTGTGATTTCAGCGAGCGGAAAACCGGGGTTTTCCCTCGCTGAATTTGTTTGATCAATTGATAAGAATCAACGCGTATTTGCTGCAATGCATTGCGCATGGAAAAGGGTTTTCCCGCCTTGCGCGGCGTGTATTGTCGGCCTGCTGACAATTGACCTTTCCGCACTGCAAAACCTATGTAAAACCCTCATGGAATTTTGATAAAGAGGTCCGCATACTCGCCGGCAACTCATCAGAAAACTACGAGACATCTCTGGTTTTCCGACCCCGCGGGGGTCTGACGCAACGACGGCAGACAGAGACCATATAAATACAACGCTGGTGCAGCGGACATGGATGACACAATCCTGGAGACAAAAGGCCTCACCAAGGAGTTCCGCGGATTCGTCGCGGTCAATGGGGTCGATTTGCGTATCAAGCGAGGCGAGATTCATGCCTTGATCGGGCCTAACGGCGCGGGCAAGACCACATGCTTCAACCTGCTTACCAAGTTCTTATCTCCCACGTCGGGAACCATCAAGTTCAACGGTATCGACATTACCGGCGAGCGCCCCGCGCAGATTGCGCGGCGTGGCGTGATTCGCTCGTTCCAGATTTCGGCGGTGTTTCCACACCTGACCGTGCTTGAGAACGTGCGCATCGGCTTGCAGCGCAAGACCGGGCTGTCGTTCCACTTCTGGCAAAGCGACAAGCGGCTGGCGTCCTTGAATGAGCCGGCGCGCGCGCTGCTTGAACAGGTGGACCTGGGCGCCTTCGCGGACGAGACCACGGTGAATCTGCCGTACGGCCGCAAGCGCGCACTGGAAATCGCTACGACGCTGGCGATGGAACCCGAACTGATGCTGCTGGACGAGCCCACGCAGGGCATGGGCCACGAAGACGTGGACCGCGTCACGCAGCTGATCAAGCGCGTCAGCGCCGGGCGCACGATCCTGATGGTGGAACACAACATGAACGTCGTGTCCTCCATCGCCAACACCATCACCGTGCTCGCGCGCGGCTCGGTGCTGGCCGAAGGCACGTACGCCGAAGTCTCCCGCCATCCGGCCGTGATGCAGGCGTACATGGGCACCACCGACGGCGAACTTCAAGGAGCGCACGCATGAGCACCCCGGCACTGGAAATTTCAGGCTTGCAAGCCTGGTACGGGGAATCGCACATCCTGCACGGCGTGGATATGCGCGTGGGGCAAGGCGAAGTCGTCACGCTGCTGGGCCGCAATGGCGCTGGCCGCACCACGACGTTGCGCGCGATTCTCGGGCTGACGGGCTCCCGCAAGGGCTCGGTGCGCATTCACGGCACCGAAGCCATCGACCTGCCCACCTACAAAATCGCCCACCTGGGCGTGGGCTATTGCCCCGAAGAACGCGGCATCTTCGCCAGCCTGTCTTGCGAAGAAAACCTGCTGTTGCCGCCAGTCGTGGGTTCGCTGGGCGGCGGCATGTCGCTGGCCGAAATCTACGACATGTTCCCCAACCTGCAAGAGCGCCGGAATTCACCGGGCACACGCTTGTCGGGCGGCGAACAACAGATGCTGGCCGTGGCGCGCATTCTGCGCACCGGCGCCAACCTGCTGCTGCTGGACGAAATCTCCGAAGGCCTGGCGCCCGTCATCGTGCAGGCGCTTGCCCGCATGATCAAGGCGCTGAAGCAGCGCGGCTACACGATCGTCATGGTCGAGCAGAACTTCCGCTTCGCGGCTCCGCTGGCTGACCGCTTCTACGTCATGGAGCACGGTCAGATCGTCGAGCATTTCGAAGCCGCAGAACTTTCAGAAAAACAGGACACGCTCAACGAATTGTTGGGCGTCTAAAACAACCTGTCATCCGCCGGAATCCCGGCAACACTACACCGTAGGGAAGAGGAGTCATCCCATGAAGCTGCACACCATCACTGCTGCACTGGCCATGGCGGGCCTGGGATTTGCAGGGGCAACCGCCCACGCGCAAGGTATCTCCGACGATGTCATCCGCATCGGCTTCATTACCGACATGTCGGGCGTGTACTCCGACATCGACGGCAAGGCTGGTCTGGACGCGATCCGCATGGCGATCGAAGACGCCGGCGGCACCATCAACGGCAAGAAGATCGAAGTCGTCTCGGCCGACCACCAGAACAAGGCCGACGTGGCGTCGGCGCGCGCTCGCGAATGGTTCGATCAGCAGAAGGTCGACGTCATTGTTGCGGGCACGAACTCGGCCACCAGCCTGGCCATGGCGGCCGTGGCGGCTGAAAAGAAAAAGCCGTTCATCGCGGTGGGCGCAGGCGCATCCGACCTGACCAACGCGCAATGTTCGCCCTATACCGTTCACTACGCCTACGACACCGTGGCGCTGGCGCGCGGTACCGGTTCGGCAGTGGTGAAGGACGGCGGCAAGAGCTGGTTCTTTCTGACGGCCGACTACGCCTTCGGCCACGCGCTGGAACGCGACACGATGGCCGTTGTGAAAGCCGCAGGCGGCGAGATCAAGGGCCAGGTGCGCGCACCGCTGGGCGCATCGGACTTCTCGTCCTTCCTGCTGCAAGCGCAAGCATCCAAGGCGCAGATTCTGGGCATGGCCAACGCGGGTGGCGACACCATCAACACCATCAAGGCCGCCAATGAATTCGGCGTGACCAAGACGATGAAGATGGCCGGCCTGCTGGTGTTCATCAACGACGTGCACTCGCTGGGCCTGCAAGCCACGCAAGGCATGTACCTGACTGACGGCTGGTACTGGGATCAATCCGACGCCTCGCGCGCCTGGGCCAAGAAGTTTGAAGCCAAGGTCGGCCGCAAGCCGTCGATGCTGCAAGCGGGCGACTACTCGTCGACGATGTTCTACCTGAACGCCGTAAAGGCAACGGGCACGGACGACGCCGACACCGTCATGAAGTGGATGAAGTCGAACAAGATCAATGACTTCTTCACCCAAGGCGGCTATGTGCGCGAAGACGGCCGCATGGTCCATGACATGTACCTGATGCAAGTGAAGACCCCGGCCGAATCCAAGGGCCCGTGGGACTACTACAAGGTTGTGGCGACGCTGCCTGGCGAAGAGGTCTACACCAAGCTGTCCGAGTCCACCTGCAAGCTGGTCAAGAAATAATTCCCGGCTCATGTGACACCAGGGTGCGGCCCGGCGCGGGCCGCGGCCGCACCTTGAATTTGCTCGCTTCCATCCGTACGCGCAGGATTTTCACAAGATGACTGACCTTTTCGGCATCCCTATACAGGCCTTGTTCGGCCAGCTATTACTGGGCCTGGTCAACGGTTCCTTCTATGCCATGTTGTCGCTCGGGCTTGCCGTGATCTTCGGGCTGCTGAACGTCATCAACTTCGCGCACGGCGCGCTCTACATGCTGGGCGCGTTCATCGCCTGGATGGGGCTGTCGTACCTGGGGTTGAACTACTGGATCATGCTGATCCTGGCGCCGCTGGTCGTGGGGCTGTTCGGCATACTGATCGAAAAACTATTGCTCAAGCATCTGTACAAGCTTGATCACCTTTATGGGCTGCTGCTGACCTTCGGCCTGACCTTGCTGATCGAAGGCCTGTTCCGCAGCTTCTACGGCGTATCGGGGCAACCTTACCCGACCCCCGAAGCACTGCGTGGCGCGACCAATCTGGGCTTCATGATTCTGCCGAACTATCGCGGCTGGGTTGTGGCGGCGTCGGTG
>Ga0213823_1000542_pt1 | contig 30106 bp, 29 predicted proteins | sample MC6MC0907MG_FD_179887 | JGI IMG/M metagenome (GOLD analysis project Ga0213823, IMG submission 179887) | Enriched soil aggregate microbial communities from Iowa State University, Ames, United States - MC6-MC0907-MG | ecosystem: Environmental > Terrestrial > Soil > Unclassified | place: USA: Iowa...
GCCAACAGGATGAACAACGCGACGACCCAGGCAAACACCGGGCGGTCGATAAAGAACTGCGGCATAGAAAAGCGTCCTGCTTACTGACCAGAGGTCTGGGCAAGTGGAAGAGGGGTGTCGTCGATCTGCACGGTTTCGCCGGGGCGGGCGTGTTGCAGGCCTTCGATGACGATGCGGTCGCCGGGCTTGAGGCCACCGGTGACGATCCAGCGATTGTTCTGCACCGCGCCCAGTTGCACGGGTTGTTCAGCGACGCGCATTTGTTCGTCGACGGTCAGCACCTGAGCAATGCCGGCGCTGTCACGCTGCACGGCGCGTTGCGGCACGGTGATGCCGTTCTGAATCGTTGCCTGCTCCAGACGCACGCGGATGAAACTGCCCGGCAGCAAGTCCAGATCCGGGTTGGGGAATTCGCTGCGCAGAATGATCTGGCCAGTGCCCGGATCGACGGTGATGTCGCTGAAGAGCAATTTGCCCGGCAGCGGGTACAGGCTGCCGTCATCCTGAATCAGTGTGGCTTTGACCTGATCCTGGCCGACTTCCTGCAACTGCCCGGAACGGAACGCGCGGCGCAATTCGTTGAGTTCACGGGTCGACTGGGTGAGGTCCGCGTGAATCGGGTTGAGCTGCTGAATCAGTGCCAGCGGCGTTGTTTCGTTCTGCCCGACCAGTGCGCCTTCGGTGACCAGTGCACGGCCGACGCGACCGGAAATCGGCGCGGTGACGGTGGCGTAACCGAGGTTCAGTTTGGCGCGTTCGACGGCAGCCTTGTTGGCCGCAACGTCAGCGGCGGTTTGCCGGGCATTGGCGCGGGCGTTGTCGTAGTCCTGGCCGCTGATGGCCTGGTCGTCGATCAACTGTGCATAGCGCTGCTCTTGCAGTTTCGCTTGAAAGGCGTTGGCTTCAGCCTTGCGCAGCGCGGCTTCGGCGCTGTCGAGGTCAGCCTTGAACGGCGCCGGATCGATGCGGAACAGCACGTCGCCCTTTTTCACGTCGCTGCCTTCGCGGAAGGTGCGCTGCAAGACCACGCCTGCCACCCGTGCGCGCACTTCGGCAATCCGTGGCGCGGCGATGCGGCCGCTGAGTTCGCTGCTGATCGTCAGGGGATGCGCTTCGATCGTCTCGATGCGCACCGTGGCCGGTGGCGTCTGATCCTCTGCCTTCGAGGACGAATCACAGGCGCTCAGTGTCAGCGCCATCGCGATCAGGCCGAGCCCGGCCAGCAGTTTCTTCGACATGTACAACCCCCAATATTGATGTCCGCATCCTACGGGCAGACGCCGAGATTAGCGGTGAAGCTTTGTAGGCGCTGTGTGAAATTGTGTAAGGGTTTTGCTCAGGGACGGGCGAGGGCGTATATCCTTCTGGTCTTGAATTCTTTTGTGACGGTTCTACCGCTTTCGCGAGCAAGCTCGCTCCCACATGGGTTTTGTGAACAGTGCAAAACCACTGTGGGAGCGAGCTTGCTCGCGAAAGCGGTCTGACCTCCACCACAGCAATATCTGGATCACCCCATGCCCAACATCCTCCTGGTCGAAGACGACACCGCCCTCGCCGAACTGATTTCCAGCTACCTGGAGCGCAACGGTTATTCCGTCAGCGTGATCGGCCGTGGTGACCACGTACGTGAACGGGCGCGGGTCAATCCGCCGGACCTGGTGATCCTCGACCTGATGTTGCCGGGCCTCGACGGCCTGCAAGTCTGCCGTTTGCTGCGTGCCGATTCGGCGACGCTGCCGATCCTGATGCTCACCGCCCGCGATGACAGCCACGATCAGGTACTGGGCCTGGAAATGGGCGCCGACGATTACGTCACTAAACCCTGTGAGCCGCGCGTGTTGCTGGCACGGGTGCGCACCTTGTTGCGCCGCAGCAGCCTCGGCGAACCGTTGACCGCCAATGACCGCATTCTCATGGGCAATCTGTGCATCGACCTGTCCGAGCGCACCGTGACCTGGCGCGATCAACCGGTCGAGCTGTCCAGCGGCGAATACAACCTGCTCGTGGTGCTGGCTCGCCATGCCGGCGAAGTGTTGAGCCGCGACCAGATCCTGCAGCGTCTGCGCGGTATCGAATTCAACGGCACCGACCGCTCGGTGGACGTGGCGATCTCCAAGCTGCGTCGCAAGTTCGACGACCACGCCGGCGAGGCGCGCAAGATCAAGACCGTGTGGGGCAAGGGTTATCTGTTCAGCCGCTCCGAGTGGGAATGCTGAGCTGATGTTTCGCATCCTGTTTCGCCTGTATCTGGTGACGATCATCTCGTACAGCGCGGCGATCTATTTGGTGCCTGACCTGATCGTCATGCTGTTCAAGGATCGCTTCGTCACCTATAACCTCGACTATTCGCGCGGTTTGCAATCGCTGATCACCCGCCAGTTTCATGCGGTGCCGCATGAGCAGTGGCCGGCGCTGGCGGCGTCGATGGACAAGGATTTCCAGCCGCTGCACATCGTCCTGGCGCGGATCGACGATGCCGAGTTCTCCGCCATCGAGCAGCAACGCCTGCGCCGTGGGGAAAACGTCGTGCGCATTGGCGATTGGGGCTGGCGCACGCTGGCGGTGACGCCGCTGGACGACATCTCGGCCGTGCAAATGGTCGTGCCGCCGGACCCACTGGACGTCAATCTGTTGTACTGGAGCATCAACGTGCTGATCGGCGCGAGTCTGCTTGCCTGCCTGCTGATGTGGCTGCGCCCGCACTGGCGAGATCTGGAACGGCTCAAAGGCACCGCCGAACGCTTCGGCAAGGGCCATTTGAGCGAGCGCACGGAGATCGCCCCGAGTTCCAACATCGGCAGCCTCGCCAATGTCTTCGACACCATGGCCGGCGATATCGAAAACCTGCTCAATCAACAACGCGATCTGCTCAACGCCGTGTCCCATGAACTGCGCACGCCGCTGACGCGCCTGGATTTTGGCCTGGCCTTGGCCCTGTCCGATGATTTGCCGAGCGCCAGCCGCGAGCGCTTGCTGGGCCTGGTCGCGCATATTCGCGAGCTGGATGAGTTGGTGCTGGAGTTGCTGTCTTACAGTCGCTTGCAGAACCCGGCGCAACTGCCGGAGCAGGTCGAGGTGTCGCTGGACGAGTTCATCGACAGCATTCTGGGCAGTGTCGATGAAGAGCTGGAGTCGCCGGAGATCGTTATCGACGTGTTGCTGCACGGTCAGCTCGAACGCTTCTCCCTTGATCCTCGCCTGACCGCGCGGGCGATCCAGAACCTGCTGCGCAACGCCATGCGCTATTGCGAAAAGCGCATTCAGATTGGCGTGCAGGTCAATGCCGAGGGCTGTGAGATCTGGGTCGATGATGACGGCATCGGCATTCCCGATGACGAGCGGGAGCGGATATTCGAGCCGTTCTATCGACTGGATCGCAGTCGTGATCGGGCTACAGGTGGGTTTGGCCTTGGCCTGGCGATCAGTCGCCGCGCACTGGAAGCGCAGGGTGGCGCGTTGACAGTTGAGTCTTCCCCGTTGGGCGGGGCACGCTTTCGTTTGTGGTTGCCTACCACTGTCTAGCCTGCGAAGAACTCCATGTAGGCCTTCGCCTGCTCGCGATGGCGGTGTGTCAGTCAAGTTTGCTTAACCTGACACTCCGCCATCGCGAGCAGGCGAAGGCCTACAGGGTTTGTGGGGTGTTCATGGAATGTATGAACACCCGAAGTCCCTGTGGGAGCGAGCTTGCTCGCGAAAGCGCCGGTTCAGAGGCATCTTCAGCGCTGGTTGTCCGCGATCTAGAGACGGCGAGAACCAAAAGCTTTCTCACGCTTTCAGCAGTTGTGAACGCAGCAGCCCCGCATGTTGCTCAAGTTCTGCCGCCGAGTTACGTCCGATCAGCATCCACGCATGCTCACGTTCGGTCCAATACACCACATTCATCGCATGCCGCCGCTCGTGTGCCAGTGCCTGACTGCCGCTGTTCGAGCGGGTCACACACAGCGCCAGTGGCCCGTGTTTCGCATCCAGATAAACAATCTGCGCAATCGGCACGCCGTCGTACTCAAGCATTTGTGCCCGTTTGAATTCGGCACCCGGCAACTTCAATGTGGCGGGTGAAAGGTTCAGGCCAAGACGCGCATCGACCGTGCGCAGTTGCGCCCGTTGGGAGGCGTCGTCGGTGGGCAGATGATCAAGCGTTTGCGGCACGTACAGCGCCATGTAATCGCCCACCAATGCGCGCCAGTTGTTCGATTGCGCGGCGTGCCAGCCGAGGAATAACCGGTCGGCCAACACGCCACCAGCAAACAGCGCAGCAGCGGCGCCACCGATAAACCAGCGGCGATTCAAGCCCGGACGTTGCGGCGCCGGGATAGCATCCAGCCGCGCTTGCAGACGATCCAGCGGCGCCTGTTGCGCCAGTTCGTCATAGGCGTTCTTGTACGGCAGGTTGCTGCGGCTGAGCCATTGCACGCGCAGGCTGAGCAGCGAGTCTTCGGCTATGGCACTGTCGAGCTGATCGCGATATTCGCGGTCGAGTTCGCCGTCCAGGTAGGCGACCAGTTGTTCATCCGAAGGGGGGGTCATGATCGGTCTCCTTCGGTGGTCTTCGGCACTGCTTGCAGCGGCGGGTATTCGGCGAGTTTGAGGCGGGCGGTGGCCAGTCGACTCATGACCGTGCCGATCGGCACTTGCAGGATTTCAGCGACTTCGCGATAGGACAAGCCTTCGACATAGGCGAGGTAGACCGTTTCGCGTTGGGTTTCGGGCAGCGCATCGACGCGGCGGATCACTTGCGCGGCCATCACATGCGTCTGAGCGGCGTACTCACCGTCGAACGCCAGTTGGCCATCGGCATCGACCTGACCCGCGCCCTGACGCACGCGACGGGCGCGCACTTCGTTGAGCCAGATCGAATGCAGAATGCTCAGCAACCAGCGATCCATGCGCGTGCCGACGCTGTACTGACTGGCGCGTTCCAGCGCTCGCACACAGGTTGCCTGCACCAGATCTTCTGCCACATGCCGGTTGCGCGACAGCAGCAAACCGTAGCGCCACAGTCGCGCCAGATGCTGTCCGAGTTCTGCTCTGAAGGCCTGATCGCTGACGATGATGGCTGTCCTTTTTTAATGCTCAGGTTTTCGCTGAATCGTTGATGGCCTCAGCCAGGTCCTGATATTCCTCACACGAAGTGCCGCAAATCGATTGGATCTGCTGCAACTGTTCCTGCGCCAGGTCGACGCGGCCTTTGATCACATAGGCCTCGCCAAGGTATTCGCGCACTTGCGCGTACTGCGGATCGAGTTTTACCGATTGCAGGTAATAACCGATGCCTTCGTCAGTGCGCCCCAGTTTGCGCGTGGCATAACCGCGATAGTTGAGGGCCTTGGCGGTGTTCGGTTGCTTCAAAGTATCAAGCAGGGCCAGGGCTTCTTCGTAACGACCGGCCTTGGCGAGGCCCCAGGCGTAATCGGTACGGTCGGCATCCGAAAGAGCTTTGCTGACCTGCATCACACACTTCTGCGTTTTGCTGTCCCAGACCTGGCCTTTCGGGCATTCGGGCTTCTGCACTTCTTCTTCATCACCATTGGCCAAGGCCAACTGGCTGGCCATCGCCACGACCAGCAGCAACGGGGCGGCGAACATAACGGAACGGATAGTCATGGGCAAGGCTCCACAGGGGGTTATGTTTCACTTTGAACACCACAGCGTGAATTTTTATTCATTGCTTTATCAGTGACTGTTCAAGTTCAGCGTAAATTCAAGCGCTATGCTCGTCAGCGCCTGCCGTCGATCCGATGTTTTGCCGTAAGGAGCGTTGCCATGACCGACCATGTCCACCACTCAGCCGCTGCCGGCTACAAAACCGCCGCCGACACCTACGTCAAAGGGCGGCCGGACTATCCGCCGCAAGTCAGTCAATGGTTGACCGCGACGCTGGGCCTGAATGGACATAAGACCGTGATCGATCTGGGTGCCGGCACCGGCAAATTCACCGGGCGTCTTGTGGCGACCGGTGCGCAAGTGATCGCCGTTGAACCGGTGGCGCAAATGCTGGAAAAACTCTCCAACGCATGGCCGCAAGTATTGGCGGTGAGCGGCACGGCGACTGATCTGCCGTTGCCGGACGCTTCAGTCGATGTGGTGATTTGCGCGCAAGCGTTTCACTGGTTCGCCAGCAGCGAAGCGCTGACGGAAATCGCTCGGGTGCTCAAACCCGGTGGCAAGTTGGGGCTGATCTGGAACCTGCGCGACACCCATGTCAGTTGGGTGCCGAAACTGGATGCCATCGTCAACGCGCTGGAAGGCGACACACCGCGCTATTACACCGGCGCCTGGCGCACAGCGTTTCCGCACCCGGCGTTTGCGCCTCTGCAGGTTGAGCGGTTTCACCATGGCCATAACGGTTCACCGGAAGACGTGATCTTCAATCGCGTGCGCTCCACCAGTTTCATCGCCGCGCTGCCGGAGGCGCAGCGGGCGAAGGTTGATGAGCAGATTAGTGCGTTGATTGCTGCCGAGCCGGAACTGCACGGCAGGGATATGGTGACGGTGCCGTATGAAACGGCGGCGTTTGTTGCGGTGAGGCAGGGGTGAGGCAGCCGCGCTGTGAGAGGCGTTCGTCTGCCCGGATAGCGCGTTATTCCTTGTCCGGGGTTCCACGCAGGTCTTTTGTCAAACCGCTGAATTTGAACTCGCCTTTCGTGACAATAACGGTCTGCTCTCCATTTTGGAGTTTGCCTGTAAACTCAATACGACCCTCCAGGCGTGGATCTTTGTCTGACGGCACAACGTCCAGAGTCATCAGGCCTGTCGTTGAAAAGTACGTAACAAAATCAGCAAACGTGCCAACAGCATAGCTTGCTCGATATTTACGGTCGTTGGCGTCCAACTCATGCGGGCCTACGGTGGCGACATCAGGGACGTAAACACTCAGCCATACATTTTTGACTCCAGGCCACTCATCCGACGGGATGAATTGCTTGCCGAGACCTTGCCAATATTCGCCTGGATCGGCTTGAAATCCTTTGGTCAGACTCACCTCGTCCGATCTGAATAGTGGGCGTTCACCCTTTTCTGTGGCAGCAGAAAAATCCCCGGTAGTGCTTTTCTTGAAATCACTCATCGCCAATGCTCCTGATGCATGAACTGAGCGAGAGCAAGCTCCCGGTGAGGGCTCAAGTTACTGCATCAGGATGAGCCGCATAACTGTCATAGTTGACAGTTGACAGCGAGGTTCAGGCATTCTTGAACGAGATACACCTTGCCAGTGCTGACACCACCCCTTGTGGGAGCGAGCCTGCTCGCGAAGGCAATCTATCCGGCATCCGATAACGCGGATCAACCCACCCGAGCCAGATCCACCGACTTCCTGTTGCGCTCGCGAACCCCACGCACCACCAGATACAACAACGGCCCGATCGACGCAAACACCGCCGTCAACAACAAATAAGGCACCACAGACCAGACCGACTGCCCACGCGACCGAGCATCCTTGACCATCCAGATCCCGGCGAGTGTCGCCAGCAGATACAGATCAATCACCACCTGCGCAGTATCCGGCCGCGACATCAGGCTGATGCCGAAGTCGATCAATGACTGTTCAGCCTGGAGCATCACCGAAACGGTATAACCGCCAAACGCGAGCAAAGCCGTGAGGGGCAGGGCGATAGACATCATGCAATCCTTCCTTGGTGTGATGAGAGAGTCGCCAGACTAACGCCGCCGCGCAAAATTGGCCATTGACTTGCCAGCACCGCGCAGGCTAATTTCCAGCCCATGACTTCGACTGTATCGCGCTGCCAGCCAATTATTATTACCGCCATTCCTCATTTGGCGGGCTAGCTCACGACTGCAGCACCCAACCCGCCCTAGAGGCGGGTTTTTACTTTCTGTCTCCGGGGTTTTTGAAATGTGGCTCATGTAGGAGCTGCCGAAGGCTGCGATCTTTTGATCTTGTTTTGATTTAGAAAAACCAAAATCAAAAGATCGCAGCCTCCGGCAACTCCTACAGGGACCGTGTGAAATTCTGCCAAGGAGATGTTCATGAGTTACACATACGATCAGCAAACCCTGCTTGAGCACTACGTGAAAAAGATCCTCGCCGCGCCGGTGTACGACATCGCGGTGCGCACGCCTTTGCAAGCGGCGCCGGCGCTGTCGGAGGCGCTGGGCAACCGGATTCTGCTCAAGCGTGAAGACCTGCAACCGACGTTCTCTTTCAAGATCCGTGGCGCCTACAACAAACTGGTGCAATTGAGCGACGAACAGAAGGCGTGCGGGGTGATCACCGCCTCGGCCGGCAATCACGCGCAAGGCGTAGCGCTGGCAGCACGCGAACTGGGGATCGCGGCGACCATCGTCATGCCGGCGACAACGCCGGAACTGAAAGTGCTGGGTGTGCGCAGTCGCGGCGCTGAAGCGTTGCTGCACGGCGAGAGTTTCCCGTTCGCGCTGGCCCACGCGCTGCAACTGGCGGAACAGACTGGACGCACCTTCGTGTCTCCGTTCGACGACCCGGAAGTGATCGCCGGCCAGGGCACCGTGGCAATGGAAATCCTCCGCCAGCATCAAGGTTCGCTGGATGCGATCTTTATCCCGGTGGGCGGTGGCGGCCTGATCGCCGGCATCGCAGCCTACGTCAAATACCTGCGCCCGGAAGTGCGGATCATCGGCGTCGAATCGGAACACTCAGCGTGTCTGAAGGCCGCGCTCGAAGCGGATCAGCGCGTCGTGCTGCCCACTGTGGGGACGTTCGCCGATGGCGTGGCGGTAGCGCAGATCGGCGCGTTCGGGTTTGAGGTTTGCCGTTTCTGCGTCGACGAAGTGATCACCGTCAGCAACGACGACCTCTGCGCAGCGATCAAGAACATCTACGACGATACCCGCTCGATCACCGAACCTTCCGGCGCTCTCGCCGTGGCGGGAATCAAGCAATACGTAGCGCGAACCGGGGTGCGCGAGCAGACATTCGTGGCGATCGATTCGGGCGCCAATATCAACTTCGACAGCCTGCGCCATGTCGCCGAGCGCGCCGCGATGTGCGGCGTCTCGGCGTGAAGCGGTTTACGGCAGTAACGGGCGCAGGAAGCTGCGCTCGTAGCTGACGATAAACTTCTTCTCGACCAGGCTGGCCACCAGTGCGGTGCTTTCCGGATCGGTCAGCGCGATGTGCCGATAGCTTTCGTAATCCGCCAGTGACGGAAAACTGAACAGGCAATAAGCGATATTGTTCGCGCCCTCGGAAGGCAGGAAGTAGCCATGATGGGTGCCGCCCAAGCGCTCGACGATGTCGAGCCAGGCCTTGGCGTAGGCCTCGAACTCGGGCAATTGGTAGGGGTCAATGACATATCGGACGTGGCAGGTAATCAAGCAACGCACTCCTTGCTCGGGTTATTCCTGCAGGGCTGTACCGACTTTTTCCGACGCCGACCAGATGCGATAACGCACTTCGACGTCCGACGGCGCATACACCACGACCGGCAACTTGCTGTTGTAACGCAGCATGAAACCGTCACCAACGACCGGCACGAAGGCGCGTTTCTTCTGGCTGCCGGGCGGGCAGGCCATCATCGTGCTCATTGGGCCGATGACTTTTTCCAGTCGATAGAACGGATAACCCCAGCCTTCAAGATTCTTCTCATCGAGAACGCCGCCCAAACGCTGGCGATTGCAGTCCACTTCCAGGGTTTTGCCGGCGAGGATTTCCACCTGGAAGTTCTCTTCCTGTTCTTGCTTGGGCAAGTGAATAACCTGGCGGGTGAACCCTGCTTCAGCCTTCGGGTACGGCGCGACGTCTTCAAGCTTGGCGGCGTGGGCGAGGGTGGACAGGCTGGCGATGAACAAGCCGGTGGTCGCGTAGACGCGTAAAGAACCCATGGAAGCCTCCGTGCGGGTGTAGGGTGGATGACGGGCATTCTTACCGTCATGGGCTGTGATTGCAAACCAGCGTCGAGTTGCAAATTGCAGTACCCGCCGAGGCCATTCTTGCAAATTGCAAGTAGCCAAATACTGGCACCGCCGCCAAGTGCTTGATTTCATGAGGGTGAAAATGAACCGATGAAAGGCACGCTTTATGCGTCTTTTCAGTGCGGCGCACCGGCCTTGGGCGCCTACACTCCAATGGGCATTTCGCAGTACCACCGCTTGTCGCACCAGGGAAACAGCGGGGACACACCCGTGCAGGGGCTGCAACGGTCAGCGTGAATACTTGATTGGCATCTCACAGTAAGGAGAGGGTTTCGCCATGTTTCTGTCTGCCTTGGAACTACGCAATATCATTGAAAGCAGTTTTCTGCCGAAACGCTGCCAGTGCACGCTGTCGCCGGACTTGTCGATGACCGTCAAGGTTTTCGGCGATCACCAGACCGATCAGGTCGATCTGCTGGTCAGCGGCATCGACGCCAGCCACCTCAATGGCTGTCGTGAAATCAACGAACTGATCGCCGGGCTGCGCTCGGACCTGAACCAGCAAACTGTGCAACATCACTACAGCCCACGCTCCAGAGTCGTTTAACGCACCGTTTCACCCAGTTCGACCGTCACGCGCCGGGCCTGCACAAAACCAAGGCCCAGCGCGAACTCGACCAGCACCGCGAGCAGAATCCCGGGGCCGGCATGGCCGTTCAACCATTCCGCAAACCCCAACACCGCCAAACCAAAACAACCGACGATAAACCCGTTGCTCAGCGCATTGCGCCCCAGCGACGGCGGTGCGTTGCGCACCAGATAAAACATCACCCCCAAAGCCGCAAACAGCACCGCACTGCGCCGCGCGACAAACCCGGCAGCGTCGGAATACTCGATGCTCCAGATCGCCAGCAGCCTCTCCGGGAAAACGCCCCAGGCCAACGCCAGCAAAAAACACAACGAACACGTGAAGCCCGACAACGAGCGAAACGACAACTGCATGGCGAATCCTTGCGGCAGTGAGGAGGGCTCCGAGCATAACCGCCGAAACTCTCCACGCCTACCGCAAACCCGCAAATCAGACGTTTCTGTCAGTTCTGGAAGTTGCACGCGTCAGACAATTTCCGGTAGCTGATTTCTTCAGGCTTACCGGCATTGTCGATGTACTTCATGTCGGCCGTGACCACTTTGCACAGTTGCGTTGGCGGCTCGGTCAACGACACCACTTTGGCCACATGCAGCGGCATGCCGTACTCATACGGCACGGCTTTGGAAGTAGCAGAGGTGTCATTGGCCTGGGCCAGCCCGGCAAACGCGGTGCAGGCGAGGGCGGCGGTGAGCAATAAAGGACGAATGTTCATGAAAGGACTCCCGATTAGCGGTTCTAGAGTTCGGTGTGATTCACCCGAACCTGCCGCACTGGGCAACAGCCAGAATGGTTGAAGGCGTGCGGTTCAGTAGAGTTTTTGACCACGGCGTTAAGGGATGGTTAACCGAGCTGAACGCCGGCTGTCAGGGAGTGCGGCGGTTTTCTCAGGAAGGTTTGGCGAATTCCTACAAAGGCTGGTGCCTTGTCTGCTTTCGGCGGCTGGAGCGAGGCGGGTATTGTCGGTTGCCGCTGCAAAATCAGTGGTTCGGGTTTGGTCACCTGAGAAAAGTTCATTGCATATGTGCCATCATTTGCACCTCTCGGATTTCTTGATCCGCAGAGTGCATTGCTGTGGCGGCTGTGTGCAGGACGCCTTCGGGCGAGCTGAGTTTGAACTGTTCTCGGTTGACCAAGCCTGTACACGGCCGCCTCCCACCGTTTGGTCACGGCTATGGCGGTTACCTTCTAATACAGTTGAGTAACTCAGAATGCCAATAATCAAACTGCTACAAAACCGCTATCTCCCCCTCAGCAGCAACGTCACCGAAACCCCGACACTGCTCATCGACACCCAAGCCAACCCGAAAGACATCCTCGAAGCCGCCGTCCAGCGCATCCGCGCCGCCGCCGACCTGCTCGAAACCCTGCATTGCCTGTGCTTCAAGCACGCCGACGTGCAAGACATTCCACACATTACCCATGCGCTTTACCTGCTGACGCAGGATGGCAATGACTTGCTCCAGGTCGCGCAGCAGCAAATGTTGAACTGGAAAGCGCCTGCTTGAGTTCACCCCTCAAAAAAGCCTGCCGTCGAAAGAGGGCAGGCTGAGTGGTTTAGCGATGGATTCGAAAAGCTCATTGCGATTGCTGGGTGCGAGCGTATTCGACCAGATCTTTGGGGTAGACCATGTGATCGATTTTGCTGTCGTCTATACCGTATAGAAATGCAATTGCTCCAGCCTCTATAGCCCAGTAACCGACGTAGTTTCCATTTTCTCCCTGCAGATGTAAGTCGTGCCATGGGGCTTGTTCAAATGCTGAATACCATTGGCAGCAGTATTGCTCTAGGCGCGAGGATGCTTCCTCTTTGCTGTCTGCGTAGATGGCCTGAACTAAAGGGGTATAGATATCGTGAAACCATTGGTCCACATCTTTTCTGTCGGGTAATAACTTAATTAGCAGGTCTTCAAATAAAGTGTCACTACCGACATAGCCCGCATCGTCCATTAGTTTTACAAAGCGCTTAAGAAGGTCGATACGATGCAGTAACACACAGAAGCCTATAACTTGTACGCACTCTTCATATAGGTAGGGCCAGTCATCAATTGCGAGTGGTGATATTTCATGAGTGTTTTCGAATATCGCAAGTTTTGCTTGTCTGGTCTCGTACTTGTCAATCAAGTCACTTAAGAGGGAAGGTAATGAAGTGATCTCTTCGCCCGCAGTATAAGCCGCCAAAAGCCGGTCAAGTGCGAGTTTTTGCAAATGCCGAGAGCGAAGTGCTGCCTCTTCCTCAGGGGAGTCTGACTCAAAGGTATTTGTTTTCAAGAAATCTATAACTTCGTCGTGCTCTCTCAGGAAGTTATTGTAATGAGTCTCGCTGAAGAATTTTTGTCTCTTTTTCACGTCTCTACACCTCCGCTTGCTTTAGTCGGCTTGCGCCGGCGTAAACCAATTTCCTGTCATGACTACATGGTAGGCCAGCATCTAAACGGGCGCCCCTGGCTGATTAGAAAGGTGATGATTTCTGGCGTATTCGACTAAGTCCTTTGGATAAACCATATGATCGATTTTGCCGTCATCTATTCCATATAAAAATGCGATAGCTCCTGCTTCTATAGCCCAATACCCCACGTAATTTCCATCTTCGCCCTGTAAGTGCAAGTCATACCATGGGGCCTGCTTAAAAGCGGGGTACCATTTGCTACAGTATTTTCTCAGAAGTTTCGCTGCTTGCTCTTCGCTGTCTGCGTATATAGCCTGTATTAGAGGTGAATAAATATCGTGAAACCACTGATCCACATCAAGTCGATTCGGAAGTACCTTTGAGAGGAGATCCTCGTATAAGGTGTCATCCCCGGCGTAACCAGCTTGGTCTATTAGTTTTACAAACCGTTCAAGTAGGTCTCTGCGATGTAAGAGTATGCATAGCCCTATAACTTGAACGCATTCTTCATATTCATCAGGCCAATCACTTATCGCTAGCGGCGAAATATCTGGTGTTTTTTGATATATGGCAAGTGTCGCTTGCCTTATCTCGTATTTTACTATTAGGTCTTCAAGTAATGGCTTTAGGGATTCGATTTTTTCTCCGGCTGTGTACGCGGCAAAAACTCTATTCAGAGCGAGCTGCTTAAAAAATGTTGCACGCAGCGACGCTTCTTCTTCCTGCGAGTCAGACTGAAAGTTGTTTGTTTTGAAGAATTCAATGACTTCGTCATGCTCCTTCAAAAATTTTCTATATTGATAATCGCTGAAGAATTTCTGTCTGATACTCATTTTTTTGCCAGATCCGTGTTAGTCGGTTTTGTCGAAGTAGTAGGACAGCTTTCTCTTTCGATCAATACCAGCGAGTAGCCTCAGTGTGAGTACGTGATGTAGGATAAGATGTCACCTTCTAAAATATCGGCGTAATTTTTTATGGACTAGCGTGAACAAATAACCATTAATGGTTGATGGTTGACCAGCATTTATACGAGCAAGCTAAGATTTATTGGAAGGTTGATAATTCCTAGCGTATTCGACGAGGTCTTTTGGATAAACCATATGATTGATTTTGCTGTCATCGATGCTATACAAAAAAGCGATAGCGCCCGCTTCGATAGCCCAATAGCCTACATAGCTACCGTCCTCTCCTTGATGATGTGTGTCGTGCCAAGGAGCATGCTCGAAAGCTGCATACCACTCACGGCAATACCTTTCAAGATGAGCAGAGGCATCTTCCGCTGTTTTCGAATAAATCGCCTGGACCAGCGGTGAGTACACGTCGTGATACCACTGATCTATATCGTGTCTGCCAGGTAGAACCTTGCAAAGCAAATCTTCATAAAGTGTATCGGTGCCTTCGTAACCGGCATTATCGATCAAAGTTACAAAACGCTTAAGCAGATCTGTGCGATTAGATTGATTTGCCATTCTTCATACTTGGAAACTAGATCTTCAAGTATCGGAATGAGCGCCGGAACTGCTTCTCCTGCTGTGTAAGTCGCTAAAAGCTTGTTCAGGGAAAACCTTTGAAAAAATCTAGAGCGAAGCATTTTTTCTTCTTCGGAAGAATCTGATTTGAATGTTCTAGTGCGGTAAAAATCTATAGCATCGTCATATGCTTTCAGGAAGATGCTGTGATGATTTTCGCTGTAAAAAATCTGTCTTTTCATTAGGGTTAGTTCGAAGGGGGATCGGTTTGATCGAACCGTGCATACCAACGAATGGTGCTTTCTTCTTCAAAACAGTTTTCATGCTGAGAATATGTATGCAGTTGACAAGGTGTTGGTATGCGCAACGGTTTAAAAACGCGATTTACCGCTACATACACTGCCGGTAATGGTTCATTGATGGGGCCTAGATCAGGTAGTTCGCCGGCACGAATCACCAAGCCGTATTGGTATTTCAACATTTCTACATCGTTGCGACCGTTAAACGATTGACTTATAGCATCTATGCCGCCCAGTCGTTCCGTGAATCGATTGCCGATAACGGTATACCAATTGATTCCTTTAATATGGTCGAGAAGCTCTCGTTTGAAATTGGTCACTAAAGAGTCAACTTCGAGCCCCGTGTAACGCTGAGCTAGTTGGAATTCCATGGGCATATAGTTATCAAAATCGAAGGGCAAAATACTCGAAAGCCCGCCATATCCATGTTCCGCTTTAACTTGGTCGGCCAAGTAACTTATCCAGTCCCGATAACGGGTAGCCCCATCGGGTTCTTTCAAGATGCTCCATGGCAGCGTCATCTTCAGAAATGAGCGTTTTTTATCACCATGTACTTCAAAAGAGTTTAACGCAGATAGACTATATTCGCCGGCCTCATTGGCTGTAGCGGCACTGCTGATATGCCACTCGTATTGTTCGTTTGGGGGCGTCTTGAGGATTTTTGATGTTTTTTTATCGAAACTCGCATCAGTTAGTTTTTTGTAGCGGTGATCAAACTGTCCTTTCAGGTGCTGACCAAATTCTTCCTTGAAACGCGCGAAACACTGCATGACAGCCTGCTTGCACTGCAACGTGTAACCGTCCTTGAAGTACAAGGTAACGATCAAGCCGAGTCTTACCACCGAGGTTCCGTCCGGTAACTCGAACGATAAATCTGGAGCATTTTCTGAAAGCTTCTGGAGTTTATTCATTTTCTGAGCACAGTTGATAATTTCTGGCGTATTCGACCAAGTCCATTGGATAAACCATGTGATCGATTTTGCTGTCATCTATCCCATATAAAAATGCGATAGCTCCTGCCTCGAACGCCCAGTATCCAACATAGCCTCCTTCGTCACCCTGCAGATGAGAGTCGTGCCAAGGCGCTTGTTTAAATGCCGGGTACCATTCTTTGCAATATTCCGCCAACAGGTCAGATGCTTCATCTTTTTCATCTGCGTAGATGGCCTGGAGAAGAGGCGTATAGACTTCGTGGTACCAGTCGTCAATGTCTTCTCTGTCGGGGAGTACTTTACATAGAAGATCTTCATACAAAGCATCTTGACCATTGTAGCCTGCTTTATCAAAGAGCTCGACGAATCGCTTTAGTAGGTCTGTGCGGCGCAGCAGTATGCATAAACTAATTACTTGAACACACTCTTCGTACTCATCCAGCCAGTCGTCAATGGCAAGAGGCGATATATCTACTATATTTTCAGATAGAGATAGTTTTTCCTGGCGGTTCTCATAGTGTGTAATGAGCTCTTCGAGAAGCGGTACTAACGAGGTTATTTCTAATCCGGCAGTATACGAGATGAACAGTTTCTTTAAGGCTACGTTTTTGAAGTGCGTAGCTCTTAATGAGGCTTCTTGCTCTGGAGTGTCTGACTCGAATGTATTGTCTGCCCAGAACTCTTTAGTTTCTTCGCTGTAGTCGAGAAAGTCGAAATATCTGGCCTCGTTTAAAAAATGTTGTCTTCTGTTCATAACAGAGTTTTTACTCAAGGGTGAAGATGATAGTGACGGCTTTTTTTGGTAAAACGATTTTTAGTTCAATTGTAGGTGGTTTGACTTGGCTTTCATGAGGGTGGGCGGAGTAGTTGTGAAAGTTTTTCAAGTATATTGCTTCCCGTTCTTGCACGCTTCGCTCAGCGTTCAAGGGCTAGCGCCGAGCGAAGGGGAAAGCAGATTATTCCTCGCCGGACCAATACCAAATCGTATCGCCCCATTTCGAGTCGCTAATTTTTGGCATTATGTCACCTTGTAAGAAGTGAGTTCTTGACTGGGCCTGAGCGGGTGTAAACCAATATCCGGTCTTGTTACACGGTTGCCCTGCATCTATACGAGCAACTTGGGATCCGTTATCCGGTCTATAATTTCGGGCGTACTCCACTAAATCCTTTGGGTAAACCATATGGTCTATTTTGCTGTCATCTATGCCGTACAAGTAGGCAATAGCTCCTGCCTCGATAGCCCAATAACCTACATAGCTTCCCTTTTCCCCCTGTAGGTGAGTATCGTACCAGGGAGCTTGTTTAAATGCGGGATACCACTGCTTGCAGTAATCATTCAAGAATTTGGAGGATTTTTCTTTGGTGTCCGAGTATATGGCCTGGATCAGTGGTGTATATACATCGTGGTACCATCTATCGACATCGTGTCTGTTCGGTAACACGTTTCTTAATAAATCTTCGTATAGGGTGTCATCACCAGCATATCCGGCATCATCTATAAGGACTACGAAGCGCTTCAATAAATCGATACGGTGCAGGAGTATACACAAACCTATGACCTGTACGCACTCCTCATACTGGTAAGACCAATCATCGATAGCGAGAGGTGAAATTTTGGGTGCTTGTTCAAAAATCGATAATTTTTCTTGCCATATTTCGTATTTCTCTATTAGCTCCTCAAGTAGCGGAATGATGATTTCAATTTCCTCTCCCGCTGTGTAGCACGCGAAAATTTTATCGAGTAGAAGGCTTTGAAATTGCTCGGCTCGAAGTGAAGCCTCCTCTTCGGGAGAGTCTGACTCAAACGTATTTGTTTTGCAGAACTCAATAACTTCATCATATTCTTTTAAGAAATTTCTATAGTGATTTTCGCTATAGAATTTTTGTCTTTTATTCATGTTTTAGACCTCAATGGTAAGCGATTCTAGCTTTCCATACTTCTTGATTAAAGATTTTTTGCGTTTGTTTACAAAACCTTTAACCTCGTCTTCATTGTAGTGAAATGCTTTATGATTTTTGTGTGTTTCGTCATTTTTATTACCCAGACGTGCGCTTGCGTGTTCTTTAGGACTAAGGCTCGGGTGGTAGAGAGGCGAATAGAAAAGATGACGACTGTATGAACTTCTTACCTGAGCTGCTAGTGCGGGTCCAAGAACTGCATTTCTGATGTTCTTGAAGATCCACTGCTTACTCATCTGCACTAATATAACTTTTGTCTTGGGTGCTGTTGCTTGCTTTGATTTAATAGTAGTTGGCTGACCTTTGCCTGACCTGACAGGTGCCTTGCTCTGGCTACTAGCTTGATCACTTTCAATAGGTTCGATCAAGTCATTCGGGTCTGGTTGCCCGGAAATTCCAAGTTTTGAACTAACACCTGGTTTTCGAGTGTTGTTTATCTTGCGCATAAACTTTGGAGCATCTTCATCACGGCTTGCCTTAGCTTCCACGATGGCAAATTTCTTACCTTCGTTATTTGCCGGATTAGCGCGCCACACAGCATCGATGCCTGTTCCGTTCGCACCATCCGTTAGCTTGTACAGTACGTGGCTAGCCTTAGGGCTTCCGCCTGCGGAAAGTTTCCCCAACTTACTGGCACTAGGTTCACCCTCAAGCCACTTACCATCAGCACCCTTGTCATGCCCGTCCCAATCCTTGCCCCAGCCAAACTCCACTGCGCAGATGTAGTCCGCAATGTGTTCGCCACTCACTCCCAAACCTTCGTTCAAAATGCTGGAAGGGGCCTGAAGGCCCATTTTCGAGGCTTCGACCTGGTTGGAGTGGGTACCGCTGGCTCCATCGGTGCCTTTCGCTGCGACCGAGGAGTCTTTGTTGGCGGGTTTTTCCGCTCTTTTTGGGTGGCTGGAGCCGGAGCCGGCTGCCGAGCTGTTGCGCTGCATGCCTTTCCATTTCACCAGTCGCTTTTCAACGATCCCGACCATGGCCGGCATGTTGTCGCGGGAGGAGGCGAGGACGGTGACGACGGAGGTTTTTGCCCAGTTGGGCAGGCTCTGGAACGTCGAGGAGCCTTTGACGCCGGTGATGATTTCATCGAGTTCGCCGCGTAGCTTGCCAGCGTTGAATATCTGCTTGAGCAGTTCTTCGGGGCTGGTTTTGATTCCGCACTCTTGCAGGACGAAGCGGAGCAGGTCGAACAGTACCGGGGCATAGCGCTGCGGGTCTTTGTTGACGATGCGCAGGCTTTTTTTCAGGCCGTCGCCGGGGCCTGGAATCCAGCCGATGACGGCCATCAGCAGGTCGAACTGTGCGTCTTCCTTGCCATCGGTCGACTCTGCGTTGTAGAGGACGATTGCGGACTCAATGGTGTCGTAGGCATCGATGGCTTGCCCCAGGAACGGCACTGCGCCTAGCGCGATGCCTTTTGCCAGCTCAACGGCGGCTTCTTGATAGGCGGCGCTACGGTCTTCGCCGCCGTCGTTTGCGCTCTCAGCTACTGCCTCGCTCATGTCAGCCTCCCTGCGGCTTTCTCCACTAATGCTTGTAAATCAACCTGGTTCGGATCCAGGCCGAGCTTGCGTAAATCTTCGTTAACTTTTTCGTCCGAGTTCTGCACCACCGCGACACTTTCGCGGCTGAACGGCCGTGGATCTTCGCCGTAATACACTTTGGCCGGTCCTTTCGGCACGTCTTCCAACCGGGCGAAGCCGTCATCGTCCAGCACGCCTTCGCGGGTCGAGCCATCGGCAAAATCAACGCGATAAGACGCGCCCGGCACCGGTTCCAGATTGTCGTAGTGCAAATTCAACTCAAGCCACGTCGGGTTGGCCTTGGCTTTTTCCATCAGCCTTCCGGCGATGTCCGCCGCTGCCAACCCCGGAATCAACGGCACCAAAATTCCGATCCCGGTGCCCACGCCAGGTGCGCCGCCGGTATTGACCTTCACTTCAGCGCCGCTGATGGTCACGCCGCCAGCGTCGACCTTGACGAAACTGCCGCCAGCTTTGGCGGTGAGTTCCATGCCGGCGTCTATCACGACCTTGTCGCCGGCGTGGTAGTGGATTTCGCTGCCGGCTTCGACGAATTGAGCGGTGCCGACTTTTACGTGCTGGGTCACGCCGACGGTCAGGTGCTCGTCGGCGCGCATTTCGCTGATGCGGTCCAGATGGGTGATGCGGTGTTCTTCAACCTTGAATTCGCTCAGCGTGTTGGCTTCGACGGTGTCGTGCCGTTCGTTGCCGACGCGGATTTTCTGGTCGTGCTCGATGTTTTCGTCCCAGTCGCGTTGGGCGTGGATGTAGATTTGCTCGACGCCTTTTTTGTCTTCGATACGGAACTCGTTGTAGCCCTTGCCGCCCGGTGAACTCAGGGTTTTGAAGGTGCTGCGGGTTTTGTTTGCCGGCAGGTCGTAGGGGACGACGTTTTCCTTGTGGTACAGGCAACCGGTGACCAGCGGCTGGTCGGGATCGCCTTCGAGGAAGGTGACGAGGACTTCCATGCCGATGCGCGGGATGGCGATGCCGCCGTACGCGGCGCCGGCCCAGCCGCTGGCGACGCGCATCCAGCAGGTGGTTTTGTCGTCGCCCTGGCCGTCGCGGTCCCAGTGGAATTGCACTTTGATGCGGCCGTACTGGTCGCAGTGGATTTCTTCGCCTGAAGGGCCGGTGACGACGGCGGTCTGGCTGCCGAGGACTTTCGGTTTCGGGTGTTCAAGGGCAGGGCGGTAGTGCGCATCCCACGGGGTGGCGAGGAAGCTGTTGCGGTAGCCCTGGTGGAAATCGCTTTTGTTGTCGGTGACGTCGCTGGTGACGTTTTCGCCGAGCACTTGCGGTTGCTTGCCTTCGTGGAAGACTTCCAGCAGCAGCCACAGGTCATTCCATTCGGCGCGCGGGTGTTCGGCGAGCGTGAGGAAATGGCCGCTGGTGAGGGTCGGTTCGTCACCTTTGCCTTCGGCGAGTTTGTAGTCGCTGCGATGGCGTTCCAGCGCGCGGGTGGAAAGGAACTTGCCGCGCTCGCGGGTGGTGAAGCGGCCGGGGTAGTCGTAGTCTTCGAGATCCGGGGCAAAGGTGCTTTTTGCGGTGCCTTCGGGGAGGATCTGCGGTTTTTCGAAGTCGTAGTCGCGGCGACTGACGCGGGTGGTGCGGGTTTCCAGGCGCAGGTTGAAGCGTTTGATCACCGGTTTGTCGGCGGCCATGCCGGAGTCTTGCTGGTAGCTCACCGCTTTCAGCTTACGGAACACGGTCTGGTCGTCGCCGAATACCAGTTTGTGGCCGCTGCTGCTGTGCTGGAAGTGGAAGTGAATGCCTTCTTCTTCGCACAGGCGCTGGATGAAGTGCAGGTCGGATTCGTCGTACTGCACGCAGTATTCGCGTTCCGGGTATTCGGCGTTGAGCTGGAAGCTGTAGGCGTCGGCGAGGATGCCGCGATCTTCCAGCACCTGGGCGATGATCTTCGGCACGGTGAGTTGCTGGAAAATCTGCTGATCGTGGTTGTGCCGCAGGTAGGCCAGTTGTGGCACAAGGCTGAGGCTGTAACGGGTCAGGGTCTTGCCGGAATCGCCTTGCTCGATGCGATAGACCAGACCGTGGATCTTGCCTTCGCCGGTCGGGCCGAAAGTCAGGACGCCGGGCTTGTGCAACAGCTCTTCGAGTTTGAGGTCGGGGCGCGCGCTGACGAGTTCGAGGTCGAAACGGAACGGTTGGTTGAGGGCTTCGCGACCGGTGAAGCTTAGGACTTGCAGGTCGGCGTTGGCGCCTTCAAGCGTGAGGGTGATGTGGGTTGCGTTGGCGTCCAGCATGCCTTGAATTCCGTCCGTTGAATAAGCAGGTGATGGATGATGGAGGATTCAGCGGCCTCGTTCAAGGCACAAAAGCCGTAGGTCTGGCAGGTTTGCGGTATAGGGAAAACCCTTAGATGAGGTGTTTGGCCCAGTAAAAACGGGCGTTTGCTGCGAATTGGCGTTGATTGCCGGCAACTTTTCCCACGACCCGGTGTTGAAGAATCCTCAGTCAGATTCAGACTAAAGTCGCCTGTAGCACGTCAAAGCCATCTGCCATCATTGCCGCTCACCCCTGCGTGTTCACTTTCTCCTGGTTCAATTCGACCCGGGACGGGAGCTATTTTTCTGGCTTGTTGCGCGCTTGCGCAAACGCTGCATTGTTGGAGCTTTTCATGCGTCCCCCATTTCCCCTCATCACCCCGCGCCAGTCGTTTGGCTTCGGAGCCGTTGTGCTGTGCGCAGGTTTTACCGCACAGGTTCAGGCCAGCGGATTCTTTGAAGACACCACGGCGAAAATCGAATCGCGCACGGTGTACTTCAACCGCGATTTCCGTGATGGGCACACCACGAACGATCAGGGCGCGTCCAAGCGTGAAGAGTCGGCTCAGGGCTTTATTCTCAACCTGCAATCGGGCTACACCGAAGGTACGGTGGGTTTTGGTATCGATGCGCTGGGCATGCTCGGCTTTCAACTCGATTCCAGCCCGGACCGCAGCAACAGCGGCTTGCTGCCCTCCAGCGGCAACGACCCGCGCGGCTCGAAAGGCCAATACGCAAAAATGGGTCTAACCGCCAAGGTCAAGGTCTCGGACACGGTGCTGAAGTACGGCGCACTGCTACCGGATCTGCCGTTGCTGAAATACAACGATGGCCGTTTGCTGCCGACCATGTTCAACGGCGCCATGTTGACCTCTAAAGAGCTGAAAGACCTGACCTTCATGGCCGCGCGTCTGGACAAGTACACCGCGCGCGATTCCACCGATTCGCAAGACATCCGCGTGCACTGCAAGAACAAGCGCTACGCCTGCAACACCACCGCCGACCATTTCGACATGTACGGCTTCGACTACAAGATCAATGATCGCCTGACTGCGCAGTATCACTACGCTGAACTGGAAGACATTTATCGTCAGCACTTTGTCGGGCTGCTGGGTAATCAACCGTTAGCTGGCGGCGTGCTCAAAGCGGATCTGCGTGTGCTGAAAAGTGCCGACAGCGGTGATGCCAAGGCCGGTTCCATCGATAACCGCGCGTTGAGCGGCATGCTGTCGTATGCGCATAGCGGCCACACGTTCAGCGCCGGTTGGCAGCGCATGAACGGCGACAACTCGATGCCGTACCTCGATGGCAGCAATCCGTATCTGGTCAACTACGTGCAGGTCAACGACTTTGCCGCTGCTCAGGAGCGCTCGTGGCAGTTGCGTTATGACTATGACTTTAAAGCTATTGGCATTAATGGTTTGAGCTTCCTGACCCGTTATGTGAACGGTGACCACATCAAGGTGTTGGGCAGTGATCAGGAAGGCAAAGAGTGGGAACGCGACAGCGAGTTGAAGTATGTGATTCAGACGGGCACGTTCAAGGATGTGAGTTTGCGTTTGCGTAATGCGACGTATCGCACCAATTATGAGAAGTTTGCCCGGGATGTGGATGAGACACGGTTGATTGTGAGTTATAGCTTTTCGGTGTTGTAGGTCTTGGATGTGTAGTGCTTGATCTGGCGCTATCGCGAGCAGGCTCACTCCTACATTGGATCTTCAGTGAACGCGGATATCGCGTTCGACATTGACCCATTGTAGGAGTGAGCCTGCTCGCGATGAGGCCCTTGAAGTCACCGTTACAACCAATGCCAGAACCGGCTCCAGAACCCCCGATTCAAATCCTCTTTGCACCCGGCATATTGCCGCGCATACACATCCGAACGGTTCTGCACTTTGCGCGCCGTTGGCATTAGCCAGGCTTTGCTCGCGTAGGTCTTGTTGCGGAAGCCGCCCCAGCCTTCGTGGTAGTTGAGGTACTGGTTATAGGCGTCGTACTTGTAGACGCCATTGATCGAATAGGTCTTGTCCATGTACCAGCCGACAAAGTCGATGGCGTCGTCGAAGTCTTCGCGGTCGGCTCCGCTGCGGCCGGTGCTTTTCTGGTAGTCGGCCCACACTTCATCTTTGGCTTGCGCATAACCCGAGGCGGTCGAGACGCGGCCCCACGGGATCACCCACAGCAGGTATTTGCGCGGAGTCTTGGCGTCGTAGCGGTAGCCGGATTCCTGATACATGATCGCGAAGGGCACCTGAATCGGCACGCCCCAGCGTTTTTGCGTGACTTGCGCAGCGTCGTACCAGTCGCTTTTCTCGCGGAAGATTTCGCAGATGTCTTCCGGCGAGCGGGGCGGCGAGGTGCCGCACCCGCTCAGTAGCGTTGCCAGTGTCAGTAGTCCAAGCGTCTGCCTGTAATTCAAAAGCCGTTATCCCGTCGTGCGCAAAAAGGCCGACAGTCTACGCGCTCAACTCAATTGGTGACGATAGGGCAGATCCGGACCAGTCTTGCTGCAGGTCAGGGCGGCGGCTTGCACGGCGAACCTGAGCATGGCGTCGATCTGCTCGCGGGCGAGTTGCTGCACGCCTTCGACCGAGTCCAGACCGTGCTCGGTCAGCCAGGTGATTAGCGCGGCCTGGAAGGTGTCGCCGGCGCCGACGGTATCGGCGATCTTCACCGAGGCCGCTGGCACCGACCAACTGCCATGGTTGCGGCTGAACACAGTAGCACCGTCGCCGCCACGGGTGAGGAAGACGATCTGGCAGCGATGCTCGAGCCAGTCTTCGATCATCCGCTGCGGGTCCTGTTCGGGGTAGAGCAGGCTCAGGTCTTCGTCGCTGACCTTGATCAGATCGGCGAGTGGCACCAGCGTCGCGATGCGTTCGCGCCACAGGTCGATGTTCGGCTCGGGGTTGAGGCGTACGTTCGGGTCGAGGGTGATCAGGCGTTTGCCGCTTTCACGTTGCACCAGGGTCAGCAAGGTGTCGCCAATCGGCTGCACCACCAGCGAGAACGAGCCAATGTGCAAGCCGCGCACTTCAGGACCCAGCGCTGGCAGATGCGCAAGACTCAGTTGCCGATCGGCACAGCCTTCACCACGAAAGCTGTAGTGCGGCGAGCCATTGGCACCGACGGCGACCATGGCCAGCGTGGTCGGTGCGGCGAAGTCCACCAGATAGTCCGGGCGCACGCCTTCATCCTGCAGCACTCGCTGCAAGCGGCGGCCGAGGTAGTCGGTGGACAGTCCGCCAAACAAGGCCGAGTCCACGCCCAAACGGCGCAAACCGACGGCGACGTTGAACGGCGAGCCGCCGGCAATCGCCTTGAAATTCACTTTCGAGGCCAGTCCGCTGGCGTCGTCTTCGCTGAAAAAATCAAACAGGGCTTCGCCACACACCAAATACATAATTGTTTGCTCTTTATAGGGTTGCGACATGCTGTTGATAGCGTTCATAGGCCTGCTGGAACGCCGCGACATTGGCGGCGATCGGCAGGGTTTCACTGCTGGAATCGAGTTTCACGCAGCGCTGGCACAGATCGGCGAGAGTGTCTTCGTGGCCATTCGACCAGGATTTGCACCACGCCGCTTGTATCGCCGCGCCGAGGGCGGCGGCTTCGCTTTGTTCGGTGCAGATCACCGGGGTGTTCATGATGTCGGCGACGATCTGCCGCCACACCGCGCTTTTCGAACCGCCGCCGATCAGGCAAATGCTGCGGCTTTGTAAACCATTCTGACGCAGCAAATCCAGTCCATAACGCAGCCCGAACGTAGTGCCTTCGACAGCTGCGCGGCACAGGTTGGCCTGGGTCAGGTTATCCAGCGTCAAACCGTGCAGGCTGCCGGTAGCATGGGGCAGGGCGGGCACCCGTTCACCGTTGAGGAACGGCAGCATGCTCACGCCGTCGGCGCCGATGGGAGCCTGGGCGACGAGTTCGTTGAACTGCTGCAGATCGAGGTCGAACAACTCGCGAATCGCGCCGGTAGCATTGGTCAGGTTCATGGTGCAGATCAACGGCAACCAACCGCCGCTGGACGAACAGAAGGTCGCGACCGAAGCGTCCGGGCTGACTTTTGGTACTTCGGAATAGGCGTACACCGTGCCGGAAGAGCCGAGGCTCATGGTGATCGCGCCGGGCTGGATATTGCCGGTGCCGATGGCGCCCATCATGTTGTCGCCGCCACCGCTGGAGACCAGTGCATTGGGGTTGATGCCGAGGTGTTCGGCAATCGCCGGGAGGAGGGTGCCGACCGATTGGTGCGCGTCGATCAACTCCGGTAAAGCTGCTTGCAGGCGTCCGCTGGCGTCGATGTCGCGCAGCAGTTGCAAGTCCCATTGGCGGGTGCGCACGTTGAAGTAACCGGTGCCGGAGGCGTCACCGTATTCGCTGCAGGCGCGGCCGGTGAGCCAGAAGTTCAGGTAGTCGTGGGGCAGCAGGATGCGTGCGATGCGCGAGAACACTACGGGGTGTTGTTCTTTGGTCCAGAGCAGTTTCGATACGGTGTAGCCCGGGGCGATGACCACGCCTAGGCGGTCCAGCGAGCCTTTTTCGCCGCCCAGATGAGTGAGCAGGCGGTCGTTTTCGGCGCTGGTTTCGGTGTCGCACCAGAGCTTGGCCGGGCGCAGGACTTCGCCTTGATCATCGAGCAGGACCAGACCGTGTTGCTGGCCGGAGACGCCGATGCCGAGGATTGACTGGCCATCGACATTCGCCGCCAGCAACGCCTGGCGGGTGGCTAGGGTGAAGGCTTCCAGCCATTGCTGGGTGTCTTGCTCGCGGCGGCCGTTGGCGCCGCTGATCATCGTGTGCGCGGCGGCGCCTTGGCCGAGCACTTGACCGCTGATGGCGTCGAGGATGATGGCTTTGGTGCCTTGGGTGCCGCAGTCGATGCCGAGGAACAGTTGTTGTGTTGTCATGTGTGAACCACTCGGGTGTGGTGAAGATCAAGAGCTTACCCCCTCACCCCAGCCCTCCCGAAACGTCGGACCGCCCCCAAGGGGGCGAGGGGGAAAGGGAGCTGATCGGGGGCTGTTCAAAAGCTGAGTTCGACTCCGGACGTTCAGGTCGATGTCAGGTGCACAAACCACTCGGTCAGTTCCCTCTCCCTCCGGGAGAGGGCTAGGGTGAGGGGCTCTTCAGGCGAGTATCCGTTCCAGCGTCCGCGTCACACCATCCTCGCGCAAGCTGTTACAGCACCACTCAAACGCCGCCACAAACTCCGCCGAAGGCGGTATTGCCGTGCCAAAAATCTCCTCAACCGCCAACAACCGCTGCGTAATTAAAGCATCGTCCGCCACCAACGCCTGACAAAACGCCGCGCGCGGATCCGGAATCGAATAGGTATCCCCATTCTCATCCACACCCTTCAAATACAACGCCCACGCCGCCACCACCAACGCCGCGCGCTTGGTCTCCTGCCCATCAGCAATCAAGCGATTGATCGTCGGAATAGTGAACTTGGGAAACTTCGACGAGCCGTCCGAGCACACCCGCTCAAGCTGATCGGCAATCGCCTGATTGGAAAACCGCGCCACCAGCGTATTTTTGTAATCGGTCAGATCAATACCGGGCACCGGCGCCAGTTGCGGGGTCACGTCCAGATCCATGTAAGCACGCATGTAACGCACGAACAGCGGGTCGTTCATGGTTTCGTGCACAAACCGATAACCCTTCAAAAAGCCCAGATAGGTCAGCGCCAAGTGGCTGCCGTTGAGCAGTTTGATTTTCATCTCTTCATAGGGCGAAACATCGTCGGTGAACTGCACGCCAACCTTTTCCCACGCCGGGCGACCGTTGACGAACTTGTCCTCCAGCACCCATTGCACAAACGGCTCGCAGACCACCGGCCAGGCATCGTCGACGCCGTGTTTGTCGGCCAGTTGCAGGCGATGCGCGGTGCTGGTCATGGGGGTGATGCGGTCGACCATGGCGTTGGGGAAACTGACGTTGGCGTCGATCCAGCTGCACAGATTGCTGTTACGCAGCGTGGCAAACGCCAGCAGCGCCTTGCGCGTCACGGCGCCGTTGTGCGGCAGGTTATCGCAGGACATCACGGTAAACGCCGGAATGCCCGCCGCCCGACGTTTTTCCAGGGCCGCACACAAGAAACCGAACACGGTTTTCGGGTCTTCTGGGTGGGCCAGATCATGCTGAATCTGTGGCAGGTGCGCCATGAATTCGCCGTTGCTGTCGTCGATGCAGTAACCGCCCTCGGTGATGGTCAGCGAGACGATGCGGATCTGTGGGTCGGCGAGTTTATCGATCAACGCCTGAGCGCCGTCCTCGGCCAGCAGCATGTCGTGAATCGCACCGATCACGCGGACTTCGGTGTCGTCGCTGTCACCGAGTTCGAACAGGGTGAACAGGTAATCCTGCTCCTTGAGATCATCGCGGGCGCGGCGGTCCTCAGTGCGCAGGCCGACGCCGCAAATCGCCCAGTCGAGGGCTTCGCCGGTGTTCATCAAGGCGTCGGTGTAATACGCCTGGTGCGCGCGGTGAAAGCCGCCGACGCCGATGTGGGCGATGCCCTGGCGCGTGTCGCTGAGGCTGTACGCCGGCAGTTGCACTTCGGCGGCCAGACGATGGAGATTCTGTTGATTGAGTTTCATCGGGAGTTCTCGAAATCAGGCCGCAGCGCGCAGCGGACGGGTCAACGCGACACCTTCGGCATCGAATAAATGGCAATGAGCAGCATTGAGGTGCAGGCTCAGTTGTTCGCCGTAACGGCTGGCCAGATCACCGCGCACGCGCATGGTCAGGGCTTCGCCGGCGTTGGTGGTGACGTGGCAGAAGGTGTCGCTGCCCAGGCGTTCGCTGACGTCGGCAGTGACTTGCAGGCTGCAGTCGCCCGGTTGCGCCAGTTCCAGATGTTCCGGGCGAATGCCGAGGGTCACGGCGCTGCCGACACTGAGGTTGGCAGCATTGAAGGGCAGGGTGATGCGCGTGCCGGCGTCCAGCGAGACTTCGCAGCTCTGGCCGTCGACGCGGGCAATCTTGCCTTTGAGGAAGCCCATTTTCGGCGTGCCGAGGAACCCCGCGACGAAGAGGTTCGCCGGGTTGTGATACAGGTCCAGTGGCGAGCCGACCTGTTCGATCTTGCCGCCATTGAGTACCACAACTTTGTCGGCCATGGTCATCGCTTCGACCTGATCGTGGGTCACATAGATCATCGTCGCTTGCAGGTCTTTGTGCAGGCGCAGCAGTTCCAGGCGCATCTGCACGCGCAGTGCGGCGTCGAGGTTGGACAGCGGTTCGTCGAAGAGGAAGATTTTCGGATTGCGCACGATCGCGCGGCCGATGGCGACGCGCTGGCGCTGGCCGCCGGAGAGCTGTTTCGGCTTGCGCTCAAGCATCGGCCCGAGTTCAAGAATCCGCGCCGCTTCGCCGACTTTCTTCTCGACTTCGGCTTTCGGTACGCCGGCCAGATCGAGGGCAAACGACATGTTTTTCTTCACGGTCATGTGCGGATACAGCGCGTAGGTCTGGAACACCATCGCCAGGTCGCGCTTGGCCGGGCTGACTTCGGTGATGTCGCGGCCATCCAGTTCGATGGTGCCGTCGCTGACTTCTTCCAGGCCCGCGATCAGGCGCAACAGGGTGGATTTGCCGCAGCCCGACGGGCCGACGAAGACTACGAATTCCTTGTCGTTCACTTCCAGGTCGATGCCCTTGATGATGGAGAAACCTTCGAAGCCTTTTTGCAGATTCTTGATTTTCAGGTTGGCCATGATGATGGGCCTCCGCAATTTATTATTCAGTTGAACCGAACGCGTTTTTGTAGGAGTGAGCCTGCTCGCGATAGCGGAGTGTCATTCAACAATGATGGCGACTGACACGGCCACATCGCGAGCAGGCTCACTCCTACAGGGGAATGTGTTGGGTTCGGGATATTCATTTCACGGCGCCGAACGAGAGGCCGCGCACCAGTTGTTTCTGGCTGATCCAGCCGAAGATCAGAATCGGCGCACAGGCCAGGGTCGACACCGCCGACAACTTCGCCCAGAACAAGCCTTCCGGACTCGAGTACGAGGCGATCAGAGCGGTCAGTGGCGCGGCTTTCGACGAGGTCAGGTTCAGCGACCAGAACGCCTCGTTCCAGCACAGGATCAGCGACAGCAGAACGGTCGAGGCGAGGCCTCCCTTGGCGATCGGCAGCAGCACGCGGACCATTTCCTGCCACAGCGTGGCGCCGTCGAGGCGGGCGGCTTCGAGGATGTCTTTGGGGATGTCCTTGAAGTAGGTGTAAACCATCCAGACCACGATCGGCAGGTTGATCAGCGTGTAGATCACGATCAGCGCGATACGCGTATCGAGCAGGCCGAAACTCTTCGCCAGCAGATAGATCGGCATCAGCACGCCCACCGGCGGCAGCATTTTCGTCGAGAGCATCCACAGCAGCGTGCCTTTGGTGCGCTGGGTTTCGTAGAACGCCATCGAGTACGCCGCCGGCACCGCGATCAACAGGCACAGGGCGGTGGCGCTGAAGGAAATCACCACCGAGTTCCAGGCGAAACTGAAGTAGTCGCTGCGCTCATTGATGTGCAGGTAGTTCTCCAGCGTCGGCGTGAAGATGAACTGCGGCGGCGTGGCGAACGCGTCGATTTCGGTTTTGAAACTGGTCATCAGCATCCACAAGATCGGGAAGAAAATCACGATCGCGATGGCCCAGGCCAGGGTGCCGAGCAGCAGGCTTTGCAGCCGGCGGGATTGTTGGAGAGTCATGGCAGGCCTCAGGCTTTGTCAGTCAGGTTTT
>Ga0213823_1000543_pt1 | contig 30077 bp, 26 predicted proteins | sample MC6MC0907MG_FD_179887 | JGI IMG/M metagenome (GOLD analysis project Ga0213823, IMG submission 179887) | Enriched soil aggregate microbial communities from Iowa State University, Ames, United States - MC6-MC0907-MG | ecosystem: Environmental > Terrestrial > Soil > Unclassified | place: USA: Iowa...
GTCAGCGTCCGGTCGGTTCTGCTGAATTCGCATAGCAGCAGCAGGCCGCGCTCCAAGGCGGGCACGGCATAACGGTCGGAAGAGGTCTCGCTGGTATCGGGGTCGGTCACTTCAGGCTCCGGGGCGGGCATTCAAAAAAATTAGCGACGACAGAGTACCGCAGCTGACCGGTCTGAGGGGGCGCATAAGACTCGTCTGAAAAAGTCGGCGTCTAGGGATTTCCCGGATGCCAGGCCGGTGAAGTGTCCTCATAATTGAACCATATAGAAAACAGTGTTTTATATATGAGACAAAAAGATCCCTCCTTTTCTTCGGAGACCGCCATGCCGAGCTTGCCACCGTCCTTCAATCCGCACCTGAAACCCTGGGCGCCGCCTGGCATTGAGCACGCGGCCGGCAAGGGCGCCATCGAGCGCCCCGGCGCCACGCCCAACCTGATCTGGCAAACCCGCTCGCACATGCCAACGGCCTATGAAGACGCGCTGGGCGACGCCCTGGAAGTGGCGTTCGAGGGCGGCGCCGACACGCCAGCCGATCTGGTCGCCAGCCTGAATGCACAGGCCTTGCGCGCGCCGGACGGCGAGCCCTGGACCGAAGCCGGGTTCCTGCAAGAAATGCGCCGTCTCGGCGCCTGAGACTTCCCGCCGGCCGCAACGCAATCCGCCGGACGGCATCGCCACTCCGAGGGTGACCTGCAATGACATCGCAATTGATCGAGAACCGCCTGAATCAGGGCCTGCGCAACTATTGGTATCCCGTCACCGCCGAATGGGCTGTGGGCGGCGTCCCGCTCGGCATCACGCGGCTGGGCCAGAACATCGTGTTGTGGCGCGACACGAAGGGCGACGTCCATGCGCTGGAAGACCGCTGCCCGCATCGCGGCGCACGGTTGTCCATGGGCTGGAACCTGGGCGACCGCGTCGCATGCTGGTATCACGGCGTGGAAGTAGGGGGCGACGGCCAGGTCAAAAGCGTGCCCGCCGTCAGCAATTGCCCGTTGGAGGGCCGCAGCTGTGTGAAGTCTTACCCGGTGCGCGTCGCGGCCGGCGCGGTATTCCTGTGGTTTGGACAAGGCCCGGCCCCCGCGTTGAGCCTGCCCGACGAGCTGGAATCGCCCGATTGCTCGCACTTCCTGTGCACGGCGCAATGGGCCTGTAACTACCGCTATGCCATCGACAACGTCATGGACCCGATGCACGGCGCCTATCTGCACGCGGCGTCGCACTCGATGGCCGAAGGCGACAAGCAGGCGCAAATGGCCATCCGCGAAACGGGCACGGGCCTGATCTTTGAAAAGAGCAATCAGGTGGGCGTGAACTTCGATTGGGTCGAGTTCGGCGAAACCGATTCGATGTGGCTGCGCCTGTCCATTCCCTACAAGAAGCGCTTTGGCCCGGGCGGCCAGTTCGGCATCGTGGGCTACGCCACGCCGGTGGACGAAGACCACTGCCAGGTCTTTTTCTGGCGTACGCGCCGGGTGCAGGGCTGGCAGCGCGATGTGTGGCGCTTCTTGTATCGCAACCGGCTTGAAGGGCTGCACTGGGAAGTGCTGGAGCAGGATCGCGTGGTGCTGGAAAGCATGGCGCCCCAGGCGCGCAAGCACGAGATGCTCTATCAGCACGACATCGGCATCACGCGGGTGCGGCGAATTTTGCAACGCCGCGCCGAGGCCGAAGTGCAGGCAGAAATGCAGGCAGACATGCAGGCAGAAGCGCTGGTGGAAACCCAAGCAGCCGGCCACGCCATCGCGCAAGGCGCCGCGGAGGCTTCCCGTGCCTGACGCCACCCAACCTTCGCATCCCCCCTTGTCCCTGGCTGGCCGCCGCGTTCTGGTGACGGGCGCGGCGCGCGGGCTGGGGCTGGCGTTCACCGAAGCCCTGGCGCAAGCCGGCGCACACGTGGCGATGGCCGATGTGCTGGCGACGGAACTGGACGCGCAGGCGTCACGTTTGCGGGCGGCGGGCCTGCGCGTGGACCCGGTGCAGATCGACCTGCGCGACCCTGACGCCTGTTTGCGCGGCGCGCACGAGGCCGTGCGCATGCTGGGCGGCCTGGACGGCTTGGTCAACAACGCGTCCATCACGCATTCCGGCGGCCGTCTGGCTGAAGAATTGGACGTGCCCATGTGGGACAGCGTCATGGAAGTCAACGTGCGCGGCACGTGGCTCATGACCACGGCCTGCTTGCCGGCGCTGCGCGCCAGCGGCCGGGGCAGCATCGTCAATATCGCGTCCGACACCGCGCTGTGGGGCGCGCCCAAACTGCTGGCCTACGTCGCCAGCAAGGGCGCGCTGATCAGCATGAGCCGGTCGCTGGCGCGCGAGCTGGGCGCTGACAACATCACCGTCAACACCATCGCGCCGGGGCTGACGCGGGTGGAAGCCACCGAATACGTGCCCGCTGCCCGCCACGGGCTCTATCGCAATCAGCGCGCCATTTCGCGCGAGCAAGTGCCTGCGGACGTGTGCGGCGCCGTTGCGTTCCTGCTGTCGGATATGTCGCGCTTCATGACCGGCCAATTGCTGGCGGTGAATGGCGGCATGGTGATGCACTGATGCCCGAGAAGCCGAACGTGGATGCCGCCGAAAAATATCTGGTGCCTGGGCTCGAACGCGGCTTGCGACTGCTATCGGAATTCAGCCACGACGAACCCCAGCTGTCCGCGGCGGAACTCGCGCGGCGGCTGGAGGTGCCGCGTTCCACCGTGTTCCGTTTGCTGGTCACGCTGGAAACGCTGGGCTACGTCGAACGCGCGGGTCGAGATTATCAGCTGGGCATGGGCGTGCTGCGCCTGGGCTTCGAGTATCTGGCGTCTCTGGACCTGGCCGTGCTGGGGCAGCCCTTGCTTGATAGCCTGCGCGATGAAACGTCCTTCGCTTGCAACATGGTCATGCGCGATGGCCGCTGGGTGGTGTATGTGGCCAAGTCCGCCGCCCGCACGCCGTTCGCCAGTTCCGTCACGGTGGGGACACGGCTGCCCGCGCACGCCACGGTGTTCGGGCGGGTGCTGATGCAAGACCTGAGCTTGCCGGCGTTGCGCCGCCTGTACCCGGAGCCCCGCTTGAAATCGCATTCCGCGCGCACACCCGCCACCGTGGCGGCGCTGTTTGATTTGCTCAAGCAGGACCAGCAGCGCGGAACCGTCATGGAAGAAGGTTTTTTCGAACCCAATATTTCAACGATCGCCGCGCCAGTCCGAGACCAATCCGGCCGCGTGCAGGCGGCGCTGGGCATCACGGTGCCTGCGTCCACCCTTGACGACAAACAGCGCGAAGACCTGCTGCGTCGCGTGTCGCAAGCAGCGTTGGAACTTTCAGGAAAGCTGGGCCGCGATGTCTCGGGCGCTGGCGCATCCCTACATTCTCTACAGGCGAAATAACTTATGTGGCAGTTGGATAACAAGGTCGCCGTGGTGACGGGCGGCTCGTCGGGCATTGGCCTGGCGACGGTCAAGCGGCTATTGGGCGCGGGCGCCGCTGTGGCCTTTTGCGGGCGTGATCCCCACCGGCTGGCCCAAGCGCGCGCGCAATTGCTGGCGCAGTGGCCCGATGCGCGGTTGCTCGCGTCGCAATGTGATGTGCTGGACCCGGTGCAAGTGTCGGACTTTGCCCAGCAAGTGCAAGCGCAGCTGGGCGCTGCCAGCGTGTTGATCAACAACGCCGGCCAGGGCCGCTTGTCGACGTTCGCGTCAACCGAAGACGCCGCCTGGTCTGACGAGCTGAACTTGAAGTTCTTTTCGGTCATTCACCCCACCCGCGCATTCCTGCCGCAATTGAAAGCGGCGCCCAGCCCAGCCATTGTCTGCGTGAACTCTTTGTTGGCGGTGCAGCCCGAGCCGCACATGGTGGCGACGTCGGCCGCACGCGCCGGCGTGCGCAATCTGGTCCGTTCGCTGGCCACTGAATTCGCGCCCTTCGGCATCCGCGTCAACGCCATTCTGTTGGGGCTGGTGGAGTCGGGCCAATGGCGCCGCCGCTTCGACGCGCGCGAGGACCAGTCGTTGGACTGGGCCGCATGGTCCGCCCGGCTGGCCGCTGACAAGGGCATCCCCCTTGCGCGCCTGGGCGACCCGGCCGAAGCCGCCAACGCGATCTGTTTCCTGGCCTCGCCCCTGGCGGCATACACCACGGGCGGCCATATCGATGTTTCCGGAGGATTGTCCCGTCATGCCTGAAGTGCAACGCATCACCGTCGGCCACGCCATTGCCGCTTTTCTTGAGCAATGCGGAATCAAGGCCGCGTTTGGAGTGATCTCCATCCACAACATGCCCATTCTTGACGCCATGGGCGAGCGCGGCCACATCCGCTTCGTGCCTGCACGCGGCGAAGCCGGCGCCACCAATATGGCCGACGCCTACGCCCGCACGACGGGCGGTTTGGGTGTGTGCCTGACCAGCACGGGTACCGCCGCTGGCAATGCGGCCGGCGCGATGGTCGAAGCCTGGACAGCCGGCACGCCGCTGCTGCACCTGACCGGCCAGATCGAAACGCCGTTTCTGGATCGGGGCATGTCGTACATCCATGAAGCGCCGGATCAGCTGTCAATGCTGAAGTCGATTTCAAAGGCCGCGTTCCGTGTGCGCAGCGCCGACACTGCGATGAGCGTCCTCCGCCAGGCCGTGCAGGTGGCGATGACCGCGCCGCGCGGGCCGGTCAGTGTCGAAATTCCCATCGATATCCAGGCCGCGCTTATTCCTGCGCCGCACGACTTGCAACCCTTGCCCGTGGCGGCCATGGCCCCCAGCGCCGACGCGCTTGACGCGTTGGCGGAGGCCTTGGCGCAGGCGCGCCGCCCGATGTTGTGGCTGGGGGGCGGGGCGCGGGGCGCAGGCGCCGCCGTCAAGCGTTTGCGCGACATGGGCTTTGGCATTGTCACCAGTACGCAGGGCCGTGGGGTGCTGCCCGAGGACGATGCCCATTCCCTGGGCGCGTTCAATCTGCAAGCGCCCGTTGAAGCGTTCTACCAGACCTGCGACGCGATGCTCGTCGTGGGCTCGCGCCTGCGCGGCAATGAAACGCTGCAATACCGTCTGAACCTGCCGCGCGCGCGGTATCGCATTGACGCCGACCCGGCTGCCGACGGCCGCTGCTACCCCAATCACCGCTTCGTGCTCGGCGACGCCGCGCTGGCGTTGGACGGGCTCGCCGATCGTCTTGCCGGCCGCATGCGCATCGATGCGCGCTTCCTGCCCGACCTGCAAACGGCGCGCGCCCAAGCCAGCGCCACGCTGCGCGATGGCTTGGGGGCTTACGGCGACCTGGCCGACACCTTGCAGCGCCGTACCGGCCGTCACTTCAATTGGGTGCGTGACGTCACAGTGTCCAACAGCACCTGGGGCAATCGCTACCTGAAGGTGTTTGACCCCTTGGCCGGCGTGCATGCGCTGGGCGGGGGCATCGGGCAAGGGCTGGCCATGGGCATCGGCGCGGCGATCGGCGCCGCCGCCACCGGCTCGGGCAAAAAGACGTTCTGCCTGTCGGGCGACGGCGGCTTCATTCTGAACCTGGGCGAATTGGCGACCGCCGTACAGGAACGGGCCGGCGTCGTGTTCGTGTTGATGAACGACCGCGGCTATGGCGTCATCAAGAACATCCAGGACAGCCAGTACGGCGGACGCCGCCACTACGTGGATCTGCATACGCCGGACTACGCCGCACTGTCCGCATCGCTGAGCTTGCGCCATGTGCGCGTGTCGCGCGTTGAAGACATGGCGGCGGCGCTGGAGTTCGCCGAGTTGGAAGCCGGCCCCTGCCTGGTTGAAGTCGACATGTTGTCGATCGGCGCCTTCAAATCCGTGTTCGCCGGCCCGCCGGTGAAGACCGCGGGAGCCGCATGATGGATGCCCTGACAACCACCAAACTCCTGGATATCTGCGTCGGCGGCATATGGCGCGCCGGGCAGGGAGACGCCTACGCCAGCCTGTACCCCGCCACGGGGCAAGCCATCGCCCACCTGCGCGCCGCCAATCTTGATGATGTCGATGAAGCGGTGGCAGCGGCCGATCACGCGTTTCGGCATAGCGGCTGGGCGCAAAAAAACCGCATGAGCGCGCGCAGGTGTTGGTTCGCGTGGCGCAGATCATTCGCGACCGCGCCGAAGACCTGGCGCAAAAGCAGCGCCTGGATAACGGCAAGCCCATCACCGAAACGCGGGCGCTGGTCGCCAGCGCGGCCGCCACGTTCCAGTTCTTCGCTGCCGCTTGCGAAACCCTGGAAGACAGTCTGACGCCCGCACGCGGCGACTTCCTGACCATGAGCGTGCACGAGCCCATAGGCGTCGTGGCCGCCATCACGCCCTGGAATTCGCCGATCGCCAGCGAGGCCCAGAAGCTGGCGCCCGCACTGGCGGCGGGCAACGCCGTCATCATCAAGCCCGCCGAAATCACGCCCTTGATGGCGTTGGAGCTGGCCGCCATCTGCGAACAGGCGGGCGTGCCGGCCGGCATGATCAGCGTGCTGCCGGGCAAGGGGTCCGTGCTGGGCGACGCGCTGGTGCGCCATCCGCTGGTCAAGCGCGTGTCGTTCACGGGTGGCACGAACACGGGCAAGCAGATTGCCCGCATCGCCGCCGACAAGATGATGCCGGTGTCGATGGAGCTGGGCGGCAAATCGCCCACCATGGTGCTGGCCGATGCCGACATCGCCCACGCCGTCAACGGCGTGCTGTACGGCATCTTCAGTTCGTCAGGTGAGTCCTGCATTGCGGGCTCGCGCCTGTTCGTGGCGCGCGCCATCTACGCTGAATTCATGGACCGCCTGGCCTTAGCCGCGAGCCGCCTGCGCGTGGGCGATCCGGCGGATTCCCGCACGCAGATGGGGCCGTTGATCAGCGAGGCGCATCGCGCATCGGTTGAACGTTATGTGGCGCTGGGCCTGAGCGAGGGCGGCTCGATCCGCACGGGCGGCAAGCGCCCTGAAGGCGGCGCCTTTGATCAGGGCTATTTCTACACGCCCACGATCATCGAAAACCTGCGCAATACGGACCGCACCTGCCAGGAAGAGATCTTCGGCCCGGTGCTGGTCGCCATGCCGTTCGATGACGAAGACGCGCTGATCGCCGACGCCAACGACAGCGTCTACGCCCTGGCTGCGGGCATCTGGACCGGTGACTACAAAAAGGCCTGGCGCATCGGACGCCAGGTGCAGGCCGGCACCGTGTGGATCAACACGTACAAGCAGTTCTCGATTTCGACGCCGTTTGGCGGCTGGCGAGACAGCGGCCTGGGCCGCGAAAAAGGCCGGCTTGGCATCCAGCAGTACATGGAGCAGAAGAGCATTTACTGGGGCATGAACACGCAGCCGCTGCCTTGGGCAGATAGCTGACGTGCGCGCACCTGAACGACGGGAACGACTATGAATGACATCATCGTGGGGATCGACCAGATCACCTATAGCGCCGACGACCTGAACGCTTGCCGCGCCTTCTTTACGGACTGGGGCCTGAGCCTGACGGAAGATTCGCCATCGCGGCTGGTCTTTCAGACACTGAACGGCTGTCGCGTGGTGGTCTGCCCGCAGTCGGTGGACTTGCCGCCCGCCATCGAAGCGGGGCCGACGCTGCGCGAAGTGGTCTGGGGCGTGTCGTCTGACGCCATGCTGGCGGCGTTGGCCGCGCGGCTCGCGCCGGCGCCGGGGTACGTAAGCGGGCCAGACGGCGTCGCCTGCATCGACCCCAACGGCATGGCGATCCGCTTTCAGCGCACGCGCCGCCAAGCGGTTGAACTGGAGTGCGGCGCCATGAATACCTGGGCCAGCAAGCCCCGGGTGAATCGGGCATCCCCTATCTACGACCGGGCCACACCGATCGATATCGGCCATGTGGTGTTCTTCGTCAACGACGTCAACGCCACCGCGCGCTTCTACACCGAGCATTGTGGCTTTGTGCTGTCCGACAGCTATCCGCAGCGCGGCGTATTCCTGCGCTGCGACGCCAGTGGCGGCCATCACGACCTGTTTCTGTTGCAGCCGCCGCAAGCGCGCGCGGGGCTGAACCACGTCGCCTTCACCGTGCGCGACATCCATGAAGTCTTCGGCGGCGGCCTGCACATGGCGCGCTGCGGTTGGGACACGCAGTTGGGCCCCGGCCGGCATCCGGTGTCGTCCGCGTACTTCTGGTACTTCAAGAACCCGGCTGGCGGCCTGATCGAGTACTACGCCGATGAAGACCAACTGGACGAACGCTGGCTCCCCCGCGAGTTCGAACCCGGCCCCACCGTGTTCGCCGAATGGGCCATCGACGGCGGCCTGGATGGCAACACCCGCCGCCAGAAAAACGCGGATAGCGCACCCGGCCGGTTCCTGACGGACCGGCGCGATTAGCCCTGGCAGGCCGGGGCGGCGCAATGGCTCCCCGCGGCCACGATACCGGCCTGAATACTGATCTGACAGCCGACCTATCCGCCCACCTCTCAGCACACCTAACGACCGACCTGACCTGGAAGCGTTTGCCGATGTCTTCTTCTGTTCCCATACCCGTCCGCGTGCAGTGCATGCGGGTCGAAGCGCGCAACATTCTCAGCGTGGAGCTGGCGGCGATTGATGGCGCGGCGTTGCCCGCGTTCACGCCGGGCGCGCACATCGACCTGCATCTCGCCCCTGGCCTGACGCGCAGCTATTCGATCAGCAGTTCGCCGGATGAGCGCGACCGCTACGTGGTGGGTGTGCTGCACGATCGCAACAGCCGTGGCGGTTCGTCCTACATTCATCAGCAACTGCGGCCAGGCCAGCAGATGCTGATCGATCCGCCCCGCAACCACTTCGAGCTGGATGCGTCCGCTGATCTATCCGTGCTGGTCGCGGGCGGCATCGGCATCACCCCCATTCTGTGCATGCTTGAACACCTGCTGCGCGCGGGCAAGCGCGTTGCGCTGTTCTACGCCGCACGGTCACGCGCCGAGGCCGCCTTTCTGTCGCGCCTGCCGGCGGACATCCAGCCGCATCTGCATTTCGATGAAGAGCAGGGCGGCGCGCCAGACTTGCAGGCCTATCTGGCCGCGATGCCCGCCACGGCGCATTTCTATTGCTGCGGCCCACGGCCGATGATCGACGCGTTTGAAGCGGCGGCCAAACAGCTGAATCTGCCGCACTGGCATGTCGAGCGCTTTGCCGCCAAGGCGGCCGAACCGGCGGCGGGCGGCGCCTATCACGTCACGCTGGCGAAGTCGGGCAAGACGCTTGCCGTACCGGCGGGCGCGGTGCTGCTCGATTGCCTGCTGCAAGCCGGCGCCGATGTTGCGCACAGCTGTCGCGAAGGCGTGTGTGGCAGCTGCGAAACGCGGGTGCTGAGCGGCACGCCCGAGCATCGGGATTCCGTGCTGAGCCAAAGCGAACAGGCGTCCAACCACTGCATGATGGTTTGCGTGTCGGGCTGCCTGAGCAAGGAGCTTGTGTTGGATTTATAGCGTTTCATAACAACCCGCCAAGCGGGACGATGGGGAGAGAGGCATGAAAATAATCAAAGCCGGATTGGCGGCGTGCGTTGGCATCGGAGCGGCGTCGCCGTTGCCTGCGGCCGCAAGCAGCCTGCAGGGGTACGGAAGCCTGAGCCAGGGCGTGAGCTACGTCAGCAATATTTCGGGCGGCAGCTCTACGCGGATCGACCCCGGCACCATGCAGCCCGATCGATTCGGGCTGCGCGGGTCGGAAGACATGGGTGATGGCCTGCGAGCCAACTTTCTGCTGGAAAGCGGCTTCGCCACGCAGACGGGGTCATCGATCGTGCCGGGCGTCTTGTTCAACCGCAACGCCTGGGTGGGTTTGAGCAACCGCTGGGGCAGTTTTCAGCTGGGGCGCCAGCCGGACTACCTGTTTGATGTCATCGGCAAGTACAGCAATGGGTTTCAACTGACGAACTTTTTCCTGTTCCATCCGGGCAACCTGGACAACCTGGCCAACACGTTCCAGGCGAACAATTCGATCAAACTGATGAGCCCCGCCACGCAGGACTGGCAAGTGGGCGGGCAGTACGGGTTCTCGTCGATCACGCCAAGCAATGGGTCCCGCAAAGGCCCACGCAGCGCAACGACGACAAGCGCATTCACCCGCTACCAACACCAAGGATTCTCCGGCGCGGTGGCATTCACACTGATCAAGGATCGGGCAAACGTGGACATTGCGCGCCGCACCGGGGTGGATCAGCTGTTTGGCCAGACCTTGACGTCGGGCCTGCCTATCGTGCTGGACCGCCAACGCATCTGGGGCGCTGGCGCGGGGTATCGCTTTGATGACCTGCCGCTTCGGGTGAACGCCACCTACACGGGCGTGAAACTCCAGTATCGCGGCCGCGATGAAACCATGCGGAACGCCGATGTGGGCGCCGCCTGGACGTATCGGCCGGCCCGCGTGCTGAACCTGGGCTACTCGCGCAGCGCGTTTGCGGGCGGCAACTGGGACCTTTTCAGCCTGAGCCATGTGCTCCAGTTCTCGAAACGCACCGAGTGGTTCGCGCTGGCCGTGTATCAGCGTGCGGGCAATGGCCTGGCCCATGCGGCGATCAACGGCGTGGGCGTGTCGTCCACGCGTAATCAAACCGTGCTGACCAGCGGCATCCACCATTCCTTCTGAGGTCACCATGCAACTCCATTCCAATCGATGGCTGGGTGTGGTCGCGATCTTCCTGATCGTGACCATCTCCTATGTGGACCGCATCAACCTGTCGGTCTTGATTACGCAACCCGACTTCCTGAAGCAGATCGGCCTGACCGCCGTGGACAAAGGGGCGCAAGGCATGTTGGCGACGGTGTTCATGGTGGGCTACGGTTTGTCGTCCATCGTGCTCACGCCGTTTTGCGTGGCGATGCTGGGCGTGCGGCGCAGCCTGATCTACGGCTTGTGCCTGTGGGGCGTGATCACGATGACGTCCCCGCTCTATCACAGCTATGGCTTGCTGCTCTTCTCGCGCCTGCTGCTGGGCTTGTCCGAAGGCCCGCTGTTCGCGCTGGCGTCGTGCTACATCAAGGCAACGTTCGAGGGCCACGAAAACGGCAAGCCGAACTCGCTGGTCAACAGCGGTACCGGCATGGGCTTTGCGCTGGGGTACCCCTTTGTGGCGATGCTGGTGTTTCATCTGGATTGGCACGCGTCGTTCTACGTGCTGGGCTTGATCAACCTGATGGCAGGCATTCCGTTGGTGCTGCTGTGCATCCGCATGCCGGCCGGCAGCGAACCCAAGCGCGGTACGGGCCTGTCCCTGCGTGACGTGCTGGGGCAGCGCGTGCCGGCGATGGTGCGCGGCGCGATGCAGACGCAGCATGTGATCCTGATCACCGTACTGACTTCCAGTTTCCTGGCCTATATGTGGGGGGTGGGCAACTGGCTGCCGGGTTACCTAAAAGAAGCGCGCGGCTTTGACTTGCGCGCCACGGGCTGGCTCGCGTCGATGCCGCAATGGTCCACCATCGTGGCGGTGCTGCTGGGCGGCTGGCTGATCGACCGCATCAAGCGAGAACGCGTGCCGCTCATTTTCGTGGGCGGCAGCCTGGGGGTGGTGGCGGCGGTATCGCTGGCGTTGCTGGTTGACGACCGCTATCACGCCATCTATTGCCTGACTGCCGCGGGATTTTTCTGGGGGCTGCAAAGCCCGGCCATCCCCAGCACCATGCAGTTCTATGCGCGGCCCGAACATATCGGCAGCGCGTTTGGCGTGGTAAACGGCGTGGGCAGCATGGTGGGCGGGCTGATGCCGGCGATGATGGGCGCCGCCATCGCGATGTCATCCACAGCCAGCACGCCGGGGTCCGTGACGTACTCGGCGGGCTTTTATCTGCTGGTGGGCTCACAACTGATCACCTGGGCGTGCGGCGTCTTGTTGTGGCGGCGCGTGCGGCATGCGCCGTTGCTCACGGTGATGGCTTCAAGTACGGCGAGAGGATGACGGCGTGTTCAGGGCCATCACATCGTCGTAAAGCGCGCGTCCGACCCAGACGCCTTCCCGTTCGCTGACCGCGCGGGCTTTGAAACGCCGCTCGGACGGCAAGCGGGCGCCTTGGCCGCTGATGGCGTCCAGCATCGCTTCGGCGCTGCTGGCGTTGATGGCCCGTTGGCCGCGGCCAAGGATGTCCGGGTCTAGCGCAATCAGCAGTTCGCCATGCAGGGGCGTGCCGCCCGCGCCGTTGTCGAACGCCTGGGATTGCAGGCTGGTCCAGTCGCCAATCAGCGGGCCGGCAAGCAGTTCGATCATGGTCGACAGCGCAGACCCCTTGTACGAGCCGAAGGTCAGCATCGCGCCCTTCAGGCCGGCAGCGGCATCGGTGGTAGGGCGCCCGTCGCGGTCGACGGCCCAGCCTTCGGGGATGGCGTGGTAACGACATTGTCATTCGTAGCCTTATCTCAGCCTTCAGAACGTTGTGCTGATGCGCAAGGACGCGGGCATCAATAGCTACGAAGACTTCAAGGGCCGCACGCGTTCGGCGAGCAGATCGCCTGGGCGGAATCCAATGCGGTTGTCTATGCAAACAGCGTGATCGGCGCGCGCATGGCCAAGGCTTGCGCCGGGGGAGCTGAACCCGGACATTGCGCTATGCAATCCAGCAATACCGTCGACGCATCGCGCTCAGATTTCGAGGAAATATCTGATTAATCAGGCTCTGAATTAAGCATGATCCTAGTGCCTTGCGAGTGTCAAAAAAGTATCGTTCGTGGGTCTGCACAGATCCACGACTTGGTCCGCCAATCAGGTCTGTGTATGTCCTTCAGCCTTGTGTACGGCATGGCCGTGTCTGGGCTTTTCACAGCGTTGGTAGCCATTCGAAGCACCGTCGGCAAGCCGCTATTGCCTGTTGGCGGTGCTTTTTTCGACTGGACTTTTTTATCTCTGCATAGAGGAACTCGCATGAAGCGCAGTATTGTGAATACCCTTGCCGCCTCCGGTTTACTACTGGCCGTGTTGGCGCCCGTATCGACGTATGCCGCTAACGGGGTTATTCAGTTTCGCGGTGACATCAGCGACACGACGTGCGCCGTCGGCGTCTCGTCGCCCACGGGCGCGGAAGTGAAGTTTGGCACGGTCAAGCCCGATGCCATCATTGCCGGCACCGCGCCGGCCCTGAGTTTCGACATCAACGTGGGTGGCGGGGCGGATTGCACCAATGGCAAGAAGGCCGTGCTGAGCTTTGACCGCAACGACGTCGACCTGGTCTCCAACAACGTTCCGCTGTATGCGGGCGGTGCGGGCAACGTGCAAATTGAAATCTCCAATAGCGCGAACGGCGTGAAGGGCGACAAGGTGTTGCTTGGCCAGGTTGGCGCGGTGGAAGCGGAGATCGTCGACAACGCAGCGAAATACTCGTACTTCGCGCAGTATGTGCGCCGCGACAACGCGGCTCCGGTCACGCCGGGCGATGGCAGCGCGCGCCTGAACTTTACGGTCAACGTGCGTTAATTGCTGTCAGTGTCATGACGTTCGACTCTGGAATCCTTGCGCGCGGCGCATTGTTGTTGGCTGCGTCGTTTGCATTGATCCTGGCGGCTTGGGCCAAGCCGGTCCAAGCTGCGATTGTGCTGGATGGAACTCGCATTGTGATTTCGTCCGATGCACGCAGCGTCACGCTTGGCATGCAGAACACCGGCGACGTACCCGTGCTGGCGCAGAACTGGATCGATGACGGGCGGCAAGACGCCTTGCCTGCGGATATCCAGGTGCCGTTCATCCTGTCGCCGGCCATCGTGCGGGTGGAGCCCAGCGGTTCGGCGGTGGTTCGAATTTCGTACACCCGCGAACCGCTGCCTGCTGATCGCGAAAGCCTGTTCTACCTGAACGTGATGGAAACGCCTCCGCGCGTGGCAGGCGCCGAGAACGCTCTGATGTTCAACATCAGAACGCGCATCAAGATTTTCTTTCGGCCCGTCGCCTTGAAACAAGAAGTGGGCAATGCGCCGGCCAAGCTCGACTGGAAGCTCGCGCGCAGTGCGGCGGGCAAGACGGTGCTTGAAGTGGCCAATCCCACGCCTTACCACGTCACGTTGGTGGGCATTGAGCTGCTTTCCAAGAGCGGTCGAATCGATGCGGGTAGCGGCATGGTGGCGCCCTTTGACACCGCACGGTTTGAACTGGCGTCGGCTGGCGTTTCACCTACCCAACAAGGGCTGAGCGTTCGCTACGAAATTGTCAACGACTACGGCGGGTTGCAAACCCAGGACAAGCGCCTGCTTGATTGACTCCCCTTCACGCTGACTGGGGCTGCGCCACGGAGCCAATTCCCTCGAGATGGAACCCTTACGCTTGTCGACCTTCGTTCGCGCATCTGCACGACCATCGCATCCGATGGGGGCGCCTGCCGCGCGGGCGCGGCGGCCACGTCGGAGCCTGATGGCGCTGGCCTTGGCCCTGGGTGTTGCGGCATCTGCCACGAACGCGCAGGATGAAATCGCCGTCTTTGACCCGAACATGCTGGTGAAAGGCATCGGCGGCGTCGCCATTGATACGCGCCGGTTTCAGCGCGTGAACTACGCCGAGGCGGGCATGCATCATTTGGATGTCTACTTCAACGGGCAATGGCGCGGGGTCGAGGACATCGAGTTCCGTCACGTCGAGGGTTTCGATAGCGCCTTGCCGTGCTATGACGGCGCCTTTCTCGACCGGGGTGGGCTGGATCTGAACAAGGTATCGCGTGCGCAAGGGGTTGACCCCTTGCCGGACGCGCTGACGTGCGAGGATCTTGCCGCCTACGTGCCGGGAGGTCAGATCAAGGTGGATATCGCGCAACAGCGCTTGTACGTCACCTATCCCGAATACCTGCAACGGCTGGCGGCGTCGCACCGTTATGTGGACCCGTCGCAATGGGACAGCGGCATGACGGCGGCGCGCCTGAACTACACCGCCAACGTGTATACCAGCGAAGGCGCAGGACACCGCATGACGCGGGGATACTCGGGGCTGAACCTGGGCGTGAATGTGGGCGCGTTGCGGTTGCGGCACACGGGATCGGTCACCTGGTCATCGCGCAACGGCGCCGAGTATCAAGCCAGCGCCTACTACGTACAAACCGATCTGCCTTCGTGGCAATCCCAGTTGCTGCTGGGAGAAAGCGCCACCAGCGGCGAACTGTTCGACTCGGTGACGTTCCGGGGCGTGCAGCTTGCCAGCGATGACCGTATGTTGCCCGAGACCCTGCGGTACTACACGCCCATCGTGCGGGGAACGGCCAACAGCAACGCCAAGGTGTCGGTCTACCAGCGCGGCTTTCTTGTGTATGAAACGACCGTCTCGCCCGGCCCGTTTGCGATTGAAGACGTGCGCGCCAACAGCTATGGCGGCGACCTGGACGTTCGCGTCACGGAAGCGGATGGCAGCTCACGCAACTTCGTGGTGCCGTTCGCCACGATCGTGCAGTTGCTCAGACCCGGCACGACCCAATACAGCCTGACGGCGGGCCGTGCGGCGGACCCTGGGCTGCGCAGCAGTTCGCAGTACGTCCTGCAAGGGACGCTCAAGCGGGGGGGGGGCGACGCCGTGACGGGCTACGGTGGGCTGGCCTTTACTGACCATTACCGCTCGATGCTGTTGGGCGCGGCGATGAGTACGCGGGTGGGCGCCTTTGCCGCGGACGTCACGGCAGCGCGCGCCGGCATGCCGGGCGCGGGCACGCGCAGCGGCGCCAGCTACCGGCTGACGTACAGCAAGGATCTGCCCAACAGTGGCACCAGCTTTTCGTTGCTGGCCTATCGGTACTCCACCAGCGGATACGTTGGATTGGGAGAAGCCGTCGCCGCCGGGAAGGCGTCGTACGGCTACGGTTACCGGCCATTCCGCGTCAACGGCATGCGCAGCCGCTTCGACGCGAATATCAACCAGGCGTTGGGTGAGCGTTGGGGCAGCGTGTATGTGGCGGGCTCGGCAGCGAACTACTGGGGCGAACGCGGTAACGCATTGAACTTTGCATTGGGCTACAGCAATGCCTGGAACCGCATTTCCTATTCGTTAGGCGTGCAGCGGGTGCACAACGTGGGCGATGCAGGCGGGTACCGTCGTGGCAATGGCGACAGAAGCACGCAGGTGACGCTGAATATATCCATCCCCTTGGGCAGCGCGGCCTCGGGCGGATCATCTCGGTTGAATACGTTCTACAGCCGCGACAGCCATTCTGGAACGCGCCTCACCACCGGTGTGACCGGCGCATTGGATGAGGAGAGCGCCGGGACGTACACGGTGTCCGCGTCTCATGCTGACGGTCATGGCGCTAATACGGCGGACGCCAGCCTGGCTTATCAATTCCCTCAGGTATCGGTGGCGGTCAGCGCCGGCGCGGGCCAGGGCTATCGCCAAGCGTCCATGAGCGCCAATGGCGGGGTCTTGGTGCACGGCGGCGGCGTGACATTCGCCCAGGCCATGGGCGAGACCGTGGCGCTGGTCGAGGCCAAGGGCGCACGGGGCGCGCGGGTCGGGTACGGCTTCAATCAGGTGGACTCGCGCGGCTACGCCATCGTGGGCTATCTGACGCCGTATCGCCTGAACTCGGTCGATCTGGACCCCAAGAATATTCCGGACGACATTGAACTGAAGACCAGCTCCGTCAACATCGCGCCCCGGGCCGGGGCCATCGCCAAACTGGTTTACCCGACGTTGCGTGCGCGCCAGCTGCTGATTCGCAGCACACAGGCCGATGGCGCTTCACTGCCGTTTGGCGCCGAGGTCATCGATGTGGCGACCGCCCAACCGGTGGGCGTGGTGGGGCAGGGCAGCCGTATCGTCATGCGCGCCGAACAAGATAGCGGTACGGTGCGGGTGCAGTGGGGACCCGGTGACGATGAGCAATGCCTGATTGATTACCAATTACCCGAGCTGCCTGCTTCCACGGGCTATGACGTGCTTGAGCTGGCCTGCACAGCGGGGATGGCGACGCCAGTATTGAAGGCGGCGGCCGGCAAGCCGCTGACGATGCGATGAATGCGCCGGGCTTGCCTGCTGCTTACCGAGCCATGCTGGGCCTGGGCTGGGCGCTGGGCCTGACGGCGATGGCGCACGCCGATCTCGCCGTGGTGGGTACGCGTCATATCTACCCGGCAAACGATAAATCGCTGACGATTCAAACCCGCAACACGGGTGATCGGCCGATTCTGGTGCAGGTCTGGCTGGATCAAGGAAGCCGTGATGCGGACCCCAGCCAACTGACGGTGCCATTTGTCGTGGCGCCGCCCGTGTTTCGTCTGAACGCGCATGAACGAGCGGCCGTGTCGCTGCGGCACACGGGGGAACCCATGCCGGCGGATCGTGAATCCGTGTTCTGGATCAATTTTCTGAACGTGCCGTCCAGTGCCCCTTCAGTGGAAGGCGACACGTCTAATCGCTTGAAGTTGTCGCATCGCTTTCGTATGAAGGTGCTGTACCGGCCATCGGGACTGGGGGGATCGGCGCGCGAGGCGCTAGATCAGGTGACGTGGACGTATCGCCATGCAGCGGACGGGGGGCAGGGCGAGGGCGTGCTGGAAGCGTGGAATCCGTCGGCCTACTTCGTGTCGTTCGCCCGGGTGGAATTCAAGACCCGCGCCGGCCCCGTCCTGCTGGACGGACTGACCGTGGCGCCTCTGGGCGGCACGCGCTTTCCTCTGGCGCCGGGAGTCATCCCATTAGCCGGTCGTGGCGCACTGCGGTTTGAAGCGCCGGCGGACGACGGCGTCATGGTGAAGGGCGCGAGCGCGCTCGCGACGGGCGCAGCGAAGTGAAGCAACGAAGTGAAGCAACGAAGTGAAGCAGGGCGGCGGGTGCGGGTAAGCCGCCGTCAACCAAACTAGGAAGACAAACATGGCAAGCAGAGGTGTGTGGCGGCGTCTCGGTGCGGGAGGCTTGGCGGGCGTGTTGCTGGTGGGGGCAGCGCCGATGGCGTGGGGTCAATCAACGCAGAAAGGCCTGATCGCCGGGAATTGCACCTGGGGCCACAGGTTTGGCACGCGATGGAATCCGCTCAGGCCGCCACTCAGCAGTGCGGCGCAAGTGAGTGATGTGCTGTCTGAAAGACACGCTTCTGTGACAACGGATTTTACCTATGAGGATTTCGGCGTTCCTTGGGAGGAATACGAATTGATCGTGGCGGCAATGTGGGAACCCAAGGTAGCCGTGGATCAGAAGGGCTGGGCCAAGACCAACGTTCCCGGCATCTCGATGGCGATACTGGCAAACGGCCAGGCCGTGCTGCCCGGCAATCTTCCCGTGGTGGTGGCAAAGCATGCGCTGGCTATCAACAACGGCAAGCCGGCGCCGAAGCAAGATTCGGTGCATACCGCTTTGACCCAGCAGCTTGTGTTGGCATCCCCGCTTGATCAGTTGCCTTCCGACGGGCCGCTGACTGTGACCGGTATCGCTGTCGGCGCGGGATTTACGCTGTATGCAATGAACTTTCGGAAAGGCATGTATCAACTCGGACAATCGATTCCGCGCTTTCCGTCTTACCCCGGCGGGCACCAGGTTTGTGTCTCTACCAAGCTGGGCCCCTTGCTGGGAAGCGGCATCATGGGTCTTGGGGCGGGCGGCAGCGAGGTGGCATTTTCCAACGCCTGCGAAGTGGGGCTGACACAGACCAAAACCGTGCAGCTGGGTTCCTACTCCTTGCGTGATTTTCCCAGTCAAGGCGCCACCTCTGAAGAAAGGCCCTTTGATATCACGCTGGGCAAATGCAGCGCCCTTGCCAAACCCCGAATTGCCTTTACCGCCAAGCACGGCGCCAGTGCTGACAAGACCGTGCTGAAGCTCGATCCCAAAGCGGATGATCGGGGATTGCCACCGGCCAAAGGCGTGGGCATTGTGATGGTGAATGCGGCGACCAATAAGCGCATCGAATTCGGCAAGTTCTATGACATGGCGAAATCCGGCGCGGACAGCGCAAGCGTGCTTCTGCGCGCCAGCTATGTGCGCATCGCTGCGCACCCCGCCCAGATGGCCGGTGGGCATGCGAATGGGACAGCGGAGTTCACTATCGAATTTCCCTGATGCCGGCGTTGCATAAAAGAAGGCCGTACGGTGTTACCCGTACGGCCTTTCTTATGCCCTGGAACGCATGCGCAGAAAGTGCTTGGGGCGTTCAACCAGGCACAGCGCCCATTAGCGAATTATGCCGGTATTCTTTCCCGCGACCGCGCCATGCGTCTGGCCCAGCAACCACGTGTACCAATGCGTGTTGATGTGGCCTGCGGCGCTGGACTTTTCAATCAGCCCTTGATTCAATCCGGCGATGCCACCGATCGTCGTGTGGGCAGCGCCTTCCAGCGTGGCACGTGCGGTCGCGTTGAAGATGACCCCATCGCGCGCGTTGACGCCGGCGATACCGCCGATACGGCTTCGGTAATGGCCCCATACCGCACCGGACGCGACGGCGGAATTGATATTGCCTGCGTTGGTGCCTACCAAACCTCCGACGGATGAATGGGTGTAGGCGGTGACATTGCCGTTTGCACTCACACGTTGCAGTTGTCCGTCGTTGGTGCCAACCAGGCCGCCCGCCGATGCGTGATGGCCGGTCTGCACGGAAGCGTGCGACGCGGAGTCTCTGACGATGCCGCTGTTGTAGCCCACAAGCCCCCCGATTTGCGCTCCCTTCTGGCTATGGCGCGCGTCGACCTGGCCGACGGAAAGGCCTTCGTCAATCAAGCTGTCGCTGCCGATGTTCTCGCCCACCAGTCCGCCGACGTTATGGCCTTCCCAATCGGCGACGGTTCCATTGGATCTGACGTTAAGGAGTTCGCCGCCATCGCTATTGCTGCCCACCGCGCCGCCCGTGTTGCCAGCGCCAAAGGCTTCGACGGTGTTGCTCGCCATCGCGTGGTGAATCGCGCCGCCGTTGTTGGCTCCAACCAGGCCGCCGGTGTTGCCTAGTTTGCCGCCCTGGACGAGACCGCCCGCCTGCGACGACTCAATAAGGCTGTAGATGTTGTTGCCGACCAAGCCGCCCACATGAATGCCATCACTGCGGGTTGCCGTCTTACCCGTGGCGGAGGAATGGTGGATAGCCCCACGGTTGTTGACCCCGACCAGCCCTCCCATGCCGCCTGTCGAGCTGCGATGCATATCGCCGGAGACGGTAGCGGTCGACGAGCTGTTGATGATCGTCCCGCGGCCAGTAACCCCACCCTTGTTTTCGCCCACCAGACCGCCCGCGGCTCGGGTGTGGCCGTGGCTTCGTACATTGCCCGACACCGTGGCGCGCTGAATGATGGCGCTCTCGTTGGTGCCGACCAGGCCACCGATGACGTTTTCGCGATTCGCGGAACCCTCAACCACCGTGCTCCAGGATTTGACGTTGTAGATCTCCCCGCCAATATTCAAGCCCACCAGCGAGCCTATGGACATCGCTGCCAGACTATTGCGCGCCCCGCTGACCGTCACGGACTTCAGAACGACGTTACGGATCAAGCCAGACGATGCCGCGAATAGTCCAAGATTGGCGCCGCTGCCCTTTATCGAGAGGTTCTCAATGGTGTGGCCCAGACCATCGAACGTCCCTGAAAACATGCCGCTCTCGTCGCCAATAGCCTGGAAGTTGGCCTTGGCTCCCATGCTGTTCCCCAACACATAGTGACCGTTCAGGCGCTTGTTAATCGCCTGCAACTGGGACACGTTTTGGATCACAGTGTGCTCCCGGCCATTGGCGCTGAACGTCGTCCCCGCGCCGGACAGCATCACGGTCGCGCCATCCGCGATCTCGTGACCGTTCAAGGCGTTGATCGTCATCCTGCTCTTGCCGCCCGTGACGCCCAGAGACCCATTGATGAACGCGCCAGCGCCTGCGTGCACGGACACCTGGACATTCGCGCCCGAGCCACGCACGCTGCTATTGATGTTGACGTTTTGGTTGGCTTTCAGACTCAAACTATTTGAGCTGCCCCAGGCGACGGGACCGTTGATCGAAAGATCGCCGTCGACAGCGGTCAACGCAATCGCCGTGGTGGTGAGGTTCTGGCTGAGTGTGTTGCTGTGTATCGTCAGCCCCTCGGCGGAGGCGCCCACCGTATTGACATTGACGGTGTTGCTGTCGATGTTCCACATGCCGCCCTTGCCCTTGTTTGCACGGGTATCCGTCTGCGTGGACTGTTGGACGCGCACTTCATGTCCCCGCGTCGTAACGGCGCCGCCGTCTCCTTGGCCACCCAGCGCTGCGGCGCTCATCGTGCCGGCAACCCTGACCAGACCTTGCGCGCCACCATCCAAGACGATCCTGCCCGCCTTGCCGGACAACGTGTTGGCTTCGATGATGCCTTCGCTGTTGATGACGGTGCTTAACGTGGCGTTTGCGGCGGCAGTCTTGATCAGCACCTGGCCGCCGTTCGCTTGCAGCAGATGGCCGTTGCTGGCCATTGCGGCGACGGCGGCGCGGTCGATTTGCAAGTCCAGGAGCTGGTTGTCCTGAAACGTCAGCGTGAAGGCGTCGCCCGCGGCAAGGGCGATGGTGCCCAGCTGCGCTCGGATAACCCCTTGGTTGTTGACGCTCGCTCCGAGCAATGCAACGCCGCCTCCACCGCTTGCCGTAATGGCGCCATAGTTTTCGACCGCCGATGCACTGCCTCCGGCAAAGACATAATGGCTGCCGATAAAGTCGGCATCCTGGATAGGCTGCGCGGATGCGACGAGGCCGCCGACGTTGACTTCTGCATCGCGATTGAAAATCACGCCGGCTGGGTTGATCAGAAATACGCGGCCATTGGCCTCGAGTTTGCCGTTGATCTCGGTGGGTCGGAAGCTGTTGACTTTATTCAGCGCCGCCGACGTGTTGCCGGGCTGCTCGAATCGGACGCCATTGCCGGCGCTGATGTCAAACGAGGTCCAGTCCGCGATGAGCTTCTCGCTGTTCTGCTGAATGACCATCTGTCCGGCGTGGGTGGTGATGGTGGCGTCGCCATGCGTGATGGCGCCCCCTGTAGGTAACGCTTGCGCGGAGAAATGGGCGGTCAGTCCAAGCAGCGCTAGCGCATAATTCTTGTTCATAGCTTCCTCTAGGGATGAATAAGCGCCCTTGACGCCTGCGGCATTGGCCCGGGGCGATGCAACAAGGGCGGTGACTACGCTTAGAAATACCGGGTGGCTTGCACCCAGAAGCGTGGCTCTTGATCTGTCGAGGTGCGTGGCATGCTTTGCTGCAAGGGCCATGCCGCGCTGACGTTGATCAAATGCGTGGGCCCGGCATGTGCAATGCCGAAGCCAAAGGCGGTCAAGGAGTGCCGGTTGCGTTCGTCCGTCCAGCTGCGCTTGTTGGCCTGCACGGCACCGGCGTCGATGAAGGCCGATAGCTGCAAGCCCGGCAGGGGCAGATAGCGCAGCTCGCCCGAGGCCTGCCAGCCTTGGTCGCCGCTGGCTGCTCCGGGAACAAACGCGCGCACGCCGTACGGTCCGCCCAGGCTGAATTTTTCTGAACTGTTCAGGTTCTTGCTGGACCATTGCGCACGCAAGCGGCCATAGAACTGCACGGGGCCCGCCACGTGCTGCAAGCGGCCCAGGCTGGCATTGACCACGCCGAACCTGCCGCCCGCGTGTTTGAAGCGCCGGTCTTCATCGCGCAGGGCGTTATCGCCAAAGCGCAAGTTGCCCCGGGAATAACTCAGATAGGCGGCGTTGCGGCCGCCGCCCAGAAAGTGATCGTTGGCGCTGGCGTTCAGCGCGGCCGTCCACAAGCCGACGCGATACGCGCGCGTGTAGTCCACGGCGTCGTAGTCGTCTTGCAAGCGCTTGTGTTCGTACTGCAACGAGGCCTGCACGGAGGCATCGCGGCTGCGCAACAAGGTTTGCCTGATATAGACGTTGGCGGTGTCGGCGCGCCCGTGCGCTTCCAGGTAAATGAATTCCCGGCCCAATTCATAACGCATGGCCGACATGCCGGCGCCCACGCGCGTGGACCAGGGGCCTAGCGGCAGGGAGTAGTCGATGTGGTAGTAGCGCTGTTGGCGGTCGCTTGAGAGCAGGCGTACATCAAGCTGGTCGCCCAGCGTCAAGGGGCTGTTGATGTTGGCCGCTGCGCTTAGCCGGTATTCCCCGGTGTAGGCGCCGCCGTAGTTGTCGGCGTCAACGCTGCCGGAAATCCAGGGGCCTGATTCCGCATTGACGATCAGGTCGGTGGACCCCGTCACCGCGCCTGCGCGCAAGGTGCCTTTGGCGGTGACGCCCGGGATGTCGTTCAACGCGAGCAGCACACGGTCGAGCTCGGCGCCATGTACCGCATCGCCGCTATGCAAGGCATCCAGGGCGGGTTGCAGCACGTGATTGCGGGTGCGTGAGGCGTTGTTCAGCACGACCTGCCCATACACCCCTTCCAGCACGCTGATCCGCACGATGCCGTTCTGAATTTCCTGCGCGGGCAGGTAGGCGCGCGCCAGCGGATAACCGCCGCGCTGATAGTGGGCCGTGAGGCGCGCGGCGGCGCTGCGCAGGCCGTTCAAGTCTTGCTGGGAGCCGACGAGATCGGCCAGCAACGCCTGCAAGGTCGCGCTGTCGTACACGCGGTTGCCGTCTAGTTGGAAGCCCTGCACGGTGAGGGTGGCAAGGGGGGCGGCGTTGTCGGCGGCAGGGCTGGCGGGCGCGCTGGGCTCACGCACATCGAGCGCCGGGGCGGGGGCAGCGGGCGGCGGGGCCGGAATGGTGGATTCCAGGTCTCGGATCGAGCGGCCGGCATCGGGTACCTGCGCCCAGGCGGGTTGGGCGAAGAGCAGCGCCAGACAGGCGGCCCGGTTGGGCATGATGCGCAAGTGTCGAAAGAGCGTGCGGGACGTCTTGGCGAGCGCCATGCAGCGGGCGCCGCCCGGTCGTAAATTCATCAGGGTTGTCCGTGTGGGGACGCTGGAGCCGCAGGCGCTGATGCGGCGCGTACTGGCGTCATAGGCGTGGCGTGGACGCGCGAAATCGGGTCACGCGATGCAAGCGGCCAATATACGGAGCGGGCAGGAATCAAGCCCTATGAAGAGTACGAATTCTGCGGTTGACGATTCCGATTCGTGTTTGAAACGCGAATCGTGGCGCTTCAGGCGGCCGGCGCGGCGGCATCTTGCGCCATGCGCTGGCAGGATTCGCCAAATTCGCGCATGGCGTTTTCCATGTCGCGAACGCAGACGGTCAGCGCGAATGGCGAGGCCTTGGGGTCAAGGCACGCGGCGCCGAGTTCGGCGCAGTGCGCAATGAGTTGCGCGTCGCCCGTCATTTGTGCGGCGCCTTTGATGCGGTGCGCCAGCTGGCGCAACGCCAGGCGGTCGCCGTTGTCATGAAGCCGGCGCAACTGCTGCACGTCGACGTCGTTGGCTTTGACAAATGCGCTAGCCAGCGTGCGGATGCGCGAGGGGTCGGCGCCGGTCAAGTCACTGATGGTGCGTACGCGTCGTTCATGGCGGCGTTCGCGGTCTTCGGGCTGAGGGGGCAGCACAAACGCCGGCACGTCAGGTAAGGCCATGTGTGGGTTTGGATCTGAGTCTTGGTATGGGTCTTGGTTTTGGTCTAGGGCGAGAGCGGGTGATCTGGAGGAGGACGTCCCGGCGTCCAATCGGTCTTTTTTTTTCATGGGCCTGGCTAGCGTCCTGAGTGCCGGTACGCGGGATCAAACAATATGCGCCAAAAGGCAGGCGGCGTCTGTGGGATTGGTCTGAGGCGTATTAGGATTACGTCTGACTTATGCGCGGCAACGGCTCAAAACTGGCACTTTCGTATTCTTCCTATTTGTTTATTAGGTGTACGGCAGCACTATATCGGTCTATCGCTCAAGTGGTTTGACACCGACGAAGCACCCATGAGTATCATCCGATAAATGAGAAACCTCGTTTTCGCCGATCGTCGACATTGCGCGAGAACGAGAATGTTGCCCGGGGAGTCCCAATGTGGAAGAGGGGAATGCAACAATGTCGTCCCGATATATTCGTGTCATCGTCGCAGACGATCATCCCGCTGTTGCGCTGGGCGTCAGTTATGAATTGGGTCTTGATCCCGCCATCGATGTCATCGGCTGCGCGGAAAATTCCACCGACCTGATTGCTCGGCTGGAAACTCAGCATTGCGACGTGGTGGTTTCCGATTACACCATGCCAGGCGGAAAGTACGGCGACGGCCTGGGCCTGATTGCGCTATTGCGGCGGCGCTATCCCGCGTTGCGCGTGGCGGTGTTGACCATGATCGACAACCCCACGCTGATCCGCGCCTTGCTGGCGTATGAAAACCTGTGCTTGCTCAGCAAGTCGGATTCAACCAGCCACATCATTAATGCGGTGCACGCCATGTACCAGGGGCGCACCTATTATTCGCCCACGATCAAGGACATGATCGTGAATCAGGCGTTTGCATTGGGACGCGCGCGCCTGACCAAGCGCGAAGCCGAAATCGTTCGGCTGTTTTGCGCCGGCGCCACCGTGACCGAAATCTCTCAGATGTCGCATCGCAGCGTGCAGACGGTCAGTTCGCAAAAGCGTAGCGCCATGCGCAAGCTGGGCATCGAGCGCGACGCCGACTTGATCAAGTACGGCGCCGACGCTGCGCAAATCCAGGCGGGCGATGGCGGGCTATCGATGATCCCGCGCATGAACGACCGCGTCTGGAACCGCGTTTGACCGCCCGGATGGCTTAGAAGCCCACCGCCTGGCCGTCGCGGCGCGAATCCGACGCCGCGACATAACCGCCCTGGGGCAAACGGCAAATCAATTGCGCTGAGCCAAATTCCAGGCTGTCGGCAGGCGCCACGGCCACGTTGTGGCCGCGTGCGCGCAGCGCCTCGATCACATCTGCCGGCAGGTGCGATTCCACATTCACGACCGGGCCCTTTTCCACTCGGAAGCGCGGCGCGTCGCTCATCGCCTGCGGGTTCTGGCCAAACGCCGCCAGCCGCGTGACCATTTGCAGATGGCCTTGCGCCTGCATTGATCCGCCCATCACCCCAAACGACATCAGCGGTTCACCGCCACGCGTGACGAACGCGGGGATGATCGTGTGCATGGGCTTCTTGCGCGGCGCGACCTGATTGGCGTGGCCGGGCGTCAGCACGAAATTCAGGCCACGGTTGTGCAGGCTGATGCCCGTGTCAGGCACCACCACGCCGGAGCCAAAGCCGTGATAGTTCGATTGAATGAACGACACCATGGTGCCGTTGGCATCGGCCGTGGTCAGGTAGACGGTGCCGCCCGTGGCGGGCGTGCCTGCGGTGGGGATGCTGGCGCGGTCCATGGAAATCAGGCGCGCGCGCTCGGCCAGATAGGCGCGGTCGAGCAGGGCGCGGGCATCGGTGCGCATGTGGCGCGGGTCGGCGACGTGATGGTGCAGGTCGGCGAACGCCAGCTTCATGGCTTCGATGCTGACGTGGTAGTAGTCGGCGCTGTCGCGGCCCATGCCTTCCAGGTCGAACTGTTCCAGCATGCCCAGCGCCATCAACGCGGAAATGCCCTGGCCGTTTGGCGGGATTTCATGCAGCTCGACGTCGCGGAACGATTGCGAGATGGGCGCGACCCATTCCGGGCGGTGCTCGGCCAGGTCCGCGGCGCTGAGCGCGCCGCCCTTCTGGCTGGCGAAGTCGGTGATCTTGCGGGCGAGTTCACCGCGGTAAAAGCTGTCGCCGCCCGTTTCGGCGATGTCGCGCAGCGTCTTGGCCTGCGCCGGAAAGCGCCACCATTCGCCCGCTTGCGGGGCGCGGCCCTGCGGCAGGAACGCGTCGGCGAAGCCGGGTTCGTGAGCCAGCTTGGGCGCTTGCGTGGCCCATTGGCGCGCAATGGTGGGCGATACCGCGAAGCCTTCTTCGGCGTAGGCGATGGCGGGTTCGAACAGCTTGGCGAAGGGCAGCTTGCCAAAGCGTTCCGACAAAGCCTTCCAGCCTGCCACTTGGCCCGGCACCGTGACGGTGCCCCAGCCGGTGCCGGGCATGGCGTCGCGGCCGTTGAAGAATTCGGGCGTCCACGCGGCCGGCGCGCAGCCGCTGGAGTTCAAGCCATGCAGGCGGCCGTCGTGCCAGACAAGCGCGAACATGTCGCCGCCGATTCCGTTCATGACGGGCTCGACAACAGTCAGAGCAATCGCGGTGGCAATGGCGCTATCAACGGCATTGCCACCGGCCAGCAGCATGCGTAGCCCCGCCTGCGCAGCCAGCGGCTGGCTGGTCGCGACCGCATTGGCGGCCAGGACCGGCATTTTTCGGGAAGCGTACGGAAAAGACCAATCGAAGGAGGAGGACATGGATGCTGGAAACTCGTGAATAGGATTACTGCGGCGTGATGCCGGCTTGATCGATCAACTGCTTGGTGCGCGGAATTTCGGCCTTGATGAAGGCGGCGAATTCCTCGCGGCTGCCGCCACGCGGCTCGGCGCCTGCTTCGGCGAGCTTACCGCGCAATGCCGGGTCGGCCAGCACCTTGTTCACGGCGCGGTTGAGCTTGTCGAGGATCGGGGCCGGCGTGCCTTCGGGCGCGACCAGACCGTACCACGGCGCGATGTCGTAGCCGGCGTAGCCTTGTTCGGCGATGGTGGGGATGTCTGGCGCCAGCGCCGAACGCTGCGAATTGGACATGCCCAGCGCCAGCAACGACCCGCTCTTGACCTGCGGCAGGCCGGTCATGATGGTGTCGAAGTACATGGACACCTGGCCCGACAGCAGCGCCGGAATGGCTTCGCCCGCGCCCTTGTACGGCACGTGCAGGATGTCGATGCCGGCAATCGATTTCAGCATTTCCCCCGCCATGTGCGAGGTGGTGCCGGTGCCGAACGAGGCATAGGTCAGCTTGCCCGGATTGGCGCGCGCATAGGCGACCATTTCGGGCAGGGTCTTGAACGGCTGCTGCGGGTTGGCCAGCAGGATGTTGGGCGTATAGGCCACCATCGACACCAGCGCGAAGGCGTCGGGGTCATAGGCCAGGCGTTTTTGCAGGAAGCGGTTCGTGACCACGGCGGCCGGGCCGCCCATCAACAGCGTGTAGCCGTCGGGCGCCGAACGCGCCACCGAGGCGCTGCCAATAGCGGCCGCCGCGCCCGGACGGGCTTCGACGACGAAAGGCTGGCCCAGTTCAGTCGCCAGCGCGGCGCCCAGCTGGCGCGAGATCAGATCGGTGGCGGAGCCGGCCTGGAAGGGCACGACGATACGCACGGGATGCTGCGGCCAATCGGTGGCCGGGGTGGCGGTTTGCGCCCCGGCTTGCGCGCCGGCCTGGGCCGCGAAGGCCACGGCGGCTAGGCCCGCCAGCGTCCGGATAAGACGAAATTTCATGGATTCCCCTGTTATGAGGGCGCATGACGACGCCCTTCGGAGGGAATTAGACGGGAGCAGGCTTCCCCGAACCATTGGTATTTGCATCCATGGATAACTGTATCCAGTTTGTGTTATTTTTGCGTTTATCTATCATGGCGGCTTTCCAAGCCCGGGAACGACAATGCTGCAATTTCAAAAGACAGCGATCAGCGCCGAAGACGAGGCGTATCTGCACCTGCAACGCGAAATCCGGCTGGGCAACTACGCGCCCGGCCAGCGTCTGGTGCCGGATGTTGTCGCCACCGAGATCGGCACGAGCCGCATGCCTGTGCGCGCCGCATTGCGCCGGCTGGCATCGGAAGGGCTGGTGGAAATTCGCGCGAACCGCAGCGCGGTCGTGCGCGGCTTGAACCAGCAAGAGATGCTGGAAGTGTTCGAGATGCGCTCGGTGCTGGAAGGGCTGGCTATGCGCAACGCCGTGCTGCACATGAACGCCGAGCATATCCGCCGCCTGACAAACATGCTTGAGCAACTGGACCAGGGGTCAGGCGAGGATCTGGACTGGACCACCGCGCACCGCGAATTTCACGAATACCTGTGCAGCTTCTGTCAGCAGCCGCGCTTGCTGGGCCAGCTCTCGGAACTGCATTCCGTGGTGGAACCCTACATGCGCTTGTGGGCCGCCCAACCGGGCCGCGTGTTGCGCGTGCGCGAATCGCACCAGGAACTGATCGACGCGTTAAAGACCCGCGACCCCGCGCGCTGCGAGGCCGCCATGCGCCAGCACGTGCTGAACACCGTGCCCGCCTTGCAGGCGTTTCTGGAACAGGCGGGCTGACTCGGTTTCAGGCCGAGCCGCCCACGGCTTGCTTCCCCTGCGGCGCGGCGGGTTTCTTTCTGCCGAACTTGATTTCGCTGGCCAGCACCCCGGCCACAATCAGCGCCGCGCCCGCCAGCGCCAGCGCCGGCAAGCGGTCACCCGCCAAGCGCCCGACGATGCCGCCCCATACCGGTTCGCCCGCATAAATAACGGTGGCGCGCGTCGGAGACACTGACTTCTGCGCCCAGTTCATCGTCAGCTGGATGATGGCGCTGGCCAGGCCCAGCCCAATCGCGGCGCCCGCCCACAGCCAGGAAAACGCCGGGATCGATTCGCCCATCATCGGCATCAGCGCAAACGACACGAGCCCGGCGGTCAGCAATTGCACGAAGGTCACGCGGCGGCTGTCGACACGCTTGGCGAACAGACCGATCAAAATAATTTCCGCGGCAATGGCGACGGCGCCGGCCAGCGTGGCGACTTCACCGGGGCTGAAACTCAGCGCACCCGCCTCGGGGCCCGCCAACAGGATCAGTCCGGAGAAGGCCAGCGCCACGCCGATCCAGCTCATCAGCCCAGGTGGACGTTTCAGCACCGCCCATTGCAACAGCGGCACGATCGGCACATACAGCGCGGTGATGAAGGCGGACTGGCTGCTGGTGATGGTGCGCAGGCCTTCGGTCTGCAGAAAGTAGCCCAGGAACAGCGCGCAGCCGATGGCGATTCCCGCACCGACTTCCAGACGGGTGATCCCCGCCATGTGTTTCCTGAACAGCAAGAGCGCCATCAAACCCGCAATGGTGAAGCGCAACCCCACGAAGAACAGCGGTCCGCTATGCTGCATGGCGATATGAATGATGAGGAACGTGCTTCCCCACAGCATGGTGACCAGCACCAGGGCGATTTCCTGGCGGGAAAGGGCGAACATCGACGTCTTGGGGTTCACGATTGACTTCAGCAGCTACAAAATTATGAGCAATATACTGCACATTACGGCGTCTGGCAGCGACGTGTTGACGCACGTCGGCGCCAACCTGCGCCGCCTGCGCAAACACGCGGGCTTGAGCCAGACGAATCTGGCAGAGGCCTCCGGTATCAGCCGGCGCATGATTGCCGGGCTGGAAGCGGGCACGTCGAACATCAGC